>Ga0307509_10008209_pt1 | contig 13365 bp, 10 predicted proteins | sample 10_EM_MG_FD_202245 | JGI IMG/M metagenome (GOLD analysis project Ga0307509, IMG submission 202245) | Populus trichocarpa ectomycorrhiza microbial communities from riparian zone in the Pacific Northwest, United States - 10_EM | ecosystem: Host-associated > Plants > Roots > Unclassified | place...
GTGCCGAGCGCGCCGACGACGTGTCAGACGCCGGCCAGATCCCGCAGATAGGCGCCGTACCCGGAGGCGGAGGAATCGGGAATGCCCTTGCCGAGCACTGCCAGTTGCTCGACATCGATGAATCCCATCCGGAACGCGACCTCTTCCACGCAGGCCAGCCTGATGCCTTGGCGCTTGGCGAGGATCTGCACGAACAGGGACGCGTCCATCAGACTGTCGTGCGTACCGGTGTCGAACCAGGCACTGCCGCGGCCGAGATCGACCAGCCGTGCCCGTCCCTGCTCGGCGAAGACGCAGTTCAGGTCGGTGATCTCCAGTTCGCCGCGTGGGCCCGGCCGCAGCCCGGCCGCCAGTTCCACCGCCTCGTTGTCGTAGAGGTAGAGACCCGTTACGGCGAGGTTGGAACGGGGGCGGTCCGGTTTCTCCTCCAGCGAGGTGACCCGCCCGGCGTCATCCACGGTGGCGACGCCGTACCGCTCGGGATCCGACACGGGATAGCCGAACAGGGTGCAGCCGTCCAGTTGTTCCCGCTCCACGCGCAGTATCTCGGTGAGCGCATGGCCGTAGAAGATGTTGTCACCCAGGATCAGCGCCACCTGCTCCTCGCCGACGAACTCCCGCCCCACTCGCAGCGCATCCGCCACGCCCCGCGGACGGTCCTGCGAGGCGTAGCAGATTTCGAGGCCCAACTGTCCGCCGTCTCCGAGCAGTTGACGGAAGTCGTCGAGGTACTCGGGATTACTGATGATCATGATCTCGCGGATCCCCGCGAGCATGAGCACGGAAAGGGGGTAGTAGACCATGGGTTTGTCGTAGACGGGAAGAAGTTGTTTCGACGAGACGACCGTGATGGGCCGCAGCCTGCTGCCCGTCCCTCCCGCCAGGATGATTCCGCGCATGTGAACTCTCCTCGCTGATGGTTTGTCTCAACTGTGTCTACGCACAGGCCCGTCGGCGGTGGTGTTCAGCCGACCTCGGCGTGCACGGCGCGCAGCGCCCGCCACCAGTCCGGGTTGTCGCGGTACCACTGCACCGTCTGCGCGAGGCCCTGCCGGAAGGAAACGCGCGGCGCGTAGCCGAGGGCGCGCAGTTTGGTGTCGTCAACGGAGTAGCGGCGGTCGTGGCCCAGCCGGTCCGCCACCATGCGGACGCGCTCCTGACCCGCCCCGCAGGCGTCGAGCAGCATCCTGGTCAGCTGAAGGTTCGTCAGCTCCTCGCCGCCGCCGATGTTGTAGACCTCACCGGCTCGCCCCTTCTCCAGGACGAGCTGAATGCCGCGGCAGTGATCGTCGACGTGCAGCCAGTCCCGGACGTTGCGACCGTCTCCGTAGAGGGGGACTGTGCCACCCTCCAGGAGACTGGTCACGAACAGCGGGACGACCTTCTCCGGATACTGGTAGGGGCCGTAGTTGTTGCTGCACCGGGTGATGCTGACGTCGAGCCCGTAGGTGCGGGCGAACGCCCGTACCAGCAGGTCGCCGCCCGCTTTGGCCGCCGCGTAGGGCGAGTTGGGCATGAGCGGGCTCTCCTCTGTCCAGGAGCCCTTGTCGATCGATCCGTAGACCTCGTCGGTCGAGATGTGCACGATGCGTGGAACGCGGGTGACGCGCGCCGCTTCGAGCAGGGAGTGAGTGCCCGCGACATTGGTGCGGACGAAGTCGGCGGAGCCGCTGATCGAACGGTCGACGTGCGTCTCCGCGGCGAAGTTGACCACCGCGTCGTGACCGGCCATCACCTCGGTCAGCAGTCCGGTGTCGCAGATGTCGCCCCTGACGAACTCCAGTCCGGGGTGCGCACGGACGGGGGCCAGGTTCTCCAGATTCCCCGCGTACGTCAGTTTGTCGAAGACAGTGACTTGGACGTCCGGCACGGACGGGTAGCCACCGGTAAGAAGTTTCCGCACGTAATGGGAGCCGATGAAACCAGCTGCACCGACGGCGAGGATACGCATGGGCAGGCCCTCTCTCTGAACGTTCCGCGAGTTCCCGGCCGAAGACCGGGCACGCGGCGGACATGTGGATCGGCACGGGCGGTGCCGCGCGCCAGTCTGGAACCCGTGCTCAGCTCGCCATGGAGAGGTCCAGTTCACGGTCGGACGTGAGAATCGCCTGGTGCAGCCGCCGTAGGGACCGGCAGGGCTCCAGACCGAGTTCAGAACGCAGCACCCGCTGGGCGGTGCGGAAAACCTGCAACGCCTCGACCTGGCGTTCGGAGCGGTACAGCACCAGCATGAGCTGGCGGTAGAACGACTCGCGCAGCGGATGGTCGGCGATCAGGCCGTACAGCAGCCCCACGACCTCCCGGTGCCGGCCGAGCGCGGCGCGGGCCTCCACCGACTCCTCAAGGCACTGCAGACGTTCTTCCTCCACCCAGGCCGCGAAGGTACTGAGGAGCGGCCCTTCGGCGAGGCCGTCCAGCACCTGGCCCCGGACGAGCGACAGCGCCCGCTCGAACTCCTCCAGCGTGCCCTCGTACTCGCCGGCCTGCCGGTGAGCATGGCCCCTTCGCACCGCTTCCTGGAAGTCCTTCAGATCGAGGCCACCACTCTTCACGTTGAGGAGGTAGCCCGCCGGCCGCGTGGCGATCGCGTGCCCCTCGATGTCCCCCGCCGACACCAGGAACTTGCGCAGTTGGGATATGTACACGTGCACGGCCGCGGCCGCACGGCGAGGCGGCACGCCCGCCCACAACTCGCCGATCAACTGCTCCTTGTTGATGAAGTGCCCCGCTCCGACCAGCAGAGTGGCGAGCACCATCTCCATCTTCGGAGCACTGAGCGAAAATTTTCGTGAACCGTCAACTACCCGAAGCGGTCCCAGAATCTCGTATCGCATGGATACCTCACGAAGTCGGGCGACCAAAGGAGGATTCCTCTCGATCGTGGAACTCGTTCACTCTCGCTCACGGCTTCCGATCCCACATCGGAGAAACCGCGTACGTATGCCCAAGTGTCTGGATGTCACCGCACCGCAAGGTGGATCCGCCCTGCTCCAGGACCTCGGCGTGACCACGTGGCGGACAGAACCGCTGGTCCCCCGCTGTTTCGTCAGGCACCGCCGCCATCGACGGCAGATTTCCGTGACGACGGTCACCGACCGGGCGGGTCCCATCGATGAAATCCGGCCTCGGCCATTCACGGGTCACCTAGGTAGTGGTCGAGGAACGCGGGCACGTAGGTAAATCGGCCAGGACAGAAAAAAGCCGTACGCCGACTCCAGAAGAATGCCGGCGTACGGCTTCGCGCAGAAAGAAAGGACCGAGGCACGGGGCCGGTCGGCGGGCCCGGGGAATCAGTGCCGCGTCGGCACCGACACCAAGGCGCGCGTGTTCTCGCGCGGCGAGGTGAGTGGCTCGTGTGTGGGCGTGTTCTGGTGGCCTGTCTGTCCGTACGTGGATGCGACGAACGCGACCCCTGATGGTCAGGGTTCTCGAAGCCTTTGATCACGAGCAGGGGTGGGGTTGGCGTGCCGTCCTTCCTGGTCGACGTTCTCCGGCGCCACCGCGAGGACGCCGACCTGCTGCGCCTGTCTGCCGGGCTGTCCGAACTCGCCGCGCTGTCGGGGGTGTTGGGCCGGCTTCCCGATCCGCGACGGGTGCGGGGGCGCCGCTACCGGCCGGGTCACGGTCACTGCTTGCCCTGTGTCTGCTCGCGGTGCCCGGCGGTGCCACCACGCCGGCCGGCATCGCCCGCTGTGCCGTCGATACCTCTCCCGGGGGCGGGGGCGGGGATCGGGCCGCGCCGTCCGCCACGCGCCACCACGCTGGGCCGCCTGCTGTCAGATCCGGACGGCGACGCCCTGGACGACGCCGTGGCCCCCTGGCCGGCCCGGCATGCGGGTGACCCGGCCGGCGAAGTCTCCGTGGAGCTGGTGGGTGTGGCCGTCGACGGCAAGGCCGTACGCGGCAGCCGCACCGGCGAGAAGACGGCCGTCCACCTCCTCGCCCCGGTCCCGCACGAGCGCCAGGTCGTGGTCTCCCAGCGCCAGACCGCCGCGAGGAGTGATGAAATCCCTGCCTACGCCCCCCTGATGGAACAGCTCGACCTGCGCGGATGCGTTGTCACCGCCGACGCGACGCCACCCGGACCGGTCATGCCGAGCACGTCATCGCCAGGGGCGGGCACGACATCCCGGTCGTCAGGGGCAGCCCGAGGAAGCTCCGCCGACAGCTGCGGCATCCCAGTCAATGGCGCGACGCCCGGCGGCCTTCGTGTGTTCCTGGCTCAGGTGGCCTTCACATGGGTGTGCACCCAGTCGGTGATCTCCCGGGTCGGTGTTCCCGGCGTGAATACGGCCGCGACGCCCAGGTCGAGCAACTCGGCGATGTCACGCTCGGGGATGATGCCTCCGCCGAACACCGGGATGTCTGCCGCGTCCTCGTCCCGCAGCAGCTGCAGGACCTCCTCGAAGAGCGTCATATGAGCCCCCGAGAGCACGGACAGGCCGATGCCATCGGCATCCTCCTGGATGGCGGTGTCCACGATCTGCCGGGGCGTCTGGTGAAGCCCCGTGTAGATCACCTCGACTCCCGCGTCCCGCAGGGCGCGGGAGATGACCTTTGCGCCGCGGTCATGACCGTCGAGACCGGGCTTGGCCACGACGAGACGGATCTGAGTCACTTGCGCTCCTTCATCAGAGTGCGTCGGAAGGTACGTACGTGCCCCAGACTCCCCGCAGCGCGTCGCACACCTCGCCCACTGTCGCCCGTGCCCGCAGCGCGTCCTTCATCGGGTACAGCACGTTGTCCGTGCCCTCTGCCGTCTTGCGTAGTGCGGCGAGTGCAGAGTCGACCGCTGTCTGGTCGCGTTCGGCGCGGAGCCGCGTGAGGCGTGCGGTCTGCTGGGCCTCGATGGCCGGATCGACGCGAAGGGGTTCGTACGGTTCCTCCGTGTCGAGGCGGAAGCGGTTGACGCCGACGACGACCCGTTCGCCGGCGTCGGTCTGCTGGGTGATGCGGTAGGCGCTGCGCTCGATCTCGTCCTTCTGGAAGCCGTGTTCGATGGCGCCGACCGCGCCGCCCAGGTCCTCGATGCGCCGCATGAGCTGGACCGCGGCGCCTTCGACGTCGTCGGTCATCGTCTCGATGACGTAGGAGCCCGCGAAGGGGTCCACGGTGGCGGTCACGTCCGTCTCGTACGCGAGGACCTGTTGGGTGCGCAGGGCGAGGCGGGCGCTCTTGTCCGTCGGGAGCGCGATCGCCTCGTCGAAGGAGTTGGTGTGCAGGGACTGCGTGCCGCCGAGGACCGCGGCCAGGCCCTGCACGGCGACGCGGACAAGGTTCACCTCCGGCTGCTGGGCGGTGAGCTGGACACCCGCGGTCTGGGTGTGGAAGCGCAGCATGAGCGACTTGGGGTTGCGCGCGCCGAACTCCTCCCGCATCACCCGGGCCCAAATACGCCTGGCCGCGCGGAACTTGGCGACCTCTTCGAGCAGCGTCGTACGCGCCACGAAGAAGAACGACAGCCGGGGGGCGAAGTCGTCGACGTCCATGCCGGCCGCGAGCGCGGTACGGACGTACTCGATGCCGTCGGCGAGGGTGAAGGCGATCTCCTGCGCGGGCGAGGCACCCGCCTCCGCCATGTGGTAGCCGGAGATGGAGATGGTGTTCCACTTGGGGATCTCGGCGCCGCAGTAGCGGAAGATGTCGGCGGTCAGGCGGAGGGACGGCTTCGGCGGGAAGATGTACGTGCCCCGCGCGATGTACTCCTTCAGGACGTCGTTCTGGATCGTGCCCGTCAACTGCCCCGCCGCCACGCCCTGTTCCTCACCGACCAGCTGGTACATCAGGAGCAGCAGGGCCGCGGGGGCGTTGATCGTCATCGACGTCGACACCTTGTCCAGCGGGATGCCGTCGAACAGCACCCGCATGTCGTCCACCGAGTCGACGGCCACACCCACCTTGCCGACCTCGCCGTGCGCCAGCGGGGCGTCGGAGTCGTGGCCCATCTGCGTGGGCAGATCGAAGGCGACGGACAAACCCGTCGTGCCCTGCGCGATCAGCTGCCGGTAACGGGCGTTGGACTCCGCCGCCGTACCGAAACCGGCGTACTGACGCATCGTCCAGGGGCGGCCCGTGTACATCGACGGATACACACCCCGCGTGAACGGATACGCCCCCGGCGCACCCAGCCGCACGGCCGGATCCCAACCCGCCAGCGCCTCCGGACCGTAGACGGGATCGACGGCCAGACCCGACTCCGTTGAATATGGTGCGTTCACCTTGTTCCTCTTCTCCGGCGGTGGACGTCGGCTTCAGGCGGCTTCAGAGCGGACCAGCCGGATGGCCAGTTGCGTACGGTCGCGCAGCCCCAATTTGCGCAGTACGGAGACGAGATGGCTCTTCACCGTTGCCTCGCCGACGTGCAGACGGGCCGCTATCTCGGCGTTGCTGCACCCTTCGGCCACCAACTTCGCCACGTCCCACTGCCGTTGTGTAAGGCTGCCCGGTGACGCGGACAGGCGGTCAACCTGTGGAAGGGCGGGTGCGATGTCCGCGGCGAGGCGGCTGAGCATCCGGACGACCACGTCCGCGGCTTCTGCGGCGAGTACCGCGTCGTCGTGGGCGGCGGCGCGTACGGCGGCCCGGATCCGCTCGGGCCTCGCGATCCGAGGCAGGCACCCACGGGCTCCGGCCAGCAGTATCGCGGGGACGTCCGTGGGATCCTCCGTGAGGATCACAACCCCGGCCTGAAGCCGGCTCAACGCCCTGACCAGCTCCGGAACAACGGAGCGGGGTCCCGCATCGCCGGCCAGGACCACGTCGGGCCGTAGTTCGGCCGAGAGGTCGACAGCTTCGGCCTGGGACCGGGCCTCACCTACTACGGACAGGTCACGGCTCGACGCGAGCACCGTACGGAGCCCGATCCGGTAGAGTTCATGACTCTCGCACACCAGCACATTCACAGCTGCCGTCCTCGCTTGAATTGCAGCGCGTCGGGCGTTCTGACCGGGCAAGGTCTGCATGAGCGTCCCCCGGAAGTCGCGGATTCTTGTTCGCTCGTCCGGCCCTGGGACCGTTATCGAACAGAACCGTTCTAACCGCGTGCCCTTAAACGCCTCTGAAGTGGACCCGAACCGAAGAATGGGTCATGGGGAGGAAGGAGTGCACTTAAGGAGCGGGGGCAGCTTTGCGGTGACCTGATCGAGCTCGAACCGTTCCGCGAGCGGGCCGAGACAGAAAATATCGAAAAGGCCAATTGTTTCACCTTGATGAACATGGCCGCCTGTTTCATCGTGACCTGTCGGCTCATGTGGCAAAGAGTCCGCTATGGCGCCTACGTCACGGATTGACGCCGGGAGAAGTGCGTTGAGGAAGGCGCCGCGGCCTCTGTCGTCGACAGTCATGTCACTCCTTCGACACGTGGATACGGCAAAGGTATGCGGCCCAGGTGGAGACGTCTTCCAGCCAAAGATTGAAGTGTCTGGTTATACCTTGGTTTGATTCGTGTGTGGACACCATCCATCGGGAGGAGGGTCCGCACTTTCCGGAATCACGGCCTCCGCGCGGGGGTGGATGGTGCCCAGCGTCACCGTCGCAATGATGACATCTGGACAGGGCGGCCCCATACATGTTGGCCTGATGGAAGATCCGACCGGCGCGCTCTGGTCATTACCATTTTTTTACTTGATTGTCGGAGGTTTTGATCTCGGGGAAAACTGGGCCCTGTCGGGTCGCATGTATGTTGGCAAAGGCTGCTTGGCGCATATCCGTTCGAGGGAGCGCACATCTGAGATGTGCCGCGCCATGCGCGGCCGCCTAGTAGGCCACAACCGGGGGGGTTTGTGACGAAGCTGAGGAATACGGGTTCGACAGACCGACAGACAGTGCGAACTGCGGAGTTGTCGCAGCTGACGCAACTAGTGCGATCGGCTACCGAACGCGGCCACGGCGTCGTGGAGTTGCTCGGGGACCCAGGCAGTGGCAAGACGTGGCTGCTGGACGCAGTCGCACGCGATGCTCGACGTAGCGGGGTCTGGGTGCTTCGAGCACGTTGCTCCGTCGCGGAAGTGGACGTACCGTTTCATCCTTTTCTTCAGGCCCTCAACGCGTGGGCCGTCTCGCCCGACTCGAACCGGAACGACGAAGCGATCGGCAAGGCCAGAGCGCTGCTCCGGGCGTTGGGCGAGACCAGCGGAGGCACCGACGAGATGCCGCCGTGGGACTTCTTCTTCGAGCAGCGCCGACTGCTGTCCGAGTGTCTGGCCGCCGCTCCGGTGGGATTCCTGCTCGTACTCGACGACGCTCAGTGGGCGGACGCCTGGTCGATCAAGTTACTGGAGATTCTGATCCGCTGGCCGCTGGAGGAGCCGCTCGCGCTCGCGGTGGCGTACCGGCCGAGACAGAGCCCTGTCACACTCCGCGCCGCTCTGGAGGAAGGGCGCGACCTTGGCTACGCCGTGTCGGTACATCTCGACCCGCTGACCATCAGGCAGTGCGCGGTCCTGCTCGACGAGGACCCGGCGTCGCCGGAACTGGCGCGTCTGCACCACGAAGGCGAGGGCAACCCGCTCTATGTCGCGGCTCTCGCGGGCAACGAAGCCCCGCGGCCGGGCAACTCGGAGCAGTGGGCCTACGGACCGCTCGGTGCTCGCCTGCTCACCGAGCTGACTCGGCTCGACAGCAATGCCCGACTCGTCGCTCATGCCGGCTCAGTGCTCGGCGAGACCTTCGATGCCTCGATCGTGGCCGCGGTCGCCCAGATCGATCTGGAGACGGCATCCCGGGCGCTGGGCGAGTTACGTCGGCACGATGTGGTCCGGGTCGCGGACAACGGCATGCTGTCGTTCCGGCATCCGCTGGTCAGACACTGTCTCTACGGCTGCACCGGCGCATGGTGGCGCAGTGACGCGCACCGCCGGGCCCTGGCCCATCTGACCACCCGCGGTGAATCCGCGATGGAACTCGCCCCGCACATCGAGGGGTCCGGTGCCGAGGACGCGGCGGCCGTCCAGCTGCTGATCGCGGCGGCCGATGCCGCCCTGCACTCCGGCAAGCCGGACCTTGCCGGCCGGTGGCTGGTTGCGGCACTGCGCTCGCAGCGCATCCTCGGTGGCGGCACAGGCGGTGCGAAGGTCGCCACCAGGGTATGGCGTGGCGTGCTGCAGGCCATGGGCGGGGAAGGCGAGGCCGACAGGGTGCTCTCGGTCGGCACCGAGCTGCTCGCGGCGTTCGACGAGGACACCGGCGGTCCGCGGACCATGGTGGTCGTCACCATGGCCTGTCTGCAGGCCACGCTCGGTGCCGTCGACAGCGCACGGAGCCTGATCGAGTCCGAGACGGTCCGGCTCGTCAAGAGCGATCCCGCGACCACTGCGGTCATCCATGTCTTCGGGCAACTGGTCAACCTCCTCGCGGGTGTGGTCCCCGACCGCGCCGAGGTGGAGGGCCTGGTGCGCTGGCTCGGTGACACCGACCCCGTGGTGAACTTCGGCATCCAGGCGATGCGGGCACTGTGCGCGGTCCTCGACAGTGACATCGAGGGCGGACGGCGGCTCCTGGCCGCGTGCACACAGGCCCTGGTCGGCTGCCCGACTCCTGGCCCCGACACCATCGGTCTGGCGGAATTCCTGATGGTCCTGGCCTGGGCCGAGGCGCTGGTGGGAAGCCACGGCGCGGCCCAGACGCACGCCCAGGAAGCACAGGCGGCGATGTACAAGACCGGTGATACGCAGCAACTGGCCCCGGTGCTGACGCTGTTGAGCTACATCCATTACCAGACGGACCGGTTGTCGGACGCGTTCGACCTGGCGCAGCAGGCGAGCGCCGCTGCCCAGGGCATCGGAAGGCAGGACTACGCGGTCGTGGCGGACGCGCTGATGGCCGCCACATCCGCGCGCCCCGGTGACCGTGTGCCGACTTCGGCCGGCTCGGTCGGTCCGCTGGCGGACGACAACCTCTGGCGTCCTGTCATCTCGATCCTCCGTGCGGAGGCGGCACTTGCCGCCGGTGACAGTGCCGGAGTGCTGGAGATTCTGGTCCCGTGGCAGAGTGCGCGGGGCCGGTCGGGACCGGCCAGGGTGCACCAGGCCCGGGCCTACGAGATGCTCGCCGTCGCGGCGGGGGCTGTCGGCGACCAGACGAACGCGGATCACTGGGCGGCTCAGGCGGTTCAGGCGGCGGCCGAGGGCGGGCTGAGGGATCTTCACGGGCAGGTGCTGCCGGCCCGCGGTCACGCGCAGGCCGCGGACATCACACATCTGCGCCAGCAGGTCTCCCGGACGGTCTTCAGCGAGGAAGCCTCGCTGAGGACGCGTGCGGAAAACCCGCCAGAGGGGGCACGGGATCGTCCAGCGCCTGCGGCGAGAGCCTCGCCGGATGAGGAAGGCGATGGCCAGGAACCGGCCCAACCGCCTTCCGGCCAAGATGACTTGCCGTTGTTGCTCTCCCTGACCACACGTGAGCGTGAAGTCGCGCGCCTCGCGGGGGAGGGCCTGAAAACCAAGGACATCGCCAACAGGCTCGGAGTCAGTCCGCGGACGGTCGACGCTCATCTCGCCCGCATATACAGCAAGGTAGGTGTCCGCTCTCGGGCGGAACTCGTCCGCAAGGTGTTCTTCGTGGACTGAGCCGGCCCCCCGACATGAGGTGTGTCGGCCCTGTGCGTCGTGCGCCCCGGGAGTGGTCTCACCGCGTCCTGCCGACCGATGCCTGCCACCTCTCCGGCGCACCAAGGCGCGGCGTCACGGATCCGAGATTCCCATACGCTTTCATTGTGTCCCTGAGCCGATCGATCGTCAAGGGTATCGGCAGGCTCGCCGACTGGGGAGTCAATGGACCTCCCCTCGCTTCTGTCAGCGAAATCTCAACAATGTGCCTGATCACGCAGCAAGTTGATCCAGATCACGTCACGTCGAACGGTCCGATGTGACCTTTCCCCTCTCTCCCTACCGATCGATCGTCAAGTATCCTGGAGGAAAGAGGGAGGGATCGTGAGGGAGCGGGACGGCAGCGGAACGAGGGCGCGCATCCTTGAGATCGCCCGGGAGCTGATGGCGAAGCAGGGGTACGCGGGCACCTCGATCGCCCATATCGCCAACCAGCTGGGCACCAGCAAGGCCGGGATCTACTACCACTTCAAGTCCAAGGAGGAGATCCTGGATGCCCTGCTCACCAGGCCGGTTCTGGCCTACGCGGACATCGCCGAACGCGCCGCGCAGGGCGCCCCGCCGGCCGAACTCCTCGGCGCCATCATCGACCTGACCATCGAGCTCAAGGCGTTCGCCGGCTTCCACGACGACCCGTCTGCGCTGCACGCCCTGAGCGAGAACACCCGACAGGCGGACATCCTGAGCAAGCAGGCGCGCATCATCGCGGCCCTGGCCGGGCCCGGCCCCACGAAGGCCGACTGCATCCGGGCCCGCGCGGCGTTCGCCGTCGCCAGTGACGGCACGGCGCGGGTCGAGGCGGCGAGCCCGAGCGATCTGGACGAGACCGACCGTGACCACCTGCTGGCTGCGGCTCTGCGGGCGCTGGAACTGGTGTCGGTGCCAGGGGTGATGCGTTCTCAGGCTTCAGGATCGAGTAGTTGGGGGAGCGTGGTCGGTTCGTGACCGATAGTGGACGGTCGCAGCGGCGATGTCCGTCCGACCGGCCTGGCGGTTGAGGCCGATGGCGAGGTCGCGGAGGGTTGCCGTCGCGCGGGGTTCGGTGCCGATGCGGACGCGGACGCGGGAAGCGTCCTCGGCGAAGGTCACGTCTCTCACGTGGTGCAGGGCCTCGACCTGCCGGTGCCGAACGGATCGGTTCGGCGATCCGTTCCGGGGTGACCTGCTCGGGAGTGAGGCTGGTGACCGCGTAGATCGTCCTGATGGCGGTCTTGTTCGTCGTACGGCTGGTACGGCGGCGCTTGGCCTCGGTGCCCCATTCCTCGCGGACGAGCTGGGCGGCCCGCTCCGGGCCGTCGCCATTTCGGTCATCTGCAAACACCGGAAGGCCAGGCAAATCGGCTTCTGGCAGCTCAACATGCCGTTCCAGGCTGCTCGCGATATCCATGGCCAACTGCCCGCAGGCAAAAGCCTGATCACGAGCGCGTTGGCTGGTCGAACGCGGGGAGCGGAAATGCGGCGTGGAACTGATGGCCGCGTCATCTTCCGGTCGAACCGCGAAGAATCCCGGATCGACCGACAAGCTCAACGCCAGGGCCTGTCCGGCGGATCCTGTCGCAGACGCGGGGCGTAGCACGCACATCTGCCACGTTGTCGTCACTCTCCCCCGCCTTGCAGCTGCACGCGCCACGCCCCGCTCACCGGCGCTGATAGGTCGCGGCCACTCTTCTGCGACCTGACCCGCCGGACAGGCCGTAACTGGCGCGGTCGTCACGCCGTTCCTCTGCGGGCCGACGAAGGCGGACAGGCGCATCCGGCACGGCGTCCGGACCAGTGGGCGGGGGCGTTTCGCCACTGCGACGCCCGCCACGAGTACCGGCATGCGCCCTGAGTCACGCCATCGATCCCTCTGGAGCACTCATACGTGAGAGCACCTGGACAAGCGCCGAACACGAACGTCACTGCGAAGTCAGGCTCTGCTCTTCGGAACGGGCTGGCACTTCGGGCAGAAGTAGCTCGACCGGTTCATCCACGCCTGCCGCTTCATCGGCGTACCGCAGCGCCGGCACGGCAGGCCCTCGCGGCCGTACGCGTCGAGCGAGCGGTCGAAGTAGCCCGACTCCCCGTTCACGTTGACGTACAGGCTGTCGAAGCTGGTGCCGCCCACGTCGAGGGCCGCGGTCATCACATCCCGTGCGTGGCCCAGGAGTTCGGCGCTGCGCGGGCGGGTGAAGGTCGCGGTCGGGCGTTCGTAGTGGACGCGGGCCCGCCAAAGGGCCTCGTCCGCATAGATGTTGCCGACTCCGCTGATCAACGACTGGTCGAGCAGGGCCCGTTTGATGGTCGTGCGCTTGCGGCGCAGCGCCTGGTGGAACAACTCGTCGTCGAACAACGGGTCCAGGGGGTCGCGCGCGATGTGCGCGATGACGTCCGGCAGTCCGTCCGGGGTGGTGTCGTGCAACGACAGCCCGCCGAAGGTGCGTTGGTCGACGAAGCGGAGTTCGGTACCGAGGGTGTCGGCGAACCGGACCCGGATGCGCAGGTGCTTCTCGTCCGGGAACTCGTGCTGCTGGACGAGGAGTTGACCGCTCATCCCGAGGTGGGCCAGCACTGCCTGGTGAGTGTCCTCCAACGGCAGCCACAGGTACTTGCCGCGGCGGCTCGGGGTGCCGATGCGATGCCCCTTGAGCCGGTGCGCGAAGTCGTCGGCGCCGGCGACATGGCGTCGTACCGCACGCGGATGCAGTACCTCGGTGTCGGTGACGGTGCGCTGGGCGACCCACCGCTCCAGACCCCGCCGGACGACCTCGACCTCGGGCAA
>Ga0307509_10008210_pt1 | contig 13364 bp, 7 predicted proteins | sample 10_EM_MG_FD_202245 | JGI IMG/M metagenome (GOLD analysis project Ga0307509, IMG submission 202245) | Populus trichocarpa ectomycorrhiza microbial communities from riparian zone in the Pacific Northwest, United States - 10_EM | ecosystem: Host-associated > Plants > Roots > Unclassified | place...
ATCTGCTGACAAAAAGAATAGTCCAGAAATTGATGTATAAACAAATTAATTACACATTTACCAACGAACATTACGTTCTTTAGAATAACTCCCACTGCATCCATGTCGAGCCAGGAACTAAAATTTCTTTTTAATTGGAGCTAGTAATGTAAATATGAAACATTTAAAAAAAACTAGTAACAAAATTCGAACTAGAAGTCGAGGCTAGTATCGTAGTTAAGAACTTAAGAGGGGCAAAAAATAAAAATAATATTTATAGATGCTCAAGCTTGTGAAATGTGAACCCTCTCTCTTTCTAAGAAACAAAAAAAAAAATGAAAATGAAATAAACAAGTACAAAGGTACCAAAAAGCAGCCAAGAATCAGGCGGCATCAGCATGGTAGAAGAGTCAAGCAGCACCCGATGTTGAAAAAAAAAAAAAAAACAAAGAAACCATGGCCAAAACACCAAAAAGCATGTGACACACCTAAAAGAGTGGTCAGAATAATTTTTTTCAGACTCTAAACTCTCGGCCAAAAAAAAAACATCATATGCCTCAATTCTTCTCCCCGACATAATTAAAAAATCAACACACGTTATAATTTATCAAGGTTAACTAAATATAAAAATCACTCTAGCTAGTTGACACATTTATAACGCTTGTGGACAGGATCATCACCAAAATTACCTTAACTCATAAACAAGCTTGAAACGCTCGAAAATAGACCTGCCTCCCTAACTACATACCCACATTCATGATAAACAATCTCATACCTTGGAAAATATGTCCACAATAAACTAGCGTGCTATGAGAAGATACCATCTCATTCAAGTATCTAGACCAGTTATGGGATGTTGTTTCATAAATAGTTGATCTCTCGTAGCATTTTAAGGATCTAGGCAAGTTGCGTGAATTACCAATCATTTCCCTTTTCATTTACTCTAACAACTAATTTAATGCAACTCGTCACCGGTACCAACACAATCTAGGATGTTTCGAGGTAGGCCAAATTATCATATTACCCAATAAGGGCAAAACATCCTAACCATGTTAGAGCAATATAGTGGGGCCTGCACCTAGTGGCGGAGGTAGGGGCCCCGACCCCTCTAAGAAAATGTTTTTTTTTTAGCCCCTCCCTTAACAATGTTTATAGTTTTAGTAGTAAAATAACTGAAATCTTGGCCATTTTAGAATAATTCTTTTAATTTGACCCCCCTTAATTTTATTTTCTTACTCTACCCCTGCATGCACCAACCACTAATCATTCCCCTCCTAGTATACAAACGACCCTGATAATATCAAGTTCTTTGTGTGTAACATCTATATAATCTATTGATACACAAAATACATATTATTAACACCTAGATAAAAAAGATACATTATTAAAAAATTAATGTGTTATTTAAAATTTATTAAAATTTATTATTACTTAAATCCTATATGTAATTTGCCTCGAGGTGTTAAGCTCGAACATATTATTGCCTCAACTCTATGAACATCCGATATAAAGATGCTCTTGTAAGTAAAGCTATATTAATTTACATTTAAAGTTTTAAGTTAGTACTTGAAATATAATTAATTATCATAAATAAAGTAAATTATTTGATGGAAAATATTTAAAATAATTATATTTCTCCAATAGTAGATAATTAGTTGCTTGTCTCCTCATTTTCATACATGTTTTGCATGACTGTCGGTATAGATGTGTAAACATGCCCCAAGCCATAGTTAGAAATGGACTAAGAGCGTGTTTGGCAGTGTGGTTGCGGGTGTTTTTCAAATAACTTTTCGTGCCAAAATGCATGACAATGATGTTTTTTTATTTTTTAAAAATCATTTTTGACATCAGCACATCAAAACGATCCAAAACATACAAATCATATTAAATTTTAGTAAAAAAAAAAATTAAAATTTTTTGGGAACGCAGTCGCAGCCGCGTTCCCAAACGTTCTCTAAAAGTCCTTGAACAATGTTAGGAAAAAAACTAGTATTACATTGCATGAAGTACTAGCAAAGATGAGCCCCTGAAACATGTGTATTATATATGCTCGAGCATACTTAACGAATTGATTCTTTGTCACGTCCACCAGGGGGTCTTGAAGTCAGTTTCCAACAATGTCAATTTGATGTGTTTTGCCTCTATAATCACCGGTTGGAGACATGCATCCCAATACTCAACCACATATATGATTTCCACAAACCGACCTTTTGCATCCTATCATTGGGACACTGTCTATCAAGAGGTCAATTAACATTGCGAGAGAGGGAAAAGCTTGTTGTGGTGGGGAGAGAGAGGAGGTGATCTTGCGGTGGCCAAGGGGGTATGTTGCGGTGGGGAAAAAGTGGTAGGGTTTTGGGCAGCGATGTGTTCGCAGGGGTGGTGGATGTGGGAATGGAGGACATGGAGGGGAGGGGAGGGTTATAACCCGGGCAAGTTAAGAGTAAATTCATAAGTTCAACTTAGTTGTATTTTTTTTTAACATAGGGCTCCAGCCCCAGCAAGAAAGTGGATTAATTAGACCCGGTCGACACTAAGATTGTGGATAATCAATGTAAGATTTAACGTGTAATTATTTATTAATCCTAGAAGAAGAGTAAATTCATAAGTTCAACGGAGTCATAATTTTTTTTAACATAGGGCTCCAGCCCCAGCAAGAAATTGGATCAATTAGACTTGATATACTAGGTAACGGGTATTTAAGAATATGATTGTTGTTACTTTTTAAAATATATTTTATTCAGAAATATATTAAAATAATATTTTTATTTTTAAAAATTTATTTTTAATATCAGCACATCAAAATAATTTATAAACACTAAAAAAATATATTAATTTAAAATAAATAAATAATTTTTTTTAAATACTTTTAAAATAAAAAACAAAAGAGTTTATTAATTGCGGATAACCAAACGTAAGATTTAGCGTGCAATTATTAATCCTAGAAGAAGATATATGAGTTGGAGGCACGTGGTGCGGGCGAAGAGTGCCAAATCAGCCGAAGCTTAGAATGACGCGTCTTAAATCCAAAAACTCATCCAAATACCATCGGCGACAGCCAGTGCGGTACAAGGCGTATTTTCCAGAAAAAAACCTCCTAAAATCAATCACCTCTATTCTCCCACCTATTTTCTCTTTTCTTTTCTTTTTTTGTCGGCGGTTTTTCACTATAATTTTCTTTATAGCAAACTTCTTCTTAATAAAAACAAAAATAATCCGAAAAAACGAAACAAAATAACGTGATCAGATTCCATTCTCAGCTCCTAACAAGAATTAATCAAAGAAAAAAAAAGAAAAATCGAGTTGCTTATTTCCTTCTCCTTTTCAATTTGATTTAAAAAAAAACAATCGGCATAAATCAATATCTCCGTGGAGTAATGGATAAAGGCAGCAGCGGAGCAGAAATGGCCGGGACGGTGATTTCTTTCAAATTGAAAGAGGCCTCGAGCTGGTGGCACGATATTAATGAATCACCGTTCTGGCAAGATCGCATCTTTCATGTCCTGGCCGCCCTCTACGGTCTCGTCGCCGCCGTTGCTTTTGTACATTCGCCACACCTTCCTCTCTTTTTGTTAATGTCTGTATTAAATTAGCACCATGTCATCTATCTTTTGTTAATCTATACACGCGAATGATGAGTTTTAGGAATTTCTAGGGTTTTAAATTGATGGATGGAGAGGCAGGGAATTTGAATTTGTTTGATTGTATTTTTAGATTCAATTGATAAGGATACAATTGAGAGTTCCGGAATATGGCTGGACTACGCAGAAGGTTTTTCATTTTCTCAACTTCCTCGTGAATGGGGGTTTGTATTTCAATATTCTCAAAGCAAACAAATATGCTTTCCATTGTGATTTTATCATGTTATGTTGACTGAGGTTTCTTCTTCTTCTTCTATATGGCAGTTCGATGTCTACTATTTGTTTTTCGCCGGAATGTAGAAAGCATCCATCCACCGGTATGGGGGTGCTCGACTTTTACATCTCTCTCTCTCTCTCTCTCATTTATAACTTAATTGGTTTACAATGGTTACTTATCGGTAAACTTGATAATTTCTGTTACTCAAGATTTTCCAACATATCCTCCTGGATTTCCCAAGTCTGGCATTCTTCACCACATATGCGCTTCTGGTTCTGTTCTGGGCAGAGATTTACTACCAGGTTGAGTTTCACTGGCAGTTCAGTTTATCAATTTTATGTTTGGTTCAAATCTGTTATGACTTGACATATTTTAAACAGGCACGTGCGGTATCCACTGATGGACTCAGGCCAAGTTTCTTTACAATTAATGCGGTGGTTTATACCATTCAGGTGAATTTTCTTTCCATATTTTTGCTATTAATCCAGGTGAGGGGTTGAAAGTCAAATTCTTTCTATGTGAAAGCTAGTAAGCTTCATTCAAGGAATGTTATGTACTGTAATATTGTTGCAGTTTTTCTCCCGTATTTAGCTAATCTTTTCAAATGTTATTGAAGTGTGTGTAAAGGTTAAACCCTTAACCAGGAATGTTCTTAAGATGACCTCACAGTAACTTTGTATATACAAGATAGTGCAATTTAGATTATTTGGATGACCAGTGTAAATACTTCTTCTTTTCCATGCAAAGGCGATACTTTTCTTCTTTACCTTATTTGCCAAAGTGCCGTTTAATTATTAATGTTTTAATTATTCAGAATCAGATACATGAAAAAAATAATTGAGGTTTCCATTTCTCATCCCATTAGTGGAACGAGTGTCCCATCTGGAGATGCCTTTCTGGTTTTACATCTTATGTTGGGATATAAGCTATAACCTTTGTCCGATGCCAACTGCTTGATGCAGTAGAAGCTGTAAGATAAACTAGGACATTGGGTGTGTTTGCATCAGCAAGAATTTGAGGCTATTATGGCTGATTTCAATTTTGTTGGGCTTGGTAAAGAAAAAGTACTCAGAAGAATTCAGAGCATTTGTTGTTTTACAGGCTAAAAATTACTGAAGGGCTGAATTAAAGCAATAAGAAAACTAAACTTTGCAAAGAGCAGGAAATAGAAGGGGAGAATAGAAAATAATCTTTATCAGTGGCTTCCAGAAAAATCTTTATCATATTCTTTGCCACTGAATCTGTGAAATGATGCATCAAACATCCACATGGTATGGCTGTATGCACTGCAGGCCAATTGCTAATTGCTTTTACACACAGTTGCATTCTCTTTCAAAGGATGCTTGTATAAGCCATAATAAAATGCTACAGTTTCTATATAGAGCCATGATGTGAAATAAAAAAGCTAGTGGTTTACAAGCACCTAGCTCAGGAAAAAACTTCTAAATGCATACCTTACTGGCTTCTAGGTTCCTCCAAAGAGAATTTCAAAATTGCCCGGTTTCTCATTGTTTGCATATTTAAGTACAACCACATGCTCCAGAACCTGACAACAATTTTCTGTTTCTTTTTTCTTTTATTCAAGTACTTTAAAAATTCACTTTGAAGTTTATGTAAGCAAGCTAGATTAAGCCATGGTAATTTTGTACTAACTTGCCATTCATTTCAACTATTATATCTGGCCATGGTTATGCCTGCGATAGCTTTTAGCTATTGCAAACCTAGTATAGCATGCTAGACTGTCCTATCAGCTGGTTTTCCATTGTCTGAAAATTCTGAGTTGGTGAAGGTCAATCATAATGACATGACATTTGCAGGCTCTTAACACCACTTTCCTTTGCATAGCAGCATTCCTAAGATTCGTTGAAGGATTGAGAATTTGGTGTGATACATTATGCACTATCTATTCATTATACTCTTTGAAGTTGTTCAGTCATTGCATGACTGTTTGCCAAATTCTTTGCATGCCCGGTGTCTGTTTGTTGGTTCTTTCTATGGGTACACTGGTTATTGCTGTATTGATCTCTTTGCAAATTGACCAGTATGATCCGCAACATATTAGCTTCAACTCTGATTCTTTGATTTAATCGATTCCAGATTGCTATGTGGTTGGTGTTGGCTTGGAAAACTATTCCAACTGTTGCCATCCTATCAAAGGTGTTCTTTGCAGGTTCTTTACTTTACACCCTGAACTTCTCTACATAATTGGTAATTCTCTAGTGGTAATTCAGACAATTTGTTCTTAACATTGATATCCTTGGCAGGTGTGTCTTTGTTTGCAGCTCTTGGTTTTCTACTCTATGGTGGAAGGTAATCCACTTTTGTTTTCTTATTGCATATATTCTTCATGCATGATCAAGATGAATACACGCAGCACTTCATATAGGGTGTCAGCACTAGGAAAAATTATAAATTGTATATTTTCACTCTGCAAATGCTATAGGCGGGCTTGGATTGAACCCCAAAGTATGCAAATGGCAACAGATTTGTTTATCAGAATACTATAAAGCCATGGACACCACTTTAATTTCCCAGTACTAAATTGCTGTCTATGACACTAAAAGTAGTGGATTTCCATTGGTTATGGTATCATTCTTGCATTGACACCAAATAGTGTCAGCTACTTTTGGTTTGGCAGTTTGGCCAATCCATTGCTTTAATCGGTATAGGTTCAGATATCCATTAAAATGCAACTGTTCAACTTGTCAACTACTATTTCCTTGTGACATCATTTCCATCTGGAAGTTTCAGCTCCAATGTTAAATGACATGTCAAATCCATGACAATGCTGTGTCATTTCGCTATTCCCTTAACCTGGAATGAGGCTCAAAAGTAGATTTATTCCAGGTCTAAAATGGATTTGTAGTTAGCTGCTACTTTTTGGTGGAGGTTGGTTAGGTTGACAGCACCTTTTTTTTCTTAAAAGTAGAAAAGAACAGCCACTGGAGTTCTTATAAGATATATTTCATAGCAAGTGCCCACTGCAATTTATTTTGATCTGATGGAATGGGATTTTCGTCTGAGCGAGTTCTGGTGGAATTTTCTAATAAAGGGACCCTGCTGGAGCAATATTTTAGGCGTTTTGATTGTTGCTTAAGTTGTGCCAGTTTTTTCATGTTTCACTCTACTTGGTGGGAGTTCAGCCACTGCTCAGTAAATCATATTGGGTCATGGCAATCAGATGCTATCTGTATCCTATCCCCCCTGCTATCTTTTTTGACTCTCCTGCTTCCTCTGGAGGAAGTGGGACACTAAACACATTCAAAAAAAAAAAAAAGGAGGGATGGGGATTCCTTCATCTCTGCTGCTGCGCTCAGATCTGGTTAGCAAGATCATCCGACTTTTCTATGATGTCTCCTGTTGTTATGATCCCCATGCTATTCATGTAGTGCATTTTGATCATCTTACTTCTAGGGTCAAGGTTCATAAACTGGATCCTTTATGAATCCAATCGTTGTTCTGTTTTTCATGAAGTGGGCTGAGATGAAGTGTTAGTTACTTGGGGCCACTTCAAAAGTCTTATGAGGATGCCAGCGGTTGCATACTTATCTATACTTATTGTGCTGTCTTTCTTCTAATTGCAATAGTTTGTGTTTGCGCAGTTATGCAATATGATGAACTTGTATGTGATAGCCTTTTAGCATGTACCTTTGATTTCTCTTTTTGCTTGGTTTTCGTTCTCCTAGAAGATACGCTTCTTATGTAAGAATCTGTACTCTGAATTGTCATCTTGTGGCAGGCTCTTCTTAATGTTGCAGCGATTCCCTGTGGAATCCAAAGGGAGGCGTAAGAAATTGCAAGAGGTAATTATATTAAGAAAGTGCTGTCCTGTAAATCTAGCAGCCAGAGTTTATGGCTCCATGATGTGTTAGACTCTCAGTTAACCAAAGTGTTTATTCAATGATTCAGATTAAACAAGATCCTCAAACTTAGATGTACAATCTAAACTCATTTAAATCTCTTATTATGCATCTACCCTGAGACTCCACAATCTAGGGTCGCCTGCTGTGGCAGGAAATATTTTCCTTTACGAACTATATGGTTTTCTTCTTTCAATACATTACTGTCCTCAGTTTTTCATTTATTGAGTGTTTTTTCTGTTTGGCTTCTGAACAGGTTGGCTATGTAACCACCATATGTTTCTCATGCTTCCTTGTTAGATGCATTATGGTGAGTTTATATTCATGTTTCTCCAGATCTCTTTTCTACCCTTGACTATATGGGAATTATGCCTTGTATTGGATATAGAAGTTTTAAAATGGTCAGTTAAGTGCTTACATGAGAAGGGGAATGCTAGCAGCAGTCACTTTGACAGCCGCTTGTGACACTCTCCCAGAATCAAAAGCCATGTTGCCAATAATTTATAAATGTATTACTGGAAACTGGTTTGAATATATATATATACATATACACGCGCGCACACACACACATGTTTTTTAACGTTGTTTTCTTTCTGAGATATAAACTGTTGGCTATTAAATCAACATTTCTCCAAATCTGCTTTAAGATGCATCAACTTTCACAGAGACGATCAGTTTACAAATTAAAACCGCTAAATAACCTTGCAAATTAAGATGCATCATCGTTTCATTCAAGCTTAAACAATGAATCCAGCCTCCAAATAAGAACTATGCTAAAGTTCTTGTTGAGCATAATGAAACTTCAGATCAAACGGTGATGTTGAACTCAAAACTGAAAGTAAAATGAATGTTGTCGATTCCAAATAGATCCAGCCATGAAAAAAAAGAACTGATTTCTCTAATTGTAAAGTTCTTTTAAGGGAGAGGTTTGTAGAGAGATCAACCAAAGACAAAGAAACTTAAATAGTGGGAAATGTTTTTGGTCTGGGACATTGTAAGAAGATTAAAAGAAGCTAGGGATTGGGGAGGGAAAGAGTGGGAGTCTTGAGACAAACACAGAGGATTCATCCTTTTCTTTTCAATTTTCGTACTATTTTATTTTTAAGAGGGAGATAAATATGAATTGATCGATGTTTAACCAGTTGTGCCAATACCTTTTGCTATTCTTTTGCAACGTGGACTCTTATATTGAGCAAGTGTTCCTAGCAGTTGTCACCATGACTGCTGCTAGCATTCCTTTACATGAGAATTGGAGCCTATATTTCTGTTTAGCTATCCTAAATGACAATGTTTATTGTAAATTAGTTACCCCTGAAAGTCTCATTCATTTTGCTGAGACCTGAAGCTCAATTTATTCCATGTCTAGAACTGAAGTTTCTCTAACTATAGTTTGCACTGTATTTTCTTATGCTCCAGATGTGCTTTAATGCATTTGATAAAGCTGCAGACCTTGATGTGTTGGATCATCCAGTTCTAAACTTCATATATTACTTGGTAAGTTTGTGATGTGGTCACAAGTTTGTGGCATGTTTTGTTTATCAAAACATAATTTTTTTAAAAGGCTGTTCCATGATGGTTTCCCCACGGGATATGTAAAGTCAAAGGTGCAAACACACACACACGACATGGAGAAATTCTTGGATGCTTGCAATGTTTGCTGGTTTATGAATATAAGATATCTGGATCTAGATGTTGGGGTGTTTGAAAATGATATGAGTTTGGTATTCCTAAATGTACCTTGTTTGAATGATCAGCTTTGCTGGAATGTTTATATCAAATGGTACTTTTGAGGTGGCTTGGCATTATATCTGATTGTGAAAAATAATTTGTGAACTTAGAATTCTTTATGCTTTCAGAATTTGAATAGAATCATGGATGACAGCTGTGCATTCCTGGATATCTGAAGGTGGTTGTTAGAAGTTCTCGAAGAACAATGCTTATGATATGCCTTTGGTCCTAGGATTCATTATCTCATTGCCATCCTTTATATTATTCATTGATTCCTGTTTGAAGTGGACTTCTATGTCTTGGCTCTCTCATTCTTTATTTTTTCAATTTTTTTTGTTCTTTATCTAATTTTGTGAGTTTTGTATCTATGGCATGCTTTAGAGTACTGATTACATGGTTCTGCTGTTTATTTTTGCACTGCTCGCAAGTATAGTCTCTATCTACCTCTTAAGTGTGTGCTTTTGATTTGTCTGTATTTCAACGTTTTCTTTGCAGCTGGTGGAGATTTTACCTTCTTCTTTGGTTCTTTTCATTTTGAGGAAATTGCCTCCAAAACGTGGTATCACACAGTATCATCCCATACGTTAAAAGAATTGGAGGTAAGTGTATGATGGAATGGAATTCTCAAGAATGGCTTATATGCTTCCATTCACTTTGGAGATGCTATTGCCTATCATACTAAGACAAGACAAGGGATAGCCATAGTTGAGTTTTTGTTATATTGGAGTCTGCAAGCTAATTTTATGGGATGTAAAATGTCAATTGTTCATGGTAGGAGGCCATGGATGTGCTGAAAAATCATGACCTTCTAAGTACTTGACTGTGTTACAGTTAGTGTTCTAATCTGTGCTGGCTGCATGTCTTATGCTTGGTGCTCTGTTGTTTCTATAACTTTGCAAGCAACCACGCACAAGAAATAGTGGAAAAATTGTTTGTTGTGCCTTAGGCTTGTGCTGTTTCTTATACTGGACCCGTCAAATGTTCTTTGTTCTCTCCTAGTTTTGTGAGTGGATGGATGCTCTTTCCTAGGTCAAATCTTTTATAAAAAAAAATGTATAATTGTTTGTCCAAACAAAACAAGCATTAAAATCAAGCTAATTGCTCTAGAAAGTTGTAGTTATCAGACACAGATATAAATCGAGCTCATGGAAAATTTCAGTTTTTGAAAGTTTCATATATATATACATGTCATGCAAATTCTACAAGAAGCATTCATGAAAATTATCTACAGCTGGGAAAAGAACAAACCTGGTAAATTTCCTGTGCAAGAACATGCCTCTGAACCGGGGAGACTCTCCTCACTTTTTCTCCATGCTCGGCTGTGATTCATTCATTAAGCTAAAAGATTTCCGTTCTGATGAGTTTGGTCTCATCGAAAGGAGTTAATAGATTTATGAAGGTTGACTGGCAGATAGATGTCCGTTTGGTTTCAAGCTCTACCTATCTGGTCTTGGCAACATTTTGAATGGTAGGTTTTTAGTTATTTTCTTGGCAACATTTTGAATGGTAGGTTTTTAGTTATTTTCTTAGCAACATTTACCGCTCATAAGATCCAACCAGGTTCACACGAGTGTGAATGTAGTCTAGAGCCACAGAAACGAGAAAAATCCCACTTGTAGAAAAAAAAAGAAAATATTAAACATGGTTGAGATCGTGAAAATAATTAAAAATGGTGCCAGGTTTAAAGGAAGCATGCTTATTTGGGGTAGGATGAGCAAATAGAATAATTGCATGGTGTCTATATAGAGAATAAAAACTTTCCTGCTTGTTAATCTGTATATGTATACATTGATTTAGTTGCAGTAAACCGCAACATGTCGTAATAACACAGTTTTGTAAACTCTCCAATCCCACCTTATGTACCTTTTAAATTAATTTTTTTTTTTGGTATTTTCAATTGTTTTTATGTGCTAGTATTGAAAATAAATTTTAAAAAATAAAAAAATTATTATTTTAATATATTTTCAAATAAAAAAATAATTTAAAAAACAACTCATATCATAATACCAAACATTACCTAAGATAGAAGGAACACCTCTCTCTTTTTAAAAGAAATTGTGCATAAGTTGGTTTCTGAGATTGAGGATGTCACTTTTTTTAAAATGGAATTAGCTTGTATAAACATGGGATTTTGGCAGCATTCAATAAGATTTTGTTTTTTGATTAATCGAATCCATTTAGAAGATGGGTTGTTAATTGAAGATAAGATTTAGTATATTACTGGGTAGAGAACATATTAAAAATCAATGGTTAACATATTATAAATGCATCAAAATAAAATAATATATATATTAATTTCTAATATTAACATATCATAACCAAAAATAAATTATAAAAATAGATGAATTTAATATTTTTTTAAACAATACTCTAAAACACATACTCTACAATAAAACACAATTATAGCTCAAAAGGCTAATGTTCTATCAACCATTAAAAAGCCCATTATTCAAAAGAAAATATATCAAGCCTAGGGAGTCCATTAGATATTGAAAAACAGAGGCGAGACCAATTCTAAAGTACTGCGTTTTTTAAATACGAATAACTATTAAAATTTGTTTTAATTAATGTTTTAACAGTTCTGATTCTTCAAATATGAATGATTATATTTTGAGTCTTCATTTTTTTTTTGCATGGTCTTTTTAATGCTAAAGATGATGCGATTATCACTCATCTTAAAATTGAAAAAAATCCACTCATATATAATCATACTTAGTTTACCAAGGATTATATATATTTCTAGTTAATAATTTACCCAACAACAAATTAAATATTAGGTCGACGAGGTGTGACATTCAAAATTTGTTGATTGAGGTCTCCATCAAAAGTAAATCAATCATTTTAACTTGCTTATAAAAGTATTTCTGATATGAAAATCATCGTTCGAAGTTTTTTTATGGATACAACGACTAGCATCACCTATTGTTTTCAAATACCAGCACAAGATACCAGTTTCGTCACTGCATACGTGAGGGCATAAAAGAATTCTCGACCGATGCATCACTTTCAAAAATGGAGTCGTGATTTTACGCAAAACACTACTCCGATTATTCTCGTACTTGGGCCGAGAGAAGTGGATAGAGGCGGTTTCCTCGGCGGGAGTGAAAGGGATGGTTATGTACACTAGCGAGAGACAACTTCTTCGATCATTTATGTGAGTGAAGCTTCGACTACCTGTTCCGCTTGGGGTATAAACAAAACATACAAAACATAAGGGAACACGGCACGCCTCCTGAAGAAAACATAAGGCAACACGGCACGCCTCTTTTAACTTAATAAATTAGGATCTAGAATAACGTTACAAACGGTTGATTGTAAAAAAGATTAATTTTTTTTTATAATTGTTTTTATAATTTTTTTGATGTGATTTGTTAAAAATAATTTATAAAAAATAAAAATATTATATATATATATGCGCTAAAGAAGCGAAATAGATGAAACTTAAGAAAACAAGAAACATATAATCCGGTTTGCTCTCCATTGTTTCTCCCGTCAATGAGTTAATGCGAGTTGGATGCATCAATGTTTCTCCCGTCAATACCGTATTTTGTTTGCGTTTTCAAAACTCAATTGAACGAAATGGAATCAAACTTGTGAAAAATGAAAAATGTAAATCGAAATAATCTAGATTCAAGTTTTTGTTATTATTTTTTCTTCTGATAGAATATTTCCAATACAGAATTATTCATTTTTAACAGTTTAAAAAATAAAAAAATTGGTTATTTTTCATTTCTTATTCACCACTCTCCCCCCAAGTTCATGAATTAATTGGCTATTTATGTAATCTAGGTATGATGGGATATCGCTTCCGTTCCAATTACGTTTGTAAAAATAAAAAATAAAAAATAAAAATCGTTCTTAAGAGAAAGAAGACTGTTTTGGTAGGAAATGTAGAAATTGCCTTATGTATTAGTAATATGTTGAGCATACTTGCATATT
>Ga0307509_10008212_pt1 | contig 13362 bp, 15 predicted proteins | sample 10_EM_MG_FD_202245 | JGI IMG/M metagenome (GOLD analysis project Ga0307509, IMG submission 202245) | Populus trichocarpa ectomycorrhiza microbial communities from riparian zone in the Pacific Northwest, United States - 10_EM | ecosystem: Host-associated > Plants > Roots > Unclassified | place...
CTCCTCTCTTACCAACCTTTTTTTTCCAAAAAATGCCGGTAACCACAGTCCAACGTCTAGACGCCCCCTCCAGTTATTTCGAAAAGCGCGAAGTAAGCCCTTCCTTCCTTCCTTATAAACTCCACCACCCCGGAGACTAACACACATAACCCCCGCCAGCGCCGCCGAAGCGCCTCCCCAAAAGCCGACCCCCTAAAGGACGCTTCAACCCTCTACGTCGGCAACCTCTCCTTCTACACCACGGAGGAGCAAATCCACGAACTCTTCAGCAAGTGCGGCGAGATCAAGCGGCTGGTCATGGGCCTCGACCGCTTCACCAAGACCCCTTGCGGCTTCTGCTTCGTCGAGTACTACACGCACAAGGATACGCTGGACGCCATGAAGTACATCGGCGGCACCAAGCTGGATGAGAGGATCATCCGCACTGATCTGGATCCCGGGTTTAAAGAAGGGAGGCAGTATGGCAGGGGACCGACCGGTGGGCAGGTTAGGGATTACTATAGGGATGATTATGATCCCGGGAGGGGGGGGTATGGAGGGAGGGAGCAGAGGCCTGTTACTAAAGGGTAGGTAGGGTTTGCGCGTGCGAGAAAGGTGGGAGGGGAGCGAGTTCTGTATTTTATCTGACCGGTTTTTTTTTTCCCTTTTTTTCCTTTTTTTCCTTTTTTTTCCTTTTTTTTTCTTCTTCTCTTTCCTTTCCCTATTCTTTTTTTCTTTCCTCTTTTCATAAAATTTAGTTGAGTTGTATGGGGCCCCGCCCAAAGGGGGATTCTTTTTCGTGATTGGTTTTACGGGCTTTATGTTTATGGGTATGATATCATAGCTCCTTTCATAGCATGCTTGAACAGTAGATTGATGGTAGTGAGGCTTAATCAGATATTTCAAGGTCCCCATCTAAGCTATATTTTTTTTTACAATACAATCTCCATCACCGGTAGCTTCCCCTTCCCTCCTCCGAAAAAAAAAAAAGATTCCCAGAGGAGCCAGAGCCCTTCCTCCCGATGATGCAAAGTTCCCCTAGATTACATGCAAACTTGAGCGTATAATATCCATCTAATAAAGCCAAACCCGGTACTGTACATACAGAAATCCCCCGAATTGCAAGGCGGCTGTACCAACCCTAGCGGGATAAGAGGTGCCGAGTGATGACCTATGTAACTAAAGTAAACCGAAAACACTCACTATCCACAAGCGAAGCGAAAAATGGACAAAGAAGCATTACGCCCTCTGAAAACTTGAGAGAGAAATTAATAAGTAAGAACCCTTTGCCGCCTGGCTGCTCGTAGGGGAGGAGATGAGACGGGAAATAAAATTGCAACAAAAAAATAAAGAGAATCCCGTCATTTATGCTCATGCCCCAGAAAAGAACCATCCAGACCACACAACTGACCAAGCCAAGACCAATAAAGGAAAACTAACAGAATAGAACATATGGCTCCAAGTTACCTACCTCAAGGGGAAAGGCTTAACCTCTCCCTCGACCTTAACCCCCTGTAGCTCCAAAGAAAAGATATTATTACCCCCCTGACTCCACGCCTTCAACATTTTATTAGACTCAAAAGGCTTGATAGAGTTATTTGCAGTGCCGACGGTAATGTGCGGAGCCTCGTTAGCACACTCCCATTCGCCCGGCAACAGGACTCTCACTGCCATCACGCGCGCGTCCCAGGCCATTGAGTGCAGTTCCACATCGCCCTTCCCGAGGATAGTAGGTGAATCCCCGCCCTTGGGCTGAAGGAGGTCCATGTACTTTTTCCAGATCTCTGGATGGTCCTTCTGGCTGGAATTGTGACAAAGGGTGACGTGGAAAGTCTCCTGGACTCTATTTTTTGCGTTGAGCTCTTCCCAAAATCCACGGATGCGTTCGGGTTGCCCTTCAAATGCCGAGTTGAGTGCTGCATATACTTCCCGGGCTGGGAGAAAGATGCCAAAGTAGATGACCTTCTTACTTTTACGATTGCCCATAGACTGCTTCGGTTCTCGCTTCGGGGCCTCGCTCGGTCCTGCGGCGGAGGAGGCCTCTTTGCGGGCGACCACTTGGCTTTTGGGCTGAGGGGGTTGAGGAGGAGCGCGGGGAACGGTGTGGCGTGAATGCCCGTAGTTGAGCGCAGCCGAGATGGCTCTCTCGTAGTCCTCTGAGGTTGGAAGTTCAGGGATCAGATTGGGGTAATGTCTCTTGAGCTCCGAGACTACGACCTCCAAGTTTTCCCTTGAGTCTGCTTGGGGGTTCAATTCTATGACAGCATCGAAACCGGAGTCAGGGAAGCGTTCGGGTTTAAGAGACTGGAACCTTTTGAGGAAACCCGTCATGATACCTTCGACTGATCCCCTGGACTGTGTCGCTGCTCGGATAGTCTGATGGTTATCACCACGACCAAATACTCGGGCCATGGTAACATTCCCAATCTCGCCTTTTAGGTCCTCTGGGTGCACATAATAGATCGCCACAAAAGTAGTCTTGTAATTCAGCTTCGTTACATCCTTGATGAGCTGCTCTCGTTCGCGGAATTCGTGGTTATTCCGGTCAGCAAAAACGACTGGGTGTTCCCTCAAGGCGTTAGAGATAGCGGTTGCAAATATCCGCGCCTTCGGTTTCCCCGTAATGTTGTCGTTTTGGACATGACCCCAGCCGAATAATTCATGAAGTGCGTGCGCAACAGTGGTTTTACCGCAACCGAGCGTAGCAATAGAGGCTAGAACCACATTGTCCTTTGTTTGGGAAATCCCTACGCCTGCACCCTCACCCTCTGTATCTTCTTCTTCAGCCTCCTCCTTAATGATATCGCTGCCCTTCTGTCCCCGATGTTCCAAAAAGGCATTCCTCAGTTTGATGATACCGTGATTTTCCTTATACCTTTTCTTTTCCTCGGGGTGCCCCTCGAAGTACGTTTCAGCAAACTTCAAATATTGGGTGGTTATAGCCCTGTGCTTTTTAAACCTCGGTTTCTCGCCATTGATCATAGACTTGGTGCATTCGCGCCAGAGACGGTACATAAGGTATGGTTCTTCAAACTTGTATTTGAAGAACCAATCGTGCCACTCCCCATCAGGCCCATCGCGAGCCTTGCACCGAATAACAAACCCCTCGACGTCCTTGCCATCCCATGATCCAGTCTCAGCAGCCTCCTCGAGAAAGTCTCGAAGGCTCCGGACATCTTGCGTATCAAACGAATCTACCACCTTGAATCCCCAGTCCTGTGCGAATTGTTTCACGTCTACTGCAGAGTAGGTTGCAAACTTTGGAAGTCTAAGATTCACACCGTGAAGATACAACCCCGCACGATCGCCTTCGTATGGGAGAATATGTTCCTCGAAGGAATCATCGCAAAGCTCGGCCACAGCGGTAACGTTCGCCTCCCTCAAGGCCTTAGCAAACTCGGCCCTGGACTTCCCGAGCTTCTCCAGCTGCCGGTCTACCCACCTCTCCCCAAGGGCAGCATGAGACTTTTCAGGATCCTGACCAGGTCCCAATGAATGTTTGCTACAAACCAACAGGGTATCGTCCGGCAACCCCGAGATGAAAATAATGCAACCATTCTCCTTGAGGGTTAATTCGTACGGGGGCTTCGTATTACCTTCAATCCAGGCCCATTTCGTCTCTTCAACCTCGTCGATGTTGAAAAATTTGTCGTAACCCCTGCTGGCAATTTCCCAATCCCCCGTGGCGGGATTTTTGCAGGTGAACAGGCCTCTAGCACAAGTAGGCAGGATCTTCTTCTTGTACTCGCGGTCCTGAAACTTCCAGGAGTCGACAGGTATAGTGGAGCCTTCGACTGGGTAGGTTTTCTTTTTGCAGAAAAATTTGGCAACATTTTTCTTCTCTGCTTGTGCACGATCGAGAAGCTCCATTAATGCATTCACCTCGCCCGGGTCTTGCAACTTGAAGGGGATAGGGTAGTCGGCCATGATTTTCGTAAATACCGAGAACCGGTGGTGGTGGTGGTGGTGGTGGTGGTGGTGGTGGTGGTTGTGATGGTGGACGATTGAATTGAAGAGGATGGAGTTTTTATGAGAAAGAGTGAGTGGTGACGTATGCAATGCCCCTCTAGCAACCGATCGGGCAGAAGGGCAAGAGTGTTTGCAAAGGAAATGTTTTTTGGAATAGGGGCTCGGGGGGGACAAAGGAAAGTGTGAAGAGACTTTTCGATGGAAATTGGCGCATTGGAGGTTACCAACAGGAAGAATGAGGTGGGATGCACCCCACTTAATATTCTTTGATGATAAGCAAGACGGGGACGCCGTCGGCACAATTTTTCGACTCAGCATACCGGTGTTGTGACAATGAGAGACAGGCCTTAAGGAATTCAGATGGTAGGCAGGAGTGTTTGGCTGCACCCCGGCCACCGGTATTGACCCGGTACCGTACCCTCTTTGGTAACTTGTGCGGGTAACAATACTGTAACCCTTCAAACCTGAGCAGAGTACGGTATATACAATATCGGTACCGGTATTATGGAGACTTTATCTCGAGTGCTATGATATGATAGGAAGACAAAGTGCAAACCCTACCGGTACTACAGGTGGGGGTAGAGTACAGCACGGGAAACTGCACCTTCTTGAGTCACCGCACAGGAGGGAAAGATCCACTATTACCGGTATACGGTATCCACAGTCATCTACTTGTACTGTACCTGTGACGGTGTGAGTCTAGTATGGGTACCCAAAAGTCCCAATCAATCTCCCATGTCTGATAGCTTACCACCCGAATCCCGCTTTCTCATGCTGTGCCAGTATGGTGGGGGAATCCTTGAACCCGAGAGCTGACTCCCGTTAATTGATACTTGTATCACAGGGTGTTGGTAACTGGTTAATTTTTCATCCTTGGCAGAGTTAACTTTCTTCGGTCATTTTAATAGCTAATAACTGGATCTAACTATCGGAGACCACCAATGCACCTAACTTTAAACCCCTATGGCTCACCTAATAGTTAACATTTCTAAAATACCTTCTGCCATTTCTGCCGAACAACAGAGAGAAAGCTGAGATAAAAATTCTCGTTGAAAAGGGTCTTGGAAGTTCGGAGTTAAGCATTTTTTCAGATCAGAAGTGCTCAGGTTAAACAATACCCCCACCATATTCACTGAACATGTTCCTAACAGACCCCCCCGCCTTTGCCTGTGACAAAATTTAGGGCTGAGCCAGTGAAAAGCCAAGGGGCGCCGCCTGCAACGCCCTTGCACGACGGCCAAGCTTTTTCGAGCCTCATGCTCAAGCGAACGCCCACCCCATCCTCCTACGGGATTATCCTATTAAACACAAAAATCATCCCAACAGATAATGATCCTTCAAAAACTTCCATCTCAAGCCCTCCTTCTCCCCCCACTCCTACATCGCCTACGAATATGTCCAATACGAGCAATAACCCTCACAGCCCCCAAGTTTGGCAAACCAATGCCACCAAGACCATCTGTGAAAGAGGAAGAAATTGAGGAGTCATTCCTGAAGGGAAGGTGCAGCCCCCCACTTTCCACAACATCGTTGTACTATGATAGGGCCTTAACATGCATTAATCAACAATAGCGGTCCGGGAGGTCAAAAAAGTGAGTCACAATAGCCCCCTTACTCTCGCGCGACTTCAGGCGGTACTGTGTTGTTTTCCAAAAACTCGCACGGACAATCCACTTACGCGGGCGAGGTGTGTTAACGCCGGCAACATATCGGCAGTTGTAAGCGTTCCCATCCCAACCCGCACCACACTTCTGTCCATTCATATTGCACGAAAAGTACCAATAAGAGGCAAAAAACAGAACAAGACTTCCTCCGCCGTCCAATTAAAGCATCTTCCAACAGGAATTGTCGTAAAATCCCAAGCCACCCGCTCACGGTCCCAGAACCGCAAGATCGCGCGTAGAATATTGGCCGAGAAGCTGGAGTTCATGGAGCGTGGGCCGGAGAGCCGGCTCGGTGCGTTGGCGGAGAGGGATCGGAAAAAGAAGGCTAGTAAGTCCAAGAAAGCCAAGAGAAAGTGCGTTTCTCTCCCTCTCCCTCTCCCTCTCCCCTCCCCTCTCTCTCTACTTTTTTGTGTTTGCTTTGCTTTAAGGCGGCCGCAGGGAGGATGATCGATCGTAGTACAGTATTGATGAGCGGATTAGGTATGCCAAGTTAGAGGCCGATAGGCGGGCTAGCGATAGCGAAGGGGAGGTTGAGAGTGGGGATGAGGAGGATCATGCTGAGAATAGGGAAGGAGAATCGGTAGACGAGCAAGGTGATCGCGCTGTTGGGCCCAAACTCGGGACGTCGGAGCCGAGGTCAGCATCCGTATTGGAAGGGAAGACTGTTATCGGTACCAGGAGTGAAGTGACGGCCTTAAATGACAGCAAGCCACCCAACTCCGGTAGGGGTATCAACGGTTAGCTGCGCACCGCACACACCTTGCTGTGTGCTGTCTACAGCAGCGCGCGCGATAGGCCCGGGCCCTGGATCATCCGATACATGTCTAGCATATAGGCTCGCGTAGCTCATCCATAACTACTGGTGCTGGGCAAATGCACAGGCCCTATGACACCAATTCTTCTAAATACAGTAATTGAGATCTCAATCCCCTCCTAAGCACCGAAATCCACTGGTTCCCATCGCCCGTTCTACCGAGTGATATCCCATGAAACTCGTACATCATCAATCAATCACATACCGACCGATACAGCATCACCGAACCCAGTCAGACAAAAAAAACCAAGTCTACATGCAGGATTCAGGCCCACCGCCGCCTCCACCACTATTTCCCCCATCTTACCACTCCAACTCTCCCGCCCCTTCCAATACACCCAGCACACCCCTGACATTCTCCCTCTCCCAAGTGAACGCAGTGCTCTGCCTCTTGCGCGAATAATAGACCGCACAGTCCTGCGACGTGCATGCCACCTCCTCTCTCGGAGAGCTGCCCTCGCACGACCTACACACAGCTTGCAAGTCCAGCACCCGCTTCTCGGCGCGCGCGAGTTGTGTGCGCACATGGATGATAGAGGCGTCGCGGTGTTGGATACAGTCTCTGCATATGTCTTGGGGGCCCGGTTAGCAATGGGGAGGAAAGGAGGGAATAGGCACTAACTATTCTTGGTTCTAGCAACCTTGCACCCGCATACTGCACAAACATTTGAGGACTTGGTCAGGTATGATTCTATTATCGCTCTGGATCTCTCCTTCTGTACACCAGCACCACCAGCGCCACCAGCGCCACCAGCACCTCCTCCGACGCCGACGCCCCCAGCAGTGGCAGTAGAGCCAATGGATTTTACCAACTTTCGCAAGTGCTTATACTTTGGCATCTCGTCGTACCATTGCCTCACATTCGCGCCGACAAGGTTGAAAATGCGCTCCAGCGGTGGGATTATATTTTTGCAGATGTAGTATTCTGAGTCTAGGCTTAGCTCTGGCGATTCTAGGAGATCGTTGACTTCGATTGTGCGGTCTGCTAAGGTCTGGCCTGGGGAGCCGGCTATCACTACATATCTTTTTGGATGATAATACATGTTAATTTTAGGTTTGGGGGAGGGGGGAGGGGGGGGGGGGGGCTTACGGGATACGTTCAGCGTATTGGGGAGCGTTTTCGGGATCTTTTTCCATTCGCTTTGCGGCGAGTTGGGCACCAGGGGGGAGGGATGCTCCCTCGCTGTTCACAATCATCAGATTTCTGAGCTTCAACTAATTGTTTCATGAGGGTGAACATACGCATAAGTTCCTAACCTAACAGCCTTCGCGAAGCAGAAATGTTGAATGGACACCTTCCCCCTTATGATCTTCGTCCACTCCCTCTGGCAATAAGCCTTGACCTGTGACAAGTCCTTGGTTCTGAACAGGATCTTGAGCGCAGCCTCTTCAATCATCTGCTCGGCGGGCGTCCCATCCCTCCTGACCGTCTCAATCCCCTTCGCGTCAAAATCGGGCTCCACCTGCTGGCGATACTCGTACTTGAACCCTACATAGCGTTTCTTGGCCAAGAGCACGCACGGGTGATAGACCTTTTCAAACTTTAGCTTGATGGGCCGCGGGTTCGCCTCCGTCACCCTCGCCGCGATTTCTTCCCCGATGCGGAAGGCTTCGTCTTTTGTACGGCCTTCCAGGTGGATGAAGAGACTATCCGTGTCGCCGTAGACTACTTCTGCGTTCCAATTTGGGTCTTCTTGGATCAGGCGGATGGCTTTTTCCAAGATCTCGCGGCCTGTCTGGACGATGCTGTCGGCGATCTCGGTACATGGCATGCGCCCGGTGTGGGAGGCCGAGGTGTACCCATAGGTCACGTTCGCGATGAGTTTTAGCGCGAGCTGACGACTGTTCAGTAGCTTTTGGAGGGCTTTGTCGTGCTTGTCGCGCTTCATGCCATTCTTCACCATTACGCGAGTGTCGAGGATTTCCGTCAACATTTTTGCCAGGAGGGATTTGCGGATGGTTTGGTTGATGTACATCATTCCGTTTGGGGCGACTGGTGCGTCGTTGGATATTAACTTGGAGCTGTAGAGAGGAGGGGAGGGGGGAGGAGGGAAAGGCCTACTATTAATATCCTTCTCGCAAAGTTCTAGAAGTCGGGGAGAACGATGGAGGCGTGTGAAGCCCATCTTATTCTCGCTGCGCCAGGGCGTTATTCTGCCCAAGAATGTGGAGTAGCAATAATTGTGTGCAATCATCACGGACGGGTATAGGGATTGAAAGTCCAGAACGACTACTGGGCTGGCATAGAACCTCGAGAAAGGCTCCATAACCAGAGGCAGGCATTCAAGTGCATTCTGTTGTCCAACCTAAAAGCCGTTCAGTATACTTGGTGACTTCAAATGCCCAAGCGTAATTACCTGTGCTTTACTCGGGGAAACTAGCATGAAGGACTCTGGTTTCGCTATTCGGAACATCATAGATTCAACCTTAAACTGTGAACCGCGCCCAGAGACAGACGCAAAGTCAATACCGAGAAGGCGCGCTTGCTCACTAATCGCAAGTCAGCTGTTTTCCACGACCCAATGATCAACCCTATCCCGAATCTCACCTCGTCCGCGTAATAAGCTCCTGCCGATCCAAAATCTCCAAGTTTAATTGCACCTTCCTCGCCAAATGATTGATGACCTTCCCAAACAGTAACGGTGACCTACTGGTATACCACCCAGTCAGGACTTTAAACGAATAGTGCGGAATCCTACGGTTTGTTAGCTATTGGGGAGGCGTGGCGGCTGCTTCACAGGGTATCACTAACCTCTGATGCAATAGGTGAAACACAACGTTTTCCATGGAATAACCCAGCAAGTTAAGCTCTGCGGTCATAGCTCGCCATATGTTTACCATGTGTCTTCCAGTTATCTTGATGGCAGAACCGGTATTAAGACCCCAAAGATTGGACTCTTTGCCAAATCTGCTGTGGGTTTCCATCTTAACGCGGGAGAGGTCATCGCAGAGGTTCATCTCTAGTTTGGATTAGAAAAACCTCTCCCATTTCCCATTCCGGGGGAGTGATGTTAAAGCTTACCAAAGAGTTGTTTGGCACGTTTGATAACGTAGCCCCAGGAGCTGGAGTTGACCTCCCATCCCGTGAGGATATCCGGATCGAGGGCCCGTACAGTGTCGATCAGTGTGTTTATCATGTCGAGCTCCGAAGTCTCGGTTCGGACGTCGGCCCTGCACTGGCGGCGGAATCTCAGGCCAGGGTTGGGATCGTTATCATATTCATCCACCAAGGCAATAATACCGATACGAGTTCTGACCGCGTCAATAATTGCACGAGTATGGAGTATGACAGTCTAGATGACGATACGAACATTTCCTGAACCTCACCATCCTCATCCTCTTCCATTTCCTTCAGGGACCAGAAAATGCACTCGATCTGGTCCCGCTCCGCATTTGGAACAAGGTCTCCGACAGTGTTTACTACGCCACAAGCATTAGACTGATATATCTTTGATGGACCACATATACCAGAACACTCACCATGAACCTCCAAACCCATAATACTCATATGCTGTAACTCATGCTGTATATTATCCGACTTTGTATTCTGAGAAAACTTGAAACCATATTTATTCTTCTGCGTAGGCCCCTGAATCTACAATTGACACGAAAACGAAAGCTCTTCAGCATTGCCTCTCCAACAACATAAGCAAATTGCACACAAACCTGAGATGCCAAAAAGCTATTGTGCTCATACGCAATACTTTGTTTTGGACCCTTCCCCTCTTTTGCCGACTTCTCTTCTTCCAGCAATTTGGATACTTCCTTCCTACTTGGTGGCGGCTCCGCTATATTCCATACCTTGAGCCTAGGATCCCGCTGATTGAGTCTGTTGTTTTCCCAGATAATCCGATTTTCGTTACAGGGGTTGAAAATGGGAAGATCTGACAGCTTGTTCGATTTGAACCTGAATTCGCGCCCGGCGTATTCCCAAGTCTTTGCCGGGACGTCTTTGTCGTTGCTATAGAATGGTTCCTGGTAGGTTGCTTTGGCCATTTCTTCCCTGTCTTCGAGAGCTAAGAGTTCGGACGATGATGGAGCACGTTGACCGTAACACATTATCGAGCTGCTTGAGGGGATGTTGAAGGCACTGTACAGAGAGGAGGGGACTGGGTCTGGTCGGGTTGCTAGTGGCAACTTAGCACGCTAGCGCATGTCGAGACAGGAACTTCAATGATACTTACGAAGCTCAGATAAATCAACTGCTACTTTCTTTCGACGACAAATCTTCTCTGGCCTAGGTGCGGTGCTGGGGCTGCTAGAAGGAGTGCGAACTCTTTTGCGGCTAGTCTGCAGAGGTTCTGATCTCGAGGCTCGAGTTTTCGAGTTTTCGGATCCTGAGTCTGCAAAACGGCCCCCAGGTTGTGCAGAAGAGGTGTGGCCGTTAGAGAGCATAGAAGACTTTCCGTTGGATATAGGCCTCCCAACGGAGTCGGGGGTAGAACAGATCGCCTCAAGCACGCTAGAGTAATTGGAAGACGGCGGTGGCTGACTCCCAATATCTAAAGGAGGGGACTCCGTCTTTGCTCGTTTTGAAGGAACTTGATATGAAGTAGGTACATCTGGATCAACAGAGCCTGTCGAAAACCAGACTGTGCTATCAGTGATGACTATATCATCTTCCTCTTCAACGAATTCTTCAATTAACCCTTGATAGCACGAAGCATCTGTGATAGTTGATTGCGAATTGTTGTTAGACAGGTTCTTTTCAATTCGGCCTTCTCTGTTCGAGGCTTCTGGTATCGGCGGCGATGATGGTATCTTTGACTCGTGTCCCTGCAGCTCTCCTACCAAGCGCTTTTTCACTTGTTTGTGACTCTTCTCAGCCTTAATTTTAGCACTCTTCTCGGCCTCCAGATCATCTATTACATCAAAGAGACCCTCAAAATCACTATCGCTGAACTCTCCCTCACCGATATCATAAAGAAGGCTCTCATCAACTTCAGCGATCCCAGCCTCTACTTCAAGTTCAACTTTTTTGTCCGGGGGAAGGCCTCCTCCCTCAAACGATTCTGCTACACTCTCGAAAGCAGTTGGCCAAAAGCTTTCGAATTGCGTACGAGATACATAGGTTTCGTATCTGATGGCGCGACCGTCGCTAGACTGCTTCTCAGTCTTGATTACGCCTTTTATCCTCTCTCGATACTCTGCCTCATGAATCCAGGCTCCAGGAGGCCCTCGCTGGTCGGAAGATGAAGACACCAAACCTTCTGCGGGTTTACCGTTACTTCCTCTCCGCCGATTCTCATCTCTCCATAGCTCTGCCATGCTATGGACGAGTTTTACATCGGACGATATAGGGTTTGTGCGTTCAACAAAGTCGTAGTGAAGTGGCCGCGCGGAAACTTGTTTTCTATTGAATATATCCCGAACATGAATATCGACCTCCAAAGCGCAATAAGATTGCCGCTGAAATTGACTCTCAGGCAGGATAGATAACTCCGGTATTGACCCGTTGTGCCAGAGATGTTGTTCTCCTATCTCATCTGCATCCGGTATCTCCCCTCTGAAGAGGACTTTGCCGCACTCTATGAATCCACACCCATTTAAATTGAAATCAATCATAAATTGTGGTATGTACTGGATGTGAGCCTCATGTGGTTGGAAAACCCTGCTCAAAACACCTCCACTCTGTAAAATCCTCGCAAGTCGACCCCTCATATGTGGGTTGAACAGATATATCTTGCAATAAAACTTCCATCCAACATGAAAGCCGTAGAACGGTACGCCTTTGACGAGGGATATATGAGCAACAAAGCGGGGAGGTCTCTCCCGTGACCGGATAGAGCGGCCAGCGGATAACCCCATAGCTCGATCTATACCCCGTCGAAAACGTGTGAAGAAATCATGGACTAGGATAGCAAGGTCAGTTCCAACAGGCTCCTCGGCAACCAGGTCGCAGGGTAAACCCTTACCGTCTTCTGGCATCAAACTTTTCCCAGGATACTCAACATAGAGATACGGGAAAGCCCCATGGATGTGCGCACATACTTTCTGACCAGTATCAGTGGCTCCAAAGACTCGCACTATGGGGATCTTTGGCGGACGCTCATCATCAGGAATATGAGGGAATGTAGGGTCAATAAAGGTAGGATAGGCTTGGTACGAATCAATATTATTCAAACGTACACGGAAAGCCATTCTGAGAGAGCAAAAGGCCACTACCGTCGACAAATGGCCAAGTTGTTGACCGTGGTAGGTGGTGCGATGGGGTGTGATACCGGCAGCGCTGAGGATCTACCATCCCAGGGCGGGTGAAATGAACAAAGAGCCAGGCGCGTCTGGAGTTCTGGGAGACGCGTTTTTGCTAGGGTTAGGGTTTATTTCAAGATTCAAATCCCAAGCGGGTAAATTGCGTAAGAACTCGCTAAGTTACAGTAGATCCACGATCGGCGGTCGGGCCCCTCGCACTCGCAATCCGAGACGAAACGCCCGGAGAAGGAACGGTGTTTTCTAGATAGAGCATAGCCTATTTAAGTTGAGCCCGAATCTCATTAACTATTATTGTTAATCTAACTTTCTCCGTTCAGCCAATCGCAGCTTAGCACAGCAATTTCCGCTGGCGGATCTAGCGAGCTTCAACGGTTATCCGCAAGGACAATCGTGCAAGAGGAATCTTGGCATAACCAGTATCATACTCGTAGCGAGTTGCAAACGGATTGAATAAATTTACGGTGAAACCTCCGATAATTCCAGCTGGTAGTCTGGGGAGTGGCATGGGGCCGGAAATCAGGGGAGGATGGAAAGAGAAGGGGTGTCTTGGCACGGGGCAGCCAAACTTAACTGTTTAAATCGAGTGATATCTCATGATATTGTTCGTTAACAAAATTAACCGACTACAACGAGCATGAAAAATCTTGGCCGGACAACCACAACTCCCTCCACCAACCCCAACATCATAATAATAATAAAAAATTAAAAAATGTAAATACATAG
>Ga0307509_10008213_pt1 | contig 13361 bp, 24 predicted proteins | sample 10_EM_MG_FD_202245 | JGI IMG/M metagenome (GOLD analysis project Ga0307509, IMG submission 202245) | Populus trichocarpa ectomycorrhiza microbial communities from riparian zone in the Pacific Northwest, United States - 10_EM | ecosystem: Host-associated > Plants > Roots > Unclassified | place...
TCTGAGTGGCCAACTTCGCGCTCTTCTCCCAGTCAACCCACTCTTTTCCGTCAGGATCTACAACCCTCTTCCATCTCCCTCCTCTCTCGATCGTACACTCTCCTATTTTTCTTCCTCCTTCCTTTCGTTGTGTGTCCCAACAGACCTTCTCCCTGATTGTATTTGGTGCTTTTGGGCGGATGTGTAACAATTATCCTAGAGCTCATAAATGTGCAACTGGTACTCCCAAAAGTGTCTGGACGGTTCAGCGAGGGCGCGCGAATTTTATTGAACGGATGTCTAAAAACGCATTGGGATGGAAGTGGAGGCCGGTGATGTAGGGGTCACGATGTGACCTTGGTCTGCTCAACCTCGAATAGCGCCTCCGACAGTGCAGCAACACCCCCACCCACACCCTTGATTCTCTCAAAGATCTCGTTGAGGAGTGGCTCCGGAAGACCTTCAGCAGACCGAGCGTAAACGTCGAGACCGGCAGGGGTGAACAGCGTCTTTTCGAAATAAGTCACCGCCCAAGGGTGGCTGCCCTCTGCGTTGGACGTGTTGCAGCCCAAGACTTGCCACTTGGATGAGGCAATAACTAATAAGCCGTTTCCTCGCCATTTGAAACGACCGACGGCAAGGGTATGGTCCGTTCCGGCTATCATAGAAGGCTTGCTGTCGGGTTTTGCGGAGGAGGAGTAATATTCGACGAGGTCGTCAAATTTTACGACTCCATGCGGAGAACCGGCATCAGAAAGAGGCGTGTAGGTTATTGATACGTCCTTCTTGTTCTGTGGAGGTGTGAGTGAGCTGTGTTTTGTGCAGGGAAACACACCCACTTACCTTCCAAAGCGGCAAAGTCGAATGGGTGACATACCTACCAAAAAATCAGAAAAAACAAACAAACTTGGGAATACTAGGAGAAGATGTAACCGACCATTTGCCCATAAACCCGTCAAGGTTAAACTCGAAATCGTCGTGTTTCTCATCGGATGGAGGGAAGATTTGAACGGACATGATCAAGGACAGGGATGATGTCATGAGCTTGTCACTCATCGAGCCTGACCGGCACCGTTGAGTTGGGAATCAAACCTCAATTTTTTCCCAAACTCGCTTCCTGTCCCTCTCCTTTTCTCCCACCCAACCTCGCACACGAACCCCCATCCTGTTCCCGGACGATGTCTTCCACGAAGCGCATCCAAGGAAAACTCTTCAGGGGCGAATCTGGCGGTGATGGTGGCGATGGCTCTGATCCCGCTAAAACCGGCAGCCTTACCATCGATATCCCCTCCAATACCCTCCAGACGAAATCTGTCCAGCCACTAAAAACATCCAAACTCCCCGAACATGCCGAGGCTAACAAAGACGCTCCGGAGGGTCGTTACACGATCCCTTATCGTGATCGTCTGTTACGGCGCATCGGAAACGCGTATCGTGGTGCCGAGCGGTATCGTCTCGAGGCCGATCGCAAGAAGGAGGTCCATTGGAAGAGATGGGGCCCGTATCTTTCTGACAGGCAATGGGTACGTCTCTCCCACTTTTACGCCACCATGGAACCTCTATTGAGAATATGTTTCTGCGCAGGCAACCGTTCGAGAGGACTATTCCCACAACGGTGATGCTTGGAACCACTTCCCCCACGAGCATGCACGTTCAAGGGCTTATCGATGGGGAGAAGATGGTATCGCTGGCATCTCCGACAACCACCAACGCGTGTGTTTGGCGCTCTCGTTATGGAACGGCAATGACCGTATGCTCAAAGAACGGCTTTTTGGCGTGACTGGTCATCAAGGTAATCATGGCGAGGACGTCAAAGAACTCTACTGGTACCTTGACTCGACGCCAACACACTCCTACATGAAGTTCCTCTACAAGTATCCCCAAAAGGCCTTTCCTTACGAACAGTTGGTTCGGGAGAGTCAGACCCGTGGAAGAGATGTCCCAGAATTTGAAATCTTGGACACAGATGCCTTCGATGACAATCGCTATTGGGATGTATTCGTCGAGGTGGGCGTCTCAGCTTGTTACCATTTTTCTATCAATTCACCTCCCCTTAGTACGCAAAAGACGAGGAAGACGCGTCGAATATCTACGCTCGTATCACCGTTTACAACAGAGGGCCCGATCCCGCTACATTACACATTCTTCCCCAATTCTGGTTCCCTAACACCTGGTCTTGGTCGGAAAACAAACAACCGCCGCCTCAGATGTCCGCCAATGGGAACTGCATCACCGCTAAACACCATTCACTGGGAACTTACCACCTCTACTGCCTCCCTTCCCCGCCTCCCGTCGACCCCCAGAACCCCGGCGACATCGATGATGCTGATTCCGTGGAACCGGAGTTAATCTTCACCGAGAACAACACCAACTTCCATAGGCTGTATGGCGGTCAAAACCAGACCCGTTACGTCAAGGACGCATTCCACGACCACATCATTCCATCCCATCGTCCGGATGACTGCGATATATTCAAGACTGGCATCCACTTACGACGAAGGACGTACGACAATTCGTCCGACGAGGAAGAGCAGGGGCCTCGCACACCCTTCCCTTACGGCCAAACCTTTGTGAACCCAGAACAGAAGGGCACCAAGTCCGGCGCTGACTACGTCTTCAAGGACGTTCCTCCGAATGGCGGTTGCGCTGTCGTCCGACTGAAGCTCACCCCGATACCCCCATCGGCCGACGACCCGACGCTCGATGACGAAGGGCTTTTTGACGAGGTCATCGAAGACCGGCGGGAAGAGGCAGACGAGTTTTATCATTCATTGACGATGGGTGCGGTCACCGATGATCTGAAACAAATTATGAGGCAGGCTCTCGGAGGAATGCTTTGGACGAAGCAGTACTACCAATTCATCCAGAGGGAGTGGCTTACCGGAGATCCACTCCAACCGCCACCTCCCCACGAACGAAAACACGTCCGAAACAAGGTGGGCGAGGCTTTTGTGAGCAGGGTCTCGGTGCTGACCCTTGCCACAGGACTGGCCACACATGCACGTCGCGGACGTCCTTTCCATGCCAGACAAGCGAGTTGTGATCACGTCCGTCGCCTTCAGTTTTTCTAACAATACGATTCAGATGGGAGTATCCATTCTTCGCCGCGTGGGACACCGCATTCCACTGTATCCCGTTGGCGGTTGTTGACCCCTCGTTCGCCAAGAAACAACTCGATCTACTTACTCGGGAGTGGTACATGAAGCCCGACGGCCAGATTCCCGCATACGAGTGGAATTTTGGAGACGTCAACCCCCCTGTACACGCCTGGTGAGAAGCATTCCATCCTAGTAGGAGTGTGCATTGACATCTTCCTAGGGCTACGTTCCGTGTCTTCAAGATCGAAAGGAAGCTGCACGGTCGTGAAGACCTTCCCTTCTTAGAACGTGTGTTCCAGAAGCTGCTCCTGAACTTCACTTGGTGCGTAGTGATTACGGTTTGCACACTCGCCTTTCACCAACCACCCTCCGTTCAGGTGGGTGAACCGCAAAGATTCAAGCGGACAGAATGTCTTCGAGGGTGGATTCTTGGGGCTCGACAATATCGGTGTCTTTAACCGTTCTGAGCCGCTGCCTACTGGGGGAACGCTCCGCCAAGCGGACGGAACGGCCTGGATGGCTTTCTACTGTCTCAACATGTCAGGAGCCCACGTTTTTTGGGTCTGGGAGTCGTGCTGACTTTCCTCAGGCTGAATATTGCACTTGAACTCGCTAAACACAACCCGGTGTACGAGGACATTGCGTCGAAATTCTTCGAGGTAAGTTAGTAGGCGCCCCCGGTGTCACAATTCCTAATATCCCGGTAGCACTTCATCTTTATCGCGGACGCGATGACGTATAAACTCGGCGAGGACGAACAGAGCCTCTGGAGTGATGAGGATGGATTGTACTACGATGTCATCCAGTTCTCCCCGGGAAACTCCATGCAACTTCCCGTGCGTAGTCTTGTTGGGTTAATTCCGTTGTACGCGACCCTGGTCCTCGAACCTGCCACGATCAATCGTGTGCCGGGTTTCAAGAAACGGATGGAGTGGTTTATCGACAACCGGCCTGAAGTGTCCGCGAGGAACATGGCGAACATGAGGGGTAAGGGATCCGAGTCAACAACCAACCACACAAACTAACGCACACCTTCACTAGTCCCTGGCAGGGGAGAGCGCAGGCTCCTTGCTTTGGCGGACAAGGATAGGTTGGTCAAGATACTGGAGAAGATGCTGGACGAGGATGAGTTCCTGAGCGAACACGGTATCCGATCGTATGTTCGCTGTTGGATCAGAAATCGCCTCGCGTTCACCCAGTTACAGGTTGTCAAAGAAGCACAAGGATCAGCCATGGGGTATGGACGTCCATGGCAACCGGCACGAAGTCGGGTACTGGCCTGGAGACTCGCTGTCAGGAATGTTTGGTGGGAACTCAAACTGGCGCGGCCCGATTTGGCTCGCCGTGAACTTCCTCTTGATCGAGAGCTTACAACGGTACTACCAATATTATGGTGACGATGTACAGGTCGGTGCCGACGATGTCTGCGCACCCCCCGCGCTGAACTCAGTTGCCCTCAGGTTGAGTGTCCGACGGGAAGCGGGGACTACATGAACTTGGTCGAAGTTGCTGAGGAGATCCAGCACCGTATCATTCACATCTTTGGGCGCGACGTAGAGGGCAGAAGATCCACCAATGGAGGGAACGACGTGCTCGATCACGATCCCCACTTCCGTGATTACGTGTGGTTCTACGAGGTATCGTGATGCAACTCCCACTAGACTGACGATGATCTCACCGTAACTCCCTCTAGTATTTCCACGGCGATGACGGAAGGGGACTTGGTGCTTCCCACCAAACCGGCTGGTCTGGGCTGGTGGCCTATCACATTCTCCAAAGTGGGGCTAGCTGCCGCCTCCCCAAAACTCCAAAGAGTGCGTCAGAATTCCCCATATGAGATGGCGTCTGCTGAATCGCTGTTTGGATAGCTCCTCGGAGTCTTGCTCGCCATTACTTTGACGTAAGTGTGCCCTATTTGGCTCCTTATACCGTTCTGACCACATCCTCAGGAAACCCTCGATACGATGTCCGCCGTGGAGGGTCATGAGCTGTTGAGCGCGTTTAGCACGGAGATGAACACGTTGGGTGATCTATCCCCCGGCGCGTTGTAGAATCTGTTTGGTTTGTAAAGTATACGTTGTTCCGTACCTAGAGGATTGTGTATTACTACAAGACCCCGGTAGACTGAGACCGTGACGTGAATGGGCCGAGATCCTTGGATGACCCAGGGAGGCGGCGCCTGAAAAGGCAGGTAGCCTGGACGTGGACCATCATCTAACCGAACACCGCAGCCTGTTCCTGATTCAGCCGCGTACGTCCTTCCGTCATACGGTGACACTGCCTCAACCACCTCCCTTCCGCCCTGGCTCTGCACCGACGAGCCTTTGATTCTCTCTCGGATGTCTGAAGCCGGTCCCAGCATCGATCGGTCTTCCCCACCGAGCACCGACTCTTCCCCACCGCTCTCTCCAACGCATGACCAGAGTTCCACGCCCACCGACACTCTGCCCACCACCATCTCTTTGCCGACAGATGGAACGATGACGGTGGAGCCCCCACAACCCTCGCACCCGCTCCCTGAGCGGACGACCGCCCGCCACCTAGATCCCCCAATCACGCCCTTGTCTGCTGCCCAACCACTCAGCGGGAATCGGACGCCAACTGCTCCTCTTCTACCACAAATCGTGCCCGAGAATCGCCCCGAGGGGTCACCGTTTCAACACCGCACAACCCGCGGTCGTCTGCTCGCCTTCTTCGGGTTTGGTAGGGGCCCCGAACAACGGGAGCGAAAGGAACTGATGTCGTTGATCTGGAACCTTGGTTTCAATGGCCTACAGGCACGTCCAGGACCAAGTTACGTGCAGAGCATTGCGGATAACTGATCATCTACAGATCACCGCGATCGTCGTTTTGCTCACATATTCCTCTGAGCATTCAAGTCCTGAGTACCCCGATGTCAGCGAATGGAGTGCGTGTAGCAAACCGCTTGGTTTGTGGAATTCGGTGTGGGCCGTAAAGGTAGGATTTGACTGTATGATGTTGTTCTGGGGACATCGCAGAGAGATAGCATCACGCGCCATGAATACGTGCGTTTTTTCTAACGCATCCTAACGATGCCTTCCTACATACTCCTTGTATCAGGGATGTGGAGGCTAGACCCCTGCCAGCTCAGGCCCCGGATCTTGACCCTCCTGGAACTGCGCGGTCCGACACGATGCTTCCTCCTAGGGGGATGGGCGAGACGCCAAATAGACAGTCTCGAAACAACGCTCGCAACAACCCCGACCTCCCTCATTCCCCGTTATACGCTCGGTTCGTGACTCTGGATATGGTCCCGTCCCCGACCCGCTGACGGTCGTTCAGGTTATCCGTCCTCTTATCGATTCTCTCGTTTGTCTGGTTTATCGCCTCCAACGTTTTCATATACTCCTCGCTTGACACCTGTCGGATTTCCTCGCCGCACCTATGGTGGCTCACTTTCGCGATCCTCACCATAACCTACCTTATGCTCCTAGAGCTCCTGCTCCTGGGATTAATTGTCTTTGTGATTGGTCCGATTGTTTATGTGAGTTTTATGAGCGTTTTGCTTGTGTCTTCTGCTTACTCACAATTCACACAGTTGGTCTGGAACGTGTTCTTAATGTGCATCGGCCAGCACCCGTTACAAAACCCCCACTCCATCAAACCGGAGATAGGTAAACTTTCAAAAGCTGCCGTCGATAAGATCCCATTGGTTCTGTACATTCCCACACCTGAGGATCACGAATCTGATCCAATTCCCAAACCTTCCCCCGCTCACACCTACCCTCCGACCTCACCTAAACCCAAACCACCGAAACGGCGGTTCTTTTTCCTGAGAAAGAAGAAACCTGGGGAAACAGCCTCAAAGGAGAAGGGGAAGGCTCAGGGTGGTTCCAGCTCGGGAGACAGCTGGGAGGATAACTGGGAGAAGGGCGAATATCCGTTCGTCAGACTGGAGGGCAACCGTGCTGCATGCGCGATTTGTCTCATGGATTTCGACGAGCCGAAGCGGGTTGGAGGGAATTTGGGCAAAGGTGATAAAGATGGCAAAGACGATGATACTGAAGCGAAAGGTGCTGAGGGTGAGGTTACCCGACCCCACGAAGAGCTGAAGTTGGAGGATGCTGGAGAGGGACCACAACCCCTGCGACTTCTAGCATGCGGTCATGTTTTCCACGTCAGTAGAACCTCTTTCCTTTCTCGATCGCCTCTCAGGTTCACACTGTTCTTTCAGAAAACGTGTTTAGACCCATGGTTGACAGGTGTGTCGGGACGGTGTCCGGTCTGCCAACGACCTGTTGAGGTGCATGATTCTGGAGCTAAGAAGCAACGCAACACTCGGACATGAAACTTGGCTGTTACAGACACCTTTACTTCCACGCAGGAATCCGTGCTAATTGTAGAAGTACATCCCCACCCACAATGCAACGCTCTAGCTGTACGTGTAGCAATAGGCGTATGTAAATTACAGTTCTATCTGCAGCCCTGGACGGGTGCTATGAAGCAGACCACTCTTGGCCCCCTGGGGCGAGGTATATCTGGAGCTATCCAACATGGCACCTCCCTCCCGTCCAAGAGGTCTATGATTTCACCGATTCTGGATCCGGTGCCCTTCGTGGCTCTTCCTCCGACTCAACAGGTTTCCAGACGTCTTTGGTAACGTGCATAACTTCGTACAACTGTGCCAGTTGCTCTGACGACATCTAAAGTGACGGGTCAGCGTTCGCCGTTGATTCCAACCACAGAGACCGTGACTCTCACCTTCTCGAATATTGTGGGGTCGAGTTTCTTGCCCTTGTAAGTGCGAGCATCCGGACCGGCTGGTAATTGATCCAGGTACATCTTCCATTGAGTAAGGAACCCTATCGTGTACGCAGGGTTTGTGGCATCCTTGTGTCTGCGGAATTCTGAGGAGGAAGGGGGGTGGGTATGGCCCGTTGTTTGGGATTGGGGGTAGGTCGGCGGACCTGATTTAACGTAATCGTCTCCGAGGGAGCGCATCTCGAATGGGAGCGCACGATGAGCCCTTAACAGTGCCCGGTACAGTCTGTATTGTTAACCAGCGACGACCTCTCAGTTCATGGAGAAACAGAGGGGGTACAACCTGAAATCGGACGCACGGTATTGGTGGAAGGAGCGAGGCGCTCGCATGACGAAGGTTCAACGGTTTCGCAGTTACGGACTTTGCCAACCTGGACCACGTCGGTCTCATCGCTGCTACCTCAGGCACGGTCTCAGTTGGTGAGGTGACGGCGGATCGGAGGTGGACGGAAGGGAAGAGAATGAGTTTTGGCACGTGACTTTGATGGGTTCCTCAATGCGCTTGGCATCAAACGGATCAAAATCGAATAGAGCTCCTCCGCGGCGCTCCCGAACAATTTACAGACCATTCCGATACACTAGGTCAAAGGGGAGAGAGGTAAAGGAAACAGGCCAAGATCGCGATCCCACGGGTCTCGTGCAAGGCAATCGCCACCCTCCGACACCATGACTACATCGGTAGTTATCCGCGGGTGAGCAGTACAAGGTTGTAGTGGTATGCAAACACAGCATTGTTGATAGGCTGGCCCTTGTACCCGTTGTCAATAATTTAGAGCTTCGGCCGGTCCACGAGGAAGCTGCACGCCTGGTGACCTTAGTCGGTGGCGATGAAAGTGGCTTGGAGGTGTCTAGTTTCCTTTGACTTCGCGCCAGAGCGGTGTCAGAGCTTGGGCGACGGTGTTCGCGGCAACTTCGACGAATCCTCGCCCGTCGTCATCCTGCATGCTCTTCAGAAGTCCGCGAGCTCTCCACCGATCTGGGTGAAACCTACAAACGTCCGTCAGCACTTGAGTGGCAATGATTGCAAAGTAAAACATACCGTCTGTGACTCTTCTCTACGAAGACCTTGTAGTCCTGGACACGCATGTGTGGCTTGACGGACGCAAAGAAACTCTCCACCGTAGACCATTCGATATCCTCCACAGAAAAAGAGCAATGTGCCATCGGCCACGGGATGTCGTCGAAGGTAAGCGGATCCTCTGGCGAGAACTTGGCGTTGTCGAACTGTTCGCACAAGAAACGATAGCGTTCCAAAGCTCTTTGGATCGTCCAGGGTCCACGAGCCCACCGCGCTCGGTTCTGAGTGTGTTTCCGCTCCTTCTCTCGACGTTGACACTCTTCTTGTTCTCGTTTCAGTCGTTCCTCCGCCTCCTTCGCCATGCGTTCACGATATTCTCGCTCCTTCCTCTCTGCTTCCGCCTTCCGCTCTCGTGCCCTCTTCGCTGCCCGCCTCTCACGCTCTTCCTCCTGTTCCACCCGCTCTCGTTCTCTTTTCGCGGCTTCCCAAAGCGGTTTATCTCTTTCCAGCTCCGCGATCTTCCTCCTGGATTCCTCGATTTTGCGCTTCTCTGCCTCGATGGGATCCACCTCTTCCGTTTCGTCTGAGTTACTGTCAGAAATGATTTCTGGCTCCGACTGAGGTGGGGGTTGGGAGTGACAGGGGCGGGAACTAAAGAGCTCCTGAATGAAGGCGTCCTCTCTTGCCTTTCGAGCCTTGTGGTTCCATTCCGTCTTCTGCTGCGCACGTTGCCTCCCTCGTTCCCCCCTCACCTTGCTGTAGTGCCTGGGTCGGTTCGGTGTTAGGGGTTCCGTTCGAACGCGCTTGTTTGGGCGGAACGTGCTTGGACTATATACTTCATCCGCGTCGAGGCTCTCTTGGTGGAAAGGTGAGAAAGGCTTACCAAAGCCAGTGGGCTGGGCGTACCTTTGCGCTTCTCGGCAGTCGTCGGCTGTGAGTTGGCAGGGGTGCCTGTCCTCCCAATATCTTCCATATCGGTATCGTGTAGTTCCTGGACGGGCTCTAGTGGGAGTTGAGTGAAAATCGTTGGCGTGGGTTTCTTGTCTGCGGGCTGATTGGATTTGGAACGTGCTCGTTGAGAGGGTTTCGGTTTCCACTTGGGTATCTCGGAGGAAAGGAGTTGTTCAACTTCGTCTTCTTCGTCCTTGGGGTCCGTCCGTTGCTTCTTGTGAGGGTGGGGTGGTAGATCACCGTTCGGGGAGACCGGAGAAAGAGTACGCTTGGACGTCGAGGGCTCTGGAGGAGCACCCCTCATGTGGCTGGGGTTTGGTACGATCGTAGGGGTTTCTGGGTGGGGCTTATAGACGCAAGTATAGGCGGGGTCGAGCATATAAATGTCCCATTGATCTTGAGAACAGTCGCACATCGTTCTGGGGATGACAGAACCGTTACCCGACATTCGCAAAGAGAGAAGGTACTTCATTACCCGCATATATCGACAATCCGTGGCCAATGTTCTTCATTCTTCAGACCATCATCTTTCGTGGCACGTGGCACGAATCGCCAGAAACTACCAGTGGGTGCTATTTCGACCACAACACGCTTGGGGCGATATAATTTCTCGTGAAGGGACAGATTCCGCATCCTATCTGCCCCATCGTCTTGGTGGGCGATGAAGGGATCAAAAGAAGCGAAGTACAGCTTCGAAGCAGGGTCACGTAGCAGTCGCGAGGGTTGAGTCGCATCCAGCAGACCTGGTTCCGATCCGCGTAGCTTCCGCGGTGGATTCGGGGTCGACATGGTGGCCCGAGTGCGAGAGGCGAACGGTGTGGCCGCAGGCGCGTTGATCCTTGCGGCGACTGACGTGGGGTGTTTGCGGGGTTGAGGTCACGTGAGCGGTCACCTTTCGATCGTTCCCTGAGGGCGTTTGTCGAGGCTGGGAGAAGTGAGAGTGGTTTTCTCCCTGGGCGTTATTCCTGAGGCTGAAGCTGCGGCTTTGAGTGCGGTTTCTTCGACCTTGGTTGTTCGGTTCCCCCTTGTCCCGCTCGCCACGCCGCTCAAAGGCGTCCATGCCGACAGGTGGCAATCACCGGGGCAGGTGACTTGAAGTCGCTCGTCCACCCCAAGCTCTTTGCCGAACTTTGCACAGGGTCTCATTAAAACCAGGCCTGTAGGCGGCTGCATTACATCTGGAAGCGGTGTACCGTCTTCAGTCAAACGCAGTCATTCTGACTCGTTCTCACCCTTATAAACCCGCCCGAGTCTCGGGAAGAATTGCAGTAACTTCATTTCAGGAACCTTCCCAGATCGGCGCTGCATATAACCAGCACTGATCACATTTCACCCAAATGACTACGAAACCACCAGTTAAGCAGGCCGTACAGCCCCAGATACTCGAACTCACAAGAACACTTGATGATTCCGAGGAAGAGATCCAGGTTCGGGTCTATCGATCGCCATGCTGTTCGAGTCATTATCCACTGATTCCACCATAGACGCTGTTGCTTTCCTCGAAGACCGAAGATCTGGACAAAGCGCATGACCTCATAGCTTCTCTCCTAACGCGACATCGGGCAGAGTATGTCTTCCGGATAGGCGCACTCCCACCACTATCCCACATAGTATCCGGGGAGCCAGTAGAGGACACTGGCTGGATAGGCGTGACTCGGACACAAGCCGAGGTCGACAAGATGTACGAGATGGCAGTTAAGGTTGTGGAGCAGATGGGGGGCAAGGTTTCGACGCTATTCGAGTCCCGAACAGACCATCCACGGATACATCTCCTCCTTCGACTCCCACCCCTCAGCGTTTCCGACGTCCCTGAGGTACGTTGTGCGGTTGTCGGAAACGTAGACAGTGGGAAGTCGACAACACTTGGCGTGCTCACCCGAGGTGCGTCCTACCGTCCGCGGTTTACCCCTCATGTTTTTATTGTCCTGCAGGTGCACTTGATGATGGAAGAGGGCGAGCTCGCGTTGCATTGTTCCGACATAAACATGAGATTGAGAGCGGAAGGACTTCCAGCGTTGGAATGGAGGTCTGATTTCATTCTCACTGTAGTCCGGCAGTTCCGCTGAGACAAGGTGATCAGATCCTAGGATTCAACCCTGAGGGCTCCCCAATCCTCCCCGCATCAACCCACGTCGCGGAGTCGGGGGTGATACGTCAGGAGAAGCTCGGGTGGGAGGAAATTTCCAAGAAATCTGCAAAAATCATCTCTTTCATTGGTTCGTCTGGAAATCGACCCGCGAGCTCCCGTTAAACCATTGCGACAGACCTTGCTGGACACGAGAAATACCTGAAAACCACGCTCTACGGTCTAACTTCAGGGTCCCCATCTTGTGTTATCCTCATAGTAGGAGCCAACGCTGGCCTCATTGGGATGTCCAAGGAACACCTCGCTGCCGCTCTCGCTTTGACCATTCCCGTCATCGTCTGTATAACCAAGGTGGTGGACTTACGTGCATTGGAACTCGACATACCCTGACGACGCTTCAACACAGATCGACATGACACCACCAAATGTCATGGAAGAGACGGTTAAACAGGTGGTCAAGATTTTGAAGAGCCCAGGATGCCGGTATGTAGTTGCCTTCACCTTACAACAGTAGCGTTGAGGTACCTTCCTCAGTAAGACTCCGGTCTTCGTCAAATCAGCTGAAATCGCGATGGAGCTAGCGCCGACATTCGCTAAAGACAAGTGAGCCGTGTACCTGGCCAAGGCACGCTTGTGGACTGAACGCAGTGTCGCAGGTTGTGCCCAGTATTCCAGGTCTCCAATGTAACCGGAGAAGGGCTTGACCATGTTAGCCAACAAACTCGATTGCTCAGATTCGGCCCCCTCACACCACATGTAGATGCGAACCCTACTAAACCTACTCCCGCCTAGCGACGACGACAAGACCAAGTACTCCGTGGACCAGCCGTTCGAGGTTTGACCCTTTTCAGTAATCTCGTCGTCCCGTGCTCACAACCTTTCAGTATTCCATCACCGAGGTCTGGTCGGTACCATTCGTTGGAACGGTCGTCAACGGTATTGTGGGGGGCGGAAGGATCAAAGTTGGGGATTCCGTGATGTAATCCCCCCCTTTTTTGCTGCCTTTTGTTTCTGAGACCCGCCCCGCTCAGGATGGGCCCGGACGCCAACGGAAATTACCATCCCACTTCCATTAAGAGCATACAGAGGAAACGGGCCAACGTGACGACGGCAGAAGCTGGCCAGACAGTATCCCTCGCCCTGAAGCGAACCAAGAGACAGCAGGTTCGCAAAGGAATGGTGATGGTCAAGAAGACGGACGAGCCTCCACCCCGGCGTGAGTGTTCCATGGACCTTCCTGACAGCTCCAAGGTCTAACGGTGTCAACTAGCGACACATAAGTTCGAAGGTCAAGTCTTGATATTGTATCATAATACCACGCTCCAGAAGGGATACCAGGCTATGCTTCATTGCGGGGTAAGCCACGCACAGCGGGCATTCGCTTCGGCCCCGTTCTGACCACTTCCCAGGCTGTGCGCCAGACAGTCCGGATAACCGCGATGGATCA
>Ga0307509_10008214_pt1 | contig 13360 bp, 14 predicted proteins | sample 10_EM_MG_FD_202245 | JGI IMG/M metagenome (GOLD analysis project Ga0307509, IMG submission 202245) | Populus trichocarpa ectomycorrhiza microbial communities from riparian zone in the Pacific Northwest, United States - 10_EM | ecosystem: Host-associated > Plants > Roots > Unclassified | place...
ACATGTACCAGGTCGAGCCGCGCGAGCCCTTGACCTGCGAGAGTGGGATCTCGTCGCCGTGCAGCGTGCGAAACACCGGGCGCGTGACCATGCGGCGGCCCTCGACCTCGCGGCCGTCGACCAGGAACACGGTCTCGATCTTCGCCCAGTCGTTATCGACGAGCGGTGGCTGGATCGAGGCGTGGCCGTGCAGCCACGCGTCGGCCTGATAGACGAACTGCGGCGCCTGCGACTGATGGCCGAGGCGATCCGCGGCGAGCAGGCCGTAGACGACCAGCCCGATCGCGAACAGCACGGCATGGACCTTCACGGGGCCCATCATAGTGGTAGTTTGGCGGCACCGTGAAGAAGCCGCTCGCCGCAGCGCCGGCGCTTCTGCTGGTGATCGTCGCGCTGTGGGAGATCGTCGAGACGGTCCGCGCGACGCGGTCGGTGCCGGACGACGTGGCGTGGGAGCGCGCGGCCCAGATCGTGCGCGGTCGCTTCCATCCGGGCGAGCTGATCGTGTTCGCGCCGGGGTGGGCCGATCCGATCGGGCGGCTGCACCTCGGCGACCTGATCCCCGTCGAGACCGCGGCGCGGATGGACGACGCGAAGTTCGGCACGATCTGGGAGCTGTCGATCCGCGGCGCCCACGCGCCGGATGTGGCCGGGTTGCACGCCGACTGGGAGGTCGGCGGCGACGTCGAGGTCCGCCGGTTTCACCAGGCCGCCGTCGAGGTCGTCGACGACGTGTTGGAACATCTGGCCGAGCTGAAGTCCGATGGCGTCAAGCCGACGCTCGAGCTCGCCGAGGTCGGCTTCGCACCGCATCGCTGTCTCCAGCTCGAGCCTCCGGATCACGGGGTCGTGACGATGACGGTGCCGATGGAGCTCGGCTCGACCCTGGTCGGCTACGTCGGGCTCGCCGATGTGTTCAAGCGCCGCAACATCCGCACGCCGGGCACGCTCGAGATCCGGGTCGGTGCGGCGTCGCGGATCGTCACGTTCGGCGTCGACGACGGCTGGGTCCGGTTCGAGCTCCCGACGTCGCCCGGGCCGGGCGTGGTCACGTTCCTCGCGAGCGCGATCTCGCACGAGCGCCTGATCTGCTTCGCGGCGGAGGCGCGGCGATGAAACCGAAGCACGCCGGCTGGCTGCTCGCGATCGTCACCGTGATCGGGGTGGTCGTGCTCCAGCGCGATGTCGGGATCGCGCGCGACGAGACCGTGTACTTCTCGGCCGGGAAGAGCTACGCCGCGTGGTGGACCGGGCTCGTCACGTTCCAGCACAGCCCGAGCAGCAAGGGGATCGATCAGACGTTCGGCGGCGCGCTCGGCGGCGGTGCGAACCCCGAGCATCCTCCGCTCGTCAAGCTGGCGTCGGGGTTGACCCACCACTGGTTCTACGAGGAGCTGCCGATCCTCGGCGAGATCACGGCGTACCGGTTACCGTCGGCGATCCTCCACGGCGTCCTCGTCTGGCTCGTGTTCACGTTCGTGCTCGAGGTGTGGGGCTTCGCCGAGGCGCTGCTCGGGTGCGCGTGTCTGATCCTCTTGCCGCGCGCGCTGTTCCACGCCGGGCTCGACTGCTTCGACGCGCCGATCATGACCCTGTGGTTCGCGACGCTGTTCGCGTACTGGCGGTGTCTCGACGGTCGCAAATGGCCGTGGCAGGTCGGCGTCGCGTGGGGCCTCGCGCTCGCGACCAAGCACACCGCGCTGCTCCTGCCGTTCGCGATCGCGATCCACTATGCGGTGATCGCGTGGCGCGCGCGCGATCCGTTGCATCGCTGGCGCGTCGCGGTCGCGATGGCGATCGGCGGGCCACTCGTGTTGTTCGTGCTGTGGCCGTGGCTGTGGCTCGATCCGATCGGCCACATCCGCGCGTGGCTGCAATTCCACCTCACCCACGTCCACTACAACTTCGAGTATCTCGGCCACAACTGGAACGCGCCGCCGTTCCCGTGGCACGTCGCACTCGTGACGACGTTGTTCACCGTCCCGACCGCGACGCTCGCCGCCGCCGCCACCGGGTTCGGCGTGTGGCTCGCGCGCTGGCGCGCCGGGGCTCGCGATCCGCGCGCACCCGTGCTGCTGCTGGTGGTCTCGGCCGCCGCATCGATCGGACCCTTCTTCCTCGGCTCGACCCCGATCTTCGGCGCCGAGAAGCATTGGATGCCGATCCTCCCGACGCTGTGCATCGCCGCCGGCGTCGGCGGCGTGTGGGCCGCGCGCAGGCTCGCAAGCTGGATCCCGACGCGCATCGCGCTCGGCATCGTCGGCGGTGCGATCACGCTCGCCGCCGCGACGGAGGTCTGGGCTTCGCATCCATACGCGCTGACCTGGTACTCCGCGCTTGCGGGAGGCGCGCCCGGTGGCGCGGACCTCGGGATGAACCGCCAGTTCTGGGGCGTCGCCGCGCGCGGCGTGCTCGCCGATCTGCCGCGACTCGGCAACGGCCCGGTCTACGCGCACGACGCGTCGCCTGCATGGCACTGGTACGCCCAGCTCGGCCTCCTGCCGGGCGGCTACAACGACAGCGGACCGGAGGTCTCCGGCGTCGCCGCGAGCAAGGAAGCGCTCGTGATCCACGAGCTCCACTTCAACCGGCACGACTACCTGATCTGGAAGGCCTACAACAGCGTGCGTCCGGCGCTCGTGCTACGTAGCGCGGGCGTCCCGATCGTGTCGGTCTACGCCCGCCCCGCACCCCCATGAAGAAAGTCCCGATCTGGGTCCCCGTCGGTTGCGCCGTGATCGTCCTCGCGGCGATCGGCGTCCTCGTCGCCGGCTACCTCCGCGGCCGTGCGCTCCGCAAGGAGCTGCTCGAGCAGGGGTGGGATGTCACCGAGTACCAGGCGCTCGCGCAGAAGCACGCCACCGCCTGGCATGCCGATGCCGTCCTCGACACGCTCCGCGCCGATCGCGTCGACGCGCAGGGCCACGCGCACCTCGAACCGAGCGACCACCTCGACTTCCGGTTCCGCTCGCCGAGCGTGACCGACAAGTGCGCGCTCGATCTCGCGATCCACGAGCAGAGCGCGGCGCTCACCGCCGAGATCGTCGAGGGCGCGTGCACGCCGGCGCCGATGCCCGCGATCCACTGCCGCGTCGCCGACGTCATGCAGAGGGTCGCGGCCCGAGGCGCGCGCGCCGGCGTGCCCGCGAACGTCTCGCTCGCGCACGGCGCGTGGCACGTCGAACAGGATGATCTGCGCTTCGATCTGACCGACGACTGTCGTTAGCGCGTGCAGGTCGCTTCGTACGCCTTCTGCCACGTGCCGCCGAGCTGGACCTCGCCGTAGAGCTTGAGCGTCTTCTTGTCGAGCGTCTCGTGGTGGCGGAACTGGAGCGTGCCGGTCTGCGAGCTCTCGGCACCTTCCCACAACCACTCGCCGCTCTTCTCGCCGATCGACGTCAGCGTCTGGTGGGACGCGTCGCTCGCGAGCATGAACCGCGACCACTGCTTCGACGTCGCATCGAACGTGCGGTACTCGACCATCTTCACGTCGCCGGTCCAGGTCGCGACGATCCACGCGTTGTCGAGGTCGAGCTTGATCGCGAGCTTGGCCTGCATCGGCTTGGACGAGCCATCGCCGACGAGGCGCGTGCCCTTGCACGTGTAGCTGCCCGCGAGCTGCTTGCCGCGGATCGCGATGTCGCCGGGGACCGGCGGCGGCGGCGGGCGCGGGCGGCGCGGCGGTGGCGGGACGACCGCCATCTCGGCCGCGGGAGCGCCGGACGTCGGTGGCGGTGTCGGCGGTTCAGCGCGATCGGCGGACGCGACCGACGAGACCAGGATCAGCGCGAGGGCCAGACGCATGGATCGATCGTAACTCAGGGATTCGCCCACAGCCACACGTCGTCGACGACGAGGTGACCGGTGGGCGAATCGTCGACGAGGACGAGCGTGCCGCGCTTGCCGCGCGTGTCGTCGTCGATCATCCAGGTGGTGCGCTGCAGCGACTCGCCGCCGGGCGCGGGCACGCCGGCGGTGCGGACGAGCTTGTCCTCGACCCAGAGCTCGACGCGGAGCTTGGTGTCGTCGGTGCCGCCCGCGACGAGCAACGACATCCGCGCGCCGTCGATCACGAAGCTCGGCGAGGTCACGCGGCCGGTCGCGATGTCGCCGCCGTGCATCGAGTTCGCGAACCGCTGGCCGGTGACGCCGACGACGAGGCCCTGGCCGGACTCGGGCTCGATCGCCGGACCGTCGCCCCACGCGGGGCCGCTGCGGGTCCAGCCCTGCCAGGTCGGTGCCTCGAAGTCGAAGATCGCCTTCGCGCCGGCGGGAGGTGCCGCGGGCAGACGCGGCAACCACACGGTGTCGGGCACGACGTGCGCGCCGGTGAACACGCGCGGGCGTTCGTCGTCGGGGAGCTTGAGCGCGGGATGGTACTGCGCCGAGAGCTGGGGCAACTCGAGGAACAGATCGCGGTCGTCCATCACGATCGCGGAGAACCGATGCTTCGCGAGCGCGTCGTCGAGGCCGGCGATCGTGCGGTTCTGGCGCGTGGTGACGTCCTTGATCCCCATGCGGTGGACGTGGGGCTGCTTGCCGGCGAGGTGGAGGTACCAGGGATGCGACGGCATCCACACGTCGCCCTCGAGCGACGCGATCCGCTTGATCAGCTTGTCGCCGGCGGCGACGTCGCGCTCGCTCGGGACGAATCGGGCCGGCGACCAGTGCGCGGCGATGCAGGTGTACGCGAGCGCGAGCGCGGCGGCTCCGGCGATGCCCTGGGCGATCCGCGTGTCGATCGCGGTGGTCGCCGACGAGTCGTTGGACGTATCGCGCCGGTGCGTCCGCCATGCCTGCACGCACTGGGCGAGCAGCGGCAGCGCGGCACCGGCCGCGAACGCGCCGTGGAGGAACGCGGGCATGTACGCGTTGAAGTGCGCGAACTCGGTGCCCCAGCCGATCGCGCCGACGACGAGCGACAGCACGAACGCGGCGAGCCACAGCAAGAACGCCGGCGCCGCGGCGGGGAGCTCGCGCGTTCGCCACCAGGTCGCGGCGAGGATCACCGCGGCGACCGCGACGACGATCGTCAGCGCGGGGAAGTGCCACAGGATGTTGCCGAACGACTTCCAGAACCGATCCATGTTGAAGTCGTGCGCGCGGTGGATCTTGGAGATGTAGGTCCAGAACCAGCCGTCGGTCGACGTGTTCATCGCCTGGGTGCCGCCGAGGCCGATCGCGCCGGCGGTCGCGATGTACGCGGCGAGCTTGCGCCAGTTGATCACCGCGACGATGCAGGCGCCGAGGGCGACGTAGAAGATGCCGGTCTGCTTGCAGAAGAACGCGAGCCCGAGGATCGCGGCACCACCGGCGACGCGCGCGTGACCGCGCCAGTCTTCGGGACCGCGTGCGAGGTGCGGCAGCGCGGCGAGCGCGGCGGTCACCATCGCGAGGAACAGGGTGTCGGCGCGGACGAGGTCGTACCAGCCCTCGACGAAGGGATAGATCGCGGCGAACAAGCCGATGGCGAGCATCGCGCCGGCCCACGCGATCGGCTGCGCGATCGCGACGAATCGGCGCGCGAACCGACTCGCGATCACGCGCGCGCGCGGGAGGTTGCCGGGGAGCGCCGCGCCACCCGGCACGATCGTCGCGAACCCGGCGCCCGCGATCACGACCAGCGAGAGGATCGAGATCACGCGGCCGAGCGTGTAACCGAGGCCGAACACCTTGCCGAGCATCGCGAGCAGGGCGGGGTAGAGCGGCGTGTAGAGATACGGGATGAACTCGATCGACGGCGCCTGGTAGAGCGACTGCCCCTCCTGCACGCGCAGCGCGTGATGGAGCATGCCGCCCTCCATCCACTCGAGGTCGTACGGATAGCCGACGCGGCCGGCGATCGCGATCGCGAGGAGCACGACCTGATAGAGCCCGCACCCGGCGAGCAACAGCCACGGGACGAGGCGCGAGAACGTGCGCTGTTCCATCAGGACCCGACCTCGATCGTCGCGGCCGCGACCTCGTCGTGGTCGATCTTCGCGTGCGGTGACGTCGGGTGCGCGCGACTGGCGTCGTGGAACAGGCCCATCTTCACGGTGTACGTGCCCGCAGCGTGGGGGAGCGTGACGTTGGTCGTGTAGCGGATCGTCTGGCCGCGCTGCCACCAGTCGAACGGGCGCGCCGGTACGTGGTCACCGTTCGTCACCTGCTTCGTCGGGCTCTCGACGTGGACGAACACCTTCCAGCCGGCGGGGCCCTTGCCGGTCGCCTCGAACGTCCAGGTCAGCGCCACCGTCTCGCCGGGCTTCGCATGCGCGGGTGCGTCGAGCGCGAGGAGCGTCACGCCGTCGTGGAAGTCGACATCGAGCGGGTTCGCGATCGGCGGGCGTGCCGGTAGCAGCGCCTCCGCCGCGCCCGGCGGCACGGTCTCGAGGTCGTACCACTGCTCGACGGCGCGGCGCGTGGCGACGCACTCGTCGTCGTCGCCGGAGACGTCGTGCTCCTCGCCGGGATCGCGATCGACGCGATAGACCTCCCAGCTCGGATTGGGGCTGACGTTGTAGATCACGTGACACGTACCATCGGCGCCGCCGCGCTTCTCGTTGTTGTTCTCGAAGCTGAGCTGCTGGAACACCGTGGCGGGCCGATCTTTACCTGCGAGCACGTCGACGAGCGAGCGTCCCATCATGTCTTTGTCCGGCGAACCGCCGGCGAGGTTGACCAATGTGGGGATCAGGTCGACATGTCCTGCGGGAGTCTCCGCATGCCTGCCAGGCATCCCCGGGACGCGGATGATCAGCGGCACCTTCGTCTGCGCCGCGTAGAGGTGGAAGCCGTGGAAGAACACCCCGTGCTCGCCGAAGCCCTCGCCGTGATCGCCGGTGACGACGACGACGGTCTTGTCGTAAAGGCCCTTCGCGCGAAGCTCGTCGAACAGGCGTCCGAGGTGAAGATCGGTAAACGCGATCTCGCCATCGTACAGCGCTTCCTCGTCGGTCCCGAACGACTTCTCCGGATGCTTCTCGTAGGCCGAGTGTGGGTCGTAGTAGTGCACCCAGAGCAGCCAGCGCTCCTGGGCGTGGCGGTCGACGAAGTTGATCGCCTTGTCGGTCTGCTCCTTCGAAGAGCTGCCGTGGGTCTCCTCGGGCCCCTTGCCCGCGACCGACGAGTGGAGCCGCGCGTCCTCGTTGTCGTACTCGGCGAAGCCCTGGTCCATGTGGCGCTTGCGATCGAAGTACTCGTAGTTCGTGATCGCCCCGGTGACGAAGCCGAGCGGCGCGAGGTACTCCGCGATCGTGGTCGCCTTCGGCAACAGGCCGGGCCACCACACGGACGTGTCGTAGTAGACGTCGAGCGGCAGCCTTCCTGTCAGGATCGCCGGCATCGAGTAGCGCGTCGACGGCGCGTGGGCCCAGCCGTGATCGAACACCGTGCCGTCGGCCGCGACCTTGTCGAGGTTCGGCGAGGTCGGGCGCTTGTATCCGTACATCCCGAGGTGATCTGCGCGGGTCGTGTCGATCGTGACCACCAGGATGTTGAAGTCCTTCGGCACCGCCGGTGGCACCATCGGGAACACCTGTGCGGCCGCCGCCTGCGGATGCGCGTCGCCGCCGATGCAGTTCTGATCGATGCCGTCGTCGGGAATCTCGGGTGCGCCCGGATGCACCGTCGGATCCGAATCGTCGCAGTCCCCGCCGCCGAGGAATCGCGAATAGCCATCGCCGTCGCGGTCGCCGAGCTTGCGCAGCTCCTTCGCGATCGCGCCGCCCAGCCCGGTATAGGCGCTTTCCGCCTTGATCACCCCGGCCGAGCCACCGGTGACGAACACGAGCAGCACGAGCACGATCGCGCCGCCGAGCCACGCTGCGCGCCGCGGCCACGGCGCGAGCGCGGCGAGCTTCGCGTCCGCGTAGGCCGCCGGTCTTGCAGCTACGATCGCGAGCACGAGGCCGAGTAACCCGACCACCGGCCCGCGCAGCGGCAAGATCTTGGCAGTCTCCCACTGGAGCTTCGCCCACACCGCGAGCGCGATCACGCCGAGTGCACCCGCCGCGACGAACGGCGCCCACACCGACGCGAGCCACGGAGCGCGCGGGACCAGCCGCGCGAGCGCCGCCTCGACCGGCCGCGCCGCGACGAACGCGATCGGCACCGCGACGAGCAACGCGCCGAGCGTCGCCGCCATCGCGACGATCACGACGAGCCGCATCTCGTGCCGGTTCGCGACGTACGGCATCGTCGTGCGATACGCGACGTACAGCGCCGCCGCGACGATCGGCAAGCCGACGAGCGCGACGCTGATCCCGATCGTCGCCTCGTGCGGTGCGCTGTCTCGCCGCGCGCGATGATGCGCGAACGCGAACCGCATCAGATCGCCCAGCCGGGTCGCGCGCGACAGTACGAGCAGGACCGCGGCGAGCAAGAACCCGATCGCCGCGCCGGTCGCGCCGTGCGACAGCGCCGTGTAGAGCACGAACCGCAGCCGCCCGCCGAGCCCTGGCACGAACTGCGCGGCCGCCCGCCAGCTCCACACCGCGTCGATCGCTCCCGCCGCCGCTCCCGCGATCAGCCCGGCCAGCACGCCCGTGCCGAGCACGTTGCTGAGGGGGCGCTGCTCCGGCATTTCGCTTGCCGCGCAGCGTATCACGCGAACCGGGAAAGCCTTGCGATCTCGCATGCATCGAAACGCAGCGCTATGCTCGCTCGGTGAACCGAGCCGACCCACCCGACGACGTCGATCCGGCCGCGCTCGCGATCGCGGTCGATCGCCTCGTCGAGACGTTCGTGCGCGAGGACAAGCGCACGCGAGCGCGCAAGATGCTGCTCGGGGGCCGGCCGAAGAAGGCGAGCAAGTTGGGTCCCGGCTCGCAGCGGCGCGAGGCGCTGCAGATGATGGGGAGCTGGATCCCACGCGACTGGCAACGTGACCTCGATCGGCCCGCCATCAACACGCTCGTCGCCAAGCTGGGCGCGAGGCCCGGCGTGCTGATCGAGCCCGATCACACATATCGCCGCACGGTCGCAGAGATCGTCAAGCACGCGGACGAGGCGGTGTTCATCGCCGACGATGCCAGCCTCGCGATCGTGCTGTTCGATGTCGGATCGCCGACCCTTTGCACGAAGCCGAAGCGCCGCTGACGTGCGGATCCTGTTCGTCGACAACCATCCCGCGTTCACGGCCACGGTCGTGGCGACGTTCCTCTCGAATCACGAGGTCGTGATCGTGCCGACCGTCGCGGGCGCACGCCGCGCGCTCGATGGCACCGGCGAGGCGCTCGTCACGCCATTCGATGCCGTCCTGGTCGACTACGATCTCGACGACGGCAAGGGCGACGACCTCGTGCGCTGGATTCGTTCGTCGGCAGACGGGACGACAACGCTGATGCGCTGCATCCCGATCGTCGCCGTCTCGGCGCGTGACGAGGGCAACACCGCGCTCGTCGCGGCCGGCGCCGACGCGGCATGCGGCAAGCTCGCGTTCGCGACGATCGAGAGCGTGCTCGCGACGATGACCGTAAAGGTCGAGTGAACATGTCGTGGCTGCGCGCGCTCGTCCCGTCGTGGCGGCTGTTCGATCGCCCGGTGCTCCCACCCGAGCTCCACGTTCGAGCCGCAGGTGGTGCGTGGACGATCATCGGTCCCGCGCCGCGGCGCTGGTGGAGCTGGGCGATCGCACCGGCCGGCAACCTTCGGCTCGCCTACCAGGCATCAGTCGATCAGCTCGTCGCCGAGGTCGACGACCTCGATCCGGCGCTCGATCACGACGCGCCCGCGATCACCGGGCTCGCGAGCTACGCGCGCGTGGTCGCGATCGCGCAGCTCCACGCGCCGGCCGGGCCGTGGCAATGGAAGATCGTCGTCCATCGCGACGACGAGGCGTCGGACTACCTCGTGTCGCCGGAGCTGGCCGCTTGAGGTCAGCGGTTCGGAGGGAACACGATCTGGGGTCGGTGGCTCATGGACCGCCGAGCGCATCGCCCCGGGAGGTCGCTGCATGAGGTTCGTGCCAGCGGAGCTCTCCATCGCTCTCGAGCAGCGCAGCCGACCCCTTCGGCGATTCCGTTCGAACAATGTTCGAACGAGCAGATTCGCGAACTTGCGCCCGCGCGTCGCGAACCACGCGAAACGACTCGTTCGAACATTGTTCGAACGGATCTGCAGAAGGGCCTCGTTCGCGGCCCGACGCAATCTGGGTCGCCGCGTGACGACCGGCGAGGTGCACGAGTGACGCTCGAAGAGGCGCAGCTGTGGATGTCGCGGCTCGGTGCCATCGCGGTCGTGATCGCCGCGCTCGAGCTGATGGTTGTCCATCGGGCCTGGACCGACGGCGTGTATCGCGGCCGCGGCCTCGCGTCGGCGCCGATGACCTGGCTCGTGCTCGCGACCCAGCTCGCGGCCGGGCTCGCGCTGCCGTGGACGGCCACACCGATCGTCGCGTGGGCGGCATTCGGCGCGACGCTCGCGATCGCGGCGCGCTGGCGCGGCAGCTACAACGGGGGCAGCGACGCGATGCTGCTCGTCGTGCTCCTCGCGATCGCACTCGCGCGGATGGGTGGCAATGCCGCACTTGCCGGGCTCGCGTACGCGGCGGCCCAGCTGGTGCTGTCGTATTTCTTATCGGGCGTCGCGAAGCTGCGCGATCCGGCGTGGCGGCGCGGCGAGGCGCTGCCGATCCTCGTCACGATCCCACGCTACGGCGTGCCGGCGCGGTTCGCCGCCGCGCTCTCGGGCCGGGCCGGCGCGGTCGCCGCGTGGGCGATGCTCGGGTTCGAGCTCGCGTTTCCGCTCGGGCTGCTCGATGCGCGCCTGGCGCTCGCGTTCCTCGCCGGCGCCGCGGTGTTCCACCTCGTCAATGCGGTGGTGTTCGGACTGAACCGGTTCCTGTGGATCTGGCTCGCCGCGTTCCCCGCGCTGGTGTTCTGGGTCGAGCGCCTGCGCGGTTAGCCGGCTACGAATTCGCGAGCCAGATGCCGCAGCACGCGGCGAGCGCGCCGACGCCGATCGCGAGGCAGGCGGCGGAGACGGCGATCGACGTGCCGGCGACGCTGAACTTCCAGTTGCGACCTTTCTCCGCGTCGACGGCCTCCGCGGGCTGCTCCAACCCACCCTTATGATGTCGCAGAAGCTCCAGATGATTGCCCAGACTGTCGGGGGCGAAGTAACGATGCGCGAGCGCGGCCGCGGTCGAAAGCCCGAGCGCGACGAGCGCGATCCAGAGCCACGTCTTGACCTGGACCTTCGTCGCGGCAAACGCGTTGTTGGTGATCAGGTATCCGATCGCACCGATCGCCAAGATCGACAGTCGTGCGAGCTCGGCCGAGAACGCCAGATAACGATCCAGCAGCGTCACGTCGTGCTCGAACGTCTCGCCGTCGAGAACCACACTTCCCAGAGGTTTGTTCGCCATGACGACCACTATCATGTCGATCGCGACCGGCGGACTGACCTTGGAGTATGGTCGCGGCGTGCTGGTCGCGCCGCTCGTCTACAAGATCCTGCTGTACGGCCTCCTCGGCATCTCCGCCGGGTGCGCGATCCTCGCCCTCGTATTGCGCGACCGCGCGAGGCGTCAGGCCGCCCAGACCTTGCCCGAGGCCGCGATCGATCGGCCGACCCGGCGCATGCTCCGGCGGGTCGCACCGGTGCTCGGCATGTTCGCGGCGCTCGCGTGCGCGTGGCAGCTCTGGCGCCACTCGATCGACGTGATCGTCGTCGGCAAGGGGCCCACGCCGGTGCGCCACGTCTATCTCGGCGCGCGCGATCACTACTCGTCTCAGCCTCACGACAACGCCCTCACTGCGGTCTGGCGCAACCCGACGTGGGTGGTGAACGAGTCCGGCATGCCGCTGCGGCTGATCACGGTCGCGTACGGTGAGCACGAGGGTTGGCCACCGGTCACCCTCGCACCGGGCGAGCTCGCCGGCGTGAAATCGATCAACTACATCGGCCCCGACGACACGCCGCCCGACTCGATCGAAGTGACCCGGTCAAAGGAGGTTGCCGACCTCCACGTCACCGGCGAGACGCACACCTGGCTGACTTGGTGATTGCCGGCGTGCCGGCAGTGTTTCATAACGAGCCGACCTGACATGCTCGTTCCGCTCCTCGTCTACCGCGTCGTGCAGGTCGCGTTGCTCGCGATCGCGGTGGCGTGCACGTGCGTGATCTGGTTTCGCCGCCGGCAAGCCGGGCAGCATCCTGCGGTGCCGGTCGCGCGGGTCGACCGCCCGACGCGTCGCTTCATCGCGCGCGTCGCTCCGATGTTCTCGATCCTTGCCGCGCTCGCGGGACTGGGGCAGCTCCATGCCCACGCGACGGACGTCGTCGTGATCAACCCCGACATGCGCGCCTCCCGCGCGATCTACGTCGGCAGCCGCGAGTACTACACCCGCATGCCACGCCGGGATGAATTCGACATCGAGCTGCCTCGCAACCCGACGTGGATCGTCAACGAATCGCACCGCACCGTCCTGGTCGCGAAGGTCTACTACGGTCCCGAGAAGGGCGTCCCGATTGGTCCGGGCGAGCTCGGTGTCGCGCCGTCGGTCGACTATCTCGGTCCAGAGGACAAGCCACCGCCGGGCGGCGCTCACCAGTCGAGCCTGTTCTCCAAGCCCAAGTCGGCCTTCGTCTCCTGGTTGACCTGGTGACATTCCCGATCGAGGTCGACCAGGTTCGCGCGTTCGAGGCCGCGATGAACGTGCGCCTGCCGGGCATGTACGTCGCCGGCATGCGGCGCGCGAACGGCGGGAGTGTCGAGCTCGACGGCGAGATCTGGGTTCTCTATCCGATCCGGAACGGGGCGACGCACGAGGTGCTCCGGCGGACCGCGCTGGATGTCGCCTATCACACGCGGTCGAACCTGGAGCGCGCCAACTTTCCGCGCGATGGCCTCGCGATCGCGCACGACGACGCCGGTGGCGTGCTGCTGCTCCGCATCGGCGCCGACCGGGTCGTGGGGAAGGAGGTCTGGTACCTCGGCCACGGCGACGCCGGTCCGGTCCAGGTGCTCGACGACGTCGCGGACCTGTGGAAGCGCAGGCGCTGAGGTATCGTCGCGCGGATGTCCGCCGACCGCCTGCGCTGGCTCCTGCTGGGAGTGGCTGGGATCGCGCTCGTCGTGCATTCGCTCGCGTACAACTTCGTCACCGACGACGCGTACATCTCGTTCGTGTTCTCGCGGAACTTCGCGGAGCACGGCCAGCTGGCGTTCAACCTGGGCCAGCCGGTCGAGGGCTACACGAACTTCCTGTGGACCGTGATCCTCGGCGCGCTGATGGTCGCCGGCATCTCGCCGGAGCTGAGCTCGCGGGTGCTCGGCACCATCTGCGCGCTCGCGACGCTCTACGTCGTGTTCCGGACATGCGAACGCGCGCTCGGGAGGCGCACGGCGTGGGCGGCGGTGCCTGCGCTGTTG
>Ga0307509_10008215_pt1 | contig 13355 bp, 8 predicted proteins | sample 10_EM_MG_FD_202245 | JGI IMG/M metagenome (GOLD analysis project Ga0307509, IMG submission 202245) | Populus trichocarpa ectomycorrhiza microbial communities from riparian zone in the Pacific Northwest, United States - 10_EM | ecosystem: Host-associated > Plants > Roots > Unclassified | place...
GACCGGTTTCTGATTATAACTTACGAGCGGGTCATTTTAGTGATGTTGAAGTCTAAGGTGAGAGACTTGCAATGTCAAGTAGTGGTAGGGAATTTTCGAGCGAACAGGCGCACGTACAGTAATTGAGCCGTGTGTCAACAGTCAACAACAGTGATAAACACAGCCAACTACGTTATAACCACACAACAGGGCTGACATGTGGGCACGTGGCGCCACTCAGAGAACCGCACATCCGTCAAAGCTTTGTCCATCACACAGTCTGCAACGCAAAGGAAGAAGTTTACTCGAAAGTGTTAAAATGTTATATTTGTGTAGCTGATTGGTGGCGACGAACGGATCATGGCCCAAGGAGGCCAGAGGAGGGTGCGTCACCGTCACCGTCACAGCAACTGCAGTGCAACTGAAAACATAACCACTGCATGATTTTTGCAGGAACTGGTTAGCTCCAACCCGTCACCACCACTACGTGAGTGATCCTGTGCAGCTCTGCTCGCCGTACATGTGGCAATGATTGTTGGAGACCTATGCGTACGCTATCCCATCTACCTGGAACCGCTGACTACGGATTGTCGGAGATCCCTGACGCGGGTTTGGCCGACACAGCTTGAAGTCATTTCCTGCGGACGGCTTCTTCACCACTCCCCACGTCGAACTAGGAGCACGGATGTGTTCTCCGTCCTGTCACATCGACGGGTAAGTTCACATCCCATCGCATTATTGGATGTCACATAGCGCGGCAGCTAGCTTCGGCGGTAATGCCGCGAATCCTCATTTATGCCAAGGGCAATCTCAAAATACATGTCGCGTCCGCACGTGGGCGTTAGTGCTTTTGGGTAACCAACGTGGTGAGACGAAGACAGAAAGTCTCCGCTTGAGTTCAAGAATACGAAAAGATAAAGATAAACAGATAAAACCAAAGCTGCGTTCCAAGGATCCGAGAACGCACAACGGTGTAAGGTTAAGGGGTCCCGAAAGAATAACAACGCGTGGAAAGGAATCGTAACGAGCGTAAGACTTGAGGCGGCCGCAGCGGGCACGCGAACGGAAAGGGGGAAAGAGTGGTCTCTGATTGCACACCTGGTCAAGGCCGGGTAACGGAGAATATATACACCGAATGAGAACCTAGAGCGAACGACAGCGGGCGCAAGGGTGAGGCGATGGCAACGTCATTTGACAGTAAGGCTAATGTAAAATAGGAAGTCCTCGAGTGGAGAGCAAATGATCTAAGGCGAAAGGAGATAAAGAACGTACGAAAAGGGCTTAATTAAGGAAAGACACTGGAAAGACTGGCGGCCACAGCACTGCCACAGCGCGCTCCGTCCTCACCGTGACACTGCCAATGGCTATGGTCAACATCGTGTTTTCCGTGAGGTTACGGTTCTTAATCCCAAGGGCCACCAGGATCCTTTCAAGCTCTGAATACGCCCCCTACCTCCCAATACTTTTCAATGTCTCAACACCCATTGCCAGATATTGAAAGCGGGCCAACAATAGGTATTGTGACGGCCGCTCGGTCTTTCCTGAGCTAGATTGGGTCGCCAACATTAATATGTGCAATAGGTGATGACCATAGCCCGTCGGGCGCGGCAATGAGTCAACCACCCCAGCCACCCCAGGAAAATTTCGACTATGGTGATAGCTCGTGGCCGCTCTACTCCATGTACTGCAAGGTTGCACAAGAAGACGACAACAAGATAACCGAACGCTGTCAAAAAGATACAGATGGCACCTTGGTCTTCGTGAGTCCTCGAGTTAACTCAGACCTGACTGTGCAAGTTAACTGGATACAGACAGGTCTATTCGCTGCCACCGTCGGTACATTGCTTACGATTTCTATCCCGGACCTCAAACCGAACTCACAAGATACATCCGCCTTCTACCTGGAGAACATCTTTCAACTTTTAGCCAGCCCAAACGCATCTGATGCGATGATCCCATCTCCTCTGACCAAAGCACCTGTGTTCTCTCCACCGAGATATGCTGTCTGGGTGAATTCGCTCTGGTTCCTGAGCTTGGCTATCAGTCTTTCGGGTGCCATTGTGGCAACGTTAGGACAGCAATGGGCACATCGATACATCACAATCACTCAACACCCACGGTATACCCCCGACCAGCGAGCACGAATCCGCGCAATCTTTGCCGAATACGCTCTGGGGCGGTATTGTATTTGGGGGGCCGGTCTAACGCCTCTCTATCTACATGTTTCGTTCTTCCTTTTCCTGGCCGGTGGCCTCATATATCTCTTCAACCTCAATCACGTTACCTTCAGTGCGGTGGTTTTGTGGGTCTTTGTTGCCATGGTTGGATACGCAGCTTCCACGGTGGATGGGATACTCATGCCCGAGAACCTGTTCTACACACCGTTTTCTCCATCGGCTCTACGCGAATGTCTCCGGGTGTCCGAAATGGTACTTCGACTTTGCAACTACATCAAACCGCTTCGCAACCTTTGCAAAGTTGCAAGTGAACGCTGTCATGCCTTGAGAACCCGTTACGGCTCCGGGTTCGTAGAAGGTAAATGGACACAGATCGAAGAAAAGGCTTCCGAAAGGTCTGAACGGTCATCGGAGATCGATGGGATGATCATAGAGCGGACCTTGCTTGCCATGGACGACGATGAGGCACTTGGAAAGTTCTTTGATGTCATCCCTGGATTCTGTAAGTCGCAATTAAATCAGGACACGCACCATTTCCCAGCTCAGGGAAAAATCGGACAAGCATTATATGGTTTCTTAGACCGCACTCTCTCATCCGATTCCATCCCCGAATCAGTCAAAAGCGAACGACTCATCACCTGCCTGAACGCGGCCCATGCGGTACTCGGACCCGAGGCACCCTCACAATACATTCTCGAACCTTTTTGGTATGACGTACCACAATCGGTCGAGATGGGGCATGCTCTGACACGCTGGTGCACAGTCAAAATTGGGCTTAGTAATATTGCTGAGCCCCTGCGACGGATAGGCGCCAACATCCTTGCGACTGTGGAGCAACGCGATGACCGCTGGCTTGCGCTCGCTGGTGATGTATTTGGCTCACCAGAGGGTGCCCTTCGGGACATTGTCGCCCATGGCCGCGACAGTGTTTTTCTTTTCATCCTGATCCACACTACTCGCCAGTCCATTCTCTCTCAGTCCAAGACGCCATGGGTTCTGTGGACGCGACCCAGTTTCAACATACGTGACACACTCCCCGGGCTACAGGACGACTTTTGTGCTTTATGGAATGAAATTGTTACACGCGCAAGGCGGAACGAGCATGACGGCCCTGTTTGTATCGATATTCTCCGTATGATCCACCATAGTTATACGGCTTTACATCAAGACCGTGACGCTGCCCGGGTTGCCTTCCCTCACTCTGCCGAGGGTCATGCCGACATTCTATCCGAGCTATTGTCGTATCCGTTGTGTAACATCGACAGCCACCGCTCTGCCTCGGCCATTCACATGCCTATCACCGCTCACCTCACCACCCCACTTCTCCCCACCCCTGACCGCTCGCCCGATGCCTCCCCGCAGCCTGCACCCTTCGACGGCCTCGCCCTCGACCTCCATGTTAACTCGCATCACACGTGGGAGCAGCGTGAGGATATTAGGGAGACATCATTTGCACAAGGAGGTGATCTCGAGCGCATGCGAGGTAACGGTGATACCAATCCCACCATTTCCTCAGACAAGAAGAGAAAGAGGTGTAGGACAATTTGAAAGGTCTGTAGAGCGATGGTGGTGGTGGCGGGGATGACGCGGTGGTGTCGGGGAGTGCCGAAAAAATGGGGAAAATGGCGGTTGAGGCGTTGGCCTGGGGATTATCGGTCGATGACTCAGACAATGACAAGGATTTTCACTACATCTCAAGTCTATAGAAGGTATGTCGGTTGCATTGGATTACTTCTCATTGTCTCGGACCGCAGTTGCAGGCATAACGACCAGTCATGTTGGCTTATCATGGGCATCGTCGCATGACCTATGCTCCTCACGCTCTGCGTCCCTTTTGGCCGGCGGGTTGAGAATCACAGCCAACACCAGCACGAGGACGTTCATGACCTATCCGAACCACGTGTCCGGCACACCGACAGGCAAAATGTTCGACGTCGACTTGGTGTTGAAAGCAAAGGAGAGGATGGAGAAGACGCCGCCAAGAATGTGAGTCGTCATGACGAGGAGCGAAATGCAGAGGTGGCGCAGTACTCGTGGATCTCGTAGAACTAGGTTCTCTCGATGGACTGGCGTGGCGTGGAAGTGGAAAGGAAACGTTATGGTCTATATCATATTCAATCGGGATTCGGTCACATTTAATGGACTACTGGAGTGCAGTACTCACAGGGGTGCCGCCAAGATCGGGGCTATGTCAAGGATGCCAAAGAATTATACGCCGGCCTTGCCCGCGGAAGGGCCACGTCTATATCATATACTGGGGCTATAGATCCGACGACACCCGCCACACACCAGCCACTTTGAGTTAATGCACGAGGAATAAATGGAGCCCCTCCAATATACCGGGTCACAGCAGATGCAGTGGCTGAACAGAATACGCGTATGCAGAGAGCCAATACCATCCCTGCCTTGAGCACAGCCTAGGCCATAGAGAACCAGAGTGCCGCTAAACTCAATGGTGCACTGCGTGCACGAGCATGCGACGGAGCCATAGTACAAGTACTGCCCCCAGGAAAGCAGCGCAAAGAGTTGTGGCGGCACGATCAGGAGAACGTTCAGGTCCTGGGGGATCGTGTCGACGCCGAGCGGGAGCAGCGCGATTCCCCAGAGGAATCTGTACAGGAGCGAGTTGGTTAGCGGCGCGGAGGAGGGACTCGGATGTGGACGTGATTTGGGGGGAGAGACGCCAGGGCCAAGGGCATGTGCGCCACGGAACGAACAGGCGCTTAGATAAGGCTCGATCACAAACGCACTACCCTATTTCTCACTAAGGATTCGTCCTTAAAGTGTAGAGACCTATGACTATAATGAACCATCCATACCGAGCCAATCTCTTAGCTTGCGTTAGCACCGTGACCTAGCCATATGCGTTTGTACGTCCAGTGTGTCAATCTTATTGTGAATCGGCGATTGCCAGGTCAACCTCGTGTTCTCCGTGCGGCTACGGCCGGGCCTCAAGTGCTCTCCCAGTCGAGGTCCCTCCTAGCCTTCAGTTTCGCCCCATACCCTGCCATACTCCTCCAATGCCAGGCGCCCCAAGCATTCCGCCAGATATCGAGAGTGGAGACAGAATAGGTATCGTAGCCACTGGCACTGCTCCCGTGCAAAATTTGATCACCAACGTGTACTACAGATGGAGATGATCGCAACAACCAACCCGAGTCAGAGCCGGCGTCGAGTCCGCCGTTGCAGTTACCCCAACAGAACTTCAACTATGGCGACAGCTCGTGGCCGCTTTACTCCATGTACTGCAAGATTGCACAAGAGGACGACAACAAGATAACCGAACGCTGTCAGAAAGATGCAGATGGCACCCTCGTTTTTGTGAGTCCTCATGTCAACACCTCATGTGACTGCGCACACAAGCAGGGGGACACAGACCGGTTTATTCGCTGCCACCGTTGGTGTATTGCTTACAGTCTCTATCCCGGACCTCAAACCAAACCCACAAGATACATCTGCCTTCTACTTGGAAAACATCTATCAACTTTTCGCCAGCACAAATCTGTCTGATCCAACGATCCCGTCCAGTTTGGCCAAACCGCCTTCATTTTCTCCACCGAAATATGCTATCTGGGTCAACTCACTCTGGTTCCTAAGCTTAGCTATAAGTCTCACGGGAGCCACCGTGGCGACGCTAGGAAAGCACTGGGCACATCGATACATCACGGTCACTCAGCATCCACGCTATTCCCCAGACCAGCGAGCGCGTATCCGTGCGATCTTTGCTGAAAGCGCTCTGGGGCCGTATGCTATTTGGGGTGCTGGCCTATCGCCTCTCTATCTACACTTTTCCATCTTCCTCTTCCTGGCAGGCGGCCTTGTTTATCTTTTCAATCTCAATCGTGTTGCCTTCGGTGCTGTGGTTTGGTGGGTCGCGATTGCTATGAGTGGATACGCAGTTGTTACGGTGGATGGGATCCTCAGGCCAGAGAACCTGTTCTACACTCCATTTTCCCCATCTGCTTTGCGCCTATATCTTGGGGTGTCAAGAATAGTGCTCCAATTTTGCACTTACATAAAACCCCTTCGTAGCTTTTGCGCCGATGCGAAGACACGCTATCATGACCTGAGCGTCCGTTATAGCTATGGGTTCGTAGAGGGTAAATGGACAGAAGTCGAAGATGTGGCAGGAGAACCGTCATCGGAGATCGATGGCTTAGTCGTAGAGCGGGCTTTACTCGCCATGGACAACGATGACGCGTTGCGAAGGTTCTTCGACGCCATCCCTGGGTTCTGCAAATCCAAGTTATATCAAGATCCTCTCCCTTTCCCAGTCCAAACGAAGATCCGAGAAGCATTATATGGATTCTTACGGCGCACTTTCTCATCAGATTCTCTTTCCGATTCAGCCAAAAGCGATGGACTTATCACCTGCCTGAACGTGGCCAATGCGACTTTTGGACCCGAGGCACCCTCTAAAACCATTCTCGAACCGCTCTGGAGTCAGGTACCGCAATCCATCGAGACGGGCCATGCCCTGACCCGCTGGTGTACCGGAAAGGCTGGGCTTGATTCCGAGCCCATGCGGTGGATTGTCGCTAGCATCCTTGCTACTGTACGGGAACGCGATGACCACTGGCTTGCGCTCGCCAATGACGTCTTTGGCTCACCGGAGCGTGCCCTTCGGGATATTGTCGTCCATGGGGATAGCGCGTTACTTTCTATCTTGATCCACCTCACTCGCCAGTCAATTAGCTCTGGTTCCTGGACGCCATGGGTTATCTCGTCGCATACCCGATTCAACATACGCGACACGCTTCCTGACCTGCAGAACGACTTTTGTGCCTTGTGGAATGAAAACGTTTTACACGCAAGGGAAAATGGGGACGACGGCCGTCTTCGCATCGATATTCTCCGTAAAATACGCCATAGTTACATGGCTTTGCATCAAGACACGGACGCAGCCCCAACTGCATTTTCCTCCTCCACCGACGATAACGCCGACGTTCTATCCGATCCACGGTCATATCCACTGTGTACCATCGAAAGTCATCAATCATATTCGGCCGCAGACACTCACCTTGCCACTTCGCCCACTGTTCCTCCTCCCACCGTACTTGGTTATTCGTCCGATGCCTCGTTAAAAGTCGTTTCCTTCTCGCACCCTTCCCCTTAAGTTGCCAGACGTAGCCGCTACCCGTGCGATTCAAGGCACTTCCGCCATCTCATACTACTAGCACCATTTTCCTCCAACCTCTGATAGTGGTCCGGTCCAGAAACACGGAACCCATAAAAGCCACCCCCTTCTGTCATATTTAGCTCCATGCCGACGCTCCCTCCCCCTCGGTCACAGCGACTTTGTCACGGTGGCCTCTTTACACACAGAATCGCTGTAACACAACCTGGTCACATCGCTCGCCCCCATCAACCTTCACTTCACTCTTTGCTATGGTCCCCGGGTTACCACGGCCTTAGATCAATACGCTACCATAGGGATTCGAAGGGCTGAAACTCACGAAGATTCTCAAGATCCCGGCCGTCCCCTTTCGATGAAGTCCTTCCCTCCTTTACGCCAATCGGCGCCTCCCGTTCCCGATATTGTGGTAAGGACTTTGCCACCCGAGGAGCCTCAACACGGCCCAAATGGTGCTGTAACCATGACTTGCAGATGAACGGTCACGAACAGAATTCATCAGGCTCTCTGATCGGCCCTTCCTTGAGGCTGCAGTTGAGAAAATGAAGCTACGTAATAGCTGCGTTTGAACACAACATTCCTAGCACGACTCTTTATTGCCCCCGCACGCCATTTCCTACCTTTACTTTATTTTGGTTCTGCCCACTATGTAATAGCCATGCTATGTATAAGTAACGCAGATCTGAGTAACTTCATAAAATCAGCTGAATGAGGCACGTAAGAGATGGGTGGGTACTCTCCATACTTTCCTGGACTCGGAGAGTACTTCAGAGTGACCACTGTACTAGTACATGAACCATTCTCTATCATTCTTGAGGCTTGCCGCTTGAGGTTGTAAAGCATCCAGTCCATCACCTTGTAATCTGAAAAAGGTTAGTTCGCGTTGTTACTTGTTAGGCACGGACCCAAAAACGGTTGACGTTGGCTTGCAGTTCTGATAGCACCTTTCACCCACGTTTCTTCGATCAATCAATGCGTGGTGGGTCCTTGTCAGATTCGGAATATGATAATAGGATACGCACTGTGTCACGTGCTAACTTTATTTCGTTTGTGCCTCTGTCACGGGCCGTTCAACGTTCAACGTTCAATTGCACCCTATATAAGTTATTTGTTGGATGCGTCACCCTGCTCATCGCAGCTAACGTATGCTCTCAACCTCGAAACTGACGCCTCTGAAGCTACCCGTCTGTAAGTTTCGATTCGAACGTATGTCACGCTCTCACCCCTGCTCACACGAGGCACGTTTGTGACCCTGCCTTGCGCAGAACATGTGGCTTCCATCGATTTAATTCCCCGACATGATTACTGGCGTTCGACATGTACCGTTTTGAGGCGATCCATCACCGGTTTGGGGGACGAAGGATTGGCACGCGAGGGTAGGCACATGAACATCACTGTTGGGCAGCGCCGAGCATGCAGTATGCCGCGAGGAATCAGTGTGATGCGATGTGAGGGGGTATTTCGGCCCCTTCAGCCTCCTCTGAGTCACCTTCTTCATCCAGCGTAATTTTCCTCCATGGTACCCGCTAGTGGGCCACATGACGACTCATGGCCTCAACCGCCAGGGAGAGCGCTGCCAAACACCCCACGTCCCTCCAACAAGCCCTCTCAATCTGGCCTCGTCTCGGGATCGAATGATATCACGGCCTCCTCTAGGGATCTATCCCGGAATGACAACGAATCGGCAACTGTGGGGTCCCGTCGAGCGACCAGTGGAGCGACGCCGGGAGGGCGACTCTCTTATTCAGACATGCTCAGGAATAACCCTCCACGTGAACGCATCGACGGTGCCCCAGACGCTAGGCCCGCGGCCGTCCCCAGTCAACAGTCGCGGACGAGGAGTCCTCGACCCGCGGAACGTCGAACAACTGCCGTCCCAGTGGCAGAATCAAGCAGTCATCAAACAGTGGCGAGGGGTAATTCTCGGGGTGGCCAGGTGAGAGTTCACATTGTTGTAGTATTGACGTTTGTTGTCCTTACCAGTATCGCTCCGCGCGGTAGCCTCCCGTTGGTGAAGACGGCAGACAAAGTGATGCTGCGCAGCCCGTATCATCCTCCAATCCATCCGGTATATCCGCTTGGAAAGACGTTCCTTCATCCTCATCTCGGACACGAAACGTACCGCCTACGCGAAAATCACAAGATAACAGCAGCAATGCATCCCTTGGTCCCCAAACAACAGAAGGACAAGGGGGAAAGATCAAACCTCTAGTCCCTCAAATTGACCCTCCTCGCTCCATTCAAGTTGATCCCACTACTACCGTCCAGCCGTCTTCTAAACCCTCCACCCATCCTGCGCCACTTTCTGACCAACCGGGTATCCCTATGTCTTCGTCGACATCTCACGTGGCCTCAGCCATGACGAAGACAATGTCTAGCCGCATGCCAACACATCGTGGTATCCTTGTAGGTGAGACCACGCATGGTCTGGCTCCGTCTGAATTCTCACGTTCTTTAGACGAAGGAAAAGGAAAATCGGACCCAGATGGGCAGAATCACTCAAACCGCTCGACTCCCTCGCATAGGCCGGCTTCACCCGCGGAAAATGGCATCACCATGGCAGAGTCCCCTTCCCCGCCTCAGCCTGGATCTGGGCCGCACCTCATGTGGAGGAGCAAGTCGAGCACCCAAGAAAACACGTTAGCCGAGGGTAAAGCCTTGCGAGCTCCGGAGCCACCAACTTCGGAAAAGCAGCGAAAGCGGACACCAGCGTCAGAAGAACATGCGCTTCAAGAAACCTCTGCGACTAATCCGTACGACCCACGCAGGAAAGCCGAGCCAGCTCCCCCAAGTAGTTATACTCGGCACGACAAACGTTATCCACAAACCCTTCCAGAGAACACCATCGAACGGACACACTCTTCCTTTGGCCGCGAGTCGGATTCTGCCTCTGTGAGTCTTCCTGATGCCAGCAAATCTCGAGGAAAAGTAGGGCGTCCTTCGGATTCGGCGCCATCGTTAGCTAGGACGGGAAGCTCAATCACTCCACCTCCTACGTCGTTTACGACACAAAGCCAACCCAAACATATCACCAGAGTATCGTCAACCAATCCTTCGACAATCTCCAGTGCGGACCACCGGCCGCGACCTTCAAACGTGGTGGGTGACTCGCAAATCCGAACTGCACCCTCCATGTCCCCTTCCATGTCATCCCGTACACCTGCGCCTACTACCTCTCAAATGGCCCATAGAGATGGCGGAATGCCTCCTGGTCCAATCAAACCGTCGAATTCGATGCGACCAGTCGGGCAGCCCCGTGCCGCAGCTGTGACTCCGGGTTCTCAGGACAGCCTGCCTAATACGCGAACACCGCGAGAGGCTGGCGGTGACCCTCCCTCGAGACTGCCGAGAGGTGATGGGGGAGACAGCGGGCAAACGCGCATATCTTCCCGTCCGCAACTTGACCCAACCCACGAAACGGGTGAAAATAACCCTCTCGCCAAGCCAGGTGATCGCAAAGGTCTCGTCCAGCCGTCTGGTGATTCCTTCGTCGTTTCTCATCACCATTTGAACTGACTGTGGATGTCATGTCTTCGTCTCCATCATCTATAGCGCAAGAGGGACCAAGAACGGGGATTCATGGGGAGCCACCCAGTGAGTCTACCATAAGGCCTGGTAATGTCCCATCCATCTTCTCTTCGCCGTCATTGAGTTCACGGGCGTTTTCGTTTCTAACATTCATAGTACGGATAGCACCTGAACCAAGAAAGCCGTCGCCCAATCCGACAGGAGAACCTTGGAGCGAGTCTTCAGGTGGATTTGAAACACGTCCCGTCCCGGGGCTTCCCCCCGTACCAACACATTCTCCCGACGAAACCAACACGATAGCATCGCCCAACGAGCAAGGTCGTACGGATCCCTCCGGGAGAAACAAGGTTTGTTTCTTGCAATATCATAGTACTGCCGCAACAATGCCTCCTCCCCAGTCCCATTCTCGGCCAGTCGAAATGGATCGTACTCAATCGTCCCGTTCCCGGCATCATGCCCAAGTCCGATCGAGAGGCTCATTGGATCAACCAAATTCCTCTACCCTCGGTTTTCAGCAGGGAGGCACATTGAATGGGCCTGATTCGCCTCCAAAAACCTTCCTGGGAGACTCACAAAACCCCAAAACGGATATTTCTACTAGGACAGGCGGTGAGACAACTGCCACTCACCCACATCTCCCTCTCACGGATTGCCCCCTTCCATTAGGCAACATTGGGAAACATGCTGTGATCGATGCACATTCTACCCCACCTGAGCGAGATAGCGGGGTGTCTATGAGTGGTGGGCGATCCCAGACTGGACAGCCGACCTCAGCAACACCCGGGGCGCCTCTCGACTTGAAACGTGATATTCCCCTAGCAGGGCGGTCTCTGCACCAGCAACCCCCCCGGTCCGATCACACACTTCGAGTTGCACCGCCAACCAACAATGATCCCAGAGTGCGTTCGAACGACAATTTGTCGGCTTCCAACTCGAAGGTTGCAGGACCTAGTCTGCCTACAGCAACTCTGCATCCCAATCATCCCTATCCTCCTTCACGTTTCCGGGGTCGACCTCCTGTTGAAACAACGCAGCCTTCCTCTCGACTTATGTCAGCCACAAGTCAAAACCGGTCTGGACTAAGCCACCCCGGGCCGACAGCAAGCAACCAGCCACGGGGTGGGATCTTCTCCTGCTGTAAGGGCAACATACAGTAGTGCCGGCCCAGGGATGGTCTACATATAATACACCACAGAACAACTTTCTCTTGGGCCTGGCCACCGTTCCTGGGGGTGCACGACGCGCATCTCGTTATCGGTTATCATGTGACCCAAGCAAGCCATATCATCGGACGCTCGGACACCAAACGCATATGTGACAACCATTGTTCAACCTACCACTGTTATCAGTTCCGGCTTTCCGTGCGTAGTAGACTGGAATGCCTGTATGATATAACCCTTTTTACGACTATTCTGTAATTTAAGGCAAGTAGTGAACCCGTGCTCCGCATCTCATTATTCTTCAAAACAAACGCCCGCACTGACACCTTCACATTTCTCTACCATATCCCATCGTCTACTCCAATGCTACATCTTCCTTCTCGCGTTGCGCTGATGGTGCGGGACAATCTTTGCGACACCTCTTGCGTCTGGTTAGAAAACTGCCTTTTGGTGCCGACATAGCTTTAACATATTAGATAATAAAAGGCAATTATTTTCCATTAAGTTTTACAAGAATAAGTAAACAAGTCGATTATAATCCTATATATATAATTGCCTTTTGCTATCCAATATGTATGTTAAAATTATGTTACATTACTCCAACCAGTGCGTGATTTGAGGCTATCTAACCCATGTGCCAGTGCTTTTCCCTGCGGCTGTTCCTTAAGCGCGTCGCCAAGATCCTCCGAGCTCTAACTCAGAATACGCCCCATACTCTGCAATACTTTTCTAATGCCACGTACTGCAAGCACGTTGTTGGATATTGAGAGTGGAGGCAGAATAGGTATCGTGCCCGCTGCTTTGCCCTCCCCTTGCGAAATTTGATCACCAATGCATGTAGCAAATGGCCACCACAATCAGTTAGATTCGCGATCGGCAATGAGTCGGCCATCACAGGTACCACAAGAGGAATTCGACTATGGTGATAGCTCGTGGCCGCTCTACTCCACGTACTGCAAGATTGTACAAGAGGACGACAATAACATAACAGAACGTTGTCAAAAAGATACAGATGGCACCCTCGTTTTTGTGGGTCCTCGTCTTCATTTCGATGTAGTTGCATATATATACTTGAGAACACAGACCGGTTTATTCGCTGCCACCGTCGGTACATTGCTTACAGTCTCAATTCCGGACCTCAAATCCAACTCCCAAGATTTATCCGCCTTTTACCTGGAGAACATTTATCAACTTTTCGCCAACTCAAGTCTACCTAACGCAACCATCCCATCTACCTTGGCCCGACCCCCTGCGTTCTCTCCTCCGAAATATGCCATCTGGGTAAACTCACTCTGGTTCCTGAGCTTAGCTATCAGTCTTACGGGAGCTACCGTGGCGACTTTAGGACAGCAGTGGGCACATCGATACATCTCAGTT
>Ga0307509_10008216_pt1 | contig 13353 bp, 14 predicted proteins | sample 10_EM_MG_FD_202245 | JGI IMG/M metagenome (GOLD analysis project Ga0307509, IMG submission 202245) | Populus trichocarpa ectomycorrhiza microbial communities from riparian zone in the Pacific Northwest, United States - 10_EM | ecosystem: Host-associated > Plants > Roots > Unclassified | place...
GACACACCCCTTGGAGGCTGAAAATGTTGAATTATGAGAACTTGAGATTATTGTGGTTGCTTGCCGAAACTCTTGTTTTGTGATTATCAAGGTTTGGAAACTCCGTGACGACCAGACGCGCCCTAAGACATTTTTATCTTCCACGCTGTATTTCGACAATCTGGCCCGAACATCTGACGTTAAACATCCTTAATCTCGGCATCATACCCTATCACTCGATCTCTTGGCATATTACGCAACCCCCCCTGCACCTGAGTTTAGCGCCAGATTCTCGATGGTGGATTTACTGAGATTTTACGCATATTCTTGGCTTCATCTGCATGCCTTAGCGCAGAAATTCTCTTGGCTGCACAGCGATTTTGGAGAATTTTTGCGGTTGGTCTGCGCCACCCGCTTGGGTCAATTCGGATGCCAAAACTGGGCGCCACACCCTTTGGTTTCCCACATCGCCCCCCCCTCGGCTCTCTTCCTCACATTCCCGTTTCATGTGAGCGAACATTAATCTCGTCCTCTATCTACCGAGGTTGAGCTTACGTTCCCCCTCTTGCTCCATATTCCTTCGTCAACACCTGGCCCGTGTGCCTCTCCCAGTACTCTCGCACAAGTTCTTGTAGAATCTTCTTCATCTCCAGTTCTTGTTCCATCATTTCTTCTTCCCTTCCCACTTTCGCCGCTAACCACTTGTACCTCCCCGGGCTCTTCACACTCGCCTGCCCACACGCGCACTCGCAAGGCAGAGAAGTCCAAGAACAGCACAAAATGGGTATCCTTGACCTCGAACAACAGCTCGTTTTCGTGCGCCCCCTCTTCTTTCCCCTATGCTCCCCCCGATATAATAGCTAACCAATCACCGAAAACAGTACGGCTCCTACCACCACACAAAAGGCAACATCCTCATCCACCTCATCGGCGTTCCCGCAATAATGACCACCTCATTCCTCTTCGTACCTCAACACCCTCTCCCCCCTTCTCACCCTACCCTGCCACTGACTGTCTACCCTTAGGCAAGCAACACGCCCCCCCTCCTCCCTCTCCCCTTCTCAATTCCCTACCTCCCCCCAACCCTCGCAACCTTCTCTGCACTCCTCTACTCAACCCTCTACATCCTAATGGAACCTCTCGCTGGGCTCCTTATAACACCCCTCATCCTCCTCATGACCGCATTCGTCACACACCTAACCTCCGCCCCCACTACCAGCGCAGCCGCCAACACGGTGGCCGGATATGTCTTCGTGCTAGCTTGGATAGCACAGTTCGTGGGACACGGCGTATATGAGAAGCGCGCACCCGCGCTCTTCGATAATCTCGTCCAGGCAGCCTTCCTAGCGCCTTTTTTTGTTTGGTTTGAGGTGCTGTTTTGGTGCGGGTATAGGCCAGAGTTGAAAGCTAGGGTCGAGGAGGAAGTTCTCAAGCGGTTGGAGGCCCTTAAGAGGGAGAAACTAGGAGGGGAAGTGGAGGGGAAACTGGAGTAGCGAGGGCTGAGCATTTGCAGCAGAGGATAAAGCGGGCAGCTTGTAGAATATGGTGATTTGAGAAGGAGCGGTTTGGAGAATCCTTGGACCTTGGTAGTGTCTTCTCTTTTTTATATAGTAGGCGTCGGGCTCTAACTGCACCACGCCACACAACTCTCTATATCCATTCATTCGATCTGTAGGATTGGGAAGTCATTCATGCCAATCATTCCATTCACAAAAACCCACTATGCAATTAGCTGTATGACAAAATCAGAGACTATCACTCATATTTGGCTATCGTGCTTGAGTATTGGTACTATCCCGGCTCAGGGACGCTCACTAAATATCACTCGACATAACATTTTACCACAAGGAAAATACCCCAACATTTCCTATAAACATTACTATTTTCATCGCTGAGGAACCCAGTGCTGTAACTGCTAGTAGTCCCATACTCCTGCCCACCCGCCAACTAACCACCCCACCCCTATTTTGATAATATCCCTAAAAACACTCAAGGAAAGGGGTAAATAGTGAAAACATGTCTAACCAACCAATTCTACAACAAGAAAAAAACATCAACACCCTACCCTCAACTCGCGGCCAGCCATCTCTGATTAATTTGTTTCTTCCTTACCTAGAAAACCGACTATTAGCACCTCTCACATTACTCAATCCGGACAAGAGGCACAATGGAATGGAGAAAAACATACCATTGGAGCAACAAATCCAACAGCAACCCCCAAAGCCAAGATGGTCCCAACTAGTTGAACCTTGCTGAACTCTTTGCCCAACACGTCAAACGGCATACTCGGCGTTACTCTAGTGCCGAACAAGTCCCCGCCGTAGGCGAAGATTATGCTGGTGCTTTCCAGCTGTGCGGGGGTTGTGACAATATCTGTGATGCCGAGTAGTTCGCGTTTGTGGTTTATTACAGATCTAGGATCGATTTCCAATGCGGGGGCGTACTTGATCAAGCCCTCCTCTCTCTCTGCCTCGTTGGGATCGCGGTCGACGGGACGGCGGGGGTCAAGCAGACGCTTTGGGAGGGCAATGATCGAGGAAGACCATGGCATCATGGCCAATACTTCCCGGGTGGTGATACCCTGCTTCGTCGTCGTCACACCCAGGGAGGAAATCTCTGCCGGGAAGATGTAAGAGTGGCTAAGGACATACGGTCTACCAATCTCCCCCGCGAGGGCAGAGTACTCCTGCGCAGTGTGTAGAGGGCCACGGGAATTTGGCCACCTAGACTCGAAGAGCTCACTGACAACTAGATGACGACCCTTTGCCGCGGGCTCGCCGTCAACTTCCTCCATTCCAAAGTAGCTATATACTAGCCAATTTTCCGACATTGTTGCGGTGATAGGTTTAGTAGTGTCAGCTCCCGCGTGGATTGCTGAGTATAAGATTACACCAGAGACAGATTCGAGGATATAGATTATGGCGGAGGAGTGCGAGGGGTCAGTGGTGATAATTGCAATGAGATTTTTGTTAATGTACTTATACATGACTGAGCGGTCCCCGAGAACTTTCCCGATGGAGGCTATGGGGTCGTAGGCCGGGCGGTTGACAATGGAATGTATCTTCTCAGTAGGTTGAGGAACAAAGTCCCATGTTTTCGTAGTGGCCAAGGTGATATTGTCTACCCGAAGACCATTGAGGGCCCCAGCATCACCCCGGACAACGAGATATGCAGGTTCTCCAAGAACGGATCCTGGCGGTAGCAGAGTGATCCTGTCTCCTTCCAGCACAACCATTACGACCTTGCTCTTTCCTCCTCTCTCCAAGACAGTTGAGCTCTTGGCACGACCACCAATGGCTTCCCTGATCAAAACCCTCCCTGCAAATGCGTCAACTTCCCAATATTCACCTCCGTATGTGACAACTCCCACAGTCCCCTTAGCAACTTCATACATCCGCTGGATACCCTCCCATTGGCCTGTGAGATTGCTAGATAGGAGTGAGAGTTCCCATACGATAGCGCCTTTCCTTCCGACGTCCAGGGCAACAAGGCCCCCTTCCTCTGTAGCGACGACGGCATACTTTCTGAATCCAAAGAAATCTCTCCATTTCCCATCTCTCTCTTCCCTAATTTCATTACTCAAAAAAGCATCCATTACTCGTCCTGGAATGCTCGCAAACCAATCGGGACCATAATTGACGAGTTCCTGAGCATGTCTAGAAAGGCGATGAACATAAGCCCCGACAAGACTCTTGTGACCTTCAACATCAAGTTCCTCTGCGACCTCTTCAGCGGCAGGATCTAGAAGCTCCACCCAAGCAGATGCAGTAACGGAAACAAGAGATTCCGGTCTTGACCATACAATCCTTCCATTGCGGATGAGGTAAGTGTTGCCGTGAAATCCAGGTGAGGACGTGGCGATAAATGTGCGAACCGCGTACTTATTGTCCATCTTAGGGATAATTTCCGAGATAGCAGTGAGGATAGAAATGTCTCCGCGGTCCTGAGAGTCGGAAGAGTATGAATCCAGAACATTAGGAGATTTGCTCCCATAAAGAAAGCTTTCTCCGTTGGGCAAAGTCAATGTAACATAGGTCTCGCCTCCAGATTCCGTGACCGAGAAAGCACTGCGAGCAGCATTTGCGTCCAGTGAGTATAAGCTATTGACAGAGCCTTTCACGTGATCCACACCATAGACCTCGGCCCATGACTTGTCCTTTGTCTCATAATGTAGGAGGATAGTCTTGCCAGAAGCCATAAACTTGATGTCCATGACATCCTGGGGAGCAGCAATAGAGATTGCGGAAGATTTGGCACCAAGAGCGAGAAACTTGACCTGACTCAACGAGTTCTCTGTCCAAACCACGACTGAGGCCGAGCTATAGATCCTATCTAGAGGTTGGATGGAAGCCGAAATGCTGGACGATGAGAGTTTACCGGTTTCCGCAAGAATTGTTGCGATGCGAAGCCCTTTCGAGGGTTGCTGATACAAAGCGAAGACGTTATTCCCCTGAACCGATAGTGATTGTGCAATGTCCTTGCTGTAACGAACAGGACTGCGTCAGTCTGATATGTGTAACATGTTATATGGCCAAGAGGAGAGAGCATACCCATCAGGTGCCTGACTTTCCCAGACAATCTTTCCTCCAGAAACTTTTACAACACTACCATTCTCCAACAGAACAATCCCAACACTTCCACCGATAACCTGCAAATCCTTGACCTTTTCTACAAACGTCGTCTCCCAAATAAGCTTTCCATCCACGGCACCAAACGCCTTGACATCTCGATCAACAGCAGCAATCACTGCTCCCTCAGCCTTTCGGGCAACGCCGGACGAGGCTCTATCCCCTAACAAATGTCTCCAGACAATCGATCCATCCCTCGGATTGATGGCCGCAAGAATGGACCTCGAGGTGAGAGTGTATATGAGGGAAGCTTTGGCGTCCAAAGACGGCCTATGGAAGAAGGTAGAGGAAGGGATTGACGCTCCGATGAGCGCATAATGCCAGTCGTTCTGGTAAGCCTCATCTTTGTAAACAGCACTAACGGCAGGTAATAAAAGGAGCACACCCGAGAAAACTCGGGAGAATAAACGCATCGCGGAGGGGCAATACGGCGGCAGAAAAGAAACGGAAAAGTGAAAAAGAAGAGGGTTGGTAAAAGGCCTGGTGAGTTTGTGGCTCAGGCGGGAGAAGGACGGTGGTGGGTTTTATGGACATTGCTGTCCTCAGAGTTGAAGGGTTGCACAGTTGAATCCCTTCTTGTTCAAACCCGTGTGTAACGTTAACGTTAGTCCCCAGCAGGTATGATATCTACCGCATGGGAGTCTGGGCTCACGTTCTCCTCCCAGCAAACGGCGTTAAGGGTGTTCATTTAGAGGGAATCGATGACCAAGTTGGCTTGCACTTCCCCGGTATCATACTCAAAAACATATTCGCCTTGGAACAACATTCGCAGACAAAATGGATAAATTTAAGTTAGTCTACATTTTCCACCGACCAGATACAAGATCCACCCCCCAAATATGAAATCACGTGATGAGTATTCGACAGCGATAACCGTGTCCTATGCCAAGATGACGACTGAATCCGCTGCCGTAGATGCTTGAGCTCTCACTCGGAATGGTATTTTTACATCTTGTTTGTATTTAACGGAAAGAAGATTAGACATCCAGCCTTCCCCTCCCTCCTCCTCCTTACAAGCACCCACCCCGCACCACCGTAATATCCTGACCGATTTTGAGTCCAGAGCAAGGTTTTCGAGACCATGACCACACGTGGAAGGAATAGGAGCTCTTATGAAGCACCGGTACATAGCTTGACGTATGAGATTAGGGAGTCAGTCCCTCGATATCATTGCCGTTTTCACTTGGCCACAGATCCGAGTGGAAGGGATAGATACAAGTGGTATTTTTGTTGCTGTTGAGGTTTGGAATGGGTGATGACAGTTAGCGAGGGCGTGACGGATGTCGTCATAGTCCCTGGTTCCAGGCGCGTCACCTAAAATGGCGGATTGAGCCCTTGATACTAGCACTCTCAGCCAGACCTCTGGAGCAAGCCATGCGTGCTTAGCCCACAAGCTGCATGTAAGATGAGGGAAGATCAGAAAAGATGGATAAGAGGATAAGAATATCACCACAACTTTTCCTCCATAGAGTTGGGCTGGGTTGGAGGGGGAAGGGGGAAGGGGGAAGGGGGAAGGGAAGGGAAGGAGGAGGAAGGAAGCTGTAGAAGGAGGGTTCAACGAGGAGCATCTTTACCCTCCACCACCCCAGGAGCTTACGCTAAACCCTATCAAGACCATCAACAAGCTTAGCGTTGCACTCAGGAGGAAATTTACGCTTTTTCCCGCCTCTTCACGTCTTGTCTGGCGGGTTGGGTTGGCGCGCCCTGTTTTTTCTTCTCCAGAAAAAAATAAAAAATAATAGGAAATAATGATAATGATAATCCGCCCGAACTTTTCCCATCTTCTCCATAATAATATGTAATTCTATTCTTCAATAATACATTCCCCCCCCCCCCGAGTCTCACCCTGCCATCCCAGAGCTCTCTCCCTCATCTTTTCCCTTCACTTTCAGAGTTTTGAGACGTCGAGAAGGTTTCCCCATTCAACACCAAAGAAAACCACCGAAACTTGCCCGAGCCCCCCAGCAACTCTCCCGATCCTATACCTAATTACCTGCCGCTCGCTTCACCTCATCTATACACCCTCACTTCCCTCCGCTCGTCTCTCCGCTGAACCTTGCGCTCGCCAGCTTGCTTTCTTCCTCCCTCTCCGGGACATCCAGCAGCCTCGCTCCTTTCGTTTCCATTTCCGCGCCAGTTCTTGAACCCAGACGCCGCTTCCGTCGCCTCTTCTTTTCACTTGCTGTATACCCTTACACTGCTATTGCGGCTCTATCATAGCTACTCACCTTGCCTTGACCTGCGCTGCCTCCTTCTGCTGCCAGGCCTGTCCCTCGTTTGGCTGCTCTGTGTGCTAATAATCTAACCTCCTCATACCCACCATCCATCCACCCACCCACTTACCCCCCCCCTCCATACGCGCAAAGCTCTTTCGCTTCTTCTTCGCGTTTCCAACTTTACCCTTCCATTGCCCACGCGACTAGCTCTATTAGTGTTTTTCTTCTCGCCTCATCCATTCCTGGCTTTGTCAACCATCCATACCCTTCTTAGCTTTTGCCTGTCGTTCTCTCCATCTACCAAGGTTTCGTTTAATTCAACCGACCCTTCTGTAGATGCGACCTCTTCCATAGGATCTCCACAATGTCGCGCGCAGGCTATGCCGACTTCTTCCCTGCAGCCCCCTCGGTGCTGGCGGAGAAGGAGAAGAAGAAAGCACAGGCTGAGAAGCAAGATAGAAGAGCTCGCAATGTCCCTGATGATTATGATAGGGAATCTAATACTATTTCCGTTTCTAATCTGGGCCGCATCCACTCTAGCTCTTGTGCTCCAATTTCTGTCGGTGTTTCACTGCCTTCGGGGCATCTCGTCACAACATCGACTCTCACGCCAACAACAACCAGCTCCTCGCCTCCTCCCCCATTACTTAGTCCATCCGCTGGAGCAGCTACAAAGGGCGACCACCCTCCCCCCAAACCAGCGGCCCAGTCCACAAGTACCAGGGAGCCATATCCGCTACCACCACCCCCAATTCCTCCTCCACCAGCTCCCCTAACTCCAAAGAGCACACCCCCAGCTATCAAATCTGACCCTTCACGGAGAAATTGGAAAGTCAAGTATGATCCATTCTTAGAGAAGAAAGGTGTCCCAAAGAAGAATAAGGAACCGATTTTGCGCTGGGATGGAGAAGGGGTATGCATTTATTTATTTATTTATTTTCCTTTCCCCTGCCACAATGTTGTGGGATCGCTGTGGTTGTCATCGCGCCCCATACATGGGGCTTGTGTTCACTGACGGCCATAGATTACAACCCCCGTCACAGATCCCCGGTTCGAGATTGAACGGTACACCGATGGCCCAAAGACTGGCAAGAAGCGTCTTCGGTCACAAGGGCTTTACAGGACGAGATGGAAATGGGATGAAAATTATATCGGACCTGGTCCACCCTCCCAGATCTTGATTACCGGCCTTTCTCCCCTCACAACAGAGACAGAAATCTCGATGCATTTTAGACCCCATGGGGATATTCAAACTTTGGAGATCCGGATTGACCCTGCGACCGGCGGCTCTTTAGGAATATGTTCCATCATTTACCGAGATAATCCGAGGTCCAGATCCCCAGCCCATGAGGCTGCAAAAAAAGCTGCGCAGGCGGTCAACGGTTCAAGAGTCGGAATTCAGCAAGTTCGGGTGGAGTTGGATAGGGATGGACTCAAGTGTAAAAAACTGACTGGGAAGATACTTGAGGAAAAGCGGCGGAAGGAGGCAGAAGCAGAAAGGAGTCGACTCAAACAACCACTCAATGTAAGTTACGGGGAACCAGGTTCGAGACCGCGCTCACCGAGCGCCCATGGGAATTCGCCCTTCCGTAGAGACCCCCGGACCGAGAGCAGGAGTGATGACCGGGGTAACGATCGGAGCCGGGATCAGCGCCCCACCCCAGCGCCAAGGCCTGATAACTACAAAGCACTCGACCATGTCGGAAGACTGCCCTATATATTCATCACTTCGCGGTGCATCCCCGGAGACGAGCGCTATGTTCGACACCTTAACGGTCGGTTAAAAAACTTTGGCTTGAAGGACATCCTCTGGGACAGAACAGGGTTTTATGTTGTGTTCTGGGAACGGCGGGATATGGAGCGTTGTTTTAAAGTTTGCGATGGAGACAGGCTATTCTCCTATACAATGATAATGGAAAAACGCCCCGGCAGTCATCGGTCACCATCTCCACCCCCAGTGGCTCGGCCCGAGCCAAGGAAAATGGGACCCAATGAGCTCGTTGCGGAAGCAACGAATGCCCTGATGAAGGATATGAAATTTGTTTTAATGAAAGATCTAAGAAAACGCTTGGCTGCTCCAACGATTTATGACTGCCTTGAAGTGGGAAGGGTCAATAAACGACGTAAGGTAGAGGAGGAGGAACTACAAGGAATTACTGCAGGTAGTCGCCAGGTTCTAGCTGTTTCCTTGGAAACCAGTATCCGCTCGCCGACTGCGCTCTTGCCTACCTTGGCGCTCAAATCCACCGAAAAACTGACCTCAGTGGTGGCAAAGTCAGCTCTACAAAAGCCGACTGCGCTCCCGCGATTTAAAAAGAGAATATTAACTAAGGCAGATGATTCAAGTACACCGGAGGTATCTCCATCATTACACGGATCTCGGACGAAACTCTCCAAAGCGGATGCTCGACCTTTAGCGCATCGATTGAACCAGTACAATTCCGACGCTGGATCAGACGATGAATCTACCATTACCGAGCATAGGCCAGTTTCTCGGGGGTCTCGCGCCCTATCCCTGGATACCGGGGACGACGATTCCGTTAGTGTCGCACCTTCGGCAAACGAGGGCTATCGAAAGCGGAAGAGAAGTGTTGGGCCAACTTCCAAACTTAGAGATACTGCTGTTTCTACAGATGACGAGGATCAAGGTCTTGAGAAAGACGATGGGTCACAGGGCTTGCACGATCTCAAGAAACCCCGAATTGACCACCCTGAACCCTATGAAGACGGGGAGGTGTATATGGGGGACGAAGCAGATGAGGAACCTGTCACCACTCCACATCGTGCGCTCACCGCCACCACTCAACTAAAGTCAATCTCGAAAAATAAATCCCGAGCTATCGAAAGCGATAGTGAAGATCCCGAGGATGAGATGGTGTTCAAGGCGGGCCCAAAAAATGAGAGTGGACTTATCAATACGCCAGACAATGAAGACGATTTCCCGGGTCCGGAGATTGAGGTCCCCAGTAGGGCTATCCACTCGCGAGAGTCCCGTAAAAAGATCAAGACCACAGAGTCCAGAGCCAACAGGGACCCCCTGGCTGTCCCGTCCGTCAATGTGGATGAGGAGGAACATCATAGTGAAATGGCCGAAATGGATATTGAGGTTCCGTGGGGCGTTCCCACAACGGAAGGCCCAATGGTCACAGTCCAGGACGACCTAGACGCTGTCCTTGATATTGACGGCTTGCAAAATCTCGTTAAAGACGCTGAGGACTTCAAGTTTTTAACTCAAGCCCTGGCGGCTGTGGAGCCTGCAGATTTGGACAATGTACAAGCTTGGGCCTATAAGGAAAAACAATTGAAAGTCGCTCAAAACCAAAGTGAGTCTCTTCGGCTGGGTCTCTTGCCTCTGTCGCCCCTTCTCCCATTATTACACTGTACTAATATTTGGTGTAGGCATCGTCCGCAGCCAAGAGAAAATCGAGGGATTTTATCGACCCAATCCTACGGGTTGTGCTCGTACTGAAGGTTATCGCCGTGTCCCAGAAGCTGAAAAATCAATGTATCTCCCCCACCGCCTCCAACTCGCAGCAAAGGTCAAATCAGCAGCAAACAATATCCAAGAAGCTACCGCAGCCACCGCTACCAGCACTGCAAAGAATCCTTCCTCAACCTCACGTACGAACCGCGTTAACAATCGTCGTCTCGTTGTTGGGTTGAACAACCAAAAGCAGATGCTCTCCTCCGACGCGGACGTTATGCGCTTTAATCAACTTAAGAAGCGCAAGAAACCTGTCAAGTTTGCTCGCTCCGCCATTCATAATTGGGGCCTGTACGCGATGGAGAACATCTCTGCCGGCGACATGATTATCGAATACGTTGGTGAAATCATCAGACAGCAGGTAGCAGACATGCGGGAGAAGAAGTATCTCAAGAGTGGCATCGGCAGTTCCTACCTCTTCCGCATTGACGATACGACCGTTATCGACGCTACCAAGGCGGGTGGTATAGCCAGGTTTATCAACCATAGCTGTACTCCCAATTGCACTGCTAAGATTATCAAAGTTGAGGGAAGCAAGAGAATTGTCATCTATGCATTGAGGGATATTCGCGAAAGTAGATCCCCTCCCCCAACCCAATGCTCACCCCGTTGTTGTAATGCATGTATATACTGACTGTGCACTGCTAGACGAGGAACTCACATACGACTATAAGTTCGAACGCGAGCTTGAGAGTGAGGAGAGGATCCCATGTCTGTGTGGATCAAGTGGCTGTAAAGGCTTCCTCAATTAGCGTTCTTCTCACCTCCAATTACTTCATCTCTCTCCTCATCTCCTCTAATAAATCAGTGTCATTACTACGATGTCAACCGTATCGTTTCTTGTTTTTTCGGGTTCCTTCCACAGGATCGCATTCTATTCTTCCGGGCTTGGGTTGGGTTTCTGCATTTCCTTTTTTCCTCTTCTCCCTTTATCTGTACTGCAAAGTACGATACGCGACTGTTTGCCAACGGGGGTATTTAAAAAAAGCTTTTCCTTGGGGGTTTTTTCTTCTCTTTTCCGTTCCTTTGCCTTTATAGTCCGTATTTCCAAACCTTGCTGGCTTCCCCCCCCTCTCTCTTTCCACTTCTTGTACCAAAGCTTCCCCCTTCCCCCCCCCCTTTTTCCCTTGTTTTTTTCGTTTTTCGTTACTACACGTCGGTTTACTTATACAAGTGTGGTATGTGTGCGTTTCGCGGAGTTAGTCTTAGTGCATGGGTCTGTCCTGGCAGCGGTGGGTCGGGAAGTAAGTTATAGTGTCGTGAGGCATATAGTGAGAGTCTGGTGAAATGTATCAAACAATTTTCACGCGCACGCACGAGAAGTATAGAGGGAGTATGAGAGGGGGAGATTGAGGGGATATTCATGTACCATATTTCAACATACAGTATGTACTGTTGTATGGGGTTCTTTTCTCTTTTTTTTCTTCTCCTTTTTCCCTTTTTATTCATTCCTGATGGTTGTCTGTTCTGGGCTTTAGTTTTATTTGATTCTATCTGGTGTTACGATACGAATAGGACGGAAAGATAGAGCGGGGTGGGGTTGGGGAAGGGAAGGGAAGGTGTAAATATCGTATATGGTATTGAGGGTCCCAAACTACTTGATTTACTAAAGGAGGGGGGGGGATGGGGAGGAGAAGCGAATAGTGGGGGTTTTTTTTTGTCTTTTCGTTCCAGCCCTCATTTCATAGAATGTGTCATACCCATCATCATTTATTTATTTATCCTCACACTACACAGGTACGTATTACACATATCAGCGACCGCATCACCCAAACAAACAGAAGGAGCGAGAGAAATACCCAAATGCCCAGGCAATAAAAAATTTGCAATCCCCTGATGTATCGCATATTCATGCCCGCAATTTCCACACACCAACTTTCCCTCAATAACCTGGGTCTGCTCTCCGATCAGCCCTCCTCCCCTCACCCCCATCTCCAAAGGGACCAACAAACCTCGATCAAAATCTGGTGCAACTCCATCCCAGCCTTCTCATCCACCACAACTGGCTTCTCCACCGGCAAACTAGTAAAGCCGAGCTCGGCCGCGGTGGTCAGGAGCGCGGGCCAGTCTATCCGCGGAAGGATGTTGGTGATGAAGGCGGCGTTGAAGGGCAAGGAGTCCTGCTGCAGCTCCGCGTCGCGGAAGTGAAGGGGGAAGGAATTCGGGTGGGATTTGCAGGCGCGAAGCGCGCAGGTAAGGTAGTTTGTTGTTAGGATTTTCATGATGGTCAGTAGGGGTCGAGACTGGGGAGGTTGGATGAGGTAAACGTGGTGGGGTATCATACTAGTGGTTGTGGTGAATGAAGTTGGCTGGCTTGGCGGTCTTGCGGTCATATGTTGTCACTCGACTGTTCGTTCGGCGGTGATGGTCCCGAGCGTGCCGAAGCGGTACCGGTAGGTGACAGGGGTCAGGACTTCTTCATGAGATGAAAGGGCTAGGGTTATAGAGTACAGCTAAATGGTACAGTGCAAATCGCTTAAAAACCTTCACATCAAAATAACCGGCGCATGGAATCGGATGGGTGTTCACAGAGTTAGGATTTTACAAAAATCAAACCAGTGTATGATAATTGAGATCTAGTACTTGGAACCAGCAGTTTTTTTCTCTTCTACAAGTGAGAACTTAGGGAACCTATTCCATATCCACTTCAAGATTTTAGGAGAGTTAAGTATGTAGCAGCAATTTACTGCGATTGCCACTTCATTGCCTCCCTTCCCTAGTTCAGGTTTTATGGTTTGCGCTGTATCATAATCATATATTATTATGATGACATTGTGAACATAGCAAGAAGAAGAGCAATATTCATTAGTTGATAGGCTAGACGACATTATTTGCACTGGGGTTTAAAGTTGAAGGTACAAGTACTCGAGTATGATATTATGAACCACAGAGAGCTGCTTTATCTCAATTGTCCCCCTAAGTATGGTTCCGGCAGTTCAAAAAGGGAACCTCAAATTTCCTATTTTTCAAACCCTTAAGGCTAATTAACTACAACTCATTTAATTAAAAAATGTCCTAGTTTTAAAACAGAAGATGCAGAAGAATA
>Ga0307509_10008217_pt1 | contig 13351 bp, 16 predicted proteins | sample 10_EM_MG_FD_202245 | JGI IMG/M metagenome (GOLD analysis project Ga0307509, IMG submission 202245) | Populus trichocarpa ectomycorrhiza microbial communities from riparian zone in the Pacific Northwest, United States - 10_EM | ecosystem: Host-associated > Plants > Roots > Unclassified | place...
ACCACAATTTCACTGAAAAATACTTGCAAAGTAAACCAAAATCTGGCTACTCTAAATATATAAGACTTATACTATCCTACTATCTACTTTTGAATAACATTCTTTGAAGTTTTTAGTTATTATATCCTTAGAAAAGACTGCAATGCTTGTTTGAAATTGACAACCTTAAAACAACTATACCAGAGCAAATATTTCTCACCAGGAAATAAAGACTAGATTTTCTGATTCTCTATATTACAAAGTACTTGGACCTTGACTTTCAAGGTAGTATCTCTATTATACATGGAGATATTCAAATGATAGTTTGATTTTTCACTGGTTGCTATAGGTGAGCCGGATCCCTGTCCTGAGCCGCATCCCCGGGAATCACGTTATCTTATAGTCTTTGTATCTCACACCAATAACTTATTGGGGAGAGATGGTGAGGGACCTTGTGTTACAAGGATTGTGGTTGCTCTGACAGTAAGAGCTAAGGTCGCTTGCATACAAGCGAGAGATAGAGGTAAAGGTTTGGAATAAAGTATATTGTAAGAAAGTACTTAGATGGTTGCGTGAAGAGCTCTAACTACTGTAGCCTTTTTCTTTTTTTTTTTTTTTAAATCATATGTTCATTGTTTCTACGGTACAAGAATAACATGCATCTTTAACGATATGGCCAAAACAAAACCGGAAATCAAACTAACAATCAACAAAAGAAACAAACGTAACCTGTTTCCCCAACGCAACCAATAATAGTCGCCAAGCAGCCGTAGCTAAATAAAGGAAAGTATAAACCTCCCACTAGGCTTGAGGGCAAGGGGCGGATAGGGTTGTAGAGGGGAAGAGCGGGTTCGGTAGGGGGGGGTGAAGGGAAGGAGGAAGCGGAGGAATCCCGGGAGGGAAACAAGAGGTGGTGGTGCGAATCAACTCAGCCCTGGCAATGAGCAGCTGCTCGTCAGACCAAATTGGGGCCTCAGGGGCCAAGTCTGAGAGCGCTTGGTGGAGGCGGGATCTTTGACGGGCGGTGGAGAGGCAGGAGAGGATGGGATGCGTGAAGCTTTGCGGAGCTTCGGAGCATTGCGGACAGCAAGTGTCGGCATCAGGATTGTCCCATGAGAGGTGAGCCGCAAGGTAACTTTTTCCAGAGCGTATCTGGTGGATCCTTCCCGCAGTGAACTTGCCCAAGCCCATTAAGGGATGGGGGCGTGTTGAAGGGGAATAGGGGTAGTACAGGGGGGCTGGGGGGGCAGACCAGTCGGAGAGGAAGAGTTGTTTGGCTCACAGTTTGAGGCGAGTGTACGATCGGACAACTCCAGGGGTAGGGGGTAGGTAGTCCGTCAGGTGGAGGGAGATGGGCAGTAGTGGGACCACATCGTGGATGAGGGGGACGGCAGCGTTAGCCAAAGCGGTGATAGCGTTGTGTCGTATCTCGGATTCATGACCTTGTCTGCACCGGCACGCCAGTCGAGATTGAAAACGCGAGAAGGTTGGGAGGTAATCTTCCCACGCACTACCAAGGGGACACGGTGGGGTGAGAAGGTGGGGACAGATATAGGGTAGCGTGCCAAGGCAGGGTTTATCTCCGGGGGGGAACAGATAAGCCTCAGGGCAGCAAGGCGGGGCTGGTGGCGTATAAGAGTAGGTAGGGGGGGGAGACAGGCTTCCCTGTCCAGACATGTTGTGTTGGTGGTGGAGAAACCGTCGGTAATCAACCTACAGACCGGCCGCTAGAAGACGGACATTGGGTTCATGATAGTTGGGGGAGGCTCCAAATAGCAGACCCGTACAGGAGAATTGGGGCTAGGAGGGAGCGTGCCAAGGAGAGACAGAGGTGGGGGGTATGGCCCATCACCGGAGGGGAGAGGCGGCGAAACGTGGTTAGTGCGGCGTTGGCGAGGGTGTACCTCCTAGAGAAGTGGGACCTCGGGTCAAAGGAGAAGGTGAAGATAAAGCCCAGCTATTTTAGGCGGGACTGTGGGTAGAAGAGCTGATCCTCAAGCTGCACAGGGAGGGAGCACAGCCCCCCATTGCTCCTGGCGGTCCTCCAATGGATCAGTTCGGCTTTCGGAATGGTGAAAGAAATGTTAATTGGGGAGGCCCTTCTTTTGAGCGACGAGAAGCATTTCTGGAGCAGGCGAACATTGGTTGTATAGGAGGTTGAGGCGACAGTGACAGCAAAGTCATTGACGTAGGAGACAATAAGTGATCTAGGGATATTCCGATGGAGAGAAGAAACATATATGACGAATCCCAGGGGGGAGATGGGGGAGCCCTGAGGGACGCCCACGGAGACGGGAGCGAAAGAGCGGGGGACACTTGGAATGTCAGGTGGCAGGTACGGTCCCTGAGGAAAGAATCGACCCACTGAATCAGGTATGGGCTCACACCCTTTGTGAGGAGGAGGGAGATGAGGGAAGGAGATTCCACGTTGTAGAAACCTCCGTGCCAATTGAGGAAGAGAGTGGAGACCTTGTAGCGGAGGCGGTAGAAGGATTCAACATGGTGTTGTAGGACGAGGGCGGCATCAGCAGTGGATCTCCCAGGGTGGGACCCACATTGGAGGGGGTGGATGAGGGAGCAGGTCGTCGCTTGGACTGAGAGGCGGGAGGTTACCACTCTCTCAAGGATCTTAGAGAGCGTCCGGAGGAGGACGATAACCCTGAAGGCGGAAGGCGAGTAGTAGGAGGGTTTACTCACCTTGTTGATGACAATACCAAGTGATTTCTTGAGGGAGGATGAAAACCGTGGGCAAATAGGGGGCCCAGGAGGGAGGGGAGTAGGGAGGGCTTGAGGCAGTGTACGGACTTCCAGACAAAGTACGGAATGTGGTCGGGACCGGGAGCGGAGGTATTTCAGGACTTGGAAAGGGCTCTGGATATTACCTCAGAGGTGAGGGGGGTATCCTCCTCGTGGCATACGAGGCGGAGGAGCTGGGTAGGTGGGGGTTTAGGTGGGAACCAGTGGTCAAGGAGTGTCTCTGCTACCTCAGCTGGGTCAGAGGCCCCTGGCAGATCCGGGAATATTTGTGGTGGGCGGTCAAACGCGCGGCCAAACACCAACCTTTTGGCTGTTGTGAGGGAGTATGGAGTGGCCGAGGATAAGAAGTCCGACCAGTGTGTCTTCTTGGCCGAGGCAATGGCTTTGAAGTATGTTCTCCTCGAGCTCTTCACATTGCTCCAGTTGAGGGGGAATGGGTCGAGATGGGATATCCTTGCAAACTTGTGATACTCCCTCCTGAGGGACGATAGGCGAGAGGACCATCATGGCTTCGAGTAGGGGCATGGGCACTTGCTCGAGGCATGGGAGGTGAGGAGTGAGGTCAGGCGGGTAGAGGAGATGTCAAACCATCTACTCCAAGAGTTCGGAGTGGGCCTTTTTGGGCAAGGTAATGGGGTGAAGGTATCCAGCGCCTTTCCTACCGTGTGCAGGTCGAGGAGGGCCCAATGCGGAGTAGGGGGGGAAGAAAGATCGCGGGCGGTTTTAGTGTTATTACATACGGGACATTGCCTGAACCAGTGGAGGGGAGGGGTGGGTCCCACAAGGAGACAAGGGGGGAGAGAGCTGTATTCGTGATAGCCAGGTCCAAGACAAAAGCCCTCGAGATGATGTCAAACGGGAAATGAGTGTATACCCGGGGGGTGTGGAGGAGGTCCTACAGGATGTCGAAAGCGACATCCAGGTAGCGTGCGGAGAGGGAACAGCAGGGATCCACCAGTGGGTGATGGAGGTTAAAGTCACCTAAAACAAGGGGAGGGGAGGAAAGAAAAGAAAACGAACATTCAGGTGGTATGGAGCGGTAAGGGGGACGATTTGTATGAAGAAGATATACTGAGGTGACACTTAGGGGGCGGAGGGGGGATCCAAAGAAACCTTCCGGAGAAAGAATATCCACTGAGAGTATTGCTGAGGAGTCGTGAAAGAGAGTGGATTAGGACAAGTGCTGGTTCAAAACTTGAGAAACATAAATGGCCACTCAGGGGCGGCCAGAGGGGGGGGGGCAAAGGAAGGAAATCCTGGAAACGTCGGGAGCACCGATTGTCTGCAAGGGGGATCTTGAATTGCAACAAGTAAGGGAGGGTGAGGTAGCAGGGTAAAGCTGTGAAAGAGTGAAAGAAAAACATCCAAGCTCCCAAGGCAGTTATGTTAGACGATTGGAAAAGACGGGAAGACAGCCAAGCTGTCCGTGTATCGAGTGAAAAAGTTCTCCATTATTGGGCAGTGCCCTCAGAGGAGTCGGAGTCGATGGATTAATGACCACTGTCTCTTGGGGCAAGATCAGTGATGGTGCAGTGGGCTCTCTGCCTAGGTGGCGGAGCATTGTGGGAGGTACAGGGGCACTTGGGGTCTGGGGAGGAGCACCTGGTGCTGTACGAACGACTGTCGAAGGGCCAGCCTGGTCCTCAGTGGGATCCATGCTGTCCTGTGTCTGTCGCGATAGCATCTTTCTGGCATCTGGGGCGGTTTTTAGGCGGGAGGGGCAATCCCTGCTGCGTGGAGAGTGCTCTTCTTGGCAGTTAGGACAGCAGGCCACAAAGGACGGGCAGCTGCCGAGGATCGGTTGGAGGTTACTACCCATTGGGCAGCAAGGGTTAGGGCAGCCATGCTCTGCTTTTGTATGTGCGAGCGAACAGAAGGGACAGACGTGTAGTGAGCTCGGACAGCAGTGAGAGGTGTGGCCGAACTTGTAGTATTTCTTAAACTGGGAGTCTTTGGAGGAGGAGAACATTTGTTCTATTCTTCGGTTTCGAGAGAAGAGGTTGAACGAGGGGAGAAGGGCAAGAGCGTCGGGCAGGGCCATAGAAACAAGTAGGCAGGTTGCCTTTTTTTGGCCGCGAGATTCGGGGTCCAGGTTAATGTAACGCGCTGGGAGAATGGAGACTGCCCTGGCATTGCGGATGGACTTATGAAGACAGGGGAAGAGTTGGTCATGATCTGAGGGGAGGAAGGCCAAAGGGATGGAGTGAATCAATAATTGTATTTCGTTGGGGGCGGGTCTAAAGAGCTCTCAAGGGGAGTTTCCCACCGGGAAAGCTTTGTTCAATCTTGTTGTAAGGGGAGCAAAGTAGGGGGTGTATGCAAAGGCGGGGGTGTGAAGGTCGGTACCGAGCAGTGACACTAAGCCTTTGTCGTTGACCGTGCAGGTGAAGGCGAGGGGAAGGGAGCAATTGGACTCTCTGAGAACAGAGGCAGTAATGTCAGGGAAGTGGGCTGCTATTTTGAGTGCGTCCGGGTGGGGTTCGCAGGTGGTTCTGGAGGCAAAGAATCTGCGAACGGCTTGGGGGAGGAGAGAGGGAGGTTTCATAAAAAGCTGGCCAGATGCAACCGCAATGGAGCAAGCCGAGACAGAGACATTGGCCTGTTGACCTTTCTTTCCCTAAGCAGGGGGCGCGACAGCTTGAGCGTAGGTGGGAGTGGCCTTAGGGGTAATATTGGTGGGAGGTCACCAGCCGGGGTCAAGGTGGCCAGGGGTCCAAGCGGAACCGGGGGGGTATTTCCCTGTGGTGAATTCATCCGCTTCCCAGGTGTCGGGGTACTTCTTGGCAAACGCCTCAGGTTTGCCATATACTGTGGGAGGGGCAGTTGACATATCATATCTCGGGAGATCGGGGTCAGCTGAGGGGGAGGGCCAGACTGTGTTAGGAGGTGGTGGGGCTGGAGCCGGAGGAGGTCTTTCCTTTGCTGTCTCTTCGCGAGCAGGGTTGTTGTTGCCGGTAGGGGTAGGGCGTGACCCGCCAGAGGGGTGTGTAGTCTGTGGTGCCACGTTACGGCGTTGGGGGGGAAAAGGGGCCTGAGCGGCTGACGGGAGACAGGAGGCAATATCGCGGAGGGATGCCTGCAATGGGACAAGGTTTGTGGGTTGTGGGGAGAGATCCAGGTTGGCAACCTGAGTCAAACTACTGTGACCTTTTTTTTTTTTTTAATCTCGATTATTAATTGTTTCTATTGGGGCAAATGCACACCTGTGCTCAATCCCACAGTCTTAGGTACAATGGACTTTCAACCAAGCAAGGGCCATGTAGTCCAAAACCTCCAACTACTGTCTATCCCGCCACCCCCAAGCTAAAACCCACTGACCCTGCCTGACAGAGAAACCCGCGCCCGGTACTATGGGTAGAAACTACAAGGAGATGAGAAAGCGGGCCTGAAAGCCACAAACCAAAAACCCCCGCCAAAGCCTAGCCTAAATCAAAAACATCCCCAACCGATAGTAGACACAACCAACAAAGAAAAGCAAACCCACTCCCTCAAATCAAACAACGTATAAGCTAAACTATAGTAAAACCCCACCAGGCCTAGCTTCCGAAGGAATAGGGAATCCTGAATGATGGGTCTTGGGGACAAAGCGAGGGAAAGATGTTCCCGGGGGCATATAGCCCCGCCAGCCGAGCCTCAGGAAGAGCGATCAAGTTTGAGAGGATGCCCCCTAAAGGAAGGCTCGTGGCAGTCGGACGAAGATCCGGTAGCCTATTTCGGGAAACTGGACTTGGAGAGAAGGTTTAAACATGCGCCCCTAGTCCTAGGACATCAGGAGGGAGCAGAGGACTGATGGTAGGCGTAGAGCCACAAGCAGTAGGGTGCCAGCCGATCCAAACGTCGGGGAGGTAGAGGGCAGAGGACTAACCGACACGAGAAGTACAAGGAAGGCCGCCTGAAGCGGGGTCACGATATTTCGAAAAATCCGACCGTACCAGCAGAGCACAAAGGAGATAGTACAATACCAGAGAGCAGTGGCACCGGGGACAACTACTTTACCAATCAACCGAGACTAAAGACCGACAGTTGACGAGTGAGGGGTGGCCCACCGTGGAGGGCTACCTAAGTGAGCCGGAGATGAGGGGGTGAAGGCAGACTCAACCCACCCCTAGAAACAAGCTCGCCAGGCCTGACCATCAGAAGGGAAAGGAAGAGGGGGGGGAGATGGCTTCACCCAGACAGAGGCAATGTGGGGTATCTGGGGAGAGGGGGGTGGATGGAGGTGACGATGATTTCTCGTAGTGTTGAGATTTCAATCACCGGAGGTGTAGAGGAGACGAAGGATGTCTAACTACTGTGACCTTTTTTCTTTTTTCTTTTCTTTTTTTTGAATCATATGCATTTGTTTAAGGTACAAAGACAGCCATCCTCCGTCTCCTCTACACACCCGGCGATTGAAATCTCAATACCACAAGATTATCACCACTTTTCCCAACTTCACCCCCTGTCATAGATTCGTCCTAGGGGGTGGAGACATACCTCCTGTACTCTCTCCTTCCCTTAGGTTTATCCCGTTGGGCTTTCTTTACTCTCGGTTGATGGATTTCGTCTTCCTTAGATGATGTTTCCTCTGCCTACCCGGCTTTGGCTATGCTTCACTTAGAGTATTTGCACGGTCGGCAACACTCTTCTCAACGCCCATGTTACAGACGGCCGTGTACACGGTTTGTAGTAACAGAAAACCCTTCAACAGGCCACGGTCAATTTCCCTACTCTCTTTATTTTTAAGAGGCTGCCTAGTCAAGACACGAACACGTTTTCCAATAGTTTCTACGGCACCGAGTTGTGTCTACCTCTCTTCCTCCTCCTCCTCAGAGAGTTGGGTCGGCTGGCACCCTACTGCTTCTCCACTTTCTTGGCTGGTACCCACAACTAGCTGCCATGTATGCGTAACTACTTCTTCACTATGAGGACTATGACCACAGTCCATCACGGCTTGCCTCTTGGAAGATGGTATTGCACTATCTCCTTCTTCTTTTTCGAGGTTTTGCCAAAACAGATGGCATCTTCAGCCTCCCCAGGACTTTGATCATGCCGAGCCTGGCCCCTCCTGCACTGAGTGTGCGGAATTTTTAAGTGGTCTCCACTACGTTTGCTTTTTGTTTTTCTTTTGTTTGGATGATTGTGCCATGGGTTTTCCTGACTCTTCCTGCTTGTTCTTTGATTTGATTCCTTTCGTCTATCTTCTTAGCTAGTCAAGGGTTTCTTTTTGGGGGCGAGATGTGCGGTTGGTTGCACACCAGAGGGACTTGGGGGGTTGGCTTTTTCCCAGGGGTAGTTGGGGGTTTGTTTGTGCCATAGCATGAGCTGTATACAAGATTTTGTACCCTAAAACAATAATCATATTATTCAAAAAAAAAGAAAAAAAAAGAAATGAAAAGAAATGAAAAGGTACAAAGACAGCATTTAGCTTTAACGCTATGGCCAACAAAAACCGTACCCTCCTCACCCCAGGAAACATCCAAACCCCCAAGTCTCTCTGGTATGAGACGATATGCACATCTCGCCTATCGCGCAACCAAATCCTACGACCATACTCGTACACCCCAAGGAAGTAGAAAGGAAAGAAGCAAGCAGGAAGGAAAGCAGAATCCTTAGCGACATCTACGACAAAAGTATAACAACGTAAAAAATCATTGAACCCGGGACAAAGGAAATTTACGTCTGATATGTGACGCGTATCAGCCCGAGCTAGGAAGTAAGAGTATGGACCTGGACACGGTAGGGATACTGGGGGACAAAGCGGTGCCCGATGGCGGGATGGAAAGGTGGATGGAAGTAACTTTGATGAGGGGTCGCCGCAGGGTGTGCCAAAGCGGCATTAGCGACGGCCAAAAGGACGGGCGTAACCGAGGCGGGCTTTTGTATAGCAACCGAAGATCGACCACGGGGGGGTGGGAGTAGCTGTAATCGAGCAATGGGAGGAAGACCAAGAGGGTGGAGGAAGGAGGATGGGAGGTGGAAGGACTCGTCCAAACACTTGAGATGACCAACTAGAGTAACCGGGGCTGATGCTTTTCCGAATGCAAAACAAAGGTGAGGTGCGGAAGTTACTAACCGAAGTGTTCCCCAACAGGACCACAGAATCGAGACGGAAAGGTACTTCGCAAAGGGCTTGGAAAGCTCAGCGCCGACCGTGAGCGAAGAGAATGGAACACCGACCGTGTAAAACCTAAGTGAGGTGCAAAGGAAGTGCGGAGTAAGGGGGAGAACCGAACTTCATGAGCAGGAGTCAATGATGAACAGGAATAAGAACCCCGTAGAGGAGGGGGTAGACACCAAACGGAGAGGAGGGGTGATAGCATCACTCCCCTTGGGAGAAGCCATCAAGGCGGAGGAGAGGGGATGGTGGTAGATCCAACCATGATTTCTCTGGTGTTGAGATTTCAATGGCCGGAGGTGTAGGGGAGATGGTTCGTGTCTAACTACTGTGACCTTTTTTCTTTTTTTTTCTTTTTTTCTTTTTTTTAAATCATATGTTCATTGTTTCTAGGGTACAAGAAATGACATGCATGTTTAACGATATGGCCAAAACAAAACCGAAAATCAAAATAACAATCAACAAATGAAACAAACATAACCATTTCCCCCACCGCGACCAATAAGCGTCGCAGAGCAGCCCTAGCTAGTATTAAGAAGAGTAAAAACCGCCTAACCAGCCTCGAGGGCCAGGGGCGGGCAGGAAGGTAACGTGAGGAGAGGATTCGGGGGGTTGTGGACGGAGGGAGCAAGCGGGGGCATCCCAGGGGGAAAACCAGTGGCGGTGGTGCGAATGAACTCAGCTAGGGCAATGAGTAGTTGCTGGTCGGACCAGACTTGGGCCTCGGGGGCCAGGTCCGAGACCCCTTGGAGGAGGCGGAATCTCTGAAGAGCGGATGAGGGGCAGGACAGGATGGCGTGTTCGAAGCTCTGTGGGGCCTCAGAGCACAGCGGGCAGGACAAGTCTGCATCAGGATTGCCCCATGAGGGGTGAGCCGCAAGGTAGCTTTTCCCAGAGTGCATCTGGTGTATCCTGCCCGCAACAAACTTGCCCAAGCCCATAAAGAGATGGGGGCGCGTCGAGGGTGGATAGGGGTAGTACGGGGGGGCTGGGATAGCGTCCCAGTCGGCGAGGCGGTGTTGTTTGGCCCTCAATTTGAGGCGGGCGTAGGAGGGGACGACCCCCGGTTCTGGGGGCAGGTAGTCTGTTAGGTGGAGGCAGATGGGTGGGAGTGTAGAAACGTCATCTACTAGGGGGATGGCCACATTGGCTAACGCAGTGATGGCGTTGTGTCGGTATCTCGGGTTCCTGGCCTTGTCCGGAGCAGAACACCAGTCGAGGTTGAAGAAGAGGTAGGGCTGAGAGGTTATCTTCCCACGCGCTATCAAGGGTGCACGATGGGGCGAGAATGTGGGGACGGACTTCGGGAGGCGAGCTGTGGCTGGGTTTATCTCCGGGGGGGAGCAGATGAGCCTCAGGCCGGCAAGGCGGCGTTGGTGGCGTACTAGGACAGGCAGCGGGGGAAGACAGGCCTCCCTGTGCAGACAGGTTATGTTGGTGGAGGAGAAACAGTTAGTGATCCACCTACAGACACGATGCCAAAAAACGGACATTGGGCCTAGGATAGACGGCGGAGGATACCAGACAGTGGATCCATATAGGAGAATTGGAGCAAGAAGCGAACGGGTCAGGGAGAGACAAAGGTAGGGTGGAAGGCCCATCCCAGGGGGGGAGAGGCGGCGAATGGTGGCCAGGGCGGCACTTATGAGCGTGTACCTCCTGGAAAAGTGGGACCTCGGGTCAAAGGAGGGAGTGAAGATGAATCCCAGCCACTTCAGGCGGGACTGTGGATAGAAGAGCTGCCCTTCCAGCTGCACCGGGAGGGAGCACGGCGGCTCATTGCTCCTGGTGGTCCTCCTGTGGATCAGCTCGGTCTTGGGAACGGAAAAGTAGATGTTGATTGGGGAGGCCTTTGTCTTGAGCGCCGAGAAGGACTTCTGCAGGAGGCGGACGTTGGTCCTGTAAGACGGAGAGGCCACAGTGATGGCAAGGTCATTAACGTAGGAGATAATGAGCGACCTGGGGATTTCCAGGTGGAGGGAGGAAACATAAATGACGAATAATAGGGGGCAGATGGGGGACCCTTGAGGGACCCCGACTGAAACGGGAGCGAAGATGCGAGGGGACCCTTGAAAGGTCAGGCGGCAGGTGCGATCTCGGAGAAACGAGCCGACCCACTGAATCAGGTATGGGCTGACCACTTTTGTGCGAAGGAGGGAGAGGAGAGAGGGAGATTCCACATTATCGAAGCCTCCCTTCACATCGAGGAAGAGAGTGGAGACTTTGTAGCGGAGGCGGTGGATGGACTCAACATTATGTTGTAGGACGAGGGCGGCATCGGCGGTGGACCTCCCAGGGAGAGACCCGCACTCAAGGGGGTGGATAAGGGAGCACATCGTCGCTTGGGCCGATAGGCGGGAAGCTACCACTCTCTCAAGAATTTCAGAGAGCGTTTGAAGGAGGACGATGACCATGAAGGAGGAGGGTGAGTTGTATGAGGGTTTGCCAGGTTTGTCGAGGACGATACCAAGTGCCTTCTTCAGGGAGGGGGTGTGGAATCCGTGGGATAACAGGGGATCCAGAAGGGAGGGAAGGAGGGAGGGTTTGATGCGGTGTACAGACTTCCATACCAAGTATGGGATGTGGTCGGGCCCAGGGGCGGAGGTGTTTGAGGACTTGGAGAGGGCCCAGGAGACCTCTTCGGAGGTGAGGGGGGTGTAGTCATCATACTGCGTGAGGCGAAGGAGCGGGGGTGGTGGGGGTTTGGAGGGAAAGAAGTGGTCCAGGAGCGTTTCCGCCACCTCGGCCGGATTGGAGGCCCCTGGTAGGTCCATGAACATTTGTGGTGGGCGGCCGAATGCAAATCTCTTGGCCGTCCAGATGGAGCGCGGAGTGGCCGAGGACAGGAAGTCCGACCAATGTGTTCTCTTGGCCGAAGCGATGGCCTTGAAGTATGTTCTTCGCGAGCTTTTCACATTGCTCCAGTTGAGGGGGGACGGGTCGAGGCGGGATATCCTTGCAAATCTGTGATACTCCCTCCTGAGAGACGATAGGCGCGGGGACCACCATGGCTTTGAGCGGGAGCATGGGCGCTAGCTCGGGGCATGGGAGGTCAAGAGGGTGGTGAGGCGGGTAGAGGAGATGTCGAACCATCTACTTAGGGAGTTAGGCGTGGGTTTCGCCGGACAGGGTAGTGTTGTGAAGGAGTCCAGTGCCTTCCCCACCGTTTCTAGGTCAAGAAGGGCCCAGTGTGGGGTAGGGGGAGGCAGCATAACCGCGGGTGGTCTTAGGGTTATCACACATGGAACGTGGTCTGAACCAGTGGAGGGGAGGGGGGTGTCCCACGAGGAGACAAGGGGGGAGAGGGAGGTATTCGCGAAGGCCAGGTCCAAAACAGAGGGACGCGAAGTGGCGTCAAACAGGAACCGAGTATAAACCCCAGGGGTCTTGAGCAGGTGGTATAGGACGTCGAAAGCGGAGTCAAAATAGCGTGTAGAGATGGTAAATTCCCTTTCAGAGAGGAAGCGGCAGGGATCTGCCAACGGGTGGTGAAGGTTGAAGTCACCTAAAACAAGGTGGGGATAGGAGAGAAAGGAAAAAACCTGTTCAGGCAGTATGGAGCAATAGGGGGAACGATTTGTGCGAAGGAGGTACACCGAGGTGACTCTGAGGAAGCGGTGAGGTGACCCAAAAAGGGCCTCCGGGGAAAGAACATCAACCGAGAGCATCTCCGAGGAGTTGTAAAAAACGGTCGAGCAGGACAAATGTTGGTTTAGAGAATGAGACACATAAATGGCCACCCACGGGCGGCCAGGAGGGGGGGGGCGAAAGAAATAAACCCTGGGAATGTAGGCAGAGTCGAGCGTCTGGAGGGGGGGTCTTGAATAGCAACAAGCAAAGGAGGGTGAGGCAGCATGGTAAAGCTGTGAAAAAGTGAAAGAAAAACATCCCCGCTCCCAAGGCAGTTATGTTGAACAATTGGAAAGGACGGGAAGACAGCACTGCTGTCGTTGTATAGGGTGAAAGAATTCTCCATTATTGGGCAGAGCCCGCGGAGGAGTCGGAGTCTAGAGATTCATCACCGCTCTCTCTTGGTCTAACTACTGTGACCTTTTTTTTTCTTTTTTTTTTTTTTTAAATCATATGCATTTGTTTAAGGTACAAAGACAGCATCCTCCGTCTCCTCTACACACCCGGCGATTGAAATCTCAACACCACGAGATTATCACCACTTTTCCAAACTCCACCCCCCGTTATGAGTTCGCTCTAGGGGGTGGAGTCATACCTCCTCTACACTACCCTTCCCTTAGGTTCATCCCTTGGGGCTTTCTTCACTCTGGGTTGATGGATTTCGTCTTCTTTTGATGATGTTTCCTCTTCCTACCCCGCTTTTGCTCTGCCTCGCTTAGAGCATTTGCACGGTCGGCAACACTCTTCTCAACGCCCATGTCACAGACGGCCGGGTACACGGTTTGCAGTAAGAGAAAACATTTCAACAGGCCACGGTCGATTTCTCTACTCTCTTTCTCTTTAAGAGGCTGCCTAGTCAAGACACGAACGCGTTTTCCGATAGTTTCT
>Ga0307509_10008218_pt1 | contig 13350 bp, 5 predicted proteins | sample 10_EM_MG_FD_202245 | JGI IMG/M metagenome (GOLD analysis project Ga0307509, IMG submission 202245) | Populus trichocarpa ectomycorrhiza microbial communities from riparian zone in the Pacific Northwest, United States - 10_EM | ecosystem: Host-associated > Plants > Roots > Unclassified | place...
TCATATATATAGATATATATATATATATATATATATATATATATATATATATATTTTGCATAGTGGCCACGACCTCACACTGTTGTATTAATATTTCATCTTCACTTTTATTTTTTAATTTCAATTGGTCTTCATAAACCTGTATAGGTGACAATAATATAGTAGGATAATAATTTCAATCATTCCCAAGAGAATACCTATTTTTAAATTCATTATGTTTGTAACAACCCTGATTTTTCTACATTCTTTTTCGCAATATATTGGAAATTTTCAGGTAAATTTTTTTATATATATACAGGTTCCACCAAAATTTCTACCAAAATTTCGGCAGAGTCTCCCCTATACTGGTAGGTCCCAAGTTATCGACATATACTCTGTTTACACTTCTAATATCTCACATCTCATAACTCAAAATCACGACCCAATCATCCTAGGTCTCATCCTAACTCATTATCATCACACAACACATCTTATTCAATAACATCATATAATATAGTTCAAATGAAATATTCAATTTCAACTATAAACATGCATGGTCAAAAAGGTACTAAGAGTTTCAACCATTAGATTAAAGACATACATTCAAATTTACGGATTAATATTACATCTCAAGTTTTAGGAGATAAGTCTTTTAATTTACAAATAATTTACATGGTCAAAAGCAAAAGATAACTAAACTAGTACTACCCTTGACGCGACCCTGATGGACCTGAAAATAGAAATTAACATGTACACATAAATATAAAAGATAGTAACAAACAGTAACAATGGCAGACAATAATCTCTACGGAATTTCTTTTGATATATAAAATTAGACATAGACCTCTTTTACAACATATTTTTCCATCTATTACCAATATCCATCTAATATCCTACCTCATTTGCCAAGAATAATTCCATCTTGGAAATCTCAACACAACTCAACGGTTTGCGAACACCATCTCCTTATAAATCAATTCTCACTTGATACCAAGATATTCCTCTCTTGGTATCATTAGCTTATCTCATTCTTTTGGAATAAGTAATCAATATTTTCCCTTTTCTGAATCTGTTGCTAGAAGGTAATCGCCGAAACTAATAATTCTAATTAGTATCATTAGTCTTCTGATATTGGGCCAGACTAATCAATTTAAGAAATACCGACATTGATGAAACCTCATCGATACCATTAGCAATCCAAACCTGGATAGCTAATCAATGCCATTTGATTCATCCATTCGTACCGAACCCCTTTCATTTTTCTTATTAACATCATATGCATTGTAACCACGGTTGCCAAGTATCATTTGCACACAATCTTAGTTATCAACACTACGGTCACTAAGCATCCTTCACATAACTTTGGTCACCCTCATCACAGTGACAAGTATCAATTTATGCCCTTAGCCACCATCATTATGGTGTTAAGTATCATTGTAATGTATCCTTAGCCACCAACACTATGGTAACCAATTATCTATCAATTCCCCTCCAATCTCCAAATCATTGTGTCTACCCAATAACCACATTAATTAATTTACTCAATATCTTAGTAATATATTAATTATTTTACTCATAACATTTAGAATTTACCACTTCTAACTTCAATCAATTAATTCACATAATCTTTTCAAAACTTAACTACCCGGCTAACTCATCTCGATTTTCAATAATTCTGGTAATTTCATATAATTACCCACACATTTGGTTAACCTTCCTCGGTTACCAGTACATCTGGTAATTCCATACGAATTACCCAGCCTCCAGCTAACTTCTTTTGTTAGTTAATCAATCATGTAATTCCATACGAATTACCCCATATCTAGTTAACTTCCTTGTTAACCAATAAACCCGGTAATTCTCTTAATTACCCAAGAAATCTGGCTAACCCATCTTAGTTGCCAATGTTAATGCGGTAATTCCATACGAACTACCTAGCATCCGGCTAACCTTTTTTGTTAGCCAATTAATCCGGCAATTCCATACGAATTACCCAACACCCGGCTAACCCCTTTTGTTAGCCAATTAATCTGGTAATTCCATACGAATTACCCAACATCCGCCTAACCTTAGCCAAATAATTTTGGTAATTTCTCCTAAATTACCAATAATTCTCATTTGTAATAATCACTCAACTTATTCATTTGTTTCATTCTTTTAACATCAATTAAACACACAACACAAATATTTAAGAAAAACTAATAATTACAAAATAAGGTGATGAATCACCTACCTAGAATAGGTGCACGTGTTGCCACTCCATGCAATTATGCAGTCCCCACAGCTTCCCCTGAAAATGGACGAGCTATTGTTCAACATGCACGAAACCTTGCTGAAGAATGCGTTTCCGATCTCCACCGTCCAGAATGAAGGCAACATCTAGGCGCACCACATATCCAAGAATGAGCATGATCCAACGGTGGAAGAGAGATAAATCGGCCGGCGACCAAACTGCCCTGCAGGTGCATTTCCTTTTTGTTTTCCAGGAAATGTCCGCTGATGATTTCTGTCAAACAGATTGTATCCTTCCAATCCCTCCGGTCAGTTAGTAGAGCAGTGTAAGAAGAACAACATATTCAAAACGCAGCATGATCCAATGGTCGATTCAAGAGATATGGCCACCAGAGCATTATTGGTTTTTCTTCAAAATCTGCAGCTCTCTCTCTCTCTATCCGCTTCTCTCTATTTTTTTTTCTTTTTTTTTTTAACTGGTGGCCCTCTTTGCAGTTTTATAGGAACCTTTTTCCATAATTACAATTTTGTCCCTCATTCATGCCTTTATGTATTTTATTTTATTTTTCATATAAACTATCTGATTTATTTCTGTTTAAATCGTTAGTCTTTACCAAACTCCGATTGGGATGAGATATTTAACCAAAGTAGGGAAAACATATTAATAGACTTCATACAAAATTTCATCCCTATCTGACAATTGGATTGAGAGCTCTGCTTCCTAATGTAAACTTGTTCAATTCATGACTTTTCATAAAACAATGTAGATTTTTCTTGTTCAATCTTCACAAAAAAAATCATATCAATTATCCTTCTAAACCTTTGAGGTAATTTTATTATTTTGGAATGTATTCATTTTAGGATTTCCACCTTTATTTATTTATCGGGCTTATTACCGTTTCAAAATATCGTCACTGATTTTTAATCGGTGCTTACACCTTTAGTCCTACCCTTTTCATTGCACTATCCTTTATTATAATGCATTCTTTATTACCTCACTTATTTCCTAAAAATATTTTGTCATTTTTCTCATTATTTTATCCATCAAAACACGTTACTAGTTTCTCTGTCTTTATGAATTCTAAACCAAAATTCATTTTGTGGAGGTCATCTCTTTCATTATATATCATTATTTATCTATTATTTCTAATTTTGGTTTCCATCACTCATTGAAATACTACCACTTTCAGTCTTACGTTTACATGAGGGTTTACACATTTATATTTTTAAATTATAAATTTCCAGGGTTTTCACAATGTTTGACATTTCTATCAAATTATCAAGGTCTCCCCAACAAGACATGACTTGCATGTATTGGAACTACATCACATATAACATCGTCAACATACTTCCTAATTGAAAACAAAACTAAAATCTACTTAGTCACTTTCACCTCACTACAATCATTCGACAATTACAACCTATAAGCTCTATTATGCTTAATCATATACAAGTTCAGTTTACTTACAAGGGTAGTACTAGCTATATTAGCATAACTCTCACGATCATCATCTACATATTGTTTTGTATATACTAGCTGAAACAAAGTTATGGTCATCATCATCTACATCTGCATTTTCATTCATAAAATCAACAAAGTTAGTTTTAACATTCCGTATAGCCCTTCCGATAATGTTTCCTCTCCGATCAACCCTCATTCTCAATCCATCCATCCTATTATTTTGTTGTCTTATCGAAGCCATCTCATTTTTCATATCATTCATCTCCCTAGTCAGTAGCTCAAGTTATTAAGCGAAAGTTTGCATCAGAAAAGTGTTATCTGCTTTCGATGTTGTAGACTCATTATTTTCAAACATCTTTGAATCTGCAAAAATTAATTACCAACAAGAAAAATATATCCTTACAACTCTTGTATCTCACACAATTCAAGGCTTTTCATTCAATTGTTCTCATTAGGCCTTTTACCTTTCGGTTCACTTTCTTACGGTTCATTCGGAACTGAATATCAATGAACCAAAGTCAATGACTATCATAATACAATATATAATGACTCAAGATTCAATAAGATACTAAAAACAGGTAAAACAAAACTACAATTATGATCTCGCGAGTAACATAGCTAATTTGTACAAAATATAGACGATACGAAGACTCGAAATAAAACAGAAAAAAATAATAGTGAAAACACTTATTTTACTCCTAAAAAACCCAAATATAATAGAAATAAATTGAATATGTAAAAAAATAGTAGCAAACACATTTTTATAACTTGATGCAAATTTAAATTTTAAGCACTAGAATTGAAACCCTGACCAACGATATTGGAATAACCTCAAATTTTATATGTAGTACCCTTATACCTAATAAACAACAGATATCAGTTTATAGATCGTTCTCTTTTGCCTAGGTATTGAAAACTCATATATGATCGGTTTGCTGCAGAATTTAACTCATAATTGAAACCTTAATCAAATGATATTAGAAAAAGCCCAAGTTTAATATATAGTGCGACTTCACCTTAAATAACCAGTATATCAATTTTAAAGTAATTTCAAGATGGTTTGATTTGGTTTCTCTATTGGTTGTGTTTTCATGGTAGAATTGAAACTAGCTAGCATCTATTCTTCGTCTTGTTTTTTTTTTTTTTTTACTTTTTATGTTACTAATTTTTTATTATATACTAAGATACCGAAAGCACAAACAGAAGAAGAAAAATTAAAACACAACTAAAGTTATGGACCACAAAGAAAACAAAATTTTCAAAAAGATATAACCTGATTTCAAAGCCTAACTGTAATACCAAACTTATGCAGTTATCTCTTAAATTGCTAATTTGAGGTTTTAAAGAAAGTTTGTAACTTGACCTAACAAAAACCTTGCCTTGAAGAATCAAAGTTATATGCAATTGATCACTCTCGCCCTACGCCTAAATCAAGACGCAAACAAGAAGTATAAATCACAACGAAGTTGATTAATCTTTCAAAGAGTTTGCAAGTTTAATCAACAACTTAGTATAAGGATCATTCAACCACACAAAGGAAAAATGCACAAAATATGTGGCAACCTTAGATAAAATTTCATCAACTCATAAAAATCCTTATATAAGAGTATTCATATGTAAACCTTAAAACTAATAGGTCAGACATGCACCCAACTTAAATAAAGCCCAAAATAATTAAAATAAGGTTTAAAATAAAATAAAAATATTCTAAGATTATTTTTCACACTTTGCCACATATGATAGTGAAAAATACCCAAGAAAAATAATTATTAAGGAATCCTTACTGAACAAAAGCCTAATGCCATGTAAAATAAGAATTAATTTATGACCAAGTAATTCTTCTTGTTTGATATAGAATACTTGTAAAATAAGTAAGTTAAAGACTGCCACATAAGTTTTCAATAGCATTAAAAACTCCTTGTCATGAATGAAATTCACAACTTTTAAGAAAACAATGTCTTTTTTATTTTTGCACTTGGTGAATTTTTCAAAGATTTATTTGGTTACTAAATTAATAAGGGTATTATAGGTTATTAAATTTTTAGAAACCCCTTGGAGTTTCATTTGGTCAAAGATCTCCTTTGCTTATGCAATTCTTTTATTTTTGCAAAACTCATCAATCAAAGTATTATTGCAACCCCATAAAAGAAGTTAGATAAGTTCATGAACAAGCATAAAAAGAAGAGAGAACATAATGGTTTCATAGAGACACAAAGAGAGAGGCAATCTGATTTGTTAATAATAAATGAAGAGTATTACAGTTACTCGTTAAATATAGCAAGTATTGTCCATGAAGTCAAAGTAGAGAGCCTTTTAAAGAGCATGGATTCTCTATAAAAACTTTTTCATGTTAATTATTATAGTTAAAAAGTTGTGTTAACTAACACCAACATGGATGCTCTTCTTAGATCAAATATCAAAGAAAATTTAAGATTGTGATTCTTATTATTTTATTTTATGAAAGAATAATAACAAAAATAATAGAATAACTAAATAAATAGATTTAGTTAAAAAAAATTATTGATAAATAGATTGCTAGATGAAAAGATTGAGAACAAATACAATATTGGAAATTGAATAAAATTTTAATAATGATATAAATATAGAATAAAATTAAAATTAATTGAAAGAAATTTTCCAAATATTAAAAAGTAATAAAGTGATATTTAAATTAATTTAACAAAAAAATCTACACATAGATTTGATAACTTGAGATAACATCAAATTGAACCAATTAACTAGATACAAATACAAACAAAATCAACCAACCCCTAAAAACTAAATTATATAACTCTAATAACCACCTTGATCTTTGCACACACCTATTTATATTGCATCATCAAACCATTGTCAACACCTACATAACTACACGAGCATAAAACCACTTTATAATGAAATCATCAATTTCATCAATGACAACAAATTCAAACTCATCACATGGACAAAACACAAGATCTTTATTGTCCTAAAAGTTCAATATATAGTTTGATGATTGTGCTAATATTAGTTGGTGATTTATGGTAGTGGCTTATAAAAAAAATCTTAAAAAGAGGTAGAGAAAAGAGAAAATTGAAGAGCATATAGGTAATGATAAAAGAGTAAAATGACTTTAGTATTTGAATTATTTGGATGTTTGACAGTGTTTATGCCTAAAAAAACATACACATGGCAAACATAGAAACAATGATTGTTTACCACAAAGTAAGGATAAAAAAGCTAAAATCGATCGTGAATCAAAAGAATCAATCAAGCTAGAAGAGTCCTTGATCAACCATGATTGTTGAAAAAGTAGTTAACCAGTCATAAAATTTTAATGTAGAACGGCCAAGGATATACAATCCTATTTAGAATGAGAGTCCTTAATAAAATAATTAATCAAAAGTCAAAGATTAGATTAGAATTCATGAATTTAGCTTGTATTAAGATTTAATAAAAAAAAATCTTTTATCTTAAATCAATATTTGTATAAGATTAAAATTACTTGTGCAAGTAGGATTTAAACTCTATAATAGCAATATAAATAAATTAAGATACTATTTGTAAATAATGGACAACACTACATATTCAAAATCATGCAATTTTATTCTTTCTTTTTTCTTTGTAAGGTCTTATTTTTGTTATTGCTTTCTTAGTGCATTATTTACCTCATTCACTTAAGTTTTTTGCAAAATCATTCTATCTTAGAAATCATGCTTTTTTCTTTACAGGATGGTGTTTTTAGAATAAATTACCCTTATTGAGGGTTCAAAGTCTAAAATCTCCATTTCATTTTATTAGAGGCAGTTATTATCTCATTGCAAGTTTAGTCCTAAGTACAATTATTTGACTACACAATAAATTGGTATGCCTAGCAGTACAAAGACCCAAAATCTATTCTAAAAGCCATTAAAACATGCATCCAAACAAAAATACAAGTAAATTCATATCTACTGCATTAGACAAATAGTCAATAAAAGCAACGAAGAGAGGTTGGCTCCTTAAACATGAAAACCTGAAAATCCACCATCTCCCTAGATTTTAGTTATATGCATATTCATTTTATAGATCAAATATCATTGTATAATGGTCATAACCAGATGTGGTAAATTCCAGCCAACTAGCCACGATTGCTTTTTAAGAGCATATTACTATTAATATATAAATTTCCTTAATGTTGATATAAAGGCTCTTTAAATAAAGATGAACTACACAACCAATGTGACCTATCATCACAATATAGTAGTGGTAAATTGAATCACATAAGTCATATCTTAATTGTTGAATCAAATATAGAATAAACTTCATCAAAATAAGCATGGTAATACATAGAAGTACATGCATAAGAGGGAATCTCAGGGAATCCTGCAAGAATAAGAACTCTTGTAGAGGTGTTTAGAATGAGTATGTCTTATACAAAAAGGTACTTCCCAGCATATTAGACGCAACCTAATCTAGGCATGCTAGCTCATGACTTGTCAACCATTTCTTAGGCATACATATAACAATAAGCCAACTATCTAGCCTTGCATAATTATATTCCATCAACTTGCTACTAGGCAATTATATGCCTCATAAAGTTGTGTTATAGTAAGGGAATTTCAATCTCATCGCCTAATAATTCTCTACTGTAAAACAGTATTATAAGGGGGTGGACAAATCTGAATTATCACAAAACTTGAGAAAGAAAAGGTTAGAAGTAGGTTGAACAATAAGACTTGTTTATAATTGTTCATACCTCGAATTGGTCGATAGACTTCACATAACCATTAAAGGAATAATAATTATTGATTTCAAGGAATTTTATGAGGAAGATAGCTAGTTAACAAGGAAAAATCTCACCAAGTTCACATATCAATGTGAGATTATGAAGCCACCCCTTTTCTTAAGCTAAGGTTGTTGGGTTCTTCATTAACCAAAATATTTTTTCACTAATTCTTTATGCTGCCACGCAACTCAATTAGAAATTAGAAAGATATGAAAACTTGTTTACCAATGACTATAGAGTTGAGAATAAATATGAATTAACAGAATAGACACATTCCATGCTCAAAACATTTAAATCAAGACATTTTAAATAAAAATATAATAGTTATACTGAGAAACTTGTCACTAAAATATTAAGTCAAGCCACGTATGATTTTCATAATATTTAAGAGATCATGACATGTTGCTAGACATTACACTTAATCTTCAAATATAAATCAATCAATTTGTTGAATTGATAATAAGTTAAATTATTTAGTTTATTTAATCTTGTTTTATTTATGACTATGATTTATATTTTGGCAAATATATTAGAAACTAAATGGATCACACACATTAATAATCATTAGTAAGAAATTAGACTAGGATGATTAATCAAGTATAACGTGATTGTAAATAAATTTTAAAAATTGAGGACTATAATGTAATTTATATAAGAAATTATAATTCAAGACTTGAAAAAATCAAGTAGTGACTTAATTGCATAAATTTCTAAAAACTTTTATGAAATAAAATCTGCAATATTTTTCGGGAGATAAAGTTATATTTTTCCATTAATAGGGATATTAAGTTTTTTCTATAAATAGAATGTTATGTCTTATTTTTTTTATGAAAAAGTTGTAGAAATACACATAAAAAAAAAAACAAGAGTTAACACTCAAGACATAGCAATTATCTCTCTTAAAAGGGTTTATGACATTTCTAATCTAATGGTTAATGTTGATTACAATTAGAGATCGAACATTTAAATGACTTGTGGTTTACAAATATCCTTACCTTAAAAAATTGATCAAGCAATATAAAAAGGGATTAATATTCTAGTAATTATTGCACAAACACTAAACAACTTTATATTATCTAACTATATTCGTACGACTCGTGAAATGTTTTTGTAAATTATCATTTTTATTGTGTTTATATCTTCCGAGAAACCCAATAGCACTTCTGATTTGAGAAGTATTTTGTTATCTTGGAAACGTTTAAGTGGCAAACCAGTAAATATAAAGAAGATATCTTAGTAGAGGTCAAGAAGCTCAATAAGACTAAAATGGAGGTAAGATAATCAATAACCAGTAAAAGTTGCAGTATTGTAATTGAGAAACCTAGTTACAAAGTTATTTAACGAATAATTGCATGCAGACAACCATCTAAGTGGTGGCTCAGTGGTAAGAACTTGGGATCAAGAGGTTTGCTCCCTCTGTAGTCTCAGGTTCGAGCCCTGTGGTTGCTCATATGATGGCCACTGCAGGCTTACATGGTCGTTAACTTCAGAGCTCATAGGATTAGTCGAGATGTGCGCAAACTAGCCCGGACACCCACGTTAAACTAAAAAATAATTGCATGCAGACAGCACTGTGTAAAGTGACTGATTGACCATCTTATATAAAAGATATCCACATAGTTTGATATTATATCACCTAACATGGACAACACCATATCACTATCATTATGCAAAGCCAAAATCAACACATCAATAGCACTATGTCCCTCTAATTTATTTATAAATAGCTTTACACCACATCAATTTTCTCTTTGTTATTTCATGACTGTGAAAACAAGGTTTAATTCAACAATTAAAAATTTATTATTTTTACATACCCCTATGAATAAAATATAAAAACAATAAATATAAGAAAATCATATAAAAATTTTAAAAATAGATATTTTTTTCTCCTAATGTGAAAATTATTTTAAAAAATTTATATATTAGATTACTACATAATTATTTATAAAACAATCGTTAATTTCATCATAAAATCTTTAATACTCATAACTGATAATTCCTTAATATTATTTTAATAAATTGATTTTAAAAAAAAAAAATCAAAGGAATATCTAACCAAAAACAAAAAAAGACATGCATGCGCACTCCTAGATTTTTTGCTTCCTAACTAGCAAAAGACACTTCATTCACTTTCTTTTTTTTTCTTTAAATGTTTGTCTTTTAGCTGAAGTTCAAGCTACCTTCCATGGCTTGAAAGTTAGGATTTAGGTTTTTAGATCCAAAAATTCAATTTTTAACTTGTTTTTACTTGACATCACCTATAAAAACATCTAGAAATCTCAATAAATACATTTACATCCTCAAAAATCCTCAAATCACTCTAAGAACCTAAAATTTATTCGAATAAAAACAACCCGAACTACTTTTTATGGCATTTCATACGGTATAATTAAAAAATAATGTTACTCTGATTTTTTGGGTTCGAGTCCTCGAGAGGAGAACCAAGGAACAGGGGAGCAGCATAGCAAATTTCACATAGCAACAAAATTCAATTCAATGCTAGTTGAAAAATATTGTTACAGCTAGATAAAAATATCCTTAGCGCATGGAAGATACCTAATAAACAATCTGTAGCATCATAACAAATTCATTTCAGAGTTTCAAACTGCGCTGGCCTTCCCCTTACTACTAGCTAAACTCATACGGATCCATGACTTTTCAGTCATAAAATGAAAGAGCCAACAAAAGTTCTGGACTAGAAATTTTACACCTGAGTACACATGGTAAGGCAAATAGGTCTCTACACTTATGTCCTCCAAAAAACAGACCAGCTATTGTCATACCACAGCTTCCTCATATTTCTCATTCTGCCATGGCATCCACAGAAATTTCAGCAGCTGGCTTAGGCTTTGTTTTGTTCTTACCTATGAATTGAGAAGCAAAAGAACACAGGGGTCACAGAATTACACAACATCAAAGTATGAAAATAATAAATGACCGCAAAGTGCAAGATCACTCGGCATCAGCAATATGCAACTTCGATTGCCAAACAGAGACTTACCTTTGCGCTTCAATTGCTTAAGCTTCAGGCCCTTCTTGTTAAATTTTGCTGGTGTCCTCTTGACATCTTTGGACGTGCCCTCACCTGAGAAATTAACTTGCATCAGCTTTATTATAATATCCTAAGTAGAAACCAATGCAAGCTTGAAGTCAGTAACACTTGCAAAAGCTTCAATATAGTTTCAATTAAATTAACATGCCATGGTTCAAATATTGCTACAAAAAAAATTACAGATCACGTGGCAATAACTACGACACTTGTCAAGGGATTTTTAACAACTATGCTCTGCAGGTCCAGACGGAAACTTGACTTTATCCAGAATGGTAAATGTGGAGAAGCATTCACTTAATAAAACAGTGCAGGTGCTGAGAATCCCCAGTCCAAGATTTTCTCGTATTGTTATTAAGCCAAATTTACCCCACAAGAATAGGAATTCTTAGGAATATCTTTGTTTTCTTTGTTTTTTTTTTTAAGAATGGAATATCTAAATTGCTTTTACGGGTAGCCAACATTGATATCAAAATTTTCCTATGTTTCTAATGGTATTTTACTTCCATGTAAATTTCAACACCCCAATAAGTAATTACAAGCTATGACCAGAAAACTTTTAAATAGCTTCTAAAACCTGAAAAGGGATTGTATTGCCCTCATTGTATGGTTTTATCATTACGGATTAAAATAAATGGCCTAACTCTTAACAAGATTTAATTTCAAAAACTTCCATCTGACAGCATAATTTTATTGTTATTTTATCCTCTTCCATCCAGTCTATTGTTCCTGGCTTTTGACAAAATAAAAATACACTGGTTGCTGAAGCACAGACACTACTTTACAAAAATTTACATCAAGACAACAAAACTATTGTATGGTAAAAATTCCCACTAGAACCTAAACCCACTAAAACCCTCTAAATTTGTTTTTCACCTAACACCCCCAGTAAATAAATAACTCGGTAGCAATATCATAGCCCCAAAGGTTGTTAAGCCGGTGGTGGCTTTAAATCTGCAGACAAGAACGGAAAGGAAGCACGTAAAATCATTAAATACCGAAAAGAAAATGCTTTGATTATGCGGGCAGAAGATACAATCAACTTCTTGAAAAAAAGTATAATTTGCTTTGCTTCGAAAAATGCATAATCATCAAATATCATCTGTTCGCTTTTCTCGGTCGATACTAATTGTAATCAAAATGTCAAAAAACATTACCACTAATTCCAGTTCCTTCAACTTGAAGGAGTAATTAACCATAAAAAAAATCAATATCACACAAAACTCAAAAAAGAAGAAAAACCTTGCGCAAAAGTCATTTCGACGTCTTGCATAGTGACCAAACCCTTGTCTACAGCCTCCTTCTGCTCCTGCAAATAATCACAAGAAAAAAACAAAAATCCAAACTATACAGAGAGAGTTGTTGAGAGTAATTGAAGAAAACGGAAAGAAAAGGAAAACATACTCGCCGCCAATTTTTTAAGAGCTTGCGCTTGCGCTTTCCAGAGACGGAGTGGGGCTGAGGTCTGATCTTAAGCTTTTTAGTTAATGGGTCTCCGTGTATTGCTCTTTTGCTCTCGGCTATTTGTGCTCTTCTTATCTTCTGCAGTACATTGAACTTCGCCATCTGATCCCTCTTTCCCTCTCCAGACCTAACCCAACCCTACTCCAACGCTCCGATATTTTCTTTTTATATATTTATTTTATGGGCTTCTGACCTGCGGTATTCCTCGGCCTGATTTTTTTTTGTTGATCCGATTTCTTTGTGCTTAATATGCTTTTAATATGACCTGTTTTATTGTTAAACTATATATTTAATACTTCTCTTTTAAAACCAACCAAAAAAAATTAATTAATTCCATGGTTAATAATTGAGTATTCAAATCTCATATAATAACTCCCTTACATTAAAAGAAAAGCTAACATGCGTAGGGTTTTTTCA
>Ga0307509_10008219_pt1 | contig 13346 bp, 10 predicted proteins | sample 10_EM_MG_FD_202245 | JGI IMG/M metagenome (GOLD analysis project Ga0307509, IMG submission 202245) | Populus trichocarpa ectomycorrhiza microbial communities from riparian zone in the Pacific Northwest, United States - 10_EM | ecosystem: Host-associated > Plants > Roots > Unclassified | place...
GAGAAAAGAACAAGCTTTGCATTTATTTACAAAATGATTTCTTGTGCTGTTTTCCTTGAAATGTCCTTGTGCCACTCGACTGAGGCTATTTCTGCAATATTGAGCAAGGATACCTTGCAGTATTTAGAATGTCAGCTAATTTGTCGCACCATTCTCTGTTCTGCACTTTAATGTTGTTATATTTGGTGTTTTTCTATGTAATGTTATGTACATCTGAAGCCTCATTATCTTTGCCAACTTCATCGTAACTTTTCTTGTTCATGGCCCTAGTCTTTCTCAATCCCACGTTTTTGGATTTTATTTCTTCTTACGAGATTCACTTTTGAAACCTGTAGGAGAAGCACATTCCTTGAAAGTAGAGAAGATCTTATTTCAAGGGAAGTCTGACTATCAGAATGTCATGGTCTTTCAGGTAATTAATACCCTGGAGATGTGCTAATCTTTTTGTTTTTTATATGTCCAAACTTTTCTTATAACATATATTGATGCTGAATTATGCATCATGATGCTCTTTTGCAGTCATCAACGTATGGAAAGGTTCTAGTTTTAGATGGGGTGATTCAGCTAACAGAGAGGGATGAATGTGCATATCAAGAAATGATCACTCACCTTCCTCTTTGCTCAATTGTAAACCCAAAGAAGGTATAGAATCAAAGAATCGAATGGAAATGCATTTGCATACTTGAGTGCCATTTGAACGTTGTTACATGTATTACGACACATTTTAGTTAGTATTTCATTCCTGGTTAAAATCTTACACCTTTGATGTGCAGTTGATGCATTGTGCATAGGATATGTCAGTAGGGAATGGGCCATTCAAATACTCATATTTAGTTTAATGGGATGGGTGGCATCAGAAATGGAATACATGGTTTGTTTCTTTTTTTTTGCCATTTTTACCTAGAGCCTATATCAACAATTTGGTGTGGTGGAAATTTTTAGAAAGCAGGAAGCATGTTAATTGAGCATTTCAGAACTACAGCCAGAGGATATGGGATCTAAAACTAATAGATGAAAGAGAAAATCAAAAGAATTTTGACTTGCGAGAAGTGCCAATCTATAGAAGTTAGAATAAAAAATTCATTTCAATGCTGTTGAATATGGGGTGGAAGATGCTGAGCTGATTGATCTAGTTTTATGTTCACAGGACTTCTTTTCGGTGTTTTTCCTTGGTAATATTATTTAACATAATTGCATGGTGCTAAATTTAGTTTCTCTTTTTTCTTTCTAATTCTTACTCCATTTTTTTCTTCATCAGGTTTTGGTTATTGGTGGAGGAGATGGTGGGGTCCTACGGGAAGTGGCTCGGCACTCTTCTGTTGAGCAGATTGACATATGTGAAATAGATAAGATGGTTGTTGATGTGAGTAGGACACCTAAAGCCTCTTTCATACTTAGGCTATTTTTCCAGATTTTTAATGGTTACTTTGGCATGGAGTTTGATCTCATTAAAGAAGTGGATATGACATTTTCTGATTGAGTTTTCCGTTTCGATTTCAATTTTATAACATTTAGGACCCAAATTTTCAAGTATCCTTGAAACAGTCTCTGTACTATAACTTATTCCCTTTTTGTCTTCCAGGTTTCTAAAAAATTCTTCCCTGACGTAGCAATCGGGTATGAGGATCCCCGAGTGACTCTCCGTGTCGGTGATGGTACGAACTGCTGCTTTCTTGTTCCCCTTTTGTCTTATCTTGTGAATTTATTTATTGGTCGAATTTCTTTGAACTTGCAGGAGTTGCATTCTTAAAGGCTGTTCCTGAAGGTACTTATGATGCAATCATAGTAGATTCTTCCGACCCAATAGGTAACAGCACTACTGCAAGCTCTGCAAATTTGTACTTGTTAAGAGGGAACTTGACAATTGTCTGTTTTAATTTAGTAGCTCTGAATTCCTTTTAACTTTCAAACGATTATGTTTCCATCACTCAGGTCCTGCTCAAGAGCTTTTTGAGAAGCCCTTTTTTGAGTCAGTAGCAAAGGCTCTCCGTCCAGGAGGAGTTGTGAGCACACAGGCAGAAAGTATATGGCTTCACATGAACATCATTGAGGATATTGTGGCAAACTGCCGTCAGATCTTCAAAGGCTCTGTCAACTATGCTTGGACTACTGTTCCTACTTACCCAAGGCCTGTACTTATCCCCTGCCCTCTCACTTATAGCATTGTTGATGTGCACATATAACAGCGACCTCACTCTTAGAATTGAAGGCCCTTATCATTTATCTAAACATATCTTCCCAGCCCGATCCTTACTATCAGAATCAGACGTCTTTTATTTATTTGTTGCCCTTGACGTAATGCTATTTGGTGGTAAGTGGATATGATGTATTCTTTGTTTCTAATTTTTTTTGGATTTATTTTGTTTCAGCGGGATGATTGGTTTCATGCTTTGCTCTACCGAGGGACCCCCTGTTGATTTCAAGCATCCAGTTAATCCTATAGATGTCGATGATAGTCAAAGAAAATCAAAACCTTTGAAATTCTACAACTCAGAGGTGAGGGGCGTTATAGCAAATTACCTTTCTTAAATGAGCCCATGTTTCTTCCAATTCGTTTCACTGAATACTATAGTTCTGTTCTTACAATTACTCCTGTTCCCAATTTCAGTTGCATACAGCGGCTTTCTGTTTGCCTTCTTTTGCAAAGAAAGTGATTGATTCAGGGGCTGAATGATAGAATGTTGAAGATCAGTGAAGGAGCAGGCTAAAGATGTTGTCAAGGGTTTGGTCTTCATCCTCCCCGAAAGGACTATTCGGCAATGAGCTGTGGAAGAAGTTGAAGTTTAAATTTATGTTCTCAGCAATGGTTTAGTTGAGAGAACTTGATTACTTTGTTTTTTATGGATTTCAAGGGTCAGACCCACCTTAAAATTATTATCGAGATATGAAAATTTTCAAAAGCAATCAGGTAGACCTTTTAGTTGATAGATATGTGGTTTTTCTGCTTGCCTCGTAAAACCTACAATTATAACTTTTCCTATGACTTTGATACTATACATACTTTGAGGTTCTCGACTTTTTGTAGAAATCAGATCTGCCTGTAAGAGAAATGTTTTTACATGCACAAGGCCCGCAAATTAAACACCGTGCGCTGGTGTATGGATAGATTTTAGGAAAAGGTATGCGGCAAAACTCCCTTGCATGTTCTCAGTACGGACCAGGACTTCTAATTTTCGGCAATTTTGGTTCCAAATGCCCTGAGAACCATGTAGGGGCATGTGTCAAGCTGTGCTGCTGAGTTAGAAATTCTCGTAGCAATCGTGGCGCACATTAGGCTTGAATGCTCAGTTCCATGCTCACTGCTCAGCCATGCGATGCAACAGGAGCAAAAAATACACACAAAAAAAGGGAAAGGTGGACCTAAGCCTCAGTTCAATGCTCATTACCGAGGTATTTTTGGGCTATGCTTGTTCAATGCGATTAGATCGAACAGTGCTGCTAGGCCTCTAATGTTGTCCAAATATGCCTCTAGTTTCCGTCCATTGGCGGCTTTCTTTCCCTAGGTACGCAAATTTCAGCAACAGGTATTTTATCAAGCCTTGACGAGGGTCGAGGTTGCGTTCGTCCAGCAGAAAAACTACCTGACACTTGCGAGTTGCGACAATCAAAAAGCTTTTGGTTCAGATTCTGCATGTCTCCCTACACATTTGTGGTGGGTGGCTAGTGGCTACCGCAAGAATGATTCCTCTCCAACCTTTCTAGGGCCCTGCCTTGCCTTCCTATTTCCTAATGCAAATTTTACAACTTGGTCCCCATCTATAATTTCTATTGATTTAGGAAAAGAACAATCCCACCATGCTATAAGTAAAATGAAACAAAAATACAATAACAAATTTAAAATTGATACAACGAAATAACTGAGAGATCAAGTGAGTGAGCTATAAATCTAGTTCTAATTTGCTAGCTCAACATGATTGAGTTGGAATTCCACGGAAAAAAATATTTTATTTGAATAAATATTTTTTTGTTAGGATGGTAAAGAAAAAATGGTATTTTAACTAAAAACAATTTATATACAGTTCGGCCTTACAACTCCTGTTGAGTTGAAAAGTCAAAACTAATATAAAAGATTTATAATGCTAGATTTAGCTGAATTACAATACAGAAAATAGAAATCGTGTCTGGAAAGAGCTTCACTGGAGATGGTTGTGTTAAGCAAAGCCTAATTTCTCGCTAAATACTGGCTGGGGAACAACTAGTAGATCGGTGCCGCCTCGGACTTCTTCCCCTCCAACATAATAGATGCTGCAAGCATTTCTTTTCAAGCAGTCTCGAGATAACATAATCCATAGGTCTCTTCTTCTGTCAACGCATTTTGGCCCAAGTGAACTCCTGCGATCAAGCTCGAACTTGCTTCCTAATCCCATACCAATTCAGCATCTGTTAAAAATTAAATATACAAGTTTCCTCTTGAAATGGAAATGACCAAATAAAGTTCATTTTATGAGAATCTTTATTCAATTGTGCTGCCTACGTTACTCGTTTTTTTTTTCATATTTAAAGAAATTCTATTCAAGTGGTTTTCATTATTGTTTTAGTTTTGCTTAAAGAACCTTTTATGATAATTTTTTAATGTTTAATTTTCCTTGTAAAATAATTTATAATTACCGCACACTCTTCTTATATAACTATTACTAGATAGGTGGTCTGCGGTGCATCGTGAGCCGGATAATTTGTTTCCTAGTATAAAGAATGATAGCTCCTTCAACATCTGGAACTTGCAAGATAAGATTAGAATAGCCTCATAGAAAGAAAAGTAAAAGTAATTACTAAACTTAAGTCCCGATAATTTAGGTAGTGTCTGATATTGTGGTAGTAGTTGCTTATCAAAGCATTTTTTTTGGAATGCATAAAAATAATTTTTTATATATATTTTAAAATTCATTTCGATACCAACAAATCAAAACAAACATCAAAGAAATTGATTTGAAGGGGAAAAAATCATTCTTTTTAAAAAAGTGTGGTTATGTCGTAATAACAAGTGGTACATTAATGTCAAATGATGAAATTGAAAAAAAAACATCAATAAAAAAAAACATCAAAGAAAAAACTCGGGTCAACCCAGATTCACTTGGCTAACCCCTGATTCACGTCATGAGATTGTGATAAAAAATTAAATTGTTTGAAAAAAAACCTAGAAAAAGGAATGAAGTTATATCAATTTAAAAATAAGATCGAAAAAAACCCGTGTAAACTCGGGTTAGCCCAACCCGCAACCCGAGTTAGCTTTATTATCCCGCAATCAGGGATATGCAATTGAGATAAACCCACATGAAGGAAAGTTTAACTAGTAATGAAGCACAAGGCTCAATATCCAATGATAAAATTGCAAAAAAATAAAAATAATCTGGAAAATAAATCAGTGTTAAATCGAGATAATCTTTAAAATTAGTGATTTGAGTCATGAGACCAATCCCAGTATAAAAACTAAATCAAAGAAAATAATCATGGACTAAATTAGAAAATAAAATAAATCTAAAATGGATTAAAAAAATGGCAATAAAAATAATGAGGACCAAAATTAAATAAAAATATTAAATGAAATAAAATGTTTAGGGATGAAATTAACACAAAAATAAAAAAAGAAAGGGATTAAAAAAGAATCAATAAAAAGAATGATGATAAAATTGGATAAAAAAATTAAATGAAATAAAATATTCAGGGACAAAATCGAAAATAAAAAAACTTTAAAAAGCATTAAGAACAAAGTAAATAGCAGTCAAAAGAATAAAAACCAAAATTAAAGTAAACAATAATTGAAGGACATATTTGATTTTTAGCAAGGCCAACACAAAAACTAAGGTGTGGAAAGAGAAAAGAGAGGGAATGGGGGAATTCACCGGAGATCAACCACACATCTATTGTTGACACGCGTCAAACCACCATGTAGAGGATAAACCACAATCATTTAACTATGCATTTGAAGGTAAAAAAACCAAAAAGTTTTAATTTTTTTTAACTTCTAAGGATATATTAGTTATTACATTGTTTATGTGAAAAATATAGAACCCTTTGCCTTGTCACTCCTTTTTATTGTGATTGAGATTGTGGTAGAGGTTTAAAGTATTTTTCGTTTAGAAATATATTAAATTAAATTTTTTTTATTTTTTAAAAATTATTTTTAACATCAACATATCAAAATAATCTAAATTTTTTTTTTAAAAAAATTTATACCTCTTTCTCATGGACACCCTTAGAAAGCAAGCAACTCTGTTAGCAGTTAGCTTTCGATGAAAGAATCTTTTATTTACTCGGAATTCTCTTTCCTTCCAAGAAAGCACGACTCTTCACTCTCGACTGAGGTCTGGCCTCAGGTTGGAGAGACTTTTTACTTACGAGTCAGTTCTTCTCTTTGCCTTTGAGCCGCTCAATTTCTTGTGACATTGAGGAGTCAAGCCTGTACAGTCTATCTACCTTTCCCATGTGTTTAAGATTTTTATAAGATTTTCTACTCGGTAACCAGACGACAATAATAAATAAATCCCAATGAAAATAACTTTATATTCCAAGACCATGTGTTTTGACTTTTTCAAATAAGGATAAATAATATTTTTACTGCTACAATCTAAATTATGTCTTGATTTATTTAGGCTTTTTAATTATTATTTTTTTAATTGTAAATCCTGAGTGACTTCAGTTTTGCCATCTATAAAAAAAATATATATACAAGTCTTAATTTCTATCATATTCTGGAACACATTCAAAAAAACCAACTAAAAAGTACATACCAAACTATTTTAAAAATATTTGACTTAAAAAAATATTAATTTAATATTTTTTTAATAATTTTTAACCTGAATTCATATTAAAAACAAAAATTTTAAAAATTAATTTTAATATATTTTTTTTTTTAAAAAAGACAACGTGTGTTCGTTACGTTGCATAAGGATGCTTTTCTACTGGTGACGATGTCTGAAAATAACTCTGCTTCTTGTCTTTTACTCGTGATTGGTTTATTTTCTTCAGTTCTTTGTCCCTTTCTATTAATAATTCTTGTCAGTAGCAATGCAAAATCAGTACTCAACATCACCTAATATCAATGCTACAGACTGCTTCAGTCTGTGATGAACATTAGCCACAAAGGGGGTGGTGCCATTGTACGTGAAGACCGAACCTGTAGGTTTTGTTCTTGAAGTGGGTTTGCAGAATATGGAAGGAGATGAGGATCGGATTGAAGAGAGCAATGCGAGGTTGGTAGGCAGGAGTAATCATAACATTGTTGATGGTGGTAGTGTTGGTGAATCTAGGTGGGTGGATGGTAGCGAAGTGGACTCAGAGTCGCCTCCTTGGTCTTTGCTTGATGAGAACGATAGCAGACAAGGGTTTGGATCCATGAGGAGGAGGCTGGTTAAGAAGCCCAACAAAGTTAACTCTTTTGATGTTGAAGCCATGGAGATTGCTGGTGCTCACCACCACCACTCTAAGGTACTAATAATCATATAATCATCACCCTTTACTAATTACATTCTTTCTTTCCTTTTGAATTTTATCATGGCTATCATCCATTTCCCTCAAAATGTATCTGTGTTTCCTAGCTCGTGTTGTTATGCTACTGTGTAAATTTGGGGAAAATGCTATAAAATTGACTTTCACGAGAATTTTGTGAGTTGTGACCAATGATGAAGGTAGGGAATCGATAAACTCCACCATTATTATAGTTGCTATTCTCTGCAATGATTCCACCTATTGCTTTACGTTTTGGAGTAAGCTGGGCATGTGAACGGTTTTTATCAGTGGCCATTGTGGGGAAGAGCATTCAGTGTTGCCTGGTTGACCCAAAATTTGACATGGTTTGATTCTTCGTAACTAACATTTGGTGGTTGAGGGGGGTTAGGAATTCTATAAACAGCACCTTTCCTCTAGCCGTGATTAGAATCCATGAAAAGAGAGCGCAGCAGAAAAGCAGCTGAAAAGTTAGGAGTTCATATCAGTCCCAACTTTAACTGCTAGGCATTCAAAAAGATTTTGTCTGCTTCATCAGCCAATCTTACTCACTTTGACAAGCAGCAAAAGTGGTTTGCTAGAATGAAATAAAAAATTCACGAGTCAATGAGATCTGATGTTTTCTATTACTAAACCATTACTTTACTATATTAGGACCTTTCAGTTTGGAAAACTCTTGCAATGGCTTTTCAGACACTTGGTGTGGTGTATGGTGACCTGGGCACAAGCCCTCTCTATGTCTTTACTGATGTTTTCAGCAAGGTGCCCATCAAGTCAGAAGTTGATATCTTGGGAGCATTGTCACTAGTTATTTACACGATTTCTCTCATTCCATTAGCAAAATATGTTTTTGTAGTGCTCAAAGCAAATGATAATGGGGAAGGTAAGAGATATCTTTTCAAATTGATTACTTTTCATCTTGCTTTATTGCTAGTTATCTCATGGTATGCTGCCAAATCGACAGCCAGCTGATGAAAATATTTCAAGTTTTAAGCTCAAATTGCCCACACCAGAACTGGAGAGGGCTTTAAAGATAAAAGAAACTTTGGAGAAAAGATCATCCTTGAAAACACTGCTTTTGCTTTTGGTTCTGACAGGAACTTCCATGGTCATAGGAGATGGTATTCTTACCCCCGCAATGTCAGGTACATGGATGTGTTGTGTCATTGACTGGTAGCTAGGTGCTATAAAAACATAGTCCGTGTTTGAGAATTTTCTGCTCACATCATATGGTCTTACAACTGGTGGATTTCTATCTTCCATTCACCATGTAGAACTGGAGATTATTCAATAGTGAAGGTGCAACTCAGTCACTAGCTATGAGATTTTTTAAGCAGTAGACGATTCCATGCTGTTTTTCTTGGGGAACGCCAACAAAATTCAAAGTTAGCGACCTCCTAGAAAATAAGCTCCTGATTGTCAAAATAATAATAATAAAAAAAACAGAGAACAAAGCTCTGAAATACATGCTACATTAACTGTGGGAGTTTAAGGATTTATCGTCTGTTAAGAACTAGGCTTAACAAAGTGATTGTTGATAGAAAGAAAGATTTAGGGAGAGAGGAATTGAGAGAAAGAGAGAAAAGGGATTCTACAGAATTTCTACAAAATAGACTATACTGATTTCATTCTCATTCTCTTCAGGAATTCTACAACGATATTTATAGAGGTGTTGATCTCTTGTGCTAACTAATATTTACTTATGAACTATTAACAATCCTTATCCAACTAATAAAGCATGGTGTCATTCTCCAACTAACTAAGGATCACATGGTGTTGTAACATCATCAAAGTCCAATTCGATGAATTTATGTGAAGAACCAGCTACAGTTACCTATTGGATAAATCATGAGTGCTGATTCGTTGAAATCAAACCCTATAGGGTATATACTTAAAAAGGCAGAAGCTTTCCTTAAAAGGGGAATTATTTTCACTTGAAACATCATCTTGATCATTCTCTCCATATAAATATTTTGCTGTTGATTTCCCTTTAACCTTAATTTAGAATTGTGTATTTGGTAATGTGTTTCAGGTGCGTTTGCAAAAGCGCTTTCAGAATGAAAAAAACATCAATTCAATGCTTTCTCAGTCCAAAAGCACTCTGAAATGCATTAACAAACCAGAGGACAAGGCATATTGAACTTGTTCGTTGGTTCTTTGTTTCAATAATTATGGTGGAATGTTCTATCAACCTATATCAACCTGTAGCCATTTCAGTGTTATTTTTATTTTATTTGTGAAATAGAATCAATTTCAATTGCCTGGAATGACACTAATTCACTATTATGGCATCTGCCATGCAGTGATGTCGGCCGTGAGCGGTCTGCAAGGTGAAATATCCTGGTTTGGTACAAGTAAGTATTTTTTGTTCTTTTTTTTTTACTTCTCTAGATGCATGTGTGGTCTACTTTACTGTTTGGTGTCAGGAAAGAACTGAAGATATTATATGGGGTCAAATATCCTTGTGTGGTGTGCTTAAAGTTCTACTTTACCTATTTTTTCTTTTCACAATGTAATGTTATTGTAGTCAGAGAGATCCTCACGTGTCTGTGAAATCTAGGCATAGATTGTGGGATGCTTGTTTTGTTCAGGCCAGAATGCACGGAAGGATAACAAGTTTTATACAAACCTGATGCTATTGCAGTGGATCCATGTTAGTAGGAAACTTATTTTATCATGAATTCATTACTCACTGGGTTAATATGAACCATCCATTACATTTGTATTACAAGACAGATACACACAACGCAATTCTGGGCAACTTCCGCATTCTTTTCTCTGGCTATTGTAGATGCAACAACTAATGAATGTTGTGACCAAAATCACTATAATCTCACTGGTTTTGTCTATAGATGCTGTGGTTGTTGTCTCAATCATAATCCTTGTGGGGCTGTTCAGCATACAGCAGTTTGGAACAGGGAAGGTGGGTTTCCTGTTTGCTCCGGTACTTGGTCTGTGGTTCTTTTCTCTGGGTTCCATTGGGATTTACAATCTAGTGAAGCATGATATCAGCGTCATCAGGGCACTCAATCCAGCTTATATCTATTTTTTCTTCAAAAAGAACAGTGGTGCTGCTTGGTCAGCTCTTGGTGGTTGCGTTCTGTGCATTACAGGTACATACTGCCCTAAACTGTGAGCTCTACTGGTGGATTACTACATTGATTTGGATATTCTACTCTGTCCTCAACTTCCCCGGTCATATCAGATATGCTACTGGGACCTGGAGACATCTTCCCTGGTAAGAGTAGATGTAAATCATCTTTGCTCATTGTTTTCAAAATTTGCTACCCGCATTAGAAGGTTAGGAACCCTAAATCCATACGACTTTAGCTGGTAAGGTGTCCACTGAATTTTTCCCGTATAAAGATAGCTCTACCATTCTTGTGTACAAATGTTTCATGACTGATGAAATTCTTCTTGCATATCAACCATACCTGTTGATCTCCTATTGTGAAAGTTTCTCTTAAAGCCTTCTTTTGGGGACACAGATACGTATCAGTCAGTATTGAATGAATAAGCCGAGACAGGTATTGTTATTAAGTCTGTTCTGGGTAGAGACATTTGGGCAATCCAGTTCGTTTGATTATAATTTGAACTGTCTACATTGCCTTCTTTTACAGTAGAATCTCTTGATCTTTTGCTTGCTTGCCTCTCTTATACTTCTTGTAACACATTGTTACAGTCCTGTCTAAATGCAACACACTGTTTCTTTACACCGATATGCTGGTTGCATAAATTAGATTTTTGCTTTTGTCTGTTCTGCTATATTGATAATTGCAAATTAGGTGTTGGATACAGCGGCTATAAAGGCTGATTGGTGAATCAGCCTTGCTTCAATGTGAAAAGTGACAACCTGCCTTTTCGTATTATCATCTTTGAGTTTGTCAAATAGCATTGTAAAAAAGATACACATGTTTTATGCCACACCATGTCTGCATGTCGTTTCAGGAGCTGAAGCCATGTTCGCTGACTTAGGGCATTTTTGCGTAGAATCCATACAGGTTTCTTTCTGCTTCCCTGAATTTTGTATCTTTCTCGAAGATTTACTATATATATTTCACCTAATTACCCTTTACTACTTGCACAGATTGCCTTTACTTGTGTAGTGTTTCCCTGTCTTCTCCTGGCTTACATGGGTCAGGCTTCATATTTGATGAAATATCCCGATTCAGCAAGCAGAATATTCTACGATTCTATTCCAGGTGACTTTTTCCCCTAGTATGATTACTAACATTAATTCATTTCCCTTCTAAACTATCTCAAGTCAAAATGTCTGTATGTTAAGCGCAAAATCTGACACAGTTCCTGAATCTCATGAATAACAGAGAGCCTGTTCTGGCCAGTCTTTGTCATTGCCACCCTCGCTGCCATGATTGCCAGCCAAGCAATGATATCTGCTACATTTTCGTGTGTTAAGCAAGCAATGTCTCTTGGATGCTTCCCAAGGTTGAAGATAGTTCACACCTCAAGGAAGCTGATGGGCCAAATTTATATCCCTGTAATCAATTATTTTCTAATGATAATGTGCATTGTTGTGGTTTCAATCTTCCGAAGAACAACAGATATTGCCAATGCATATGGTAAGTATCTTCCTGCTTTTTCATCTCCATAGCGTTCTTTTTTCTGCATTAAAAAAATATCATTTGAAATTTTCTGGAATAGAAATACCTGCTGGTATTTAATAATTTCCAGTTGGAAATCTATTGCTTTCCAATATAGATTTGCTAATGGAACTCGTGTTGTTCTTGCCCCCTGTGTATCTAACGATTTTTCTTGAAGGAGGGGCTGGGCTACTGCTTGTTAGTTGTTTCTAAGCCTACAGTTGTAGGTTTGCTAATGGAACTCGTGTTGTTCTTGCAGGCATAGCTGAAGTTGGTGTGATGATTGTGAGCACCACGCTGGTGACACTTGTGATGCTTCTAATTTGGAAGACCAACTTGTTCCTGGCTTTGTGTTTCCCGTTAGTGTTTGGGTCTGTAGAGCTCGTTTACTTGTCTGCAGTTTTATCAAAAATCAAAGAGGGAGGTTGGCTTCCGCTTGTTTTTGCTACGTTCTTTCTATGTGTGATGTACACTTGGAATTATGGGAGCGTGTTGAAGTACCAGAGTGAGGTGAGAGAGAAGATTTCCATGGATTTTATGCTTGAACTTGGCTCCACCCTTGGAACTGTAAGAGTTCCAGGAATCGGACTGCTGTACAATGAGCTTGTCCAAGGCATTCCCTCAATTTTTGGGCAGTTCCTGCTTAGCCTTCCAGCAATCCACTCTACTATAGTATTTGTTTGCATCAAGTATGTTCCCGTGCCCCTCAAGAGGAAAGGTTTCTTTTCCGTAGAGTTTGTCCGAAGGACTACCATATATTCCAATGTGTTGCCCGATACGGTTACAAAGATGTCAGGAAGGTAGATCACCACGTGTTTGAGCAACTTTTAGTTGAAAGCCTTGAGAAGTTCTTGAGGAGAGAGGCCCAAGATCTTGCCATGGAGAGCAATTTGAACGAGCACCTTGATGATAGTGTTTCCGAGAGGTCAAGGGATTCTGGAGCTGAGGGTGGTGATGGGACAGAGGAACTTAGGGTTCCTTTAATGCATGATCATAGATTGGAAGACCCGGGAACTTCTATTCCCGAAGACACTTCATCAGCATTGCCCGCAAGTGTAATGTCCTTGGATGAAGACCCAGGTCTGGAGTATGAGCTTTCAGCTCTTCGAGAAGCAATGGATTCGGGATTTACTTATTTATTGGCTCACGGGGATGTGAGGGCAAAGAAAAACTCTCTTTTCTTCAAGAAACTGGTTATTAACTACCTCTATGCATTCTTGAGGAATAATTGTAGAGCTGGTGCTGCTAATATGAGTGCACCCCACAGGAATATCATGCAAGTGGCGATGACATATATGGTCT
>Ga0307509_10008220_pt1 | contig 13346 bp, 9 predicted proteins | sample 10_EM_MG_FD_202245 | JGI IMG/M metagenome (GOLD analysis project Ga0307509, IMG submission 202245) | Populus trichocarpa ectomycorrhiza microbial communities from riparian zone in the Pacific Northwest, United States - 10_EM | ecosystem: Host-associated > Plants > Roots > Unclassified | place...
GAACGAAGATCCTCAAGGTGGTGGAGTTGAAGCAGAGTGGTAAAGGGATTTTCCTCATGACGGAGCAGCACTGGATCGATCATGTAATCTAACCACGACAATTTCCTTCGGCGACTGGCAATGAAGTGGATGCTCGGGTTGGCGCACTGACTCCGCGCGCAGTCGTCTGGACAACGCGGCGTTTCTCTCGCGCTGGCGCTGCTGCTGTGGCTGGCGGACGCGTACATCGAGCCGGGTGGCGCGGCGAAGTTGTTCTTCCTCGGCAGGGCTAGGAGGTAGTCGAGGTCGACGTTTACGCCGGCGCCCAGCTGTCTACCGGTCGGCCGTGCTGCGACGCGCTATGCTTCGCGTCCGATGGCTGAGTGAGGACTGAAAGATGCCGTGCCATTGGATGGAGGGCTATTCCTGCGTCACCCCGTGGGTGTGGTGGTACGCCATGGGCGAGCCTGACCAAGCTGCATGGATGGGGGCCATCGGCGGGCTCGTCGCGGTAGGCTTTACGATTGCGATCTACGCCGCCGATAAGGTTATTGCGTGGCGTGAGCAACTGGCCGCCAAAGGCGAGCAAGCAAGACTGGCAGCTCAAGCGGCCCAGCGCGCCTCGGTTGTGCTAGGCCCATATCTCGAGCGGATACACAAATCCTGCTGCGACATTGCGATGGCTGTAAGGGCTTCTGAATGGCTTCCCGCTCGCCCGGTGCTTCCCGACAATTTTCGGCAAGCGGAAGAGAATCTTACGATGCTGAGAGATTTTCCGGATCTGGACCAAGCTCTCTACGTTTCGTTTCTCCACGTCGTTGCGCGCGGACTCGATCTCGACAGAATGCTTGACGAACGCCCGCGTGCAGGGGAGTCGCTCGAGAAGCCAGCGAAGAGCGTGAATCAGTTCGATGAGAATGTCGGCTCCGCTGCGAGAGCCGTGAATCGCGTACGCAGCAACGCTCGTCGATTTTTCTTACAGATGAAGCTGAATTCGTACGCACTAGACGTGCGCGTGATTGATTGTAGAGTGTGGGCGAAAGGGTAGCACCGAACTTGCAGGGCTGCCCGGCACGGAAAAATAGCCAATACACAATGAGGTGCCCTATGCGATTCCCATGCTTAACGGCCGCGCTCGCTTCCGCAATTGCGATATTCAGTTTGCCTGCCACGGCCACTGTCATTTACGACTTTCACGGATACATCGACTACGCACCACCGACTGCCGAGGTGAAGCTTGGCGATGAAATTACTGGACGCCTATTTTGGTCTCCGGAGACTGCGATCCTAAGGAACGGAACTTGCTACCGCAAAGTTTTTACGTACGAAATCCTCGTTGGGGCGACTCAGATTTCATCTCAAGACGGCGGCAGCGAGATTGTGTGCGAAGGACAGTCGGCGTTCGAGGATGACAATCCTGCCGCTCCGTTTTTGGGTTACCTGGACGAGCTAATCTTCCAGCGTTCGGACCCGCTTGGCTCGCTCACAGCCGACCTCTCTGGCGCATGGACACTGCACGGAGCCATGCTTTTCACTTCCAGCTGGTACGGAGAGATCATCCTTGAGCGTGTGCCGGAGCCATCTACGCTCGCACTTCTTGGCATTGGTCTTATTGGCGTGTGCGTTGGTGTTCGAAGACGTAAGGCATAGATTGTTTCGAGATCGATTGCGTGCGCGATCGGTGCCGGGCGAGAGCAAGCGCTCTATTCGGAATCTTATTGGTGCCGATGTGAAAGAGAGCATCGTAGAAGGGAGCTTGCGGCCGTGTCGCTACGCCACCATCTGCGCCACGAGCGCTTTAGCCGGTGCATCCAGTTGCGTGAACTGCACCCCCACGCTGAATCCCAGCATCCCTCTGCACACGCACGAAGTGATCTTTCTGCTACCGCGTAGCGGTTGCAGCTTGCCCTCGATCAGGATCGTCCGATCGAAAGTGCAATCCAACGGTGCGCTCAAGGAATCTTGAATGGCGACGCGCATGCCTCCGGTGGAGAAGTCGATGGTTTCACCTCGGATGATTGTGTCGTGCAAGAGGGCTAGGGTGATGCGACGCCGCAGTGCTTTGCGTGGTGCGGTGCGGCGTTCGTAACGGGCGATCTCGTTCTTCAGTGCGATCTGGTTCATGGCTGGACTCGTGTCTTGGTTTACCTACTCCAGCGATTTTCGCGTCCCTTCCCCCTCACTGTTCTTGGTGCTTATGACAGCATGCTCTGCTGCGTTGTGAGTTGTGCGTGCTGGTTCTCAGTTGCTCGCGGTGGACGCGATGTCTGACGATCGCGTTGCAGTACACAGGGTCCATTCCGGCGAGAAACCCGTGATACCCGCGATCCGGCACCGAAGGTCTGTACCAAAGATGCGGCTCGATCAAGCTCCCCCCACTCACCTCCCCACTCCCGTTTCCGCGGAAACGTCCGGCGCTCCTTTCGTTCGATCGACAGGAGCGACCGGCATGTCTTCCATGACCAGGTTGAGCGTCTTCACCACCAGCGCACCTGCTTCGGCGGGAAGTGATGCAGTGAGAACCAGCGAGCCGTCATCGTCATAGCGATAGCTGACGTATCGGTTCGCCTGCTGCCGCGCCTCCCTGCACAGCGCTTCCGCTTTGGCTCCTCGATAGTTGTGAGCTTGCGGTGAACTGTATATAAACTCAGCTAGTCTCTTTCACGTTCGGCGCTCGAGAATTTACGACTTGAATCCGCGCTCGGTCCGGAGCAAGTGTTTCGATGGATTCGATCGGCGGCGTGGGCGCAGCAACACGCCCAATATCGACATCGCAAACAACCCTAAGGTGCCGGGCTCGGGAATGGAGCGCAACTTGATGTCGAACTGGTATTGCCGCGCGTACAGGAAATCGCCGCCTTCCAGGCCGAGGCTTTCGCCGAAGCCGAAGCCGTACAGGCCCGATCTCAGGTAGTTGTCGAAGAACGGGAACAGATCGATCTCGGTGCTGCCCAGCGTCGACGCGGCCTGGCTATCGAGATATTCGCGCCGGCCGTCGGAGGGAAAGAAATTTCCGCGGCACCGGTCGACGAGCGGGTGGCTGCAATCGTAGAGCACGAAGTTCGTCAGCGCCGAGGTGATGTTCGGCGTCTGGAATGAATTGCTGCGGTAAGTTATCGATTCCAGAACTGTGCCTTGCGGAATGAAGAAGAACAGCGAATCGGAATCCGAGTTGAACTCGCCATTGGCCTGCTGGAAAAAGACACTGCCGGCGATGAGATTGTCGCCGGCGTCGAGTCGGAATGTATTGCTGTCGTCCCGATACTGTCCCAAGTCGCCCGCGCTCAGTTCATTGACGTTGATGGGCATGGCGAGCGCCGCAGCGGATGCGAACAGAGCCATGAACGCGACGACTATATTTGGGGACATACACGCTCCGGTGTTGGCGGATGGGAAGCAAGGCGGAAGTGTGGGATTCAGGTCGTCCTCGCAAAATCTTACTCAATAATCGACTGTCGTGTTGGTCTTATGGTTCGTCGATTCGCGTGTAAGCGGATTCGACGTCAAAGTTTGATGACGGCACGGCACCACCGGTAAGGATTGCTCGATTGCTTCGCGAATTATCCCGTCACGCTGAGGCCGGCTTGACGATCAAGATTTGTGGGCTCGTTTGGCAGCTATGCGGCTTGCGGCGGCGCGTCACGCTGAGTCCAGCCAGGGCAATGCTGAAGAGAGCGAGAGTGCCAGGCTCTGGAGCCTGGCCCCAGGTGTTGCCATCAACGGTCGAACTCGATTGCATGAACCGCGTACCAGTGCCGGCCGACAGCAGCATGAGTTGTGCGAAGGGCGACTCCCTACGGTCGAGCAGATCGAAAGGAGCTTGGAGCAGCGCCGGAGCAGTTAGGCTAGAACGCCATCAATCGGCGCATGAATCGAAAAAGCCGCGATACGCGCACTCGGCCGCACAGCAGGGCACGTAGGTATGCTTGGCAGGCGGCGGCTACGCCATTGCGAGTGCATGTGAGCAGATTGTACGGAATGGAGATGCGCAAGTCGGGCAGACCCGTGCTCTTGGTAGTACATAGGGCCGCGTCGTTCGCGAGCGTGAGATGGCAAGGTTCGAAACCCGTCACGCGCAACTCGAGATGCAGCTCTCCATGGCGAAGGATCCGCTGCATGAAGGTCCGGGTGCGAAGTCGATCGCCGTATCCTTGCAGCTTCTCGCACAGCAATGTCGTACTCAGAATCCGGCGGTATTGAGCCGTGGTAGCTGGCACGAACGTGTGACCGAACTTCTTGTGATAGACGCGCCGCTGCAGTTCTCCTGAGGTGAACCCTATCCGCAGGACCACTCCACCCGCAGCTAGAGATTCACCCATTTGATCGTAGGCGCGCTCCAGCAGTCCGTAGCCGCGGAATTCAGGTAGCACCGCGTAGTCCCCCTCAAGGCTGCATGGGAGATCCAAACCGTGCGCTAGTTGGATTGCAAAGATTCCGGAATGAAAGCAAGCCACGGGGCGTGCAGCGTCGAAAAAGATTCTGATCTGTCGCGGATCGAATCCAAGTCGATTGGCATGTTTCCAGCGCCAAAAGTCGACACTGCCCCAATTTCCCTCGAAGCAGTCCTGTAAAATGCCCACGATGGCCGCTTCCATGCCGGGCTCATAGTCACCGACTCTGGTAATGTCGGTCAGCGAGATATTCGTTCGATTGACGGTCATGAGCGAGGTCGTCCTAGAAGGCATCGGCCAATGGCGTATACCAGGGCGCAACAATCGTCAGGGCTGCAAAAAAGGTGCGAGCATCGTCAGCAGCCACACGCTCCTTCACGACTATCATGCCGGCACGGATCGCCTGATCGAAATCTGTCTGGCCGAAGACGATCGCCGTCAGCGTTTCCAGATCGGTTGTTACGAGACAGTCTGAGCTTTGGCGAGCCGTCTGAGTGTCGTCGACGATGGCGGATCGACGATTGATGACGATCCGCAATTGCGGCTGCAAAATGCTGCGATAGCCAGCGCGTGAGATCTCCAATGAGAAATTGCTGCACCACTGAGCAGGCAACCTATGCGCGTGATGCGCCAGCAGGCGCCGGATCAATTCTGCCGGGTTCAACACACCCAAGCTCAAGGATCCACCTTGATCGACCACATAGCCGGCTTTGCGAAGCACCGTGTCGATGAGGCGGTCATCTGCAGCCGCCACGAACTGCAGCGTGTCGTCGCCGCGCTGCCGTGCGCGATCTTCGAGTGCTTGGAGCAGCTCCAGGAATATACGGCGTCGACGCAGCCTGTGGGGCTCGGTCGCCACGGCGAACTCGAGCACCCTGCCGCCGGAACTCAATACGGCATAGGCACAGATTTGTTCACGCCATTCAACGATCAGAATGTCCGATGCAAGAACGCCCGGACGATTCAGAATGCTCCAGCGCCAGTGATCGATAGACCGGGTGACGTACCCGCCGTAGGGAGCGTGCACACGCGTCCAAAGCGCAATGAGTTGCGCTTCGTCGCCAGCGCGGTATTCCCGCTTAGATAGATCCACAGCGATTTCCAAAAGCAAGAGGATTGCTCGCGTGCACTTGCTGCAACGCTGCTTCCTGCTCTTCCCTGTGCTGCCGCCCTACTGCCATGTGGCCGACCAACGCTCACTTGCGATGACGGAGTTTGCGGCTAAGCGAGCCGAGCTGACAAGCGTATTCTCTAACGCTGCTTGCCGCGCACATTTGGCGCAGTGTGACGCGATGGGACGGGGCGGAAGATGCCTGCTTGAGGAACATCGTCAGGGATGCCGTCGGCGCGAACGGGCAGGGTCGCTTGCTCTACGGAAGGCCGTCAATATAGGATTGTCGGACAATAGGTCAGTCACTGCATTGCGCCGGGTCCGGCGCGCGGCACAGGAGTTGCTCGATCATGCCTGCGATTCAGTCCGCCATCGCCGCGTCGCACGCGGCCACGCAGGCGAATGCCCTTGCCATGCGTGCGCTGGTCGCCGATTTACGCGAGAAAGTGACCGCGGCAATGCTCGGTGGCGATGTGGCTGCGCGCGACCGCCATGCTTCGCGCGGCAAGCTGCTGCCCCGCGACAGGGTGCGCCAGCTCACCGACGTGGGGGCGCCGTTCCTGGAGTTCTCGCAGCTCGCCGCTTACAAGGTATACAAGGACGACGTGGCGGCAGCGGGCGTGATCACGGGTATCGGCCGGGTCGCGGGCCGCGAGTGCGTGATCGTTGCCAACGATGCGACCGTGAAGGGCGGCACGTACTATCCGCTCACCGTCAAAAAGCACTTGCGCGCACAGGAAGTCGCGGCGGAGAACCGGCTGCCGTGCATCTATCTCGTCGACAGCGGCGGCGCTTTCCTGCCTGCGCAGGATGAAGTGTTTCCGGATCGCGAGCATTTCGGCCGCATCTTTTTCAACCAGGCGAACCTGTCTGCCGCCGGCATTCCGCAGCTGGCGGTGGTGATGGGAAGCTGTACGGCCGGTGGGGCGTATGTACCGGCCATGTCGGACGAAGCCATCATCGTGCGCAACCAGGGCACGATTTTCCTCGGCGGTCCGCCACTCGTGAAAGCTGCGACGGGCGAGATCGTGACCGCCGAAGATCTCGGCGGCGCCGACGTGCACTCGCGCATTTCCGGCGTGACGGATCATTACGCCAACGACGATGCCCACGCGCTGGCGATTGCGCGGCGCATCGTATCGAATTTCAACCGTCCGACCAACGTGCCGGTCGAGACGCGCGCGGCGCGAGAACCGCTGTACGACGCTGAGGGGTTGTACGGTGTCATCCCCGACGATCCGCGCAAACCCTTCGACGTGCGTGAAGTGATTGCGCGGATCGTCGACGGCAGCGAGCTGGATGAGTTCAAGCAGCTGTACGGCACGACGCTGGTGTGCGGCTTCGCACATATCTTCGGCTACCCCGTCGGCATCGTCGCGAACAACGGCATCCTGTTCAGTGAGTCGGCGCAGAAGGGCGCGCACTTCATAGAGTTGTGCTGCCAGCGCGGCATTCCACTCGTGTTTCTGCAGAACATCACCGGTTTCATGGTGGGCCGCAAGTACGAAGCCGGCGGCATCGCGAAGGACGGCGCGAAGATGGTGACGGCGGTGGCGTGCGCGAAAGTGCCGAAGTTCACGGTCATCATCGGCGGCTCGTTCGGCGCCGGCAATTACGGCATGTGCGGCCGCGCGTATTCGCCGCGTTTCCTGTGGATGTGGCCGAACGCGCGCATCTCGGTCATGGGCGGCGACCAGGCGGCAGGCGTGCTCGCGCAGGTCCGGCGCGACAACATGGAAGCGCAGGGAAAACAATGGAGCGCTGCTGAGGAAGGCGAATTCAAGGCGCCGATCCGGCGCCAGTACGAAACGCAAGGCCACCCCTACTATGCGAGCGCGCGCCTGTGGGATGACGGCATCATCGATCCTATCGACACGCGCATGGTGCTGGGGTTGGGGCTGGCAGCGTCGATGAATGCGCCCATCGAACGCACGCGCTTCGGCGTGTTCCGGATGTGAGCATGTTCCACAAGATTCTGATTGCCAACCGCGGCGAGATCGCCGTCCGCGTCATCAAGACGGCGCGCCATCTCGGCATTCGCACCGTCGCCGTCTACTCCGAAGCGGATCGGCGCGCGCTGCATGTCGAAATGGCAGACGAAGCAATATGCATCGGACCAGCGCCGGCGACGCAGAGTTATCTGCGCGGCGACGTCATTCTCGAGGCAGCGCTGCGCACCGGCGCGCAGGCGATTCATCCTGGATATGGTTTTCTGTCCGAGAACGCTGGATTTGCCGCGGCGTGTGCGAAGGTGGGCGTCGTCTTCATCGGTCCGCCCATCGAGGCGATTCGCGTGATGGGTTCCAAGGCCGAATCGAAACGGCTGATGAGCGGCGCGAGCGTGCCGCTGGTGCCGGGCTATCACGGTGCTGCCCAGGACTTCGTGACGCTGGCAAGCGCGGCGACAGAAATCGGCTATCCGGTGCTGGTCAAGGCGTCGGCGGGCGGTGGCGGCAAGGGCATGCGGGTGGTGCGCAGCGCCGATGAACTCGGCGACGCCGTGGCCGGGGCGAAGCGCGAATCCAAGGCGGCGTTCGGTGATGACAGCTTGTTGCTGGAGAAATATCTCGGCAAGCCGCGCCATGTCGAAATCCAGGTGTTTGCGGACGCGCATGGCAATTGCCTGTACCTGTTCGAGCGTGACTGCTCGCTGCAGCGGCGTCACCAGAAAGTGATCGAGGAAGCACCGGCGCCCGCATTGCCAGATGCACTGCGCAAGCGCATGGGTGAGGCCGCCGTGGCGGCGGCGCGAGCGGTCAACTATGTCGGCGCGGGACCAGTGGAATTCCTGTACGAGCACGGCGAGTTCTATTTCATCGAAATGAACACGCGCCTGCAGGTGGAGCATCCGGTGACGGAGATGATCACCGGCCTGGACCTGGTCGAATGGCAATTGCTCGTCGCGTCAGGCGGCATCTTGCCGCGTACGCAGGATCAACTCGTGCGCCGTGGGCATGCCTTCGAAGCGCGCGTCTACGCCGAAGACCCGGAACGCGGATTCCTGCCGGCGATTGGCAGGCTCACTCATCTGCGGCCGCCGCCGCAGAGTGCGCACGTGCGCGTGGATACCGGCGTGCGCAGCGGCGATGAGATTTCGGTGTACTACGATCCTATGATCGCCAAGCTGATCGTCTGGGACGAGGATCGCGACGCGGCGCTGCGCCGGTTGCGCGGTGCGCTGGCGGAGTACGAAGTCGCCGGGCTGACGACGAACATCGGTTTCCTGGCGAGCATCGCCGCTCACCCTGCATTCGCGCGGTGTGAGATCGACACGGGCTTCATCGAGCACCACCGCGATGATTTGGCCATGTCGCCGCAGCCTGTTGCCGATGAGGGATTGGCCTTGGCGGCCTTGGCCATCCTGTTGCGCGGCGACGTGGAGGCCGCGCAACGCTCGCTGGACCCGAACTCGCCGTGGAATGCGCTGAACGGCTGGCAGATGAATGCGGACAATCAACGCAAGCTGCGCATCAAGGACGCGGATTCCGATCGCGAGGTGCTGCTGCATTTCCGCCGCGGCGGCTACGAAGTCGAGGTTCCCGGCGGTCGTAGACTCAAGGCGGCGAGCGTTACGCTGCGAGACAATGTTCTCGAAGGCGTGCTCGACGATGCGCGGGTGCGCGCGACGGCGATATTCGACGGTCAGCAGCTCACGATACTGAGCGCGGGCAAGACTTGGCGACTCGAACTCGACGACGTGATGGCGCGGGTGGGCAAGCAGGAAGGCTCGGCGGGTCGGCTGATCGCACCCATGCCGGGGCTGGTCGTCGCGGTGCTCGTCGCCGAGGGTGATAAAGTGGTGCGCGATCAGCCGCTGATCGTGCTGGAAGCGATGAAGATGGAGCACACGATCAAGGCATCAGGGGCAGGACGGGTTGCCAAGCTGCACTTCGCAGTCGGGCAACAGGTGACTGACGGCGCCGAGCTGTTGACGATCGAGGCCGAGAAGGGCTGAGGCGCAAGCTCAAGTGTCGGGCGAACGCGAAATTTCCGCCGTGGTACGGCTCATCGACTGCACCGATGCGTTGGTGAAAGAAGCGCGGAGTTTGCCGGCGGCATCGACCAGATAGATCTGCGTCGTGTGGTCGACACGATAGCCACCGGCCTTATCGGCGGTGCCCTTGAAAAACACGGCAGGAAACTGCGCCGCAATGTCGCGCACCTTCAGCGGCGCTCCGGTCAGCCCGACGAACTTCTTCGACAGCGGTTCGAGGTAGGCCTTCATCGCGGCGGGTGTATCACGTGCGCCGTCGACACTTATCATCACGACTTGCGCATGCAGCACGGCTGGATCCTTCGTCAGCATCAGCGAGCGGAGCTGCTGCATCGCAGTCGGACACACGTCCGGACAATTCGTGAAGCCAAAGAACACCAGCACGGGCGCGCCCTGGAAGCTGCTGAACTTGCGCGGCTTGCCGGATTGATCCGTCAGTTCGAAGTCCTTGATGGCGCGGGGCGCCGCGGCGCGCTGTACTCCTGGGTCTGCGGCGTGCGATGGAGCAGAAAATGCCAGCGCACAGCTCGCAACAAGAACCGAAATCGACGATTGCATTCGCATGGCAGGGTTCGCGGTGAGGCTCAGTTCACATACAGCCGATGCGCCGGAATCGCCACAACCTTATCCGTACCTGGCGTGATCCAGCGCAGCCGCGCCACTGCGCTGCCGCCGTTCTCGTAGTACTCCATCGTGATCGCGTAGCGCTGTCCTGCGATCAGGTTGATGCCGGCAGTCGTCGTGGTCTTCGCGCCGTGCAGCGTCCAGTCATCGGTCAGCAGCACGCCGTTGATCCTCAGCCGCACGCCGTCATCGGAGACGGTCTGGAATTTGTATGTGCCCGTGGCCGGCGCCTGCACCGTTCCGCTCCAGCGCACCGAGAAGTTGTCGGCCGTGATGCCGGCAGTCGGCGCGCCCGAGCCCCAATCGAAATCGACGGCTTGCGTCTTCGTCGCGGCGGGCGCGCCCGTCAGCGTCTTGTTCGGAAAGTACTGGCCGACGAGGCCCGTGCCCGTGCCGGTTCCCGCGGCGGCTTCGGTTTCCTGCGCGCCGATCTGCTGTACGTAGGCGCTCACGTTGGCGAGATCGGTTGCCGAGAGCGTCACGTTCTGATGTGCGCTGATCGCGTCCGCGATAGTCGCGGCAGAGCCGTCGTGCAGATAGGGCGCGGTTGCCCACACGTCGCGCAGTGTCGGGACGTCGATGCCACCGAGTACGCTGCCCAAGCGGTTGCCGCTCGCCGGCTTCAGCGTGCCGATGTCGACGACGGTATTTGCGCCGCTTCCCGTGTAACGCGTGCCGCTGTGGCAACTGCCGCAACTGTTGTTGTCGAACACCGTCTTGCCCAGCACGGCCTGGGCGGTGAGCGTGCCGTCGGCCTTGCGCAGCGGACTGTTCTCGAACTTGCCCAGCGATGCGAGATAGTCGGCAAGCGCATCCAGGTCCGCGCTGATGCCGGCTTTCTTGTCGCCCAGCGGCTGCTGGCGCGTACCTGCGAAGAAGCTGCTGTCGGCCATCAGGCCCGTGCCGCCGGCGAGGCCGCGAATCTGACCTTCGAAGTCCTGCACTTCGTCGAAGTTGTTGCTCCAGTGCAGGAACCCGTGGCTCGACTTGCGGCCGCGCACGCTGATGGTGTTGCGCAAGCCTTCGCCGAAGCCGCTGAGATCCCACACCCGGCCGTCCTGGTCGCCGTCGTTGTGGCACGAGGCGCAGCTCATGTAACGGTCGCGCGCCAGGCGCGGGTCGCGTGCGTCGTAGAACAGTTGCTTGCCGGCAAGCACGTTGGCGGCGAGCTTCTCGGTCGCGACTGACGACAGCAGGCCGACGCTGGGCACGTTCGTGTCGCCGCGCGTGAGTAGTGCAGTGAGGTCGAACACGCCGACGGTGCGATCCATGAAATTGCTCACGTATAGCGTCTTGCCGTCCGCGGCAAGCGCCAGGCCCTGCGGTGCGCGGCCCACGTCGAAGCGGAACATCTCCCAGCGACCATGCGCGTCGATCACGGCGACTTCGCGGCTGGTTTCCAGTGCGACGAACATGTACACGCCACGCGGATCGAACGCCGCGGCGCTTGCCAGGCTGGAATTGTCGTGATCCAAGCGGGCGCCGTAATCCTCGGACTGCGTGCCCAAGTCGATGCGCGAACTGATCGCGCGCACCGTGTTCTGGAAGTTGAGGTTGGCGCCGCTGCGCGATATGCCGCGCTGCACGTTGTCCTGCTTGGACGGCACCCATGCCTGCGTGCCATCGGGCGAGATGACCGCGGCGCCGAGATAGTTCGGAATGCCGCTGCCCTGATTCTCGAAGTCGGGCTTCGTGCTGCCGCGTAACACGATGGTGCGGTTGGTGGCGAGATTCGCCGCGTTCAGTACGAGGACTTCGCCGCCGACGGGCACGCCATTGTTTTCGAAAGCCACTTGCGGCGTGCTTTCACCCGGCAACGGTGGCGTGATGAAGCGCGACACGTAAACGCTCGTGCCGTCGCCGCTCACCGCAAGATGGCGCGGATTCGCAGCGACCTTGACCGTCGACACGAGCGCGTAGTTGCTGGTGTTGATTTTGGTGACCGAGCCGCTGGCTTCGAGGGTGACGTAAGCGAATCCGCCCGTGGGCGCGAATGCGACACCGAACGGCTGCGATGCTTTGGGCAGTGCGATGTTGCGCTTGTATGCGAGTGTGGCTGGATTGATGACACTGATCGAGGCCGACAGCTTGTTGACGACCCACACTTCGCCGGCGGGCGAAATCGCGAGGGAGCGGGGTGAGTCGCCCACGCTGATCTCGGCGAGCTTGGCGCGCGTCGCACCGTTGAAAACGCTGACCGTGTTGTTGTCCGCGTTGACGACCCACACGCGACCGCCCTGCGCGGCGGTTTCCACCGCGATGCTGGAAGAGTTCACCGGCGCTTTGGCCGTCAGCGGCAGCCCGACTGTCTGCACCACCGTCTCGGCGCGCTCCTGGCCTCGGTCGTCTACCGCAGTCACAGTGACGTAGTAGATGCCAGGTGAGGTGAACGTGTGAATGATGCTTGCGTTCGCGGCCCAGCCGCTCGTTGCAGAGCCGTCGTCGAAGTACCAGCGATAGCGAGTGTTGACGCCATTGCTTGCGCTTGCGGTGAAGCTCACCGCGGTGCCGGCAAGGGTGGGTAGGGGCGGCTGCGGTGGATTGAGGATCAACGGCGCGGCATCGATGACCGACCACACGAAAGCGGCGCTCGTCGTGTTGACGCCGTCGCTCACAGCGATGACGACGTTGTAATCGCCATTCAAGGTCGGCGTGCCGCTGATCCGGCCGGTGAGCGCATCGATGGCGAGACCGTTCGGCAGGCCGCTCGCGCCGTAGCCGAGCACGTCGCCGTTCGGGTCGGTCGCCGCTATTTGCAGTTCAGTCGGAATGCCGACGATGTTGGACTGATTGGCCGGCGCGACCAGCACGGGCGCGGTCGGCGGGTTCAGATCGCTTGCCACGTTGACACGCACGATCTTGCCTTCGGACGGCACGCCGGCAGCGTCGATCACGAACACCAGGTAATAGCCCGGCGGCGCATCCACCGCCCGCGTCGGCGCCTGCGCGCTGATCGTCGAACCGTGCGTCTGAAAAGTGAGTTCGACGAAGCGCTGCTCCATGTTGAAGCTGTGCGTCACGGAGCCGCTCTTTATCATGGTGACGCGCGCGATGCCGGCCGTGTTCGCCACGTTCAGATGCAGTGTCGCGCCGATGTCGATGGATTCGGGAGCGGCTACGAGCGTCGGACGTGCTGCGCGTGCGCCGGTGGCGTCGAACAGATAGGGCGGATAGTAGATTTCGGCGTTGCGATTGTTGAGTGGCCCCGGTGCGCCGCCACCGCCTACCAGCACACTGCCGTCGGGCA
>Ga0307509_10008221_pt1 | contig 13346 bp, 11 predicted proteins | sample 10_EM_MG_FD_202245 | JGI IMG/M metagenome (GOLD analysis project Ga0307509, IMG submission 202245) | Populus trichocarpa ectomycorrhiza microbial communities from riparian zone in the Pacific Northwest, United States - 10_EM | ecosystem: Host-associated > Plants > Roots > Unclassified | place...
TCGCGCCGCCGGAGATCACCGTCGTCGCGATCGTTGCGGTCACCTGGCCTCCCGGATTGATCGAGAGGTTGGGTGTGCTCGTCGTGATCGCGAAGTCGTTCACGATCGGCGCGACGACCACGGTCACCGTCGTCGTGTGCGATCCGCTCGCGCCGGTGGCCGTGACGGTGAGCGGGTAGGTGCCGGACGGGACAGCGCCGACCTGGATCGCGAGCGTCGCGCTGCCACCGGTCACGATCGGCGATGGGGTGAAGCTCGTCGAGATCCCGGCGGGTTGACCCGCGGCGGTGAGGAAGAGGGACTGTGGTGCGCCCGACACGACCGCAGAGCTGATCGTCGCGGTCCCGGTGGCGAACGGCGCGACCGTGATCGTCGCGGGCGTGGCCGCGATCGAGAAGTCGTTGGCGGGCGGCGCGAGCACCGTGAGCTCGAGCGAGGCGGTGTGGGTGGCCGACGAGCCGACGCCGCTGACGGTCACCGCATACGTGCCGGGTGCGACCGACGAGCCGACGCTCAGCGTCAGCGTCGAGCCGCCTCCGCTGGTCACCGGCGACGGAGAGAACGAGGCCACGACGCCTGCCGGCAGTCCGCTCGCGACCAGCGCCACGCTCTGGGCGCTCCCCGCGGTGACCGCCGTGGTCACCGTCGCGACGCCCGACGCACCAGCGACGATCTCGACAGGTGTGACGACGGCGAGGGAGAAGTCGTTCGTCGAGACGACGACCTGGAGGTTCGCAACGAACGATCCCGAGCTCCCGGTGGCCGTGACCGCCAGCGCGTAGGTTCCGGGCACGGTCGCCGCGTCGATCGAGAGCGTCAACTGCGAGCTCTGACCGACGGTGATGGTGGTGGGCGTGAACCGCGGTGTGATCCCGGTGGGGGCGTTCGAGACGGAGAGCACCAGGGTCTGGGCGGTGCCGCTGGTCGAGATCTTTGCCGTTCCAACCGTGCCAGGTCCGAGCGTCATCACCGCCGGATCGATCGTGACGGTGAAGTCGGTGGCGAGCGCCTGGTCGAGCGTCGACGTGTCTGGTTCCAGGCATCCACCCAGCAGGACTGCGAGGATCAGTGAAGCAAAGCCGAGGACCCGTTTGCCAAGTGTCATGCGTGATCGACGCGGCGCGCCGACGTTGTGACCGAGAATCTGACGTGGCTCCTCGTCCGCTAAAACGGACGATTGTGCTTTTCCTCGACGACAACAGCCCTTAGACTCACTGCGTCATGGAGTTCCGAGACGCCTGCGGAGTGGGCTTCGTCGCCGATCTGGCGGGCGTGCGCTCGCGCAGGATCGTCGACGACGGGCTCGAGATCCTGCGGCGGCTCTCGCATCGCGCGGCGACCGGTGCCGATCCGGACACCGGTGACGGCGCGGGCATCTCACTCCAGCTGCCCGAGAAGTTCCTGCGCGCGGAGGCCGAGCGCCTCGGGTTCGAGCTGCCGCCGAATCGCCGGTTCGCGGTCGGCAACGTGTTCCTGCCGCCGGATCCCGCGATGCGCGCGGCGTGCGAGCAGCTGATCGAAGGCGCGATCCACGAGGAGGGCCAGCGCGTGCTCGGCTGGCGCGACGTGCCGATCGATCCGAGTGTCACCGGCCCGGTCGGCCGCGACGTGATGCCGGTGTTCCGCCAGGTGTTCGTGCGGATGCGCCGCGTCCCGCCATCGGCGTGGGAGCGTACGCTGTTCGTGATCCGCAAGCTCGCCGAGAATCGCGTGCGAGAGCGCGGCGCCGATCCGATCGGCTACTTTCACATCGCGTCGCTGTCGACCGAGACGCTCATCTACAAGGGCCTCTTGCTCCCGGGCCGGCTCGGGCAATTCTTCCTCGACCTCCAGCGGCCCGAGCTCGAGAGCGCGGTCGCGGTCGTCCATTCGCGGTTCTCGACGAACACGTTCCCGACCTGGGACCTCGCGCAGCCGTTCCGCTACATCGCGCACAACGGCGAGATCAACACGCTGCGCGGCAACGCGAACTGGATGCAGGCGCGGCGCAGCCAGCTCCACTCGGCGAAGTTCCACGGCGGGCTCGAGCGGCTCATGCCGATCATCGTGCCCGGCAAGAGCGACTCGGCCCAGTTCGACAACATGGTCGAGCTCCTCACGCTCGGCGGCCGCACGCTGCCCCACGCGATGATGATGATGATCCCCGAGGCGTGGGAGAGCGGCACGCTCGACGAGGATCGGACCAGCTTCTATCGCTACGCGACCTCGCTCGTCGAGCCGTGGGATGGCCCTGCCGCGATCGTGTTCTTCGACGGCCAGCTCGTCGGCGCCACGCTCGATCGCAACGGCCTGCGCCCCGCGCGCTGGATCCAGACCACCGACGGCCGGGTGATCCTGGCATCGGAGGCGGGCGTGATCTCGGTGCCGCCCGATCAGGTCGTCGCGAAGGGCCGGCTGACGCCCGGCATGATGTTCGTCGTCGACACCGCCGAGGGCCGGATCGTCGACGACGCCGAGCTCAAGCGCGATGTCGCGAGCCGGTTCCCGTACCGCAAGTGGCTCGCCAAGAACGTGTTCGAGCTCGCGGAGCTCGACGATGCCGTGCCGCCGCCCGCGATCGCCGGCGACGAGCTCGTGCGCCTCCAGCGCGCGTTCGGCTACACCGACGAGGACGTCGAGCTGATCGTCGTGCCGATGGCCGAGACCGGCAAGGAGCCGGTCGGCTCGATGGGCACCGACACGCCGCTCGCCGTGCTGTCCGACTTCGCGCCGAATCTGTGGTCGTACTTCCATCAGCTATTCGCGCAGGTCACGAACCCGCCGATCGATCCGATCCGCGAGGCGCTCGTGATGTCGCTCGACACCGCGCTCGGTCCCGACGGCAACACGTTCGACGAGACGCCGGAGCAGTGCCACCAGCTGCAGCTGCGTGGCCCGGTGATCGACAACCGCGACGTCGCGAAGATCCGGGCCGTCCGCGAGGGCGTGTTCGATCCGGTGACGCTGTCGCTCGTCCACCGGATCGAGACGGGCTGGCTGCCGCGCGCGATCGCCGCGCTGAACAAGGCCGCGGTCGCCGCGATCGACGACGGCCACAACCTGCTGATCCTCAGCGATCGCGGCGTCGATCGCGATCGCGTCGCGATCCCCGCGCTGCTCGCGCTGTCCGCGGTCCAGCAGCACCTCGTGCGCGAGGGCATCCGCATGCAGGTCGGCATCGTCGTCGAGACGGCCGAGGCGCGCGAGTGTCACGACCTCGCGCTGCTGATCGGATTCGGCGCCGCGGCGGTCAATCCGTATCTCGCGCTCGACACCGTGAAGGCGCGCGGCCTCGATCCGCAGAACTACATCCACGCGCTCGAAGAGGGCCTGTTGAAGGTGATGTCCAAGATGGGCATCTCGACGGTCCAGAGCTATCGCGGCGCGCAGCTGTTCGAGGCGGTCGGGCTCGATCGCGATCTCGTCGAGGATCACTTCTCCGGCGTGCCATCGCGGATCGGTGGGATCGGGCTCGCCGAGCTCGGCGACGAAGCCCTCGCGCGCCATCACCGCGGGTTCGGTGAAGACGGCGACCTGTTGCCGGTCGGCGGTCAGTACCGATGGAAGCGCACCGGCGAGCTGCACAAGTGGAATCCCGGGACGATCGCGACCCTTCAGGATGCCGTCCGCCGCGAGGACCCCGCGCGGTTCGCCGAGTTCGAGCGGCTGTGCGACGACGAGGAGCGGGGCCTCGTCACGCTGCGCGGGCTCCTCGACATCCAGTACGCGCTCGACCCCATCCCGCTCGACGAGGTCGAGCCCGTCGCGAACATCGTCGCGCGGTTCGTCACCGGCGCGATGTCGTTTGGCTCGATCAGCGCGGAGGCGCACGAGACGCTCGCGATCGCGATGAACCGGCTCGGCGCGCGGTCGAACTCCGGCGAGGGCGGCGAGGAGCCGCACCGGTTCGAGCCGGATGCCGACGGAAATCTCCGGAGAAGCGCGATCAAGCAGATCGCGTCGGGCCGGTTCGGCGTGACGACCCACTACCTCGTCAACGCCGACGACCTCCAGATCAAGATCGCACAGGGCGCGAAGCCGGGTGAGGGCGGTCAGCTACCGGGCGCGAAGGTCGACGAGCGGATCGCGAAGGTCCGGTGCTCCACGCCGGGAGTCACCCTGATCTCGCCGCCGCCGCACCACGACATCTACTCGATCGAGGATCTCGCGCAGCTCGTCTACGACCTCACCGCGGTCAATCCGCAGGCGCGGGTCAGCGTGAAGCTGGTCAGCGAGGTCGGTGTCGGCCTGGTGGCCGCGGGCGTCGCGAAGGCGCGCGCGGCGTGCGTCGTGATCGCGGGCTACGAGGGCGGCACCGGCGCGTCGCCGCTATCGAGCCTGAAGCACGCGGGCCTGCCGTGGGAGCTCGGGCTCGCCGAGACCCAGCAGGTCCTCGTCGAGAATCGGCTGCGCGATCGCGTGCGGGTCCAGGTCGACGGTGGCCTTCGCACGTCGCGCGACGTGATCGTCGCGGCGCTGCTCGGCGGCGAGGAGTTCGGGATGGCGACCGCGTCGTTGATCGCGACCGGCTGCGTGATGCTGCGCAAGTGCCACCTCAACACGTGCTCGGTCGGCATCGCGACCCAGGATCCCGCGCTGCGGGCACGCTACACCGGCACGCCGGAGCAAGTCGTCGCGTACTTCACGTTCGTCGCCGAGGGCGTGCGGCGTCACCTCGCGCGGATCGGGGCGCGCTCGCTCGACGAGATCATCGGCCGCGTCGAGAAGCTGCGGGCCAAGAAGCACGGCCTGCAGTGGCACGCGAAGGCGCCGTCGCTGGATCTGTCGGCGATCCTGCAGGCGCCGGTCGCGCCGGCCGACGTGCCGCGCCGGTTCATCGCGGCCCAGCCGTGGGACCTCACCGATCACGTCGATCACGCGATCGACCTCGACGCGAGGCTGCCGATCACAGCGACGCTGCCGATCGACAACAGCAAGCGTGCGGCCGGGACCTTGTTGTCTGGCCGGCTCGCGAAGCGCCACGGCGCGCGCGGCCTGCCCGACGGCTCGATCACGATCCGCTACACCGGCTCGGCGGGGCAGAGCTTCGGCGCGTTCCTCGCGCCCGGCGTCACGCTCGAGCTCGCGGGCGAGGCGAACGACTACACCGGCAAGGGAATGTCGGGCGGGAGGATCGTCGTGAAGCCGCCGCCGGGCGCGCGGTTCGTCGCCGAGGACAACGTCATCATCGGCAACGTCGCGCTCTACGGAGCGACCGGCGGTGACCTGTTCGCGAACGGGCTCGGCGGCGAGCGGTTCGCGGTGCGCAACTCGGGTGCGCGCGCGGTCGTCGAGGGCATCGGCGATCACGGCTGCGAGTACATGACCGGCGGCGCCGTCGTCGTGCTCGGGCCGATCGGTCGCAACTTCGCCGCGGGCATGAGCGGCGGGCTGGCATTTGTCTGGGATCCGACCCAGGCGCTGCGCGCGCGCTGCAACCTCGAGCTGGTCGAGCTCGAGCCGCTCGCCGACGACAGCGACGTCTGGCTCGTCAAGCAGCTCGTCGAGGACCACGTGCGGTTCACCGGCAGCGCACGCGGCATCAAGCTGCTCGCGAACTGGGATCACGTGCTCGGCAAGTTCGTGAAGGTGATCCCGATCGAGTACCGCCGCGTGCTCGAGGCGCGACGCGCGCGGCCGCAACAGCTACGGATGGCGACCTGATGGGCAAGGTGACCGGCTTCCTCGAGTGGGACCGCGCGGCGGCGCATCGCCGGCCGATCGCCGAGCGCTTGCACGACTGGCGCGAGGTCGAGCACGTCGGTGACGATGCCAAGGAGCAGGCAGGTCGCTGCATGGACTGCGGCGTGCCGTTCTGTACGCAGGGCTGTCCCCTCGGCAACCCGATTCCGGAGTTCGCCGACGCGGTCTATCGCGGTCGCTGGCAGGACGCGTACCGCCGGCTCGCCGCGACGAACGACTTTCCGGAAGTCACGGGCAGGTTGTGTCCCGCGCCGTGCGAGGCCGCGTGCGTGTTGAACCTCGACGGCGCCCCCGTGATGATCGAGGCGACCGAGCGCGCGATCAGCGAGCGCGCGTTCAGCGAAGGCTGGGTCACCGGGCCGGCGCGTGCGCCGCGGACCGGCAAGCGCATCGCGATCGTCGGGTCCGGACCGGCGGGGCTCGCCGCGGCGATCCAGCTCGACGCGCTCGGCCACACCGTCACGGTCTTCGAGTCCAGCGCGAAGCCGGGTGGCCTGCTCCGCTACGGCATCCCCGACTTCAAGCTCGAGAAGCACGTGATCGATCGCCGCCTCGCACTGACCCCGGAGATCACGATGCGCTGCGGTGTCGAGGTCGGCCGCGATCCGACCTGGCGTGCGCTCGCCGCCAAGCACGACGCGACGGTGATCGCGATCGGCGCGTTGCGCGCACGCGACCTCGAGGTCCCGGGTCGCGACCTCGCCGGCGTGATCCTCGCGATGGACTACCTCGTCGATCAGAACGAGGCGGTCGCGGGAGAGCGGCCGCACGCGATCCACGACGTCCGCGGCAAGCGGGTCGTGATCCTCGGCGGCGGCGACACCGGCTCGGACTGTCTCGGCACCGCGCTTCGCCAGGGCGCCGCGGAGGTCACCCAGATCGAGCTCGTGCCGGCCCCGCCGATCGGCCGCAACCCGGCGACCCCATGGCCGGCGTGGCCGCTCGTGTTCCGGACGTCGTCATCCCAGGAAGAGGGCGGGGCGCGCACTTTCGGGTTTCGCACCACGCGGCTCGAAGGCCAGGGCCGGCTCGTTGCGCTTCACGGGATCTCGGTCGAGCGCCGGCACGGCGAGCTCGTCGATCTGCCGGGCACCGAGCTTCGTATGGGTTGTGATGTGCTCGTGCTCGCGCTCGGCTTCACCGGTCCGTCGGCGCAGCAGCTGGTCGATCAACTGGGCGTGCGGCTCGATCCGCGCGGCAACATCGCGGTCGATCGCGACCTCGAGACCAACGTGCGCGGCGTGTTCTGCGCCGGGGATGCGCAGCGCGGGGCCTCGCTCGTGGTGTGGGCGATCGCGGAAGGGCGTCGCGTCGCGCGCGCCGTCGATCGGACGCTGAGATGATCAAGACGATCCTGCGCTGGGTGCTCACCGTGTTCATGGTCGGCGCGGGGATCAACCACTTCTACAATCCGGCGCCGTATCTCGGCATGATGCCGGCGGAGCTGCCGGCGCATGCCGTGCTGGTCCAGATCAGCGGCGTCGCCGAGATCCTCGGCGGGCTGGGGCTGATCCTGCCGCAGACCCGCAGGCTCACCGCGTGGTGCCTGATCGCGCTGTTCGCCGCGATCTTTCCGGCGAACCTGAACATGGCGCTCAACCATCTGCCACTCGGGACCCAGACCGTCCCGACCTGGGCGCTGTGGGCGCGGTTGCCGCTCCAGCTCGTGTTGATCGCGTGGGCGCACTGGTTCACCCGCCCTGAGAAGAGCTCGTAAGCGCGTGGCACGACGGATGCTCCTCTCGGGAGCATGAACAACAAGCAAAACCAGGGCGAGGGCGACCGCGTCTCGGCCCGCAAGTACAACCAGGATCTCCGCTCGTTCGTCGCGTCCGGCAAGGTCGACGCGGCCGCGCATCGCGCCGAGGACTACGTCAATGCGAATCCCGACGAGGCGGCGCGCGCCGAGCGCAAGGCGAAGCGGGGCCCGATGGGGTGGCTGGCGCGCGCGGTGGATAGCCTGCGCGCGGTGATTCACCGCAAGTAGCTCGCTCAGGCAGCCGCGCGCCAGCGCCCTTCGCGGAACGCACCGATCACGCGCTCGACCATCGCGGTCTCACCGCTCAGACCGGCGAGGTCTCCGATCCGACGAAACCCCGGCAAGGCGTTCGCGGTGCCCTTCACGTCGACAAAGCCCATGCTCCAGTCGGGGAAATTGCCCTCGGTGATGGACCTGCGAGACAGCATCAACAGCCGGTGATGGCGCATGTCGCAGCCGATCGTGACGTAGAGGCGGTCGACCACCTCGGTAGGTCCCTCGAGCACCTGGAGGAAGGACCCTTGCTGATGCATGAGGGCTCCGGTCACGCCCACGCGCTCGTTGTGCGCGCGAGCCCTCGCGAGCAGCGCGCGGAGCGCCACGTCGTCGAACGGTTGCGCCGCAACGCTCACGTACAACAGCTGGATCATCGGGATCATCTACCGGTCGAATCGACCGGATCCGGGATCCGGTGATGGCTCAGGCGGCCAGGCGGGGGAGCAGCTCGCCCCGGTCGCCGAACAGCTGATCGCGCCAGCTCGCGAGCACCGCGCGGGTATCGCGATCGTTCGGGTGAAAGCTCGGGCGGAAGTACGAGAGATACGCAGGGACGAGGCGGGTGAAGAAGCCGGGGTAGATGTACAGCCGGCCAAACCCGCGGACCCAGCGCCACGGCTTCAGCAGGACCTTGCGCGTCGCCATCAGGCGCAGATGGACCCCGAACGCGACCGCGAAGAAGATGATCGTGGTGAGGAACATGATCCACGCGCGTCGCGCGTAGCCGCCGCCGACCGCGCGATAGACATCGAACGCGACCGCCTTGTGCTCGCTCTCCTCGAGGGCGTGCCACAGCCACAGCGATCGCACCGACGGATCCATCGCATCGCGCATCCGCGCGTCGGTCAGCAGCTGCTCCGCGAGCATCGCGGTGAAGTGCTCGAGTGCGCAGGTCGCCGCGAGCTGCGACTTCGGTCCGATCACCTTGCACACGGTCTTCAAGAACCCCTTCAACCACGCCTCGACGTGGGGCGCCTCGCGATAGCCGTGCGTCACCAGCATCTGATTGAAGTCGCGGTGCTCGCGGCCGTGCATCGCCTCCTGGCCGACGAAGCCGACGACCTCGCGCTGCAGCTCGGGATCGGTGATCTGGTCGTGGAACTTCTTCACCGATCGGACGAAGAACTGCTCGCCCTCGGGAAACAGCAGCGAGAGCGCGTTCAGGAACGTCGTCTGATAGGCGTCGTCCTGGCACCAGTCGCGGGGCACGTCGGCGAACGCGAACTCGACGTTGCGGCGGGGAATCTCCATGACGCCAGCATGGGGCGGCGCGGCAAAACCTCGTAGGTCCGCATGGGACCCGGGGTTATCATTCGGGGCCAGTGTTCGAGCTGCCCGGCGCCTACCTCCGCGATCTCGTCGACATGGTCGCGATGCGCAAGGTCTCGCCCGACACGCTTCTCGACGGTCTACCGGTGACCCTCGCGGAGCTCGCCGATCCAAACACCCGGCTCTCGCTCCGCCTGTGCGACGCGATCGTCAAACGCGCCGCGCAGCTCACGCGCGACCCGACGCTCGCCATCCAGCTCGGCATGCGGATGCGCGTGTCGTCGCACGGCTTCCTCGGCTTTGCCGCGATGACCGCATCCACCGTCGGCGAAGCGCTCGAGCTCGCCGTTCGATTCTCCGCGATCCGGACCAGCGCCATCGCGCTCTCGCTGGTCGTCGAAGGCGACAGCGCCTCGCTCGTCATCACCGAGCGCGTCGATTTCGCGCAGGAAGGTCTCGCGAGCCTCCGCGAGTTCCTCGTCCTCGCGCTCGTCGTCGGCATTCGCCAGCTCGGCACCGAGCTCACCGGCCAGGTGCCGCAAGGCGCCGCCGAGTGCGCGTTCCCGGCGCCCCGGTGGATGCCCAGCGGGGTCGCCGAGGTCACGTTCGATCGCCCGGTCCACCGCCTCGTGTTCGCCGCGTCGTTGTTGAATCAAAAGCTCGTAGGCGCCGACACCGTCGCGACCCGGCTCGCGATCGAGCAGTGCGAGCGCGAGCTCGCGTCGACCCACGACGGCGAGCTCGCCGCCCGGATCCGCGCCACGCTCGAGATCGACCCGTCGACCACGCTCCCCGAGGTCGCGACCAAGCTCCGGCTGTCGACCCGCACGCTCAAGCGCCGGCTCGCCGAGCAGCACACCACGTTCTCCGCGATCCGCGACGACCTCCGCCGCCAGCGCGCGCTGCTGCTGGTGGACAACCGCGGACTCTCGATCAGCGAGATCGCGATCAAGCTCGGTTATACCGAGTTGCCCAACTTCACGCGCGCGTTCCGCAAGTGGACCGGCGTGACGCCGATCGCGTATCGCGCGCGCGCGCGCTGACTAGGAAGACGGGACGGCGAAGATTGTCTGAACCGCGGCAGTGGTCTCCGTGAGCTCGCAGCCTTGATCATCCGTGTTCAAACAGCTCGAAGACTGGACCGTCGCGTGGACCGTGTAGGCGACCGCGTTCACGTTTGGCGGGATGACGAGCGTGAACGCTGCGCTGCCGGTCATGTCGACGTACTGAGTGCTCGGGCGAAATTCGTACGACGCGCTCGGGGGATCGATCGCATTGACGTCGGCCGACATCAACGTTCCGATGCTCGCCGTTCCGCCGGTGTACACGTTCGCCTTCGCCGTGATGACGACGGATGTCGTCGTCTTGATGAGTGTGCTCGGTGCGGCCGTCATCGAGACGAACGCCAGGGTCGCAGGGCGCAGCGTCACCGCCTTCGTGATGTTCAGACCGGCGACCGACGCCTGGATCAGGACGTCCGTCGCTGCCATGGTGGGAATGAACGACGCAGTCGCGCACTTGCTCCCCGCGAGAGAAACGGTCGTGGTCGCCATCCCACCGCTTCCGACCCAGGTCCCCGCGCTCGTCTTCAGCGTGACGTCGAGCGGCGAAGGTCGGTGCTCCGCCTCCGTGCACACACGCATCTCGACGGGCGTCATCCCATCGGCCACCAGATAGCAAGCGGGGCAGGCGAGCGAGAGCTCGAGCGCATTGGACGTGGTGTCGGTACCGGCGTTCGTGGTCACGAGGTCCGAGTCGGCGTAGCAACCGGCAAGTACGATCACGAGAGTAAGGCGCTTCATATGACTCGAAATCCTGCGGCGTCAGGTGCAAATACATCTGCCGCGACCGTGCTCGTCGCGGTTGCGACAAGCACCGCGGCAGGGGTTGCCGTGGGTATGATGATCCCGGGGATTGCCCCCACGCCGCTTCCCGTCGGTCCCACCGCGATCGTGACGAGCGCACCACCCCACATCGGCGCGTTTCCGTGGGTCTGCACGACCGTCACGTCGACGTTCACGTTCGGACTCGCTCCATTGATCTGGATCGAGCAAGCGAACGGCGCACCATGCGTGACCTGTTGTGGCGCCCCCAGCGTAATCGTTCCCACCATGATTCCCTCCTTAGCGGTCCGTATAGGCCTTCTGGATGTAGTGATACGCGTCCGTGTCGACGGAGAGGCCGACGAACGGTGCGACGCCGAAAATTCGGGACGCGTTCGTCGGATCCTCGCGATGGAGCAGATAGAAGAACGTCCCGACGCTGAGCCGTGCGTGCTCGCTGAGACGGCGTCCGACGGCGACCATCGGATACGCGCCGAGCATGATCGAGTCGACGGTGCGGCCATCGATCCCCGGCGACGTGAGACTCACGCCGAGGCTGAACGACCACAATTGCCTGACAGTACAACCGACGAGATCCTTGATCGCGACGTCTCTCTCGACCTTGGCGAAGTAGAAGTTGATGCCGAAGAACGGCGTCAGCCACGGGGTCTTCGCACCGCCCGCGAGCGGTGCGGCAACGGCCACGCCGAGATCCGGCGAGATGAACGTTCCTACGGGTGCGGTCGCCCAGGCTCCATTCGACTGGTGGGCGAGCGGCGTCTTGATCCGGAGCCTCGACTGCGCGTTGGTCACGGCCGTACCGATCGCCATATCGAGCGCGGTGCGCTTCGCGGCCTCCGCGACGCTCTTATCGGTCACGGCCTTCGCCAGATCGGCGATCGCCTTGTCGGCGGCGACGACGGCATCGACCAGCGGCGCAACGTCGGTGTGACAGACGCCCGCGATCGCGGCGACCTGAGGTGCGATGGCATCTAGCGGCGTGCCCTTCGCGAGCAGGTCCGACAACGTCACGTACGCGACCTCGTCGAGCGTGACCTGGATCGGCACCGGAGAGGACTTCGCCTTCGCCGCGTCCGCCAGCAGGGCCGCGATCGCCTGGTCGCGCGCAGGATCGACCTTGCCCTTGAGCTCGGCGAGCCGCTTGATCCAGAACTGATCGACCGACGAATTTCGTGCCTTCAAGACCGCGACGGCCGGGTCGATGTTCGCATCGGCCGATGCGAGGTCGAGCACGCTGTCGAGCTCGTGATTGATCATGATCGTCGGCGAACTACATGTCAGGTTCGCCGCTTTGAGCACCGCGCGAGCCCGAGCATCCGCGGCCTGAACCCGTTGATTCGCCCCGTTCAGACCCGCCTTGAATGCGTCATTCGCCGCCTTGGCCACGAGGTACTCCCTGGGTGCAACGGATCGCGAGAGCTCGTCGAGGAGCTGCGCCTTGAATCCCTCGAAGTCCCCCACCGCGACCGGCGATGCATCGCGCTGCGCTGTGATCGCGTTGGTAAGCGCGGTCTTGGTCGCGTCCGTCGATTCGAGATCGGCGTAATAGCCGGCGCTGACGACGGTCGTCCAGCTCGCGATATCGGTCGTCGATAGACCCTTCGACGGCGTCACCAGGAAGCAGAACTGTTGGTCGAGCTGGAGCGGTGGAATGGTCGCGCGGAGCACGCGTGCGGCGGCGTCGCCGGATGCCGCCATGGCGAACTTGAAGTACTGCTTCGCCGTCGGCTTCGGCGACTTGCAGTTCGCCTGCTCCAGCACCGGCCAGACCTCGATGGTCGCGGTCAGCGTGACATCCGGCGCGGCCAACTCGACGACGAAGCTCGTTCCGGATGGAAACTGCGAATCCGGTAGGAGCGTCGTGTCCGCCGGCGTATTCGCGACCAGGTGGACAGTCGGCAAGGTGTCCGCCCATGTCTCCACCCCGTGACCGACCACACCCACCACCACGAGAGCAAAACTTGCCTTCACGTCCACCACCCGTTGAATAGACTCGCTCACGCTAGATCAACGAGTGCGCGAATGCAATGCCGCAATCCGCAGCAGCACGGCAAGAATTGCCGACTCGGTGATGATCGACGGTGACGTCGAACGACGGGCTCGCCTGCTCGACGACCTTCGCCGCGAGCGGGCCCTGCTCCTCGGAGACAACCGCGGACTCTCGATCAGCGAGATCGCGATCAAGCTCCGCTGCACCGAGCTGCCCAACTTCACGCGCGCGTTCCGCAAGTGGACCGGGGTGACGCCGATCGCGTACCGCGAGTGCGGTCGCCAGTCCGGCACCACCACGAAGTGCCGAAAGCGAACGAAGGCTGGAAAGCATGAGACGCGTACGTGATGACCACGAAGTTCGGGCAAGCGAACGAAGGTCGGAAAGCAGACGTGGATGGGTGAGGCGCGGGCCGGACGTGGATGACCACGAAGTTCGGGCAAGCGAACGAAGGTCGGAAAGCAGACGCGGGTGTGGCGCAGCGCGGGCCGCACGTGGCCTTGTTGACGCTGCGTGCGACCCCTTC
>Ga0307509_10008222_pt1 | contig 13344 bp, 9 predicted proteins | sample 10_EM_MG_FD_202245 | JGI IMG/M metagenome (GOLD analysis project Ga0307509, IMG submission 202245) | Populus trichocarpa ectomycorrhiza microbial communities from riparian zone in the Pacific Northwest, United States - 10_EM | ecosystem: Host-associated > Plants > Roots > Unclassified | place...
GCACGAAGCCCACTCGATGTCATGCCCCACCCGCCCTGATAAGGTACCTCAAGAGGAGGAGAATGAGGAGGAAATGACCGGTACTTGATTCCTGTAATTTTTGTGGTTATGGGCTCACGTAAATCATCATTTTTGGTTTACAAATCTCACTTGTTATTTGAAGGAATGGTGTGGAGGATTTTCTTTTGTTATTGGGTTTTCAGGCCATACCTCAGGGTGCATGCCATGGATTTTCCCGTATTTAGTTACAAATAAACCGAGGATTTAACAAAAAAAAAAAAAAAGACTTTGAACTGAAAAGTTTGTTCTGGTACTTTAGTTGCTACCAAGACTTTGCCACAGTACCAGTCCTTCCGCGAAAACTTTGCGAACGGGAGTGTACAACGCTTCAACGATGCATGGCTAGAAAGCACAGGAAGGCGACGATTTACAGCACCAGGAAGAGATGCCCCCAGCAGAATCATTGCTCATTCTCGCCTAGTAGGCTAAGCACGCTCCTCCACAGAACAATCATTTGTGAAGGGTATCAAACCTTTAATGTTCACATTTTATGATACTATCATAGTAGGTGTTGCTTACTAATTCATATTATTCCGTATATCCTAAGTTCTTGACTGACAGTGTTTCCAGGATCAGAGTTAAACGTCTCTGCACATTCAGCCCTTGCATCTACAAGGAGGCGGCATTCTGGACTATTTCATGTATCATATTAGTGTCTCTTCGGTAGATATCGTGAATTGCTCGGGTATTACTAGGGCAACTAATACTATCAGCGCTTCTATGGTATACTGGAGGGCTGTGGCCCTCCACGATGGTCCCTCAAACTAGTATCATACATCCTGTTGCATTGCTCGGAGTCCTTGGAGTTGGCACCAATGCTCGCTGTTGCTTAATGTCTCGCTTCGTCATATGCGGTCTTCGGGTATCGGTGCCCTGAGGTCTTTGGCCAAATATTGGGCTTTCGGAAGTAGAGGGATAGTGCAATGGATAGTAAAGGATCGCCTCGCTCTGTGCCCACTGAACCTACAGCGCCAACAAGAGAACCTGAAATATTGGAGCTCCACAGATTAGTGAAGCATTCTAACTGTGTTGCTACTTGCTAGGGGGTCAGCTAAGATAAGATACCATTTTCTACCGCATAAAGAGAACTCTTGATCTACTTCCAAACTACCGCAGAAACCTGAATGATTGACCGGTGTGCTTTGTTGTTCTTTCCTCTTTCAGTACGGTGCAGGAATTTTTACTTTTTTCCCTGTCTTTGAAGGGGAAAGGGGCTGTGTTTTTTGCTGTTCTTTTTTACCCCCTTTCCAGAGGAGGCAATTTTAGACATCATAGGGCGCGGTTCAATTGTTGAAGTTTTAAGCGGTAGTTGAATTTTAAGCGGGCGCACTCACTTAAGTGAGGTGTGAACCATAGCCCGTTACCTGCAACGAGCTGGTACCGGTATTCGGCAAACTACTTGTATTTTATCCTATGACAACCTCAGAAATGCCCCCGGGGTCAAGAAGCCTTTCAACGGGAAGAAGAAATAGCACAGGTATCACATGTGGCGAACGCAATATTGACCGACTTTGGATCCCTGAGGTAAATCCTCCTCCCCTCGAGGATAATCCCTCATATTTCTCGAATTACTGTTGTTAGTTACCTGCCTCCAATCCTGTCACACCTGTTGTGAAGAGAGAATGGATACCCTGCTGCTCTCCGGAAAAAGGGTACCGATTACGAAGCCGTAACTGCCGATAATGTACGGACATGGGGGCAGATATCCCACGTATCTTTGATGACTAACACTAATGCTAAAGGTATAATTCGCAGCATGAGATGGCAGATGCCGAGGGCGATACTTCGAAAAAAGGAAGCAAAAAAAAATCATGCGAGTCGGGATCGTTCCCTCGAATCATACAGATGGTTTAATGGTATGGCAGTACGGGCAGTTGAATGGTCAGTACGGAGGTACGATACAGCATGTAAGTTTTGTAGGTTACACAGGGGTGATGGTGGCTGTCCTCGTTTGTGGACCTACAAAGCTTACACGCTGTACCTCCGTATATCTAGCTATCAGACACGTGATCTGCTGATTCAGCAGGAGAATTATATCGAGAGACTGGCGATTGTCTAGGGAGTCGTTTCCTAGGCCTGCATGGAGGAATCCGATGCGATGCTCTAGACGGCGGGGCACTAGTAATTGAACTGTGTTTCCAAACTCGAGCGCTATTGCATGACATTGGGATCTAAGCAGACAAGCTGAATTCCAGCCGCAGGCGGGAGTGGCTCTCGACCGACGATGGATAATTGCCAGCAGAGAGACACGGCCAGTATCATGCATAAGCTGGCAGTCTAAGCAATTGCTGCAGTTCGCCAAGCTGGGCAGCCTGGAGGGTGTGACCAAAGATCACTCGTGTCTCACCTGAAGTAAGTATTGTTTAACAAAAGAGCTGGGCACTCGAAAGATTGAGCTTTCAAATGAGTACTATTGCATGCATGTATGCTGCTGGAGCGCACTTTAGAGAAACTTTGGGAAATATCCAAACCCCTTGAATACACAGTAAGTACGATATTTGCCGATTTTCATCCTCGTTTGGGTGCATTTTCATACTAAAAATGGGGTCTCGTGGGAAGCAGGAAGTCCGTTAACTACCCTATAAATAAATCAATTCTTCAACAACCTGTAGGTTTAGGTATTACTATTGCACTAAATTTTTGAAATGGATGAACAGGGTAAGGAATTTTGCTCGAGTGGTAGGAAATCTCGCAGTTTTCGGAACCGGCATCATTTTGGATCGGCACCCATGCGGATTGTCACTTAAATTGAGCTTTAAACCCGTTGCACTAATTGGTTAACGCCACCGAGGGAACAAAAGGACTTTGTATGAAAATATTATATGAATTTAGAAATTCCAGCTCCTTAGCTATCCATAGATATATTTTTCATTTGAAATCATGAAGGCATGAGACCACGAATTATGATTTTTCTGATCCTGAATTGCTGCATTTTTGGTGTGTACTAGTCGGTGGGTACCCGGGCCCACTATGAAAGGTAACTTCTGTCCAGGAATTGTAGAGTGAGAGGTATGTACTGTACTATATTTAGCATAGTGGATGCTGGTTGTAATGTATCTCTTACATAACAAAACCCCTCGATCTGGTAGGGACTGCACTCACCCATGGTACAATAGAAAAGGACGGAAGAAAAGATCAGCAAGATCATATTGAGTGGTTAGGAGACGGTCTGTATCGGCGGAAAAATTCTGGGATTGGCGGACACTTGAAATCTGAATTGAACGAGTTGGTCTTTTCAAGTAAAGGTACAAGTATACAGTTCAATCCCTTCATTTTCATAAGCCCCATAAAATAACCATTCTGAGGGGCTTGATTCCCTCTATTTTTGTCTCAGCATTGCCTTATATGGCCTTGGTAAAAATCCCGAGATTTAGAATAACAGCTAGATATAGAATGCAGCTACTCCAGTGTAATGGCATTTTGTAACACTCCAATTTTTCCACAACCCCTTCTCGATCTTCACTCGAAATTCTTGCCTCGCTACCCAAAGTTTTCCGTCCTTGTTTACCATGGGCGAGTACCTGCAGGCATCACCACCTGGCCCCAGCTGTTCGGAAAGATCTGCAAATTTATATTTACCTTAGGGCAATTGTCTCCATCCGTAGACCGAGTGAGCCCTCAGCGAGGCCCTCAGCGAGGCGACACCCTCAGCGAGGCTTGGCGGCAAATTTCCGTACACAACGAATCAAACTGCTAACAAATCTTTGGCAAGCCTCGCTGAGGGCTCACCTGGTCTAATTCTTTTTCAGCGATCAGGGGAAGGCAAAAGCAAAAAGAAAGAAAAAATCAATTTTGGCGTGTTCCGACCCCGCTCTCCAAAAATGCCCAGTGAATGGCGGGGAGATCTCCGGCACCAAGCACGGTAGGTGGTAAAGGGAGCAAGGAGTTAGCTGGCTGCTCCCCGAAAGAAGGTTTGCCTCCAGGTAACTACCGGTAATATTTCGACTCCATTCATGGATTCATTAGTCATGACGTCAATATAAGCCCCATCAAGACAATCAGATTCCGGCCTAGAATCACAAACGAGAGTATTGACGTCGGCCACAACATCTCTAGTAATATGGAAAGCTAAAGCGAAGTAGTCCACGGTAAGGCAATTTTAGAACTTTAGATTGCAGTAGCGCAGATTCTCCTGAAGGAAAAGCTTCTCTCTGCTTGGAGAGAAGGGGAGCTGCTAAATTACTAGGCGTATTAATCAGCGGCAAATGGCGGCCTAGATTAGAATTAATTTAGCAAGTGTGGCTCCGCTCTCTGTACTACCTGTTGGTTATCGATTACGATAAAAACTCCAGCGATTCGAGATCTCCAGCTGTTAAAAATACCCCGGGAAATCGCCATATAAGCCGAAGATAGGTTTGGTTTGGAAAAGGTTAACGGGATCGCCGAAGAAGAAAGGTGACCCGGCACACCGGGATATCCCAGGCTATTCCGCATCAGGAAGGCGCGAGTCTCTATTGTGAGCTTTTGACTCCGAAACATGAGATTAGCGACCGAGCTGAGATCATGAACCGCAGGCGTTTTTCGCGGTACTCCACGCCCGCGTTCGAGGCGGGGGAACAGCCTTGCGCGGGTGGTGTTGCGGTAGCACAGGCTCCGGTGGAAGCTAGGTCAAAAAAGGTAACTGCGCTACAGGGCTGTCCCGTTTGCGTGCGACTTGGAATGACCTCAGCTAGGAGGACCTCGCGCCACACCCACACGCGCAGGTACATACCGCAAAGCGATACTCGAGTAATACCGTAGCACACTTACACCCCTGTATCTCCGAGCCCGACAATCTGGATACATAGCTGTCCAATATAGATTTCTGTGAGTTCAAGATCTCTTCATAGCAAAACATGACCTGCTGACTTGTATCACCTGCCCAGCGGGATAGGTTCTTTGGATTTTTGCCGTCTGAGGTAGTAGGGTGCGAGTGGGCACTCGGCTTTGTGATAACTGCGGCGCATGATAAAAAGATATCCGGCTATGCTATTAGAAGCGTTGAGGGAGCGTCGACAGCGCGGAGAGCACCTATGATGGAGAACAGATCTCTGAATTTGTGCGGGCACAGCCGGGTATGAACGGATGTATGAGGTTATAATTAAGGTGAAATACATGGATGCGGAGCCTTGCGCTTGGTTGGCCAAGACCCTGCAAGAGAACGGCACAACCCCAATATCAGGGAAGATAGCCACCGGTGCCAACTGCTAGTACGGAGCGGTACAACCTCTGTGATTTGCCTATGATTTTAAACTCATTTTCCTCGTAGTATTAATTTGTTGCGCTCCGATTGGCAAATATTTAGCAGAAAGGTTGGAACAGTGCTGTGGCAATGTCTTAGCGGCAATTGAGGTGTGGTTAGTGTCGTTCAAAGTGAAGGTGGTTAGCTCGTTTACAACTGCGATTAGCTTTAAGGGTGATGAGGTGCCAAGTATGAGGCACCATCTCCGCAAGACAAAAGGAGCTGGAATTCTTCTCTCGCCAGAAATGAGCATCTTCCTCACAGAGCTGCCCAAATGGACGCCCATTGCCCCCTACCCACCCCTATTGTCGAAGTCTCTATATCGACCCACCAGACTCCAACAAATCTGCAAAAGACAATGGGGCAGATGAGCATCGCCAACCGGGATGACCTCCGGCTCCAACTCCGAAGAAAACCACACTCCTCTTCAAGGAGGAAGCCCTGTGAAACCAATTGCACACTCCCACTACAAATTAAACTCGCCCCATAAAAGGTTGAATGGCCTCTCCAGTACGCATACCAAGATTGCGGCAGGGGGCTGCAATCCCGGGATGTTGGCGGGCTGACAACCTAGGCCACTCGAAAGAGTGCCTGCTAGCTCAACACAACTTTGTGGCTCAACAGAACTTTGTGGCTTACATAGAAACTCTGTGAGTCAATACAACTTTGTGGAATAGAATAAAGAGTTTGTGGCCTAACAAAACATTGTGGTTTAGGATAATTTTGTAGCTAAACATAAAATTTAACTACATACAAGCATGTTATAATATACCGGTTCTAATTTAGAGGTAGTTTTGTGACCTTGCTTGTTGCTTGGATATTCTCTTTTCCTTTGCTGGACTAAAACATCTGGGTTTATGTAACGACCCTACAATAGGTAGCTACAATAACTACCACCTTAGCCCAAAAGGTACACCAAGTGGTAAGAGCAGGTGGTATGGTCTAGTATACTTAGTATACGAGAATGTCGGTTTGCCTGGAGCAAGGTCCAGGGTACAATACAGTAGCCATAGGTACTCTGGTATGCAGGGTAACCTGACAGGAGAATGTTCGCATAAAGTCAAGAGAAGTATGTGAACGTTACACTGGTCTCCGAGAAGACCTTTGGTGTTACCAGGAGGACTTCCAAAGCGGTTAAAGGCATAAGAGGGGAAAGTTACCCTACCTTCACCGGCAAAGTCATCCTGGAAATTAGAGGCCAATTGCCCCATGTTGTATGGGCTGTAAGATGTTTAAGGGTGTACATTTACCTGCTCAGAGAAGTCAGCCGCCTGAGGAAGAGTGGCCCGAAGATGCTATCGAACTTATGAGAATTGAGCTAACACCCCCCTCTGGCCCCAGCCTTGGGACAGCACGTCATAGGCAGATGGCTGCATAGTTACTCGTTTGCTAGTAAAAAGAGGTCATTGGAGCAGCTGGCATAACACCATATAGGTTGTCGCTGTCCATCCGACTGAATATGGGTCTCAGGATTTATAAGGGGAGTATGGGTAACCTCCAATATTGTGGGCATCCATATATGGTCCTTCCGGCATCTAGGAGTCTATCTCAGTCTACGGGTAGTAGGGTAGTCTTCCTAGTGGTAGTTATGTGGTCCAAGGGGGCCAGGGTGATTTGGGGACAAATACCTAAGTAACGAGAAGGAACCTTCTCATATTGATTTTTAGCATTACTAGGGGTTGTCAATGGACTCTAGAGGTATGAGTCTTATCATGGTAGAGTATGTCTCAAGAGGCTGGCTATGGGTAGTGCCTATTTAGCCAGCCATCAGATACACCTTACCAGGGGAGCATGCATGTCAAACTATCACATTAAGTAGTTGCGTAGATTATATGAGGGACTGCATAGCTTGTATAGATGAAACTACCATTGAGCCAGTGAGTCCACCACCTAGGTGTTGACTCTGGTTGTTGTCATAGCAGTTAGCCACTGGTATGACTTCGAGAGGAAGAGTTTTTCCACCTTGGGTTGTATTGGAGATGCATGGCGGAAATGGATGTCCTATTGATGGAGTTAACAGTACCCAAGTTGGTCCGATACTTCCGGCAGGATAATTCCTGAAGCAGGGTAGACCTCTGACATCCCTGAGCAGGATAGGGTACTCGTACAAGGTCGGAGTACTGGTGAATGTCAAAGGTTTAAATCTTATATCTACATCAGTTTAAGCATTTGGTATTCTACATTGATAACCAACTTTCCACGAGAGAATTAATTGAGTGAAGCTTTAAGCTTAACGATATTAAGTTTTACCATTTAACTCTTTTAAAAGATTTTACGTCATCTATATCTTTTACTTTGAGTGTTTGGTGCGGTTGCAGTCTTGAAGTTTACCACTCTACAAGGTACCCCCGTTACAGTTCAACATATGTAGCTCCCCCAGGATGACCGTATATCTGAACAGAAAAGCTTGCTGGAAGTAGGACAAACCCGGAGCCATCTGTGGTAGCTACTCGGGCAACTGCCAGAGTTTCCCTTCTTTGAAGAAATTCACTGATTGGAACCATAACATATTTGCACTTAATCATATATGCCGTGCAGCTTTATATATATGCATGGTGTCTTGACAGATGGCTATTCCAACTGATCACTCAGTTTTCCATGAGAACTATTGGCATGTTTGCTTATAGGCTGCATATATTAAATTATGGTTCATTTTCACAAAAAGATTGAAGACTATCTACTGGTGCAGTGTAGACACCCCGAGATAGATTAGTAGTCGGGAGACTATCTGAGTTCGAGTACGGCAATTATTTTCAGAATCAAACAGTCTTCGCACTTTCGTGAACAAAGTTGAAGGACTGAAAGATACAAAAGTCCTTAAGAAAGGAAGGTAATGCAGAATATAGTATAAATGGAGGGCTCTTCCCCAGTGGTTGAGAGGAATCAAGCAATGGAGAAAAGACCTTAACAATATAACAAGTTATAAACAAATCTTCTAAGTTGGAGAAAACTTTAACTGTCCAATTACTTTACTGAGTCTTCCTGACATATCCTAGTATCCTTGAACCATGGCCTTGTTAGTGCAATATCTCTTCGAATTAACTTCCCTGTAACACTATATTGTTACACTCCCAGCACCAAAGCTCATATCTTAACTCATGATTACAGACATTCTCGCTTGTCTTTCATTATACCTATTCTTCCATACTAGATACAACAATACTTAGACTGCTATTGTCGCATCTCAAGCAAACTCTGAAGACTTCGAATCCCCCGATGATTGGGAACTAGAATCTGAAGGGGGCATGACACTCCAGTGCTCAACCACTTCACCTGCTCCTACTCTTCATCCTTGGTCTGAAACTCCAGAGACCACAGTTTGAGTCACCCTCACTCTTGATAATTATCAAAACATTTCAGAAGCCTATCAGGTACTGATCGACTCTGAGGAACAAAACTAGTGGCTCACCCAATACAGGATTGTATGTCACCCATTCAATTCAGTTAGAAATGGGCAATGGTAGAACACCCCAAATACTTGCTTGCTCTCGATATCATTCGACAAAAACTTCTCTCGATGTAAACCCAACATTAAAAAATGAAGGAAATTGACCAGACTCACCTCACGCCTCTATTCTGCAATCTCAAGAGACCAGATAATCGCAGATAATGATTCCATTGACACGACATCCGTTATCCCCGCAACTAGATTCCATACAACTGCATTGACTTCAATGGTCATGAGTAGACAGCAAGCGGAATTAGGACTATCACGAAGTTCTGGAGTTCAAAAGCCTAGGAATCAAGCTCCAATCAATGTACCCATTAATCCTGCGGAACACTTTTGATCTCAAATTACACAGGTATTTATATACATTTCTAACTGAATAAAATAGAGTTGAGATGTGAAACCAGTGAATGATAGCTCACGACAATGGCTATCACCTTAGCCAAAATGGTTTGCCAAGTGGAAACCAGAGGTGGTATAGTCCGGTATACTTAGTATACAAAAGGCTGGTAAACCTAGGGCTAGGACAAAGGAGCAGTAGAGTAGCTTCAGGTACTCTCCTAGGCGGGGTAACGTTTCGCGAGTAAGTGCTCATAAAGTCAAGAAAACTATGAAAACATTACACAGGTCTTCAAGACAAGGTTAGGTGTCAATAGAAGGACTGCTGAAGAGGTTAAAGGTATAAGAGGGCAAAGTTACCCTGAGTTAGGGATTTGACAATTATGCCCATGGATTCCAGTTACCCTACTGAGGTGGCCAAGTTACTCAACCTGTGCCGGCAAAGTCATCCTGGAACTTAGAGAGGTCCTTTGTCACACATTCCACAGGCTGTTAGATGTTCAGACATGCAGCTGCACCTGCATAGAAAGGCAAGGAGCCTGGGTAGGGGTTGCCCAAACATGGTATTGAATATAGGAAAGTTGAGCTATGTAACGGGGGCACCCTGTAGAGAGGTGAACTCTACGGTTGCGACCGCACCAAACACTCAAAGTAGAAGATAAAGATGAGGTAAAATAATTCAGAAGAATCAACGGTAAAACTTAATATAGTTAAGCTCGAAGCTTCACTCAATTTAGTTCTCTCGAGGAAAGGTTGGTTCTCGAAGTAGAATGCCACACGCTTAAAGATAAGTAGATATCAGATTGAAGCCTTTGATATTCCCCACTACTCTGACCTTGTGGGAGTACCCTGTCCTGCTCAGGGCTTGTCCGAGTTCAACCCTCCACCAGGAATTATCCTTTGGGAGGTATCGGACCCACTCGGGAACACTTAAGTCCATCAATTGGATATGAGTTTCTGCAATGCATCTTCAATACAACTGGAGGTGGAAAAACTCTTGCTATCGAAGTTATACCAGTGGCTAACAGTTATGACAACAACCGGAGTCAATACCTAGGTGGTGGACTCACTGGCCCAGTGGTAGTTTCGTCTATACAACCAATGCAGTCCATCATTTACTCTACACGACTATTTAATATGATAAATTGACATGCAAGCTCCCCCGGTGAGAGGTAGCCAATAGTTGGTTAAATGGGCGCTACCCATAGCCAGCCTCTCGGGACATACTCTACCGTAATAAGACTCATACCCTTAGAGTCGATTGACAACCCATAGTAATGATACAAATCAAGGGGAGAAGGTCCAGGCTGGTTACTCAGGTATTTGTCACGAAGGTACCCTGGCTTTCTGAGACTACCTGAGTACCACTAGGAAGACTACCCTACTACCCGTAGGCTACCAGAGCTCCTAGGTGCCCGAGGGACCATTTATGCGTGACCCTCATGTTGGTGGTTACCCATACTCTACTTGTATCTCCTGCGAAAGACATTCAGTTGGACGGACGGCGATGAAGTATACGATGTTATGGCAGCCGCTCGAATGACCTCTCTTTACTAGCAAATGAGCAACTATGCAGCCGTCTGCCTATGATGCGCCGTCCCAACGCTAGGGCCAGAGGGGGGTGTTAGCAAAACCCACCCAAGTTCAATAACATGTTCGGGCCACCTTTACTCAGGTGTGGGGCCTCCTCACGCAGATGCGAGTGCGCCCATGAACATCCAAGAGCCCATGGAATATGAGGCAATCGATCTCTAAATTCTAGGATATCTTTGCTGGTGAAGTTAGGGTCACTTGGACTCCTCAGTAGGGTAACTGGGGTCTATGGGCAAAATGAACAAATTCGCAAGGTTGGGTAACTTTGCCCTCTTATGCCAATAACTTCTCCGGACGTCCTCCAGTCGACCACAAATGTCGTCTTGGAGGCTCGTGTAACATTCCCATAATTCCCTTGACCTTATGTGAATGTCCTCCCGAAAGGTTACCCTGCCTAACAGAGTGCCCAAGGCTACTCAACCGTTCCCTAGACTTTGTCCTAGGTTAACCAGCCATTGTATACGCGGTATACAAGACCATACCACCTCTGGTTACCACTTGGTATACCATTTGGGCTAAGGGGGTAGTTATTGTAGCTACCTATCGTAGTGTCGTTACATGCTAAGACCTCCCTCTGGCCAGAGTATTAGGACGGCGTATCATAGGCAGACGGCTGCACGGTTGCTTGTTTGCTATTAAAAAGAGGTCATTTGAGCAGCTGCAGTAACACCGTATACATCATGGCCATCCATGCAATTGAAATCTTTTTTTTTAATCTTGTTTATTAATTGTTTTTATTGGGGCCAGCAGGCCAAAATAGGGACATCCCGCAGGGTTAGGTACAATGGACATTGGCCGGAATGAAGACCATGTCGTCCAAAACCTCCAACTACCGTCCATCCCGCGATTCCCAAGCTAAAACCCTCTGATCCTTCACGACAAAGGAAGCTCCGCCGGGTGCTATGGGTAGAAACTATAAGGAGATGAGAACACGAGCCTTAAAACAGCGAACCAATAACCCTGTGAAAGCCTGTCCTAAAAGAAACACATTCCCAACCGACAGTAGAAACAACCAAGAAAGGAAAACAAACCCACTCCCTCAAGTCAAACTAACCTATAAGCTAAACCGTAGTAAAACTCCACCGGGCCCAGCTCCCAAAGGAATAGGTGATACCTGAATGATGGGTCTTGGGGACACTTGAGGGGAGAAAAGCTCCTGGAGGGATATAGCCCCACCAGCGGAGGCTCAGGAAGAGCAACCGAGTTCGAGAGAATGCCACCAGAAGAAGGAAGGCTCGTGGCAGCTGGAGAACGATCCGGTCGGCTATTTGGGGAAACAGGACCCAGAAAGAAGGTTTAAACTTGCCCCTCCAGTCCGGGGACATCAGAAGGAAACAGAGGTCTGGTCGTGGGTGTAGAGCCCCAAGCAGTAGGGTTCCGGCCGATCCAAAGGTTTGGGAGGGGGAGGGCAGAGGGCTAACCGACACGAGAAGTACGAGGAAGGCCGACGGAAGCGGGGTCACAATGTTTTGAACAGTCTGACGGTACCAGCAGAGCACAAAGGAGATAGGGGAAGAACAGAGAGAAGTCCCACCGGGGACCACTACTTTATCGATCGACGGAGTCAAAAGACCGACCGTTGACAGGTGAGGGGTTGCCGACCGTGGATGGATGCCTAAGCGAGCCCAGAGAAGAGGGGGTGAAGACAGACTCAACCAACTCCTAGGAACAGGCACGTCAGGACGGACCATCAGAAGGGAAAGGAGGAGGGGAGGGGAGGGGTTTCAACAGACAGAGGCAATGTGGCATGTCTGAAGAGAGGGGAGTGGATGGAAGTGACGATGATTTCTCGTCGTGTTGAGATTTCAATCGCCGGAGGTGTAGAGGAGACGGAAGATGATCTATCCAACTGAATGTGCTTTGCAGGATATATAAGGTGAGTGTGGGTAACCGCCAAAATGGGGGTCACCCATATATGGTTCCTCCGGCACCTAGGACTCTATCTTAGCCTACCGGTACAAGGGTATTCTCCCTAGTGGTACTTAGGTAGTCCCAGGAGGCGAGGGTGCTTTTGGGACATACACCACAGTAAGCAGCCGGAACCTTCATCTCTGGATTGGTAGCATTACTATGGAATGTTAATGGACTGTAGGGGTATAAGTCTTATCACGGTAGAGTATGTCCTGCGAGGCGGGCTATGGGTAGCACCCATTTAACCAACCATCAGTTACATCTCACCTGGGAAGCTAGCATGTCAAATGATCACATTGAGTAGTCGTGTGGATTAAATGAATGACTGCATAGCTTGTATAGACGAAGGGACAAGTGGGCCACTGAGTGCAACGGGGGTACCCTGTAAAGAGGTGAACTCTAAGGTTGCGAACACACCAAACACGCAAAGTAGAAGATAAAGATAAGGTAAAATAATTGAGAAGAATCAACGGTAAAAGTTAATATAGTTAAGCTCGAAGCTTCCCTCAATTTAGTTCTCTCGAGGAAAAGTTGGTTGTCGAAGTAGAATGCCAAACGCTTAAACTTAAGTAGATATCAGATTTAAGCCTTTGACATTCACCACTACTTCCGACCTTGTGCGGGCACCCTGTCCTTCTCAGGGTCTGTCCGAGGTCTACCCTCCATCAGGATTTATCCTGCCGGAAGTGTCGGACCAACTCGGGTACACTTAACTCCATCAATAGGATATGAGTTTCTGCAATGCATCTCCAATACAACCGCAGGTGGAAAA
>Ga0307509_10008224_pt1 | contig 13344 bp, 10 predicted proteins | sample 10_EM_MG_FD_202245 | JGI IMG/M metagenome (GOLD analysis project Ga0307509, IMG submission 202245) | Populus trichocarpa ectomycorrhiza microbial communities from riparian zone in the Pacific Northwest, United States - 10_EM | ecosystem: Host-associated > Plants > Roots > Unclassified | place...
TGCCGTTCATGATATATAGGGGAGAAAGCTAAGCTTTTAGATATACGCCGAGTGGGAGAACATAGAGTGCCACGAGAGGGGAAATGAGGAGAGCCATTCGTGTGTCGATGAACATTGCCACAAAAATGCTAACGTATCTTCTTCGTGAACGAAAGTGGACTGCAGGTAGTTTCTTGAGCCGATTTCTGGTATGGAGGATGAGAAATTTAAAGATTATGGTTTATGCGACAACGGCGACAATAGAGCGGTCAGAGGGCACGACAGCATGGGTAATTTCACCATTATTCCACGCGCATCTGTTTCGTAAGGAATCTATGTTCAAGCGTAATGAGGAAAGTAGATTGAGTAGAACTACACACCTCATCGATGTAATGTCCAAAACGGGTCTTTGTTGTACTTTACTTTTTCTCATTCTTTATCTGTAGGTGATTCATCGTAATATTAATAAATTACACGGGTGTATTCTTGTAGCTATTTCTGTTGTTGACCATCAAATGTCAGTCGGAAGTCCATTCGTATAAATTGTGATCGTGAGTCTGCAAACCTGTGCTAGGTGAGAGCAGGACGACACATTGGGAAAGAGCGGCGGCCCCCCTATCGTGGGACGTTCCGCCAATTTCCAAATCAACCCGTATTGCACGCGGTACACTAAGCCGGGTCCCGGCCGTCTTGACCATATGCAGGAGGTGGACCTAAAATCTGACCAGATGTCGCGACATTCGAATTCTGGGTGTCACTGAGCTCTGTCACCTTTCGCTGAAGCTCTTGAATTCTCGAACGATTGTTGGTTCCAGGATCACTCTCCAGACGATGGATCTCCAACATCAACGTTTGGACCTCGCGCATCCTATCCATGAGGTTCGTTTCCTCAGTTGAAGGATTTATTGGTGGTTTCTCCGAAATCGCGCGCGGAGGTAACGTGGATTGAGATCCGGGGATTGGGTGAGGCGCAGTCGGTAGTGATGGGAAATTTTGCGAGGGTTTTGGAGATGGCAGTGTAGTTGGGTAGGAGCTGTGAGGGTACGTGTTACTGGGAGGCGGGGGGTAAGATAATTCTTGAGGCGGCGAGAAAGCAGGGTTTGGAAAAGCTGGACGTGTCGTCCATGGTTCTCCACGGCCATAGTGAGGACTTTGTGCAAAGTGCCCAGGGGGTTGTGCAGGTGGTAAATACATCGGCATAGTTCCATTCTGGTTGTGGGGATATGCTGGAGTGGGAGGGACAGCGAACGCGTTCATCATTGCTCTGTCTAGGGAAAGAGTACTGATTTAGTGCAGTAGAAACCAAGAAAACATTTACGAACTGCGCCTGATGGCTAAGACCCGAAAAATTGCACCCAGGGTACAAAGTACAACGATTGCGATAATCGCTCCGACATAGACAGTGGTGTGTAACATCGAGAAACGAGAGTAGGATAGAATGCGTAAGAAGAAATGAAGTTGTCCCGAGGAAGCTTCCCTAAGAGACTCGGCGCTCAGTACAAGCAGTACTTGAGTGTTGGCTGAACGTTGACCGTTGTTGAGATTGAGGTTAAGGTTGGGCGGATGGGAATGGTGCCTTTCCCCCCTGGTGAGGCTATAAATAGCGCAACTTTCTCCGGGGGTCCCTGGAGGCGGCCGGTCTCAAGAATGACTTTGCCGTCAAAATAAATACGGAGAACACCTCGTCGAATGTCTCCGTAACCAACGCTGTGAGAAATTTTTTTTAAATTGGCTAAATAAATATTTCGTCAAAGTGAGGATTCCTGACAACACAACGGGTACGTGCATGATGAGGTTTCGATGACGCTGATGGGATATAGTTTTATAGATGACATATGGAGTCGGTCGTTGTCGGAACAAAAATGAATATTCAAACCGGCCCTTGGAAAACCATCGAAAAGCGGGTGGACATCGATGATCAAGGACCGACGTTGGTATGGCCACTTGAAAATGAACTCGTATTCGAAGAGAACTCTCCAATATCTCAAGGAACTGCATGTCCCATGGTCAGCAAAAAAGATATGTAAAGAAGAACTACGAACCCCAATAAAATTCCACAAGATGCGTGCGGAACCATTCTTCATCCTGAGCCGACAGCTTTCCCAACCCACATTGCACAACGGCAAGGTGACTGATGGCAGGACCAAAATTACTCACAGATTTCCAGTCGGGATCATCATAATCCACGTCGAGTGAGTTGCGGTTCTCGATCATCTCCTTGAGCAATGAAATCGAAAATTTTGGCAGTCGGTAGAGAAGAAGACGACGCATTTCGTGGCACGGGTAACTATCATGTGAATGTTGACGGCCTAGCGCTTTGAGAAACATGTTTGAAAATGAGTGGCAACGGTCGAGCCAGAGATTGAATCCATCCCAAGCAGTGACGGCGCCCAAAAGATCAACACTTGAGCTGATGTCCTCTAGAACCAGCGTATCCACGATGTCCAGGTCCCAGAAATTGTGGAGGTCGACAAGGGGACAACGGGTGATACGTAGAACTGAACCGGGTGGCAGGTACACAGACTTGGATATAATTGTGATGAAGGACCCGCTTACATCTTCAAGGTGGATATATGGGCTTTCGGAGTATATTTCGAGGGTACCGTCCCAGTCGCAAATCGAAAAATGCAGGCCTTCCAATTTAAGTTGCTCCAGAAAGGTCATGGTATGGAGAGATGTAAGAAGGGCATTTAGACTATACTTATCATTTTCGCCTGGTGTATATTTCGCAATGGTGAGCTGCTTGAGGCCCGCGTTATCCGTCCAATGATTCGCCTCTTCCGAAGGCTGGCAGAAGTTTTTCCCATCAATAACTAGGCGGGTCAGCTGCGGTTCGAATTCGCCCTCTAAGTCGCCATCTGAGTATTCATCTTCTTCATCGTCTGCGTGGGCGTTGCAAACTAACTCCATATATTTGAGGTGAGGAGCCTGAATCCCGCTGAACGATTTACGGATGATGGGAAATGACGAGCTCAGATGAGCATCGATGTGAAGACTGCGACAACGGCGAAGGTGGGGTTTGAGGATGTGGAGAAACGCATCAATCTGAAATTTTTCGTGTCGATCCGGGAAAAACGCGGGGCGATGTCCGTCTCGACGCGTAATAACGACATCGATGTGCTGCTTTCTGGACCACTTGAGGAAGAGTGAGGCTTCTACAAGCGACGTTGGTTTGGAATCGACAAAAAGCACAATGAGAGTCCAGAATTCGGGATGAGAGCAAAGGACATCGCGCCAAAATGAACAGACAGCCGCCAGGGAATATGGAAATAGGGCTGGAGATTTCAAATTTGGTTCGTCGGGAATCGTCGGATGGACAAGAGCCGTGACGGCTTGTTTAAAGCCTTTTGGGCCTTTCATGCGCATCCATGTGGGAATGATATCTTTTTCCAACTGAATCGGGCTGGTGCTGTAGTAGACGAACTTGAAGATAATGGAAAGGAGTTCAGGCGGAAGATCTGTGATGGATGCTTTCCGAAGATGGGCAGTCGGACTCTTGGTAGCATTCATCGTGAATCTATCACGGCGATACCCACCTGCTTGCATGTGCAATTTTTTAGTAGAAGGCTCTGATTCTGCGATGACTTGGACTCACCACGTAGAAACTGAAGTATAAGTAACGCCGTTCAAACCAGCGTGCCAAATACACTACACAACGCGTATTATAAGTTAGGGGCGGGCCGCGGTGCACGTTTCTTTCAGCCACATCTTTGTTTGCTCGTGTAGATACATAGGGGTCGCCCCCCTTTTTCCTTCCCTTTTGATTTCTTGCACTGTACAACCTCCAATACACCTCGTTTTGCCTCCACCTTCGTGCGCCTCGTTTTTCAACAAAGACGAAAGTAAAATAAACTGCCGTCAGCAGCTTACACGTGTCTGAGACGGACTTGCACTGACATGCAGCAACTGCGTTGATTTGTTCTTAAATATACTTTTCCACTTCGCTGATTGTAGCATTGAAACAGTGAAACCAAGAGTATATCTGGAAAAAATTGCAGTGCTATTCCGCTAACACTCTTGGATCGACCGGAAAGCTACAAATATCAAGAAAGCTTGGGGCAAGTACAGCGTGCATGTACGTCATCACGTATTCTCCGCCATCGTCTCATTCAGGGACAACTTTCCCAGCGGTTGGCGACCTAATTTAAAATGGTGCCCTTGGCGAGAAAGCATTGTAAGGCCAGGGATTCAAGGAGTCCATCTTTATATTTATCACGGAATATACTTCAGCATCCTTATTCGAGTCGTAACCAATGACGGGAGCCTAGCCATGCGGGTCTGAGGGTTTGAACTTCGAGCCTTGACGATGCAATCTCTCAGCACTTGCTGCGCGTGGTATAGATGACAGCTTGGATAAATTACGATGTCGATGGTTGTGGCCTTAATGCTTTTCCAGCGTTCCGCGTATCTAATGCAACGGATAATCTCTCCTCTGGAGTCCTGTGCGTTTATGATTCATAGGATGACATGAACATTGGGCTGAAGCGTCATCGTCTCCTAATTTCAGGAATCACACTGCCTGTATCCGCGGATCCGAAGGGTATTTTCCAGGTGCACCGGTTACTGAAGCACCGTCATAGTTGGGGAAGGTTGGGGAACGGAAAGGCTTTTCGGTTATGGGCGGCACGGATACGTCACGAACATCGATCTTTTTCTCAGTTCAGGAATGACACTGCTTGTGTCCTGGATCCTAAGGGTATTTTCCAGGTGCACCGGCTACGCAAAACTCCTTGAAGCACGGTCATAGTTGGGGTTCGGAATTCGTTTCGGCTGGCACGGATGCGCCACGGCCGAACACGCAGTATTCCCCAATACTATGCACTTTGTGGTGAATACAGATAGACGCAATCAATATACGTCTGCGGCTATTTTAACTCGAACCTCACCTTTGAAATAGTCAATTCCTCTCAGCCCCCGAATCCCGCAATCCCCTACCATCAACACTCTACCAATATGGACGTTGCCAGCACCGTATATGCACTTGCCGTAGCCATCTACAAACTTTCAGTAGGTATCGTGAATTTCGTTGGCCACCACCAGGAAAAAGGCCCTCTCATCACCAACATCTCCGACATTGCTAGCCAAATACAGGTTATCATTGCTCCTCTCCTCCTCCCAAATGATGTTGCATATGACTCGGTGAAACGAGTTCTCCAGGCGCTCCAGAAAGCGCTCGCTCAAACAGATCGACACTTACGTGCCTGGAAGGAGCGCCGGACCCTGCGATTCATCGCGTTTGTCAATCCTTCCGCCGTCACCTCCGAACTCCGTGAAGATCGGGAACAGCTCGTCCACGAGTGCCTTTTGCTCATGGTCGCCATGCAGGTTGGGGATCACATGAGGCAATACCGACTCCTGTTGCCCTCGGCTGACGAGGACACTTCAACTCTTCCCGAGTACAGCGAGGTGGCGCCTTCCCGTCGTTCTTCCGAGTCGCAAATCCACAAGCCCGGCCCGTGCTCTGTTCTGAAGCCCACTCTTCCATTATTGATCTGGATCGACGACGACCTGGAGGGAAATAATAGCATCGCCATGTACGCGTCTAAACGCGGGGTCACCGTTGTTCGGCTTGGCTCGACTGTGGCGACAAAGACCTGGATTCGGGTTAACAAAGGTGAGCCTGTAATTTTCCTACATTACGGAGGGTCATTTTGACATATTCCCCGCAGATTACCTGAAGAAGCACGATGATCCCCGGAATTTGCGGTTCATATCTGATCAAGTACGTCACGAGGTCAACTCTGAAGGCGTCCTACGCAAGAACCTGAAGGCTGGAAACGACATCACGAAATTCATTCGAGGCGAGGGGTTCAAGGCGCCAATTCTTATATGTACCAGCACGCGAGGCATTGAGTTAACCCGCTACGTCAGGTCGTATCCCAATACAGGCTCTCTCAAAGGGTCTGATTATAAGGTGCTCAATGAATATGTGGAAGCACTAGGAGCCCGCAAGAACGGCGATACGGGTTGGATGAAGTTCGGTGGATAACCATGGTTCTACTGAGCGCTTTGATTTATTTAGCTCCGTGATAATAATAATAATAATAATAACTCCTTCAGGAAACTTACCAGTGCCATCAGAGTACCTCGCCGGTATACGTGGGATGAGCCGATGGGCCGCTCACAATATAAACTCGCAATTAGGGTCTGCAATAATCCTAGCAATCAGGCGTATGTCGTAAGGGTTGGAACGGCCATGCATGTGGCGGGTGCAAAGTTGCATGACAACTACTAATTGGGGTATGGCTGTGCCCTCTGACAAAACGTGGCAACTGTCCGTCGTCGACTCAACAGCGAGACGTTGAACGACGTCTTTTCTGCTTGTCATAGACAGGCCTTCCTGTGTGTCCACTGCCCATCGCGACGCTCAACAAAATACTCAATCGTATGAGAATTCCATATGGCCAAAGTGCAAGGTGTGGATCACCCGGAGCCGGTCGCGTGTTCCGTTCCTACCCTCCCGAGCGATTACTCTGGGATGCAGATCTACCACAGGCTCGAGTCAATGACGCCACACGAACAGTATCCAACAAAGTGGCAAATTCCACTTTCTTACGATTTGATATTCGCAATCATCAACCTGTACTTCCTGGACGACAAATCCACACTCTTCAGCCTTGCTAAAACTTGTCGAAGTCTTGCGCAGGTTTGCAGGCCATTGTATTACCAATCCGTCGTCATCACCTCTCGCCACAATTTGAAGAATACCAGTGACTCAGAGCAATTCGCAACTCTCTTGAGCCGATCACCACATATCCTTGACTACATTCAACATCTTAAAATCCAGGATAGCCTGTGGCTGGTCATGTTCCAAGGATCTAGGCCAATTACTGCAGAGGAAGAAAGTCTTTGCTATATTCTCACCCGTAAGTATAAAAAATTGAGGAGCCTGCACCTCTCGCTTCACGTCGTTTGGTCCATACTTCCAATCCCACTTCAGCACGCTTTTTCTGTGGCATTTACTCTGCCCACCCTTCACGAAATCATTTTTGCACACATCAATATATCCACCAGTCTCTTGACACACCTGAGCAACATCTCAGGCCTCGAAGTCCGCGAAGGAGAGGTCCTATCCCGTTCAATGAACCTTGAGACCTGCGGCAAGGTTTGCACCCCAAAACGCCTTCTCTTCATGGATCACAGCAGCACTGGCTCTACTACGAAGAACATTTTCGCAGAAACATCACCTCTTCGTTTATCACAGTTGGAGCACCTCCAGATCTACGCACGCGGCATGCATTTGAAGCTTCTGAGTGAGCCGCTGCAGACATGCTCTACCACCATTACAAATTTGGAGCTTTATATTAGTACGTGGGGAGGAGGTAAATAATTTTTCGATTATTAGTTTTCTGAAAAAATGCTCACCACATCGCAGTACCCGACGTTGTGGATCTAGGCGGCCTTCCCATGCTCACTTCCCTCACTCTATCTGCGGATATTTCAATGATGCACTACGGTTTTCCTGGCCTATTTGTTCCACAGAGTTTCTCTTGGTTGGTTAATACCCTTGCAACAAGATTTCAGCCCAGTCGGATCGAAACCATCAAGTTCATGCTCCTCACCAAAGAATTTGGTTTCGCTAGACATCTACCCTGGCAGAACCTCGATACCCTCTTCGCCCCATATCCATGGGCACAATGGCCGCATCTAAACCGCTTCCTTGTCCAGCATTTCTCCGAAAACAAGGAAAGCATCAAATGGTACAAAAAGGGCAGTCTCGAGGATATCATCCTCCCGATGACACCCATCCTTTTTGCTGCCGATCTCCTTCGATTCACGGTTTCTGGCGAATATTTACGCTTTTGGAGGTTGTAACAATTACTCTTTTATCATCTGTATATACTTGCCTGGCTTGTCCCTTCTTTTTTGGTTTTTGTTTTGTTTTTGTTTTGGTTGGGTATCATCTAGTATCACACTGCGCATTCAGATATACATCTGGAACTCGTATAGAAGGGCAGCCCATGAAGGTGATTTATAGCCTAGTTCAGAAAAATTGTGCCTGAAGCAAAGCGATGCCCTTCATATATGAGGTAGAAAGCTAACCCAGTCAAGCTGAACATATGCGCCAGGTAGGAGAGCGCGTAGTGCCACGAATGGGAGGATGAGGAGTATTATCCGTGAGATGAAATAAAGGAACCCCACTGGCATCAAGATGCACCGCCACATAGAATCATAGGCATCGTCCATCCCATCAATCCCACCAATTTTATTGATTGCTGAAAGGAGGTACATTGAGACCATGAGAAAGGTGGGTAAGCCCGAAACGAGGATGGCTGATATTCTCCATGCCCACCGTTCCCGCAATGTGGCGAAATGGAAGGACCACGCGATGCAATGAATGCCCCCAAAAATTATTGCCACGCAAATCACAAGCGGAAATGATATGCCATTGTCGTAGATTTCGTCGGAGGGGGAATAAAATGTGGGTACTCGAAGGGCCTTCTTTCCCGGAAGCCTGGACACCAACATGTCCCCCAAACCGTACCAGAATCGTGAGAGGGGGAAGCCAATGAATACATATCCGAGGCCAAGTAGTGTCCCGTGCTGCATGCAGGCATGTTTTCTGAAAGCTTGGAATTGCTGCATTCGGGTGAGAGGGGGATTAGGAGTGGCTGTGCCGACTTGAATCGGGGTTGATGGGTTGCGGCGGTGGTCCGCGTTCAGGTTATCCTTGAGGAGCTGAACGGGGACGGAACAACGGACATCAAGAGGTTTGTCCCACCAAAAGTAATAAATAACCCCAGTCAGGATGGCGAATGCGAGAGTAACCACCTCCAACTCTGTTACAGCTAGGCCGTATACCCCCCGAGCAATGCACTGCGCGATGAACCATGCCGTTTGAGAGAGGACGATGGTTTTAGACAGATAATCCCCTTTACTTCGGTCGGCGATCTCCTCCTCGGTAATCGTTGGCCATTCGATCTTCCCTGCGGACGACAGCTCTTCCAGTTCCTTAGCCACCAATACCCGAACGGGCTTTCCTCCCTCGTGAAGAGTGAACCCACCCATGATGAGGAAGAATGCATGGGCCTGTGTCCAACGCCTATTTTCTCCATGTTTCTTCACAAGACTACGTGCAGCGTAGTGTTGTCTTCCTGCCCACAAGATGACCATTTCTGGAGCAAGGAGGGTATACCCCATGATCGCCATCCGCCTTCCAAAGACCAGTAACTTAGAATCCCCGGGTGCTGGGATGTTGGGATGGGCAGCAATCCACGTGCATGCGAATATAGTTGACAGACAACTCCACAATATACCGTATATTGATCGAGAGTCGAACCTGCTTTCTTCGCGAATGAAAATGGGCTGCAGGTGGTTTGCGGGGAAATCTTGTGGCGGCTGCGGGTTTGCTGGGAGAGCGAGGGTATTCCAAGACACGGAAAAGAAAGAAAGATACAACAGAATGAGAATGATCATCTTCTGAGAAAACAAAAAAGTTCAAAAAGACAAGGGATGAGTCAAGAAATTTATCCACAGTTGTGTACAGCTTTGAGGCGATGACTGGAAATTTCAATGCCGTGCCGGAATCCGGGCTTAGGGATTGATGCCGACACAGGTGACCAGGTCAAGCCTAGTAAGGCCACTTTCTTGCGTCTTTCCCGTATCAGACCGCAGCCAAGGTAAAGCGCTCTGATGAGGACCAGGAGTCCCTCCATGCTTGACCGCTGCGACTATTGGTGGGGGCAATGTCAGTGGATCACTGGAAGTTGTTTATTGACGGCATTTGAGAGGACTTCGTCCATTGCGGAGACCTGTTTAACGATCTAAACCAAAAGGATCGCTTCAAATTAGGCCATTGCAGCAAGAAATAACATAAAAAGGAACTCAATGGGTTGCTAGTGAATTAAACCAATTAAAGTCCAAGGTCGCAAAGATGATTTTGTCGTTGAAAGAGGGCACGTATTCGAACGTCTCCTTAGCGGGCTTTGTAACGATGGATAAGAAATGTCCCGGAAGTCGCTAAATAGGAATTTCTAACCAAAAGCGAGATAAAGGAATAGGTACGAGGGTCTTGATTAATGTTGTGGGGAAGTTATGATATAATAATAATCCATATCAAAGATAAATAAAAACCCTAGGGCATGTGGGAAGCGGCAAGACGATTAGAGGGAGGTAGATGAATGAAATTTGACATCGTCTCCATCCATAGAACTCCTCCATAGCTCAAGGGACTGTATCATATATGGTCAGCAACAATGATATGTAAAGAAAAAGAAACGAACTCCAATAAAATTCCACAAGACGTGAGCGAAACCATTCTTCATCCTCAGCAGACAGCTTGCCCATCCCACAGTGCACAACGGCGAGGTGGCTGATGGCAGGTCCAAAATCGGTTCTATTTTTCCAGTCGGGATGGCCGTAGAGTACATGTTGGTTGCGCCTTTCGATCAGCTTCTTGAGCGATGGAATCGAAAATTTTGGGAGTCGGTAAAGGAGAAGACGATGCATGTCGTTGCATGGGTACCCAGCATTTGAACTTCGATGACGCAGCGCTTTGAGAAACAAATCTGAAAAGGAGTGGCAACGGTCTAGCCAGAGATTTTCCCCTTCCCAAGCAGTGACGGCACGTAACAAATTGACATCTGAACCGATCTCTTCAAGAATCAGTGTGTCCGGCACAGTAGAGAATTTGTGAAGGCCAGGAAGCGGGCAACGAGTGGTACGTAGAACGGAAAGTCGGTAAAATTTCGCAAACTTGGAAAGATTTGTGATGAAGGCCATGCTTACATCCTCAAGGTGGAGAGATTGGGTCCAGAAAATGGGGTCAATGTCATCAACAGGACAAATAGAAAACTGAAGGCGTTCCAATTTAAGTTGCTCCAGCTTGAGAAAGTCCATGGCTTCGACGCAGTTAAAAAAGTCTTTGAGATTATACCCACCATTTTTGCCTGTTTCATATTGCGAAATGGTGAGTTGTTTGAGGGGCATGAACCTATCCATCCAATACTCCAAGACTTCCGAATATTTGCAGAAGTTTTTCCCATCGATGACTAGGCGTCTTAGCTCTGGTTGAAATACATCGTCCAATTCGACACCTGAGTCACCATCATCTTCGTCGTCTGCGTGAGCATTGCATACCAACTCCATAGATTTGAGGCTGGGAGCCTGGATCCATGTTTTATGGATAACGGGAAATGACGAACTCAAATGAGTGTCGATATGAAGACTGCGACAGCGGTCAAGGTGGGGTTTGAGCATATGGAGAAAGGCATCAATTTGACATCTTTCGTGTCGATCTGGGTAAAATGTTGGGCGGAGTCCGTCTCGACGTGTAATAAATACATCGATAAGATGTTTTCGTGACCATTCGAGGAAAAGCGAAGCGTCTACAAGCGGGGTCGGCTTGGAATCGACAAAAAGGACAACGAGGGTCCAGAATGCGGGATGAGAGCAAAGAATATCACGCCAAAATGAACAGACGGCCGCCAGCGAATATGGAAATAGAGATGGAGATTTCAAATTTGGTTCCTCGGGAATCGTCGGATGGACAAGAGCCGTGACGGATTGGTTAAAGCCTTCGGGGCCTTCCATGCGCATCCATGTGGGAATGATATCTTTTTCCAACTGAATCGGGGTGGTGCTGTAGTGTACAAACTTGAATATTATAGAAAGGAGTTCAGGAGGAAGGGCTATGATGGGTGCTTTTCGAAGATGAACAGCCAGATTCTTGGTAGTCTTCATCGTGAATTTTATCACAGTAACATCCACCTGCATGTGCATGTGCAGTCCTTTCAGTAGGAGGCTCTGATTCTGTGAGGGCTGGGACTCACCACAGAAAGTTAGAAACCAATTATCACATCAGGTCAAGCTGTTCAAACTTCAAAACTTCAACAACGCGCGTCGCGCTCGACAGTCAAGACCCACGTGACACCTGTCCCGTCAGTTAGGGGCCTTTGTTACCGTACTGCAAATGAGGATGAAATGCTGGCGGATAGTGACCTTTCTCGATCCCCTGTTTTAGAGGAAGCTGAAAGAAACTGGTTCAATAACTAAATTAGTGGTATCACTAAGTTCTTGAACTCAAAACTGCGTATTACTTATTGTAGCGTTCAATGTTCACTAGAAGATGATATCATACAAGCAGAATTTGTAGCGAGAAGAATGTCGGCTCCGAGAAGGTTCATCTCTTCTGTCCTTCAGTCCTTTTCTCTTTCACTCCAATTTTGTCAGGTGGCTGCAGTGTTCACTGTTGCTACAGCCCCAAAGTTCTGGGATTCAATAAGGATATTCATTATTGATCGTTGAGCAGTGCTAAACAAACTCCCAGGGGAATCATAAATGGCCTTCAAACTTCAGGGCTAAGAACGGAGAAAACATTCAAGTCGTAAATCCGGGAGCGAGAGAGAAGGCTCCGGGTCTATCTGAGGAAAGTGGAAAACGGAGTCATGCTTTCCCCAATAGAGATTTGTCGCAGCACTTTCTCCGACCACCTGTCCGCACGTATTCCACAGTGACGGCACTCCTTGAGGCGATATTTCTCCCCTTCTACGATGCTGTCGAACCTTGAGAATATTGTGATCTCGCGCCTCACTTCGGATCTAACCACATTGGAAATTTTCTGCCACCTGGGACAATATGGGGTTCCACCAGGGTGCAGGACAGGTGGAGGTTCATTATAGCAATCAGCAAATAAATTATGCCAATAATCGTTGTACCGATCCTGTATCAACAAACAAAAGTTGGTCCTTGATTCGCAGTGAAGAGAAAAAAAACCCTCACCCAAGCAGACTGTAAGTCGGGGCGAGTACACACTTCGGAAATTTTATTGTTCCAGTGTTTTTTTTGAACCGCAATCAGTGCTGCATCGTTCATTAATTTTTGGTAACCGTGCTTGGAGGCGTATTGAAAGACCTCCACGCAGTAGTTTTCAACATGGGGGCTAGCAACACGAACTTGTTGGAAGTTTGCAAGGGCGTCGAGCAGAAAATACTTACCTCATTTGCACTTTACAGATCTCCGTCGCTGAATAAACATCATACTTCTCGACAGCTTCTGCAAGCTGAGAGAGGGATGTGAAAGAAACCCTACTCAAATCTGGTTGACGATGATGATGAGTATATTGGAGGAGGAGTGAGAGTGCTTCAGAGTTCAGATCTGGCATCGGCACATCTTCACCGTTCGCGGGTGCGATGTCTACTGGAAATCCACCAGTGAACTCGCCCAGGTTCTTGCAATGGGTGCCGAATCGATGTCCATAAGACGAGACGAGCACCATGTCGGCGCTTAAAGGACAGTTGGGTATTACTTGCGAGGCGTCGACATTAAAGCATTGTGGATAGTATCATACGGCGTAGACTCACCTGTACATGCGGGGATAGGTTTATCGGCCTCCTTACTGGAGTCGTCCACGGCGTTCATGTTGAA
>Ga0307509_10008225_pt1 | contig 13343 bp, 9 predicted proteins | sample 10_EM_MG_FD_202245 | JGI IMG/M metagenome (GOLD analysis project Ga0307509, IMG submission 202245) | Populus trichocarpa ectomycorrhiza microbial communities from riparian zone in the Pacific Northwest, United States - 10_EM | ecosystem: Host-associated > Plants > Roots > Unclassified | place...
TATGGCCCCGCCCTGCCATAGCAACCGGCAATACCTTTTTCCGCCGTCCCACAAGAGCTCCGTATTGTTTCCTTCCAGGGTCCGTTATGCTTTGCCCAATTGGCAACGGGTTTCTCCAACCCACCATATTTTACTGAGTGGAGGAGATTTTCAAACAAATGTATGAACGTGCTTATGATACATCTTATTCGAAGGGCCTATTCGAAAGAAGGAATCCTTGCTATGCTATAATAAGCAGGGTCCGGTTACGGATCCTGAACTTTTAATTAAGAACCAGGTGGGTGGCAAGTTTCTTTTGTAGCCCTTAAGGCCCAACCCCCCCCGAGGAATTAAGGCCTCGACAATGGTTTTCTGATGTGTTTTATTGGCCAAAACATCCGAGCAGGAGCCATTGCTTAACCGCTTAACCCAGATGGGATATGGCGGTGCAAAACCGTGCTGTGAGGTTCTCGCATAGTAATCGTAGTAATGACGTAGTTTTTTTTTCCTTCTACGTGGTTTCACGAATTTGGATAGTTTTGCTGGCCTTACCTTCCATGATATGTGGTAGCTTCAACATTGCTTTAAAACCAGCACCCCCGGGTCTTCATCCTCCAGGAATATCGTCTGCAGACTATACTCAATAACTCCCCTTCAACGGTACAATACACAGTGGAAAATGGCTCAATATACTATCAACTACTGTAATGACTGCTGTAACACTAGGAACTCTTTTTATAACGGTAGTGTTACCGATGATCGGTCTCAAATTCTGGCCTGGTTGTCACCCCTGGAGCCGAGGGTACGGCATCAGGAGATTCAGGAGCGCCGTGTTGACAATATAGGGGATTGGCTCATACAGACCGAGGAATTTAGGAGATGGTGCGGAATGACTTGGGAAAGTGAAGGCAATAATCCAGTTCTGTTTTGCTATGGAGATCCGGGGGTCGGCAAGACATTTATCAGGTAACATGGATTAGTCTCTCTGGAAGGAAGGGTCTGAGCCTGTGCTGACAAGATACGATAACAGTTCTCTTGTAGTGGATTGGTTGTGCGATCAGACGAAAGGAAAAAACAGGTCGGTAGGATGTTTTTACTGTGAATTTTCCAACGACTTTGACGCCGAAGCTCCGCAGCAGCAGTCTGCCGCTACTATACTGGGTTCCTTGCTGAAGCAAATGATCACCGGGATGGGGAAGATTCCCCAAGAAATATCATGTGCCTTTCAGGAACAGAAAAAGGCCATTGGTGGGCGCAGACCGCGACTCCAGGATGTTGTGAAGATGTTGCAGCTCATCACATCCTCACAGGACACGGTTATGTGCATCGATGCTCTGGACGAATGCACGGCAGTGCAAAGAAACAAGATCTTCGATTCGCTTGGCCAAATCCTTGATAAGTCCCCGCGCACCAGAATATTCCTGACCGGAAGGTCACATATCCGAGCTGAGGTCGAAAAGGGTCTAGTTCGGCCAGTGATAAGCGTATCTATAAGCCCCAGGACAAGTGATATCAGGAGATACCTTCGTGCTAGGCTAGACGAGGATGAAACACCCGATGCCATGGACAAGAGTCTGGAGGAAGACATTCTGGGGAAGGTTCTGGAAAATATTTCAGAAATGTGAGTAGGGGCAATAATTCGAAGAATCCCGCATTAAATTATCCGCTAACAGGTGTATTTAGATTTCCGCTCGCTTCCTTAAGTATTGGGCCGATCCTGCAACAACAGACGATCCACCGGAGACGAGAAAGGCTCAACAACATGACTGAGGAATTGAAATGGGCAAATATTTACGGCGCGACAATCGACCGGATATGGGCGCAGGGCTGGCATAAATCAAGACTCGGCGTGGAAGCGTTGATGTGGGTCACTCATGCGGAACAACCTCTGAGTGTGGAGGAGCTCTGCCATGCCCTAGCCGTCGAGATAGGCTCCACTAATTTCAATGCCGACAACATCCCTTCGATATCCACAGTGTTAAGCTGCTGCCAAGGGCTTATTTCTGTGGATAGGGAAACATCAACTGCACGACTGATCAACGTTACACTCCAGAAGTATCTTTCCTCGGGCCCCGATGGTTTAGGCCTTTATGAACCTCACTCAACAATGGCAGAGATCTGCTTGACCTATCTGAATTCCGCACAGGTCAAGGCAATTTCGGCTGATACTAGTCCTAGCGCGCTCGACACACCTTTTCTAGAATACAGTTCCATATACTGGGGGGTCCATGCGAAGAGGGAACTGTCTCCCCTGGCAACGTCGCTGGCACTCCAACTGTTTCAGGAATACAAAGGCCACGTATCCGCAAATATTTTAGAACAGACGGGGCACCTGGACCCTCCAGATCTGGGAACAGATTTTGGTAGCAGTCTCCGGTTTAGTGGACTGCATTGCGCATCATTCTTCGGAATTGTTGAGCTTGTAGCGGCTTTGACAGAGACGGGGTGCCGTGATATCAACGGAGGCGATTCGGCAGGGTATACACCACTTGCATGGGCGGCTCATAACGGCCATGATGAGGTGGTGAAGATGCTGCTCGAGCTGGAAGGGATCAAACTCGACGAACCTGATAATAACGGCACTACACCGCTATCTCAGGCCGCCAGGAATGGACATGAGGGAGTGGTTAAAATGCTACTCGAGCGGGACGAGGTGAACCCCAACAAACCAGATAGTCAGGGCCAAACACCGCTCTCGCATGCCGCTCTGAATGGACATGAAGGAGTGGTGGAGATACTGCTCGGGCTGAGAGATGTCAAACCCGACGGGCAGGACAAGGTCGGCTCAACACCACTCTTGTATGCAGCTAGGGAAGGATATGAGGGAGTGGTGAAGATGCTACTCCGGCTGGAAGAAGTCAGCCCTGACAAACCAGATAATGACGGCGGAACACCACTCTCATATGCAGCCTGGGCTGGGAGAGAGGGGGTGGTGAAGCTACTCCTCGAGCGGGAAGATGTCGGCCCGGGCACGGAAGATGATGATGGCCGAACACCGATCTCATATGCCGCTGAGAATGGACATGGGGGAGTGGTGGAAATGCTGCTCGAGCGAGGGGGGCTCTGTAGGCCAGACAATGCTGGTAGAACGCCGCTCTCGTATGCCGCCAGTGAAGGACATGAGGGGGTGGTGAAAATCTTCCTCGGGCATTATGTCTCCCCAAACGGGGCAGATAATAACGGCCGAACACCCCTCACGCTGGCGAAGATGAATGGCCATAAAAGGGTGGTAGAGCTGCTCAAGGCTTACGAGTCCCCAGAGTTGTCGTGCTACGAGAGCGAGTGGTAACCCCCCTGTGCTATCTGAAGCCTAGAAGGCACCACCGCATGGAAATCACTGCCATTTCTTGCCATGCTGAAGCCTGTTTGCGCGTGGAAGTTGCCCTTGTTCATCGTTGCAGACTTAAGTGAAGGAAACCCCATGTTTAGCAATGGACTTATCTGCTGTCACCCGTGTCCGAAACACGCCGCCGGCTTAGTCAAGTAAGGATATACATAACTTTCTGTATACCGGATGCAGTCGAGTCCTGTCGGTGGGGTGAATTGATTTTATTTTTCTGAAAAAGATCAGTTTATAGCTTACGGCTTTTGATTCAACCAGCGTAGTACCGTATTTAATTTCCCTATTTCTGTTAATTCCCTCCTGTCCCTTGTTTTTCCCTTCACTGTCTGTTTTTCTTCCTTTGAATTGGAGATAGAGTGTTTTTCCAGAGAGATGAAAAGCGGGGCGTGCTTACCCAAGTGTTATTTTGTATTGTAATTTGCAATTATAGACCGGATTCATGAGAGCAGACTGGTTACCATCAATCATATCGCTTAGCTCATAGTACTCGTGATTGATTCTTAATAAAATAAGGCTACGTTCGGTAGAGAGTGTATTGGGATTCTCATTCTTTCTACGTCTCCAGACGTGTCCTATATAGTGTTGTTATGAGGTCTGTATAGGAGAAGGGCCGTCGGGCTCAAATGAAGAAGGACAAAGAAGTCAAGGAGGAAACTTATGTATATCGATCGGAGGCGTGCCTTATCCTTCTATCTAGTGAGGCAGAACATAGGGTTTATATAGACAATTCTCGAAGTCTCTCCAGTACTTCTTCCTTCTTCCTTTTCCGAGGTCTTTCCAGAGATGTACCGACATCTAAGGAATTCCTGTCTCCCCCACGGAGAGTGTTCCGATCCACACTCCGCTTTACCTGCCGATCATGTCCGGTCAAACTTCCGAATTCTCGTATTCCGAATACGAGCCATATATCCATGTTCCTCCTCTTTTTTATTGATAATACTGACAAAGGAAACTAGTACAAATTACTAACACAATAGGAGTGAGTACAAACGAAAGATACTTCTGTGCGGTATGATCTCCGGTGATTTACAACATATAGACACAAACTTCAACTTTTCGGAAAGAATTCTTCGTTCGCAACACCCTCCACCATTTTCCCTTTATCTTCGCTCCATCCACCCATCTCCCCAGAAGTTTCCCGAAACTTCTATTCCCCGATTTCATCCCTTGCGTTTCGTTTGTCCTCTTACACTGTTTCTCCCATCTTCTGCGATCCCTTCGCAGTCCTGGCACATCGGTCCGTTTCCTAACCGTCATAGTGCGACACTAATACGTTGAAAGATTTCTACTCAGCTTCGCCCGAACACACTCCTTGATCTACCCAAACTATAACTCGCTTCCCCCACTCGGTATGAGTGCTGATGGTAACCGGTCTCCCCTCCTGAATCCTGTCTTTATAGTTTCAAATTACTGCGGGAACACAGGTGTAAGCACGCCCCGCTTTCTCTCTCTCAGGAAAAACACTATCTACAATTTATCCATAACTGAGGGAAGTGAACAGGAAGGGTAAATGAAGAAAAACAGACAGTGTAAGGCAAAACAAGGCACAGAGGGGAATTAACAGAAATAGGGAAATTAAATAAGGTACTACGCTAGTTGAATGAAAAGCCGTAAGCTATAAACTGAACATTTTCAGAAAAATAAAATCAATTTACCCCACCCACCAGACCCTACCGCACCCAGTCTACAGAAAGTTATGTATATTCTTACTTGACTAAGCCGGCAGCGCGTTTCAGACGCGGGTGACAGCAGAAAGTTCCTTGCTACACATGGGCTTCCCTTCACATCAGTTTGCAAACGATGGACAAGGACACCTTCCGGGCACAACAGGCTTCAGCAGGGCAAGAAATGGCGGTGATTTCCACGCGGTGGTGCCTTCTAGGCTCCAGATAGCACGGGGGGTTACCACTCGCTCTCCTAGCCGGACCACTCTAGGAACTCGTAAGCCTTGAGCATCTCCGCCACTCTCTTATGGCCATTATTCTCTGCCAGCATGAGCGGAGTTCGGCCATCACCATCTACCCAGTTTGGGGAGATATTCAGCCTGAGGAAGATTTTCACCACCCCCTCATGTCCTTCACTGGCGGCATACGAGAGCGGCGTTCTACCAGCATTGTCTGGCCTACAGAGCCCCCCTCGCTCGAGCAGCATTTCCACCACTCCCCCATGTCCATTCTCAGCGGCATATGAGATCGGTGTTCGGCCATCATCATCTTCCGTGTCCGGGTCGACCTCTTCCCGCTCAAGGAGTAGCTTTACCACCCCCCCTCTCCCAGCCCAGGCTGCATATGAGAGTGGCGTTCCTCCGTTATTATCTGGTCTGTCAGGGTTGACTTCTTCCAACCAGAGTAACATCTTCACCACTCCCTCATATCCTTCCCTAGCTGCATACAAGAGCGGTGTTGCGCCGACCTTGTCCTGCCTGTCGGGTTTGACATCTCTCAGCCCGAGTAGTATTTCCACCACCACCCCCCCATGTCCATTCTCAGAGGCATATGAGAGCGGTGTTCTGCCACCATCATCTTCCGTGTCCGGGTCAACCTCTTCCCGCTCGAGGAGTAGCTTCACCACCCCCTCTCCCCCAGCCCAGGCTGCATGTGAAAGTGGTGTTCCGCCGTTATTATCTGGTTTGTGGGGGTTAACCTCGTCTCGCTCAAGTAGCATTTTAACCACTCCCTCATGTCCATTCCCAGCGGCCTGTGATAGCGGGGTAGTGCCGTTATTATCAGGCTCGTCGAGTTTGACCCCTTCCTGCTCGAGCAGTATCCTCACCACCTCATCATGGCCATTATGAGCTGCCCACGCAAGTGGTGTATACCCTGCCGAATCTCCTTCGTTGATATCATAGTATCCCATCTCTGTCAAAGCCGCTACAAGCTCAACGATTCCGAAGAATGATGCGCAATGCAGTTCACTGAACCGGATACTGCTACCAAAATCTGTTCCCAGATCTGGAGGTTCCAGGTGCGCTATCTCTTCTAAAATATTTGCGGATACGTGGCCCCTGTATTCCTGAAACAGTTGAAGTGCCAGTGATGTTGCCCTGTCAGAGAGTTTCCTCTTCGCATGGACCCCCCAGTATATGGAACTGTATTCTAAGAAAGGTGTGTCGAGCGCGCCAGGACTAGTATCAGCCGAAATGGCCTTGACCTGTGCGGAATTCAGGTAGGTCAAGCAGATCTCTGCCATTGTTGAGTGAGGTTCATAACTGCCGAAAACATCGCGATCGGAGGAAAGATACTTCTGGAGTGTAATGTTGATCAGTCGTACGGTTGATGTTTCCCTATCCACAGAAATAAGCCCTTGGCAGCAGCTTAACACTGTGGATATCGAAGGGATGTTGTCGGCATTGAAATAAGTGGAGCCTATCTCGACGGCTAGGGCATGGCAGAGCTCCTCCACACTCAGAGGTCGTTCCGCATGACTGATCCACATCAACGCTTCCACGCCGAGTCTTGATTTATCCCAGCCCTGCGCCCATATCCGGTCGATTGTCGCGCCGTAAATCTTTGCCCATTTCAATTCCTCGGTCATGTGGTTGAGCGCTTCTCGTCTCCGATGTATCGTAGATCGTTGCAGGATCGGCCCAATACTTAAGGAAGCGAGCGGAAACCTGAATACACCTATTAGCGGATAATTTAGGGCGGGATTCTTCGAATTATTGCCCCTACTCACATTTCCGAAGTATTTTCCAGAACCTTTCCAAGAATGTCTGCTTCCAGACTCTCGTCCATGGCATCGGGTATTTCATCCTCGTCCAGCCTAGCACGAAGGTATCTGATGATATCACTTTTGGTGGGGCTTATAGATGCGCTTACTACTGGCCGAACTAGACCCTTTTCGACCTCAGCTCGGATATGTGACCTTCCGGTCAAGAATATTCTGGTGCGCGGGGACCTATCAAGGATTTGGTCAAGCGAATCCAGGAGCTTACATCTTTGCACTCCCGTGCATTCGTCCAGAGCATCGATGCACATGATCGTGTCCTGTGAGGATGTGATGAGCTGCAACATCTTCACAACATCCTGGAGTCGTGGTCTGCGCCCACCAATGGCCTTTTTCTGCTCATGAAAGTCACGGGATATTTCCTCGGGAATCTTTTCCATCCCGCTGATCATTTGCTTCAGCAAGGAACCCAGAATGGTGGCCGTAGACTGCTGCTGCGGAGCTTCGGCGTCAAAGTCGGTGTTGGAAGATTCACAGTAGAAACATCCTACCAACCTGTTTTTTCCTTTCGTCTGATCGCACAACCAGTCTATTACTAGTGAACTGTCATCGCAGCTTGTCAGCACAGGTACACAGCCTTCTTTCCCATGAGACTAATCCTTGTTACCTCATAAATGTCTTGCCGACCCCCGGATCTCCATAACAAAACAGAACTGGATTATTTCCTTCACTTTCCCCACCCAATCCGCACCATCTCCTAAATTCCTCGGCCTGTATAAGCCAATCCCCGACGTTATCAACACGGCGCTCCTGAATCTCCCGATGCCGTACCCTCGGCTCCAGGGGTGATAACCAAGCTAGAATTTGAGACCGATCATCGTCAACGCTATAGTTATGAAAAGAGTTCCTAGTGCTGCAGTAGTCATTACAGTAGTTGATAGTATATTGAGTCATTTTCCACTGTGTATTGCACTGTTGAAGGGGAGTTGTTGAGTGTGGTCGGCAGGCGATATTCCTGAAAGATGAAGACCCGGGGGTGCTGGTTTTAAAGCAAGGTTGAAGATACCACATGGCATGGAAGGTAAGGCCAGCAAAACTATCTGAATGCATGAAACCACGTGGAAGGAAAAAGAACTACGTCATTAATACGGTTACTATGGTCTGCACCGCCAGTTCCCGTCTGAGTTAAGCAATAGCTCCTGCCCAGAAGTTTTAGCCAATAAAACACATCGCAAAACCATTGTTGCAGCGTTTAATTCAATTCCTCGGGGGGGAGGGGGGGGGCTTGAGGGCCAGGACGGCTCGATCACACCTAGTTCTCTATTAAAAGTTACCATCCGTAACTAGAGCCTGCCCAAACCGTAATATCGGAAACGTCCAGCGATTTTGTAGCCAACCCATTTTGACATAATGATTCGTGTAATTGAGCACGAGTTCTAGAGTTTTAATTGGAGCGTTGTGTATGCGTAAGAAAATTGAGCAATCGCTGTTCGCACCATTGCCCGATTTTAAACTTCAGGCGACAGTTGTCAGAAGAAAGATCCTGTTAGGCAACCACGAGGCGTGAGACCAATGCCATCCCTGCCGTCACTGCCGTGGGTGGCGCACAAAGGTTTGCCGGGTTCTGGTCGAGCTAGTCAAATCTACGTGTGACATGCAAATTATGCGGCTAATCATGGTGGGTAGGCTAGTCTTGGAAGGAAAAATATGGGTGGATCGCTTGCTCCAGAGCAAATCCCCTTCTCGCGGTAGGCGAGAAGGGCCATCTAACCTGGAGGTGTCCAACAAACCCACTCTCCGTGCCCGGCACAAACAAACTCGTGTAGAATACTCGGCTGCTTAAATACAGCATCGTGGAATTCCCTAGGGGACGCCGTATGAACATTCTTCTTGTTTGGAGGAAGGGTAGCTAAAGTTTAGAGTCGCTGATGAACCAATAATCGTTAAATTTACAACACATCTCAACCAAACCAAAATACAGTATTGTCCCCCAGTAAAAGTAACCGAACATTCGGCGCCGCAGCGTTCCACCATATAAGCATCGAAACCTCGGCCTCTCACTCCCAAACACACCATATCTTTACCATCAGAAGAAAAAACTCTGTGAAGCAGACGGATGACACACAAGGTGTTAGTTAGGATTCTTTATTTGTTTATTTATTTTAAATATTTTTTGGTGGTGGTTTTGGAGGCCAGTTTATACTAGGTCCAGTATTAACAAAGAAGTACAAGCCCTTGGATCGCAATGTTCGGTTACTTTTGATAGGGGAGAATAGCAAGATGGTTTGCCGCCCTTGCATCGGAACCCCTTCGCTTAGGGCGAGAAGCTTGCCAGACCAATAACTGCAATGTAAGAATGGGTTATGTCACTTTTCGAGAGAATATATCCCCATCTACGCTCCAAGTACCGAGGTTGGGCCTTAAGGGAAGAAATTCAGGGTACGACTGAGCATCACCAGGAGTTATTAGGTTCTGACTATTTTGACAATGCGGCAAGGGGCATGGCTAAGAGGACGAAGGCTGTCATTGATGCGCAAGGATGGCATACGAAATTTTAAGTGTATCCTATCGCCTATTCCAGCTGCTGAGGTCGCATGGGTTATTATCGCGCGTATCATACTTAGCGAGGGCACTTGTTTGAGAAACAAAGTTTGTTCGCGTTTATTTAACGCCGCACGACATGGGACACTGGGAGGGTGATTCTGTTAGGAAGTGTCCACCCTCTCCACAAGTAAGACATTGATTCTCTCCAACTATCCCTACCCAATATTGCACCCCGAATCAAGTATCCTACGCTAGTATCCTTTTCAGGTCTCGCAGAGTCCCGATAAGTTCCAGAAATAGTTTTTCCATCCTCAGTAACCTGGTTCGCGATGAAACCTTTGGTGGTAGTCTATCACAAACTCTAGTGTTCACCTTGTTAGATGTGAATCGACGAAGATAACAACGAAACAGAGCGAGTGATGAGCGGTGAAACCAAAGGAAACGCCAAGCAACTCACAACGAAAACGATCACACTCAGGTGCGGGGAAAATCTTCCCATTCAATAACCACGGCCTCACGCTCGACGATGGCTGCTTCTATCAGCTAACCAATCGGCGAAGACCGGAGTGGAGTATATATCAACAATAACATCCTATCCCCCCATGAGCCACTTGGCACGCCCGTCCTACTCCTTCCTTGTGAGTCGCCCCTTCCCCCATCATCATAACTGCCGAGCTAACAAGGGAAACAAATGCCCTCCTGCCCCCGGGCTTCCGGTTCCTCCACTCCGTTCCACTTTCCTCCCGGCTCCCCCCAAAACTGCACAGTCTCGAGGCTATTGCGCTTTCCTGCATTCGAAATTCTTTCCACACACAAATACACCCCCGAAGACGAAACATATTCCAGAATCCCCAGAGCATTTCCGGGCCAAACAAGCGCGCTCCTAGAAGCTATCCGAACAACAACTGGAGTTTCATGAGAGTATAGCGAGCGGCATCATTTCCAACACACCTTTTAACTTGACCTGGGGAACAGGATTTTGGAAACCGGTCAGCGCATCTCGGCATGCTCAAGCTTAAATTTCACCATTTCACAAAAATCTAAATTTTGGGCAAATTCTCGGGTAATGGATCTATCACATGCCTTAAGTTAACCTTTGAAAATCACCGGCGATCACTCGGCAGCGAAGAATATTTTCTGTTGGTATAAGGTTTCTTTCTCCTCTCAAATGCTGCCTTCAGCTGACTATAACCTTATTCCCAAGTCCGGTACAAGATTGAACTTCATTATACTTGCTTTATTATTTCTCTTGTTTGTATATGCTTTCTTTGAATATCTTTGTTCCTTGTTGCGGATTTCTTTATTGTCCTATCTTCGTGGAAGAAGTAAGCCTGCACCGCCTTACTACATAATTGGTCTTTCCTATCATTCTTGTAATAGCACCAGTTCGCAATAATCAATAATCTTGACTGTCTTCTATTATCACTTCTCCGTTGAATCTATCGCGCATTGCAACATTTTCTTTGTTCTTTACCCATCTAGTTACTCCCCCGTTGGTAGTTTCCTCTGTAACTCATTACAAATGTAACAGGAGGAATAGGTATACCTGGCTTGTATAATATAAGCGAGTATCCGGATGAAGCGCCGGAAAAAAATGATCGGAAAGCAAAGCGGAGGATTAATTAGAATACTATGCACAATGGGAACGAGAACTCCATTATTGTGTAGGCATCTCCGGATAGATTCCGGTGGTTAAGGAAGTTGGGAAAGGTCTTTGTGCCATGTATGTAAACCCTCTGTCCCACCATTGATGTAAAGGATAAGCGAGCAAGATACTAATCCGATCGATATACACCCGTTTCCTCCTTGGCCTCACCCACCTTTCCTCATTCAACCAGCCCGTCCTTCCCCAATCAAGACTTCATATTAATAGTGATCCATAGTGCTAAATACGGGGTGGTCTAATTAACTACTTACGGAAGCTTTCGCTATACGACTCTCCCGTCAGGCAGCTACAGAGAATATTTTATCATGGGAGTAAGCAAGTGCATGAGGAGGGCATTGATAGAGGAAAATGAATATTTGCTACGAGGATTTCTTATATTTCATATACGCTCGCACGATTGCTATGAGTTGAGAGGGATAGGCATCAGGGAACGAAGTTACTATGGTACCATCCACACCCTCCATCATCCGGCGCCGTATCCAATTCTGCGCAGGTAATCAGGAAAGCACTTCCCCGGCATGGCAAATATTGCGGAGTCGTTTCCCACACGCATAGAATTCCCTATGATAGCACGGGGAAGATCTCTTTCACGGCCATTATGAATATAACGGGGCACATTGCGCATCCGACAGGAGAGCGCACTGGCTCACCCGTCGCCGAATACGCAATCAACCACCCTTGCTCAATTCATTGGAAGACAACGTAAACATATCACGGGTAAAGCCCCTATGGTGAATAGAATAGTGTTTGCCAGTGAGTGAAGCTGCCTGCCTCCTGTATCTAATCACCAGGGCTCAGGCTTGACCGACCATAGGCATGCACTATGCAAGTGAGCTCACCAAATATCACTCGCCACCGAGCCCATCCAGGATAGGGGACGTTATAGTACAGCTAACCATATCACCGCTAGCCAGAATCCGAACTCTCTTTATACAACAAGCTATCATATCATACTATAGAATATGCTGATAGGCTCGAGGTGATAGGCAAGTAACTGCCCGACATTCATTAATATGGACCACATTCTTTTCATGCAAGAATTGCCTTCCCCATTTGTCCTAGTATGTATTGGAAGTTATTCCCTACCAAATAGGGATGGTGTACAAATAGTATAGAATGAACCTTTTTCCGTCAATGCTGAGTGATCGCCTGTGATTTCTGACAGAACTAGTTCCCGTTAGTGCCTGAACAATCCGGGTGCATCTGTGTGCAGCTAGAATATTTCAATCCTGTCAAATTAAATTCAGGATGGCACTTCGCTGTATGAATTTTCACCTCAATTTCTTGCAGGCTCGGGCTTGGGGAGGAGACAATAGGTTTAATACTTGCGGGGAACATTGGAAAAAACACAAAACATTGGTGATTCTGGCTGGCAGATACTGAAATATGTGTATACTGATACTAGAATTCATTCTAGGAACTAATGTTAACATTTATCATTTTGGATTGTCTGCCCCACTACTAGTATTGCACTATTTAGACACTATTCCTCTTCAGCAGAGAACAAATACCCTGTTGAAATTTTTGGTATATTTCCTAGTATATTTCAGAACACTACTGTGTATTCCTTTGCTTAGTTTGTGTTTTGGCTACCCCTGTTCTCCACTTACATTACTACAGTTAAGACATCTATTATGGTGTTTTATTATTTATTTCATGGTTATATCTAAAGATTTATCATGTAGTTTCCGATCAGGTGTTCAGGATTTTACACTTGTTTATGCATCTCTTATGCACCACTATCAGTCATGAGATTTCTAATAAAAACCCCTCACACTCTCATGGATTCATAGACATTATTTGAGATTTACTTGGCAGGATTTTCAGGGTCAGACATGTTTGCACTTATGTTTCTTACCTTGTTTTCTCTATATTTCTCTCAGTTATATGAGCGTACACTTTTGTTTAAATATTATTGTGTAACAGGTTTACTCCTGTCTAACGAAAAGGTACAATAGAAGGCTAGCGGTTGACCGGCAAGCGCTAGGTCTAAGGGAGGCTTCAAGAGACCCGGAGACAAAGAGATAATAGTTAAAGGGCAAGTGGAACTCTGAGATCGCCGTTCAACCAAGTATATTCATAAATCAAGAGTCTGCTGAAGTCTGCCGTTCTCCTGCTAGCCAGGAGATGAGTTTAAATACAAGA
>Ga0307509_10008226_pt1 | contig 13343 bp, 14 predicted proteins | sample 10_EM_MG_FD_202245 | JGI IMG/M metagenome (GOLD analysis project Ga0307509, IMG submission 202245) | Populus trichocarpa ectomycorrhiza microbial communities from riparian zone in the Pacific Northwest, United States - 10_EM | ecosystem: Host-associated > Plants > Roots > Unclassified | place...
GTACCAACTCATGTCTACCGGTAGTATACTAAGTATACTGGCCTATCCTCAATATGGTTACCACTTGGTATGCCATACGGGCTTGAGTCTAGTCCACTGTAGCTACCTATCTGTAGGGTCGTTACATTCTTAGTGTTACCAGGGGGCCTGCTGAAGGGTTTGGGTCTCTCTCCTGTACGTTTCAATGAGTTGTTTCCCTACGTGTCTGAGGTGTGAGTCTTAGGTGCTAGGCGGGGGATGTTTCTTCTATGGTCTCGGGGGGTTTGATTTTTCCTATGATGAGTTGAAGCGGGCGATTGTTATTGGGCTTATAGGTTTTTTTCTCTTCATAGCTAGAGCTGCATAAGGCATTTTGTGCCTAAAACAAATCTCACATGATTACAAAACAAAAAAGAAAAAAAAACCGACCAAGAGATACGCACGAACCATCTCCTCTCCACCTCCGGCGATTGAAATCCCAACACTACGAGAAATCATCGTCACTTTCCCCCACCCACCTCTCTTCTCCCACGATGGCTACTGCCTAGGAGTTGACGTTAAGCCAACCTTCCTCCTCTTGTGAGACCTGTCGGCCTCCCCTCCTTGGGGTTCTCGTTCTCGTTCGTCGTTGATCCGCCCATGATGTTCAGTTCTCCCCCTTACCCCGCACTTGCTATGCACCTCACTTAGCATTTTGCAGGATCGGAAAGCTTCTTGCTTCATTCACGGTCCGCGTTACGGTGTCGGACTCTCGGTCAAAGTAGGCCTCGGCTTGCTGGGTTTGTACCTCTGATGGGGAAAGCCTCGGTTAGTAACAACTCGGTCTCGCCTCAGTTCTGTCGTCGCCCCAAAAGCCCTGGCTATGGCCCCTTTGTCGGTTGTGGCTAGCCTGTTCACGATCCATCCTTCTCCCACCTCCCGGTTCTGTCCGCTTGCACCGTTACTGCTTCAGCAGCTGGCACATTACTGTCTCCTCATCCTCCCTGATCGTTCGTCCACTCCTCGGTTATACCCAGTTGTGGTATTGCACTATCTCCCTGCCTGGTGTCCAATGCCTTGGATCAATGTAATTACCGGCGCGACCGTACCTTTATGGTTACAATATCGGCCCACAAGTCCACTTGTTTTCTCTCGTAACGGCGATGACACATCCTCGGCCCCGGGCCCTATCGAGCCTTCGCCAGCCTATCCTTTCTTTTCTTTTAGGGGAGCCTGCTGAACGGTTTGTGTCTCTCTCCTGTACGTCTCTATGAATTATTTCCTTACGTGTCTGAGGTATTATTCCCTTAGGTGCTAGGCGAGGGGGATTTTTCCTATGGATTCGGGGTGTTTGATTTTTCCTATGAAGAGGTGAAGCGGGCGGTTATTGGAATTAAAGTTTTCTTTACCCCATATCTCACGATGCATGCGTGTTCTTGTACCTTAACAATGAATACATGATTAAAAAAAAAGCAAAAAAAAAGAAAAATCGACACAGAGATAGGATCTTCACGAAACCATCTAAGTACACTTGTATAGTAAAGATAGTGCAATACAATTACGCTTTACTCTCTTTACATACACTCCTCCTCTACAAGAGCCTACGCTCTAAGACACCGGAGACTATTGTGATAGTCTCGACGGGCCGCCCGAACATAGAACCCTCGTGATAGTTCTATCAAGCATGACAATCCACCCATCTAATATCGGAAGAGATAGTACCTCTCACAAACCACCCAAGGCAAGCAAGCCAGTCCCGTACTATCTAAAGAGATAGTATTTCCATCCGCCCTATCACAGGATAGGAATACTTGCTTACCTTAGGAAACGACTATCGTTGCCTGTTGCATCCCCACCTAACAATTGGATTGTTACATTTGGTTGCGTCTAAATCTCAACACCGAACGACAGAACGCCTCAACAAACTGTCAATCAAGAGATTGACCTTACTGAAACAGAAATCAACCTAGAAGGACTAGGGGAAGCGTTCGCCGAGTCTATTCAACACTTGCGAACCGCGAGTTCCACAACAGACAGCTCGAAAGAAGGATCAGACTCGGACGAAACAGACGAACTACCTACAAGGAGGAACACGATGGCGTCCATATGTAATCACAACCCAGACACCAAAGGAAAACAAGTACCCCCGCTTCCCAACCTCACTCTGGAACAGATACAATCAATCATTAGAGCCTTAACCGGAGGAGCGGGCAACACAAAGAAGCCCAAAATCAAGGAACCCAGCACATTTCACGGTGAACGGGATCAACTCAGAGGTTGGCTGACCCGGCTGGCAGTGTACTTCAAAGGAGTAGGATGGGAATTCAACCACAACAACGACAAAATTGTCTACGCGCTCAGCCTTTTAAGAAGGGACGCATTGAAATGGGCTACGCCATACATTGAAAGACGACAGGATGTAACCTGGAGCTGTTGGGACGACTTCAAGAATGAACTGCAGGGACAGTTTGGCGAAATCGACGAGCAAGGAGCTGCGAGAGCAAAACTCATGAGGATGGCTCAAGGATCGAAAGGAGGCACAGAATACTGGGACGAATATAGACTCATCGCCAGTCAAACGGGGACGGACGATGCAACCCTGACTTACCACCTGATGAAGGGATTCAAAACGGAACCAAGAGACGCATGGGGAATGGATGGATCAGACTCGCAAGACCGACAATTTGTCGCAAACTGGGCCATTAAAAAGGAAACCACAATGGCAGCAATCAAACACATGAGTCATGGGGCAACAAGCAAAGGAACAACCGCATCATCAGGAAACCCAAGTAATCAAAATGGGACCTTTCGACCTCAGAAAGATCATCAGGGCGATCCAATGGAGCTCGATGCGACGCGAAGAAGGCCGGGCTTCAACATCTCCGCCAAGGAATACCAACGATGAATGAGAAGCAACCTATGCCTCAAATGGGCCAAACCAGGACATCGAGCAGCGGCATGACGAAGCCAGGCCAACAGCAAAGAAGGAGCGACCTTGGAACCAAAGAATGTGAACTAAAAACAATGGAGACCACTAGCCAAAGCCAGGGAAATGGAGGTCACAAAAGAGGGAGAGTCGGGAAACGACGAAGGTCCCCAGTAAGCAATGGTCTGAGGGACAAGACCAAACCAAAGCCCATTGAGATGAGGAACCTGTACGCGGCACTGCACAATACGGAAACTCTGAACAACTAAAACGACCATATTATGGTCACGATAAAACTACATGGCGCAACAAGATATATCACGATTAATGCGATGATCGACTGGGGAGCAACTGAGGACTTTATCAACAAAGGGTTCTGCAGCAAATACAACATCTGAACAACACAAGCAAAGACGATACGAGATGGTACCTGGCGGACGGTCGACGCAGCGCTATGGGACCAATCACCCATAGGGCGAAAGTACATATGGACATCGGTAGCCTTAGGGAATTGGCAATTTTCCAAGTGGCAAAACTACCCAACCACGAGGAACCTATGGACGAATAGCACCACGAAGCGGCATGGCAGTTAAACATCGGATTGCTGTCAGTGCAGGTGTGATCGACTTCGACTATACTGGTGAAATCAAAGTTGTACTAGCCAACATGGGTAACCAGGACTATCAAGTCAAAAACGGGGATCGGATAGAATAACTCATCACGGAAAAAATAGTTGAAAGGGATTGTGACGCGGTCGAAACGCACGAAAAAACCAACAGAGGACAACAAGGATTTCCAAGCAAAGGAACTTCCAAGGCACCGATCTGCCAGATCAGTGCTAGAGCCTTCGGAAAGTTCTACCGGCGACACGACATTACCACAGGGATCCTCAAATACAATAAGAAAGAGGGACCAATAGGCCTAGAATCGGTTAACACCAGAACTGAGCTAGCCATCAAAAGCGGGAAATACAAGAAAGAAACAAAGCTGGAGGAAATGGTACCTCAAGAATATCACGGATACATGGACGTATTCGAGGAAGAAGAAAAAACAAAGCTACCGCCTCACCGACCAGGAGTAGACCCAGACATCCAACTCGCGGTAGGGCAAGGATTGCCAGTCAAAAAGATTTAAGAGCTGACGCAGGACGAACTGGGGAACTCTGGAACTACATCAAGCAAAACGAAGAACCAGGATGGATAAGAGAAACCTACTCTGACGGAGGATGTCTAATCATGTTCATGAAAAGGAAGGATGGAAAACTCCGAGTATTTGTCGACTACGGAGCACTCAACTACATCACCAAGAAAGACCGATACCCTCTACCCCGGATATGGGAAGCCTTAGACAGGCTAAGAATGGCCAAATACTACACAAAGCTGGACATCAAGGATGCCTATCACAACGTTAGGATCAAGGAAGGAGACGAATGGAAAACAACCTTCACCACGAAATACAGCACCTACAAATATCTGGTTATGCCTTTCGGGCTGACCAATGCACCAGCGGCATTCCAAAGATGGATCAACAGAACCCTGCAGTCATATATCGACAGATGCGGAATAGTATATCTGGATGATGTCCCCATATATTCGGACAGTCTGGAACTGCACCAAAATGATGTGGCAGCCATCATCCGCGCCATATGAAAGCAAGGGATGAATCTCAAACAGTCAAAATGCGAGTTTCACCAAAGGGAAACATAATACCTGGGATTTATTATCAATAACGAGGGAGTCAAAGTTGGCCCCATCAAGACCGCCGCCATATGGGACTGGAAACCGCCTACCAACAAGAAAGGAATCCAACAATTCATGGGATTCTGCAACTTCTATCGTCGATTTATCGAAGGATTCAGCAGCACGGCCAAACCCGTATAACACCAAACCAGGAAAGACGTCAAATGGGAATGGGGAGACAAGGAACAAGCAGCATTTGAAAAGTTATGACAAAAGCTATGCTCAACCCCGGTGTTGACATACGTCAATCCAGGGAGCCCACTCCTGCTTGAAACCGACCCCTTGAAATATCTCTGCTCAGGCAGATTATCGCAACATGACGAGGACGGGAAATGGAGGCCGATAGCGTCTCGTTCTAAAACAATGGCGCCTGCTGAATGCAACTACAACGTACAGGACAAAGAGCTATTAGCCATAGTTCAAGTGCTCAAGGAATGGAGGTGATACCTCAGAGGACGTGGACAACACTTCAAGGTCCTAACAGAACACAAGAACATAGTAAGGATTACAACAACAAAAGAACTGACCGACCAACAAATACGATGGAGCGAAGTCCTGAGTCGCATCGACTTCAAAATCGAATTCCTACCAGGAAAAGAAGGAGGCAAGCCAGATGCCTTAACTCAACGAAAAGCAGACCTGCCCCAGGAAGGAGATGAACGACTCACACAGAAAGAAAAAATTCTCCTACGAAAAGAGAAATACTTCGACACCAGTATTCAGGAAATGGAGACGGTGAGACTTGAAGAAACAAGCTACGAAGAACTTCACAACGAAACGGCCCGAAACGAAGAAATTAAGAGGACAAGGAACGCTTTGGAACGAGGAGCCAAAGAAATGAAGGGAGTGGCCCTAGGACTATGCCAATTGAAGTACCAAGACCTATGGTACCAAGGAAAGATTTGTGTTCCCAATAAAGAAGGAATTCCGACCAACGTTATACGTCAAGACCACGATATTCGGCAAGCGGGACACGGAGGAACGGCAAAAAGGACTGAGCTCCTACAACGCAAATACTATTGGCCTCATATGCGCGATACAATAAAACAATACGTTAACAATTGCGACATTTGCCAAAGAACGAACGTGGTACGACATGCACCTTATGGCCTGATGAAGCCAAATGAAGCCCCGGATCGACCATGGAAATCAATATCCATGGACTTCATCACGGACTTACCGAAATCAAAAGGAGATGACGCAATCCTGATCGTCAACGATCCACTTACAAAAATGGCTCATTTCCGAGCATACACTAAGGAAATGCATGCACGGTAATTCTCGGAACATTTCATGAGGGAAATATTTCGATTGCATGGGCTACCCAAAGACATCATAACTGATCGAGGATCCATATTTAGTTCTGATCTATGGAAAGAAACGACAAAGCAACTAGGAATAGAACGAAGATTGAGCACGGCATTTCCCCCGCAAAGGACGGACAAACGGAACGGACTAATTCCACTTTGGAACAATACCTCTGAGCATACGTCAATTATCAACAAGACAACTGGAAGGAGCTCCTACCAATGGCAGAATTCTCATACAAGAATGGATATCAAGGAAGCATTAAGAGCAGACCCTTCTTTGCAAACCATGGAATCAACCTTGAATATCAGACCATCGGCTACAAAATGCAAGGACAAATCACACCAGCAGAAATCATGAGTCCATTACACCACATACAACAGGCGGAAATGACGGGAGCGCAATTAGGACACAAGAAATATTACGATCAGGGAAGGAAACCCGATGCGAATTTACAATCAGGAGATATGGTATGGTTATTGCCAAGGAATATAAGCACCACATGGCCATGCAAGAAATTGGATTACACGAAAATTGGACCATTCAGGATCTTGGCAAAGATAGGAGAAAGCGCTTCTAGGCTCGAGCTTCCACACTCGATGAGGATCCACAATACATTCCACATCTCTCTTCTTGAACTCTATCATGACGATAAGTTTCCCTCTCAACAAACACAACCACCACCGCAAATTATCCACAAAGGAGAACCAGAGTACGAACTCGAAGAAATAATCGACTCACGCTGGCACTACTGAAAACTACAATACCGAGCCAAGGCGACCGGTTATCCTCCAGAGCACGACAAAGTCTTGTATCCCTACGACAATTTCGAAAATGCAGACATCGCAAAGCAACAGTTCCACCAACAGTAGCCGGGCAAGTCCTCTCACAATCAAGATCGAAGAACAAGAAAATGGAGAGACGCGGGTCTCCCTATTACCAATACCGCAACTAGCACCACCACCACCGCCGCCCAGAATGGCGACACCAACGCCTCCAGCACCCCAGAGCCAGCAAGAGGGATGGGAGACCACCGTGGGACTACCCACGAGCCCCCCATACAGAGGCCCACAACAGTGGGTGGAAGCAGAAAGGAAAGAACTGGCTCGCCAGGAGCACAACCAGCTGTCATGGACAGCATGTTACGACGATGGATGCAAAACCCACTTCTGAGACAAGGAAGCCTGGGGATGGGTTCCCCAACTCCGATTTCAGTAAATGCCAGCCATACCGGTATCGTACCAGAACAAACAACAACAGAGGAAACGCCAGGGACAGAGCGTGATATGGAATGAATGCTTCGACGACAAGTGCTTGGTCCATGTGCAAGAGAAAATCAAAGCCGGATACTACCCGCAGGAAAACGGCGAAAGGAAACCCCTCTCAAAATGGCACAGTAGACACCCCGAGCCGGAACAATAAAGGAAATTCGGTGCCGTGAGGACACGGCAGGAGGAGGGCAGTGAATAAACTCAACGAGATGTCAGAGCCCTACAAAGGCAAATCCAGGAATTGTTAGACGAAATGGCGCGATCACTGGAGATGGACGAAAAAGGCCAAGAGGAGCAAAGCCAACTACCAGGCAAAAATAGGGCGAATGTGCGAAGAAATTCATGGACTTCGCAGAACAATCACAGGAACTGGTTTCGGCCTAGCAAGGTTGAGGAACGAAATGGACACAAAAAGACGAGCAAAAGAGGAGCTCGAACCAAGGAACCACAGCCTCCGAAAAGAGCTTAGAAGAGCTGGGCAGAGGTTGTTAGATTTGGGCAAGTAGCATTGTGGGACCGATTAGAGTTCGTTACGGGGCGGACGGGGCCCCGCAAAATGCGGGCCCGGGGCCCTTTTCCCCGCCCCGCCCCACTCAACGGCCTGGAGCGGGGTGTCTTTTTCGGCATTCCCAGCCCCAGTTCCCGCTCAGGCCACTGCCCCACCCATACGCCAGACGGGTCCCTGTCAAAAATAGGTGGTAACAAAAGGGGCCCCGTCCAGTGAATGAGTGCGGGTGGGGCATGCACGGGGGCGAGGCTGGGATTACCCAAAAAATACGCCCCTTGGTCCTGTGTAAGGGCGGGCTCTGGGGAGAGAAAAGCCGCCGCGCCGCGCCGCGCCGCACCCCGTAATGAACACTAGGACCGATGCTCGGGGGAGACAGGAGCTAATGTCACAAATCGTGACTAAGCAAGGCAGATTTCACATGACTCATGCTTATGAGTCATAAGGTATGTTGGATTCCACACTATGACGTCACTGGACTCATAGTTCTCACATGACTACGCACTCGCGAGTTATTCTTATATTTTGATTGGTTGATTGTTTCCTGACTCACGATAGTGACGTCATATGCTGTAAGGACTTTCGCACATTACTCATATTATGAGTCCGGGGTTTCACGCGTATGACTTGTTTGAGCACAGAACTTAATTTATGAGTTTTGATTGGTTATCGGAATGTTGTGCGATGACTCCTATGAGTCATCAATGAATTTCACGCATTGACTCACTACAAGTCATAGAGGTTTATGTAGCGCGAGGTGATGCGTCACCAGGGTGAGGGTTGTGAGAAGATGCCTATATAAGGCGCTTAGTTTCGACGAAGAGATAGGACACGAACCATCTCTCCTCCACCTCCGGCGATTGAAATCTCAACACCACGGGAAATCATCGTCACCCTCCCCCACCCACCTCTCTTCTCCCACGATGGCTACTGCCTAGGAGTTGACATTAAGCCATCTACCCTCCTCTCCTGAGGCACGCATGCCTCCCCTCCTTGGGGTTCTTGTTCCCGATCATCGTTGACACCCGCTCATGAAGTTCGGTTCTCCCCCTTACCCCGCACTTGCTTTGCACCTCTCTTAGCATTTTGCACGGTCGGAAAGCTTCTCGCTTCGTTCACGGTCGGCGATATGGCGTCCGGACTCTCGGTCGAAGTAAGGCTGCAGTTCTGCTAGCCTTGTACCTCTGATGGGGAAAGCTCCGGTTATTAACATCACGGTCTCGCTCGGTTTCGCAGTCGCCCCAAAAGCCGTTGCTATGGCCCGTTAGTCGGTTGTGGCTAGCCCGTTCGCGATCCTTCCTCTACCCCCCTCCCGGTTCGGTCCGCTGGCACCGTACTGCCCCATAAGCTGGCACCTTACTGCTAATCCACCTCCCCGGCTGGCACCCTACTGCTCCCCCCCACCGGCTGGCACCCTACTGCTACTCACCGGCTGGCACCCTACTGCTCATCATCGTTGGCTGGCATCCCCTCTGCCCGGTGGCTCCGCTCGCCTACCTGCCTCTCTCCCTCCTGCGATTTACTCTACGGTCACAAACCTCGCTTAGGTTACGGTTGATCACGGTATTGCACTGCCTCCTTCAAGTTGGTCTCTCCTAAACGCCGACGCGTCGCCATCCTCCGGTCAATCCCGACCGTGAACCGGCCTGCCCCTTCTGGCGACTAGCCACGGGCCTTTTGGTTAGGCATTTTGGCAATAGTAGTTATATCTAGGCGTTTTGTTGATTCTTTTCTTAGTGTTACCTGGGGGCCTGCTGAAGGGTTTGGGTCTCTCACCTGTACGTTTCTATGAGTTGTTTCCCTACGTGTCTGAGGTGCGAGTCTTATGTGCTAGGCGGGGGAGGTTTCTTCTATGGTTTCGGGGGGTTTGATTTTTCCTATGACGAGGTGAAGCGGGCGGGATGACGTTTGCTTATAGGTTTTTTATCTCCATAGCTAGCGCTGCATGAGTCTTTTGTACCATAAAACATAATAACGATTTGATTACAAAAAAAAAAATAAAAAAAAAAAAACGACCAAGAGATAGGACACGAACCATCTCTTCTCCACCTCTGGCGATTGAAATCTCAACACCACGGGAAATCATCGTCACTTCCCCCCACCCACCTCTCTTCCCCCATCATGGCTACTGCCTAGGGGTTGACGTTAAGCCATCTCCCCTCCTCTCCTGAGGCACGCCCGCCTCCCCTCCTTGGGGTTCTTGTTCCTGTTCGTCGTTGACACCCGCTCATGAAGTTCGGTTCACCCCCTTACCCCGCACGTGCTTTGCACCTCGCTTAGCATTTTGCTCGGTCGGAAAGCATCTCACTTCGTTCATGGTCGGCGATAGGGCGTCCGGACTCTCGGTCGAAGTAAGGCTTCGGTTCTGCTGGGCTTGTACCTCTGATGGGGAAAGCTTCGGTTAGTAACATCACGGTCCCGCTCGGTCTCGCTGTCGTCCCAAAAGCCCTTGCTATGGCCCGTTAGTCGGTTGTGGCTAGCCCGCTCGCGATCCTTCCTCCACCCCTCTCCTGGTTCCGTCCGCTGGCACCGTACTGCCCCATAAGCTGGCACCTTACTGCTAATCCTCCTCCCCGGCTGGCACCCTACTGCTCCTCGCTGGCTGGCACCCTACTGCTACTCACCGGCTGGCACCCTACTGCTCCTCCTCCTCGGCTGGCACCGGCTCTGCCCGGTGGCTCCGCTGGCCCTCCTCCCCCTCCGATCGTTCGACCCCTCCTCGGTTACGCCTAGTCGTCGTATAGCACTGACTCCGTGGCTATGGACCAACCCCTGGGATCGATGTAATGACCTGCCCGACCGTACATCATGGTTTTTGGTGGGCCCTCAATCTATGAGTTTTCCCGTGTCGGCGATCATCTATGCTCTCCCCCGGGCCCCGAAAGGGCCTTAGAACAGCCGTTGTTTCTTTTGTTTTGCGGAGCCTGCTGAAGGGTTTGGGTCTCTCTACCTGTACGTTTCTATGTAGTGTTTCCTTACGTGTCTGGGGTATATTATCTTAGGTGCTAGGAGGGGGAGACTTTTCCTATGAACTCAGGGTGCTTGATTTTTCCCATGAAGAGGTGAAGCGGGCGGTGGGTTTGCACTTATAGGTTTTTGTTCTCTTCATAGCTCGCGCTGCACAAGGCTTTTTGTACCTAGAAACAAATAACGCATAATTATAAAAAAAAAAAAGAAAAGAAAAAAAAACGACCAAGAGATAGGACCACGAACCATCTCTCCTCCACCTCCGGCGATTGAAATCTCAACACCACGGGAAATTAACGTCACTTTCCCCCACCCACCCCTCTTCCCTCATCATGGCTACTGCCTAGGGGTTGACGTGAAGCCATCTTCCCTCCTCTCCTGGGGCATACATGCCTCCCCTCCTTGGGGTTCTTGTTCCTGTTCATCGTTGACACCCGCTCATGAAGTTCGGTTCTCCCCCTTACCCCGCACTTGCTTTGCACCTCGCTTAGCATTTTGCTTGGTCGGAAAGCTTCTCGCTTCGTTCACGGTCGGCGATATGGCGTCCGGACTCTCGGTCGAAGTACGGCTTCGGTTCTGCTGGCCTTGTACCTCTGATGGGGAAAGCTTCAGTTAGTAACATCACGGTCCCGCTCGGTTTCGCTGTCGTCCCAAAAGCCCTTGCTATGGCCCGTTAGTCGGTTGTGGCTAGCCCGCTCGCGATCCTTCCTCTACCCCCCTCCCGGTTCCGTCCGCTGGCACCGTACTGCCCCATAAGCTGGCACCTTACTGCTAATCCCCCCCAATGGCTGGCACCCTACTGCTCCTCACCGGCTGGCACCCTACTGCTAATCACCGGCTGGCATCCTACTGCTACTCATTGTTGGCTGGCATCCCCTCTGCCCGGGGGCTCCGCTCGCCCACGTGCCTCTCTCCCTCCCGCGATTTACTCTACGGTCGCAAACCCTGCTTAGGTTACGGTTGATCATGGTATTGCACTGCCTCCTTGGTCTCTCCTAAACGCCGACGCGTCTCCTTCCTCCGGTCATTCCCGACCGTGAACTGGCCTGCCCCTTCCGGCGATTAGCCGCGGGGCCTTTTGGTTAGGCATATTGGCAATAGTAGTTATATCTAGGCGTTTCTTTGATTCTTTTCTTAGTATTACCTAGGGGCCTGCTGAAGGGTTTGGGTCTCTCTCCTGTACGTTTCTATGAGTTGTTTCCCTACGTGTCTGAGGTGCGAGTCTTATGTGCTAGGCGGGGAAGGTTTCTTCTATGGTCTCGGGGGGTTTGATTTTTCCCATGACGAGGCGAAGCGGACGGGATGAAGTTTGCTTATAGGTTTTTTATCTCTATAGCTAGCGCTGCATGAGTCTTTTGTACCTTTAAACATAATAACGAATTGATTACAGAAAAAAAAAAAAGAAAAAAGAAAAAAAAAACGACCCAGAGATAGGACCACGCTTCTCGCAAACTCTCTCCCCCCCCCTACATTTCACATACAAACACAACTCTACCCCGCTTTGCGTCCGGATCAAACCCCTCTCCCACTTTTTCCTCGCCCTTCCGCCGCCATGACGGACCCCCTCAACCTCCCCCCAGGGAACCTGGCCTTTGGTAGTCTCTCTGCCCTGAACTCCCCCCTCCCGTCGCGTTCAGGACCACCCTCGACCGACCTTCCCATCGAGTTCATGATGAGGCAACTCGCCCAGGCGAGGAGCGCCCTCCGGCTCAACACCCATGATTTCCCTGACCTCAGCCCAGACGCACAGGCCGGCACCCTCCCCATCGAGTTCATCACGATAGTCCTCCCCTCCCAGCTCGTACAAGGCCTGGTAACCGTCTCACATGAACTGAGCAGGGTAACTCAGGCGGTTGCAACCATCTGCGAGGAGAACGAGAACCTCAGGGAGGAGCTCCATGACATCTCCTCTCAGCTCGCAAACCTCCCCCCCACCCATGAACAACAACTCACCCCGGGGATCGCCGATCTCCAAGCCTCCATACGTGACCTGGCACATCGTGTGTCAGCCCCAGTCCCTGCCCCCCCAGTGCCCGCCCCCCCCCCACAGAGGGCACCTCTACCCCACCCTTCTGCCGCCCCCTCCCCCACAGAGGGCACCCCTACCCCACCCTTCTGCCGGCCCCCCCCCTTCAAAGAAGGGCAAGGAGAAGGCCCCTGCACCACCCACACCTTCCTCAGCCGCCGCTGACGACCCAAAATACCTCATACCTTTCTACGACACGAGGCTTGGCAAGGCATTCGGCGACCCCGAAAAATATGCCAGGCTCTACCCCCACAGCTATGAGGCCGGTGAATACCGGAGAGGTGCGTATGACGTGTCCTCATTCACTCCAGGCCACCTCCACCCAGACAATAAACCCTCCCCCTCCTACGCGCAAGCTGCTTCCGGGTCAGGCTCGGGTGGCAAAGGCAAAGGCAAAGTTGGCAAGCCCCCCTCCCCCCAACAAGGTGCGAGTACGGTGGCCCCTCCCGTTAAAAAGGGGCCACCCTCCCTCCCAGGTGCCCAACGACGCTTTTTCGCTCCCCGCCAGTCCCCTTCTGTAACAGGTTTATTCCTGTCTAACGAAAATACAGTAGGACCGGCGATAGACCTGCTAGCGCTGGTACTAAGGGAGGCTTCAAGAGACCGGAGGTAAGAGATAATAGTTGAAGGACAAATAGGACTT
>Ga0307509_10008227_pt1 | contig 13343 bp, 23 predicted proteins | sample 10_EM_MG_FD_202245 | JGI IMG/M metagenome (GOLD analysis project Ga0307509, IMG submission 202245) | Populus trichocarpa ectomycorrhiza microbial communities from riparian zone in the Pacific Northwest, United States - 10_EM | ecosystem: Host-associated > Plants > Roots > Unclassified | place...
TACGCCGGATCAGGAGAAAAGGTCGGTGGTGTGTTCCAACAATATCTGGAACAGAGCTCCATCCCCGTAGTCATCCGATCCCTGTTCGTCGCCAATTCCGGTCACGGAGATGCTTTCCAGAGCATCTCAGAGCTGGCGGCCACTTCACGTTCCGGAATCAACTTCAACGAGCACGCAACACCCTCTATGGAACGCTTCATTGTGTCCCGAGAAGGCCGCAAGAGTGGCTTCGCGCTGAATGCCTACATCTACGACTTTTATATGCACGGACAGGTATCTACACTCGCAGCTGCAAACGGTATCCGAAGGGGTGATATATGGTGAGCCTCGGTACCGGTTCTCTTTCGGTTTGTTTGCTGACGCCGCCTCTAGGTACCTGTTGGACGATTTTATTCTTTCACTAACGACTGTCCGTGGTGCGATCGAACAACTGTTGACGAAGGCGTCGAAGGAGGCCGCGGCTGACGTCGAAGATAATCTACCGGACGTCGACAGCGGATTTGGAGAATTGGACGAGGACGACACGCAAGGAAACAACCCAACATTTTCCCGACCACGAGGAGTCGCGGATAGGGACTGGCGCGTGTACGAAGTGCTAGATGAGATGCTCAGGGAGTTGCACGAGAAGTTCAAAGCAATCTGGGCGTAGCCCGTCACGATCACAAATGTAGTCCGGTTTCGTACATCGTACCATAAAACTCGCATGACATTCGAGGTGTTTGGCATATAACAGTGGGAGAAAGCACGGCAGAGCCATGCAAAATATGAAGGCAGCGTCACCAACATGGGATGCTCATGCAGCCCTAAATGAGCGTCAGACCGATGTCGTCATGATGAATACGGCGGATGGCTTCACTTTTTGTGTGAGGCTTTGACTGCAGCTACTTTCTCTTTTCGTTCCGCCACCCGCTTGGCCAAAAGGGCGTCGTACTCGGCCTTCTGCTCCTTCTGGGCCTGGAAACGGCGCTTCTTAAGAGAGTGCAGATGACGGCGACGTTGGAGACGTTCTGGCGTAACCAGTCGCTGGATCTTGGGACTAGAGAATGTGGGTTAGTGAGGGGAGGCGGCCAGGGGTGAGATGGGTACGTGCGCCTTGAAATAGGGCTTGGCGTTCTCCTTCTTCGAGCTCTTGACCTCCCGCCGTACAACATACTTCCTGACATCGTCCTCCTTCGACAGGTTGAAGAACCTTCGGACTTTGGTCGCCCTCTTGGGACCAAGGCGCTTGGGGAGGGCGACATCGGTCAACCCGGGAATATCATTTTCGCCTTGCTTGATGATAACCACAGAAAGGACGGCAATGTCAGGGCCGACGATGCACCCACGGACAGACTTGCGCTTGCGCTCGCCAGCCCGTCGAATACGATAGCAGGAATGGCCGTCGGAAAGGAGAAGGCGGACACGAAATGGGACTAGGACACCTTGTTTCATGGGGAAACCCTGTTTGTCGTTGCCACCGGTAATACGGAAGATGTAACCCTTCCACTCGTCACCGATTGAGTCGGCGGGGACTTCCTGGGAGATCTTCTTGTCATAGAAGATACGACTGGGTCATCAATTAGATGGGGGGGTATTTCGGCATGCGTTCGAAACATACAATCTCCTTTCATCGTCGATGTCGATGAGTTTTTGAGCCCCGGTCGCGGGGTCTGGGGAAATGCTCTCAGCATACGCGGCGCGCCGACGTAGGTCGAATGAAACTTACTGGCGATGTTGATCTTCATACTTGTGGGATCGAGGGACTTGCAAAATGGTAGGCACAGGCAATTGGGTAGTGTGGCTTGCGATCGGCTGTACAGTATACGGCAATCCCCGGATCACCTTTCCTCCCGTTACAATACCCGCACCCATCATCCGTTTCCCCTCGACACAACGAAAAATCGTGCGTATAGCGCAGGGCTGCATCGCTCAATAATGTTGGGGTTCGTGAGTTTGACAATGTTTTGTTTTGCTCAGAATCACCATGGGTCGTATGCACGCTCCGGGAAAGGGCATTGGTATTGATCTGTGGTGCCCTTTGTCATCCGGTTGTGTGCTCACCAACCTCCGTAGCGTCCTCCGCACTTCCATACCGCCGTGCTCCCCCTACGTGGCTTAAGACCACCCACGATGATGTTGTTGAGCACATCTGCAAGCTCGCCCGTAAGGGTTTGACCCCGTCTCAAATCGGCGTCACCCTCCGCGATTCGCACGGCATCCCACAGGTGCGATTCGTCACTGGCAACAAGATCCTTCGTATCCTCAAATCGAACGGTTAGTACCTTTGGCGTGACATCGCCAACCGGCATCCACTCACCCTGATGTAGGACTTGCACCCGGCATTCCCGAGGACCTCTGGCACCTCGTGAAGAAGGCTGTTGCTGTTCGCAAGCACCTCGAGACCAACAGGAAAGACAAGGATTCCAAGTTCCGATTGATCCTGATCGAATCCCGTATTCATCGTCTTGCCCGCTACTACAAAACAAAGCAGCAGATCCCACCAACATTCAAATACGACTCTGCCACCGCCTCGACGCTTGTCGCCTGAACAGGCTCTAATTAGCTGGGTCGGGCGAAGACCCATATTGCATGAACGTAGATACGTAGTGAACACCCACGCTCTATCGCCCCATGTGTTTTTATTTTTTTTGTGAAAATCCGATGGGCTCTGGTCTGTATTCATCGAGGTCGGCTCGGCGTTTTTTGGTAGGCGGGTTGGCGGCGTCCGCTTCAACCGTCCTTCAACGTTTCAACCCAGACCAGTCATCCGTTCACGGCGGCGGCCCTCCTTCGCTCCGCCCTCCTCACTCCTTTGTCCTCTCCGTCGCTATCGCACTCCCCGTGAACCGGCTCATGCGGTTCAATGACGACCGCGTCGCACACTACCCCGCTCGCCCGGCTCTCCCGCATTGGTCAGGCGTTTGGCATCGGTCCTACTCATGAAACCCGGAATAGTGGTTCGAAAGGAGGGGATGACTCTTATATTCCTTACAATGGGCCCTACGAATCGCCCACTAGCGCTCAACACGTTCGCGGCTATTGGGACGACGGCGCACAAGATGCCGCATTCAGCGTACGCTCGCGTTCCCACTCGCCTTTGAATGAAGAAAAGGTCCACAATGTCTACAATCAGATACACCCTACCTCCAACGGTCATAAATATTCGGACGCTTCCAGGGTCACGCTATCCAATATCATGACCGAACCCCGTCGGAGATTCAGTCGCATTCGCCAGAACAGTACACCCCCGCCAAGGACCTCCTACGTCAGCTTGGATCAAGGTGGTGGGGTCGGAGATACACCAGTTCCTGCCCATAGGGCAACGGGTCGCGCTGGGTCTCCTCCAAAGGTGAGTTCCCAACCCTTCCCAGCATGACCACGTGCATATACCCTGCTCCAGCGTCGCGACTCCGGTTTCCGTACTTCGTTGACGGACCCTCTCAAAAACTTCTCCAGAGGCGACCATAAGCACGAAAAGACGCGCCTGTTTGGGGCATCTACCGACGATCTCGCTCCCAGTGCCGTAACATCTCCGTCTATCCATGAGCAAACAGCTCACCGTTCAAGGTCAAATAGCGCTGCAGTGCTACAGCGCCACCCATACGCCAATGCCTCTCCCAACCTTGGACAACCCCCACCCACTCGGATAAGCCCGCAGAGCCAAATTAGCGAACACCTTAAGTTCCCTAAAAAAAAAGTCCCTGCCCACCTCAGGCCTTCGTCCCGAACTTCCCGATTAAAGGCGTCTATGTCCACCCCCAATTTACGCGCTGCCTCCCATCAGCCTGCAATGTATCCAAAAACCAAGAACCACTGGCTATCCGCTGGAACCTGGTGCGATGCGTTCATGCTGCCCCGACCCCGCTTCCTATTACGTCACCTAGGGGAAGAACCCGACGCACCCAATGCTCGACTCGTAAGCCCTGCCGAGAGCATCATCTGCGAAGAGATAACAACAACCGGAGAGCCCAAGTCATTTAAGCGATCGCAGCCGGTGATTGAGTCCCGAACTCTGGGCCCTTCCGGGGCGGTTATGGTTCGTGCTAACCGGGAAAACGTACCACAGGCTCCCTCCCTTTCCCGGCCGAGGAGTTATGCTTTGGATGATCTCGCATTACCCAGCCCAATACCATCACTCATCACGTGGGTGCTTATATAGAGAGGTGAATCAACCTTACTGACGATTCCTAGCGTTCTCGCTGACAGGCAAAACCTGGAAAATGAACGTCAGATGTGGCAGGAGCATGCTACCAAGTCTTTCGGCAACAAGAGAACTCGCTCGTTGTCGAGGTCTAAATCGCTTGGGAAAACGCGTAAACCTTCCTACCAACAACCCCCTGCGGGAGCTTTTGACTTTCTGGCGGAGAGGACCCTTCTCGGACACCAAGCCATCCCGTCAGTCATTCACAAAACGAGCTCATCCTCGAATCCGACACAAACCGTCTCTGGGGGTGGTCGGGCGACTCGTTCCTTTGGTTCAACATTCCCTCGGTTACGCTCCAAGTCCCATGGGCACTCAAACTCGGCTGGTACGATCCTCGATGGTCCCGGACACAGGCGCAAAGGATCGGTCACATCTATCCTACGTCGTGCTAGGTCCACTGCCACCGGTCTTTGCGTCGGGGGTGACGGAATGTTGAACCCCACGGACGCGCCGGATCCTTCCGTCAAGGAAGACGACGCCAATGTTATCACCCTTTCGGGCAAGCCGCAAAGGACTACCTCACCAGATAGTATCGTTTCGATGTCTCCTGCCGTGGATCAAAATCGGACCTCGCCTGACCGTGGTTTAACCGTTCCTTCTCATCAGAGGCTCGGTGTCTCCCCAACTCCGTCGGCCCAGAGTCAGTCCGCAGAAGGGATCGGGATCGCCATATTTTTACCTTCACCCTCCGAAGAACATCCGAACGACGAGCCGATCACCTTGCCTGCGCATCCATACGCACAGGGAAGGAACCACCACCACCGGGCGCCAATGAATACCACCTCACAACCGCCAGAGAGGATACATCACAGACAACCAATCGTTCATCCCTATGCGATTCACTCAGCCCATCCAGTAACTCTATCGCCACAATGGGTTCACCGTGACCAAGGCGTTTCGCCTGCGAGGAAAATGTTTGCAGAGGTCGCTCCAGGTCATCTCCGTGAAATCCATCCCGAAGAAATCCAGTACTCCCCGTATGTCGAAGAGGCTCCAAGAGTCTTCACTGCTCCTACTCTTAAACGCCCGACAGCGGTCAGGCGGGAATCAGCGGACCCACCGCTGCGTAGGGGTAGCGATACCCTGCGCATGGGCGATGCGCTTAGCTTTTCTCTGGCGCGCAGCCGCCTAAGTTCAAGCACGGACAGCGGGATCGGAGCAAGTGAAGATCACCATCCGTACGGACGTCAACCGGAGCAAACCGCGTCGAATCGATCAAACGCGTTCCCTTCCCGTCAGGTTCATGAGGTGTTGTCCGCGGTGAACGACGAGAGAGATGAAGGCACCTCTGAGTGGCTTGAGCCACCTCCTATCTTCCTTCGGACCGACAGCGATAACTCCAACCCGGCTTCACTGCGTACCGCTTCCTCGGGTCAGATCAACCCGTCAGTATTCTCCTCTACACCAGCACCCGTGCGTCCGTGTGTTGGGTCTAGTGGATCATCTCCTGGCCTATCCAACGACTCATCTCCCCCACTCACACCACGGCCGTTAGGCAGGCTTGATGACCTGGAACGTTTTCAGGATCTCTTTTATAACCCCACAGCCAACCCACCGCAATCGCCTGAATCGGCTCCTGCCACTGTCCCAGCAATCGAGGCCGGGGACCTGCGGTTTGCCTCCAGTCCCGTCGACTTGGCGAGGAGGAGGAGCCGGCTTACGACCCTCGTACGTCAGCTCAGCGAAGACCTGTACGAACTCCGCAACGAAAGGCCAATCCCAGAAGGTGACGATCAGCCTGAGGGCTCAAACGATGAGCCATTGAGGGACCCCATAACTTCAGTGGTCAACGCGCCATCATCGGACGGTTCTCCGCCCGTGTTGGGAGTGACTCATCCTTTCTTATCAGTGCTCGCTTCACGACACCCCTTGGATCAGTCCGTCACACCATTGCGACAGAACTTCCCCGAGGATGTGGAATCAGAAGTATCATCCCTCTCCGATAGAATCCCCGCAGAAGATTACGACGAGATCACGGGTTCGTATTCCTATCCACTCGAAAGCACCGAGGCTAACCGGTTCCTTAAGAAAACCTACGCCTCGGCAACGTTGAAGCAGTTTCTACCCCCCCTCCCACCGACAGCCCACGTCGCGTATCGGGTCTGTCTCTTCTATTGGAATGTCATGCTGTTTCTCGCTGACACCTACGTATAGGGCATGTGGCTCTGATCGGCGACACGACAAGCCCGACCGCGAGGGTAAAATCCTCCTCTAACCTCATACCGCCTCCCACCGATCCCACGCGTTCGAGCTTCCTGACCATAGACAGCAGTGGGTCACGTATTTCAGGGCTTTCCGCCTTCCCGAGACCACCATCGGAGCATGTCTCTTATTTCGCTCGGGAGGTAGAAGATGAGATGCCTGAGTTGCTCTCGGCTCTACAAAATCCTACCAGTGCCACAGCTGGGAGCCAAGGAGAGTGGACCCATGCTCTTTAAATTATTTGTTATTCTTGCGCCACCCCTTCCATTCTCGCACACTCACAGTGCAGTCACGCCTATTTTTTGTCGGTCCATCAACGAGCTCTGGTGCTTGTGCTCTGCCATCTGAATCTGGATCTTTCTAATCATACCGTACCCACTATTTTCTGTCGTAATCAATCCTGCTCTTTTTGTGGGCCAGAATTCAATCGATAGGGTTGACATGCTTGCCTCCCATGGGCGTACCTCATCTTAGGGAGACACCCTAGATATGAGATGACCGCTCGTGCTGTCATTTTTGCAGCCGACCCCTTTCTCCGTTGCTTTTTCCACAACGACTCGGTGGGCGTCGTCCACGGAGGACCGACGTCAGAACCTCCGCCCCACAGTGACCTCCTCCCCTCGCGTACCCCGTGGCCCCACATCCGATCCCCGGGCGGGCTCGTCTCCCCAGGTTTCTGGATGTTACCACGGGATCCCACAACCGTGTGGCACGGCCGTTCGCAACGGTCGCTTCAGAGGCGTAACCGACGGTCCCAATGGCTTATCGTGTCAAGAGGCCTGGACAATTATTATTCCCGCGGCCAGGACTCACGGCAGGAGCTCCGGTAAGGGAGAAAAACCAATATCGTCGCTAGAGGTCATTGCGCAGCCGAAGTGTTAGTCTTGGCTGGTCTGTTTGGCGTTACTGGAGCCACTCCACCCCGCTGAATGACCCGCGAACCACCGCAGGGGACTGAGAACGGGTTCAATGCGTGGTATGCGATGGAAAGCCAACCAAAACTAGCCAACGCCGTCATCAGCTGGGAGAACCTGGGCAAGGACCTGTTCTCCTTCAGTCCCCAGCGCCACGCTGACCATAGCTTCACATTCAGCGTCAGGGACTCAACTGACCCGTGTGATCGAGGCAATGTTCCTTCCTGGCTCACCGTGTAAGAGCCTGAAACGAGATGGCTCCGCCGGTAACAGGCCCGAGACCTCCCGGGGAACTTTGACGACAACACTCACAACAGTTGTGAATGGTGCGCGCAGGTTACTTAGTCACCACCACTTTCTGATAACCGATCCATACCGCAGAAGAGATCTGCCAGACAGTATTTCCTCAAACCAATTTCCCGGCCCTCGTGAATTTGGCCACCTCTATCGGATTGCCTTATTTGGCAGGTGATACTCAATATAGGCGCCCACGCCTTGGCACCCGTGACCCTGGCGCAACGGAATAGCCACATTTACACGCTTTCAAAGGTGTCTCCCTCTCAGAACCGGCGGTGGAGAAATTTAGCGCCCGGATGTGCTCGCCGGACCAATTTGGCCACTGGAAGGAAGTGGTGGTGACCAAGTGACCTGCACCACCACAGAACGCTCGAATGGAAGCTAAGGGTCGGGTGTTACAGGTAACACGCGGTGTTGGTGGGCGGCAGAAGCGTGAAAGCAGCCAGAGTGCGATCGGAATTCATATGCAGCAGGGACCCCCTATCGCGATGGTCTTGTCCACAGTACTGACCAGCTTTTTTTCTCCCCAGCAAACTCTCAACCCAGGGCCACTTGTGACGCCCACACGCCCGACGAGAGGTACACAGGACAGCCACAGACATCCGAAACACTCGCCCATCGGCTAAACATAGCATCACCCCGAATGATCACCCGAATGACCGGATTGGCGTCCACTCTCATCATCGCTTGTCAACCGATGATTGGCTCTTGGAATCGCCCCGTCCTTTGACCGACACACGGGCCTGGGATCCGTAGCTGTGGACCTGGCACATTGCAAGTCTTGGCACTCACCCAAGCCCCGTGGATACCGTGAACGCCGTGAAACCACCCTCCCTGGCGGGTCTCCCCTGGTGTTCCGCTGGTTATAAAAACGCTTCCTGACATGCTTCCACTTCCCCCAAGCTTCTGTTCCCTCCTTGGCTTCGCCTTTCCTCCTCCCAGTCCGCTTACTCACACTTTCTAAGCCACCAAGTTACGTCTTACGACATGTTCTGCAAGTCTCTTTTACTCTACGCTTTCCTCGGGACGCTTTACTCCACGGTCTTCGCTTCCCCCTCGCTTGCCGCCCGGGCTACCCCTCCTCGTACCCTGGCCGATGCCGCCAAGAAATACCCCCAATTGCTCCCCCTCGCGGACGGAAACGAAGAGTTCCGTCATGAAATGGAGATGGAACACCCCGGCCTCCTCCAGGACCTGACCACCAATGGCCAACACCCGGAGTTTCTTTTCCTCGGATGCAGGTAAATTTATTCCTCCTTGTAGGTGTGTATTTGTCTCCAACATCTGATCGCCCACACAGCGACTCTCGAGTTTCCGAAGGAACCATTTTCGCTCCTCAACCCGGTGTCCTCTTCACTGAACGCAACATCGCAAACCAATACACCGGTTCAGACCTCAATGCCATCGCCACTGTCGCATACGGTGTGACAGCACTCAAAGTTGGCCACATCATCGTCATGGGTCATTACGGTTGTGGTGGTGTTCAAGCTTCCATCCTCAAGAAGCCCGACAATCCCGACTATGCAGGAGATTCAGTCCAGAAATGGATTGAACCAATCAGGTCGCTCTACCAGAACTCCACACGGTAAGTCGACCTCCCCATCCCCACTCCCGTTTGGCTCGTTCCAGCCACCTGGGAGGAATGGAGAGAGAGTATCAAAACTGACCACTATATTTACTTTGCCTTCCATTTCCTGTCCCGCCTATTCCTTGGCGACTTCAGCGATGAGATTGTCAAGCTTCGGGAGTACCGTGCGGCCCACCCCGATGCTAAGGACCCCGGATTCGAGGACCCCGGATTCCGTGCCCTCGTCGAGGAGAACGTCAAGAACTCCGTGGGCCGTATCGCCCAAGGAGCCGTCATGACCGACGTGAGTAGCCGATCCTTTCCACTCCCCTTGTATTCTGCGATGTCCAAGAGATTCTTGGCCACTCTTTCCTATTGATCGACGATCACTGATCCCGTCGCTGACATGGTCTCTGCTTGCTTCTCTTCCTGATCAGCACTGGAAAAAGTTCTTGGACGAACAGAAGACCAGTGGAAAGAAGACTCGCGCCCCAGAACCCGGTACTCCTCTCAAGCCCGTCTACGTCCATGGTGAGTAGTAGACGACACTTGAACACCGTTGGGTGAAACCCCTGACCTGGCTTGTGTCGCCCTACCAGGCTTTGTCTACGACATCTCTACCGGCTGGATCTACGATCTGGACGTTTCCCAAGGTCCCCCTGGATACAAAGGCGACCCCAGCAAGTGCAAGCGTACCATGCTCGCCGCTTTCCGCCATGGCGACCCCACCAAGGTCGAGGGCTGCTAAGAGGCTTACTGACAAACCATCTCTGATGGCCCTGTCTTTACTATGTTTACGGATTATATGGGGGGTGTTTGCGTTGTGCATCGCGCCTCATCCTTTGACCTTGGACTCTTTCTCTCCGTTGATATCCGATTACAGCACTCGCATTCGTAGATCTTCTATCCCGTCAGACACTCGTTTTATTTAATATTTGGGGAGGATTTAATTGGAGCTGGATAGGATGGCGAATACGATCTACCTTACTAGAAATAATTTAACACGTTCTACACGGTCAACTACTGGCCGCGGTGGGAAAATACCCTCTCACATCCGCTCTAATGGTTTGATGCTCAACAATCTCAACGCCGCACCCAAAACGTCACGAGCCGTGAGGTATAACCACAGCCTTGCCTGAGCCTTGGCCTTGTCGGCCTCCCCCTTGACGATCACAACATCCCAAGCACTCGAAATTGCATGACTCAACTTGAAACAGAAGGTTACGATCGTGCTTGGTTCATGGTTCTTGAGAGCAGTCTTGACAACATCGGGATACGAACCCAATAGGAAGGCAATCTCACGAGCTTGTGATTCGGTAAGCAGGGAGCAGTCGATCTCGGAGGGTGAAGGAAGGGGGAGGAGTTCAGGGTTCTTCCGCTCGATGGACGATAGTCGGACGTGGGCGTATTGGAGGTATGGGCCGGTGTCGCCCTCGAAGGAGGTCATACGATCCCAGCTGAACGTGTAATTGTTGATACTAAAAACAACAAGTGAGGAATGGAGTGCTGGGTGACGGACGGGTCGACGTACCGCTTGGCGGCCATGTCCTGGATTTTGATACCAGTAATAGCAGTCTCTTGCGCAACGGTCTCGGGATCCTCAACGGCGGCATACTTGGCCTCGTTCTTCCTCATTTGTTCATGCATGACGGTTTGGGCCTCCTTGACGATCTGGTCCAAGAACACGACAGTACCCTTTCGGGTGCTCATGCCGTGGACAAGACCGAAGTTCACGTGTTCGAGACGGTTGGCCCAAGGGAACTCCAAAAGCTCGAGGACCTTGAAGAACTGGGCTGTGTGAAGGTCTTGTGCAGAGGCGATGACGTAGATCATCTTGTCGAATTGATATTTGTCGTATCGCTGGATGGCACCAGCGATATCACGGGCGAGGTATATGGAAGTGCCATCTAAAATTGGGGATCTATGAGCAAAACAGCAACTGAAGGAACAGAGTCAGGGCCCGACCTCGTTTCCGGACGACGGCCTTTCCAAGTTTGTACTTTTCGAGGTCAACCAGTTTCGCACCATCGGCATCAACGAGAAGGCCCTTCTCTTCGAGTTTTTGGAAGGCTTGGGCCTGATATTCTGGCTTGACCTCGCTCTCTCCAGTGTAGACGTCGAAATGAACGCCCAACCTGGCGTACTCTTCCTCGTACTTCTTGATGGAGAGTTCTCGCCATACCCTCCAGTTTTTAAGGGCGGCCTCGTCGCCGTCCTCCATGCGCTTGAACCAAGCAGCAGCTTCCTCCTTTACTTTCGGGTCGGCGTCGGCGTCGGCGTTGACCTGGACGTAGACCTCAAAGAGGTGCCTGATAGCGTCCTCTCTGAGTTTTTCCTCATTGCCGTATTTCTCGAAACCGGTAGCGATAAGACCGAACTAGGACGGAGTGTAAACCCAAGGCCAATGCAGTTCAAACGATACGAATCACCTGGGTACCCCAATCCCCGAGGTAGTTGACCGAAGTGACATCCCACCCGTTGGCCTTGTAGAGGTTTGCGAGGTAGGCCCCAATGATGGTCGATCGAAGGTGCCCGACGTGGAAGTTCTTGGCGATGTTAGGGGAGGAGTACTCAATGATGATTCTCTTCCCCTTCCCTGTGTCGTTTCGTCCATATTCGGGCTGGCCGGTGGGCGAGTTCTTAGTTAGGTCGTGAATCTGGGTCAAGACCTGCTTCAACAGCGACGGCGTTCGACAAGTGAAGTGAAGGAAAGCCTTTTCTTGTCGGACGGACTCGATCCACTCGTCTGGTTCGAACTGGAGAGGTCGGGGACTGAATAAACGATGCGTATGCATAGGACACGGAAGATCAAGCAAGGGCACTCACGCTTTCGACGACTTTCTTTCCCAGGTCATCAGGCTTGCCCGGTAGCCTGAATCGGGGAATGGCGATGGTAAAATCCTCCCCCTTCCTTCCGTAATCGACACCGGTGTAGACCTGCTCCGGTGTCAAGGCCGGAAGAGCGTCCGCGACCTGACGGGCGATCGCGGCTCGGAAAGAGTCGAGGATACATTTGGACGGGTCTGTGCCAGGGATATTTGGCAGAGTCGACATTTTGCTTACAGCCAGTCGAGAACGATGGAGGACGGTCGAAAAGGATAAGAAAGCCACGATGAGAAGAGCCCGAGTCAAAGGAAAATTCGTCAGGTGGTAAAAGTTCAACGGGAACGTGACCTGATCGCGTCCCACTTCATCACCACACACGCGATGTACACGCCGGAGAACCCCTTTCACTTTCACCTGCATCCCACACGTATGTTCTCCCGTGCCTGCTCGCGAGGCCTCAGGCCAAGGGCCTGTGGTCCAAAACGGGAAACTTGGCAAATTGGGGCAACTGGTTTGCAACCATTCAGTGTCCAAGCTGAACTTGCGCGGGCTGGCCACGCGACGATGTTATACCGAAACCAACCACTAAAGAGCGTCCACCTCGCTAGCCAACTCATCGCTATTCCATCTGTTTATCTGCCGTACTGGCTCCTGATTTCTAGCCCTCACGTCTTCAAACCACCGTCAGAGGGAAAATCTCGCATCCATACCACCACACGCCGTATCAAGATCAGCTGTCGGCGAAACATCACGCTCGTCATTCAGAAGTAGGTTCCAACAGGCGTTATCCAAAGGGCTGACGCATGCACCAGAGTCGGTATTTCCACTGCAGGGCCAGACCATACACGAATCACCCCGGTAAAGTTCCCTGTCTCACGGGATCTGGATACCTACTGTCGCGGACGACTTCATCGTCGGTGAAATCGAGTCTCGCGCAGATGCTCTCCGCGTCTCGTCCACCCAGGTTCCGGGTTACTGAATACACAAGGGTCGTAACTTGAAAGCCGAAGAGCCACCTCACCCGGGCGAGAGGATCGTCTATTATACCCATGGTAGGGTACGCCGCCCCCACCGTGCATACAGACGGTCCCATAGCCCCCGTCCTAGATAGTTTCCTCCAGCACTGCCCAACCATCGCCCGAGCCTTTGCCGTCGAGTACCGTCTACTATGTCCCGGCGCAAATGCCGCTCATCCCTTCCCGACTGCCCCCACCGACGCCTCGGCAGGTTACACGTACCTCGGTAATCTTGGATCCAAGAAGGAAGACTTCGTCCTCCGCGGAGACTCCGCTGGCGGAAACCTCGCTCTCGCACTCATCCGATACCTCACCGAAAACTGGGATGGGGTCCCGCA
>Ga0307509_10008229_pt1 | contig 13340 bp, 10 predicted proteins | sample 10_EM_MG_FD_202245 | JGI IMG/M metagenome (GOLD analysis project Ga0307509, IMG submission 202245) | Populus trichocarpa ectomycorrhiza microbial communities from riparian zone in the Pacific Northwest, United States - 10_EM | ecosystem: Host-associated > Plants > Roots > Unclassified | place...
AAGGGGCTGAGGCTGGACTTCGGCAAGGGTCTGACCAAGCCGGTCGCCGCCCAGGCCGCCGGGCTGACCGTGGCGGTCACCGACGCGAGCACCGGCTGGCGGTACGCGCACTGGCTGGTCTCGCACGCCTCGGACACCGGTCTCGAACGGGTACGTTTCGCTGATCTCGAGTGGTACGCGCCGGACGGCAAGTGGCAACCGGTAACCGCGGACGGCGGGGCGGACGAGCGCCGGGTCATCGCCCAAGTCTTCAGCTGACGTCGGCAAAGACTCCGCCGGCCGGCCGGGCACGCTCCCAAGCACGGTAGCTCTCCGTGAAGTCTATGGATTGGCTGTGTAAATAGCTCAGCGTATAGCCGAGCATGGACAGACAGCTACCGCACTGGTACTAAGAAACACGTGTCGAGGGCGATCGAATGGATCTTGCTGGGTTCGGGTAGCTGTCTGGCGATCATTTACGGCGTCCGCCGGCACCGCCCCTCCCGCGTCGGCCCGTGGTTGCTGCTCGCGGGCTCCATCGCCGCGATCGCGATCGGCGACATCTTCTACGCGGTCGACGCGATGTCCGCCGCCGAGGCCTGCTACCTGTCGATGTTCGTGCTCGTCGGCGCGGCGCTGGTGCAGTTCACCCGGGCCGGCTCGCTGCTGGTCGAGCGGGCCCGCCTGATCGACCTGCTGGCCTGCGCCTGCTCGGCGCTGCTGGTGGTCTGGGTTTTCCTGATCGGCGACAACGCCCCGTTCGGGCAGATCTCGCCGACCGACGTGATCGGCGACCTGCTGCTGACCGTGGTGGCCGTCCGGATGGTGCTCGCGGCCGGGCGCAACACCGCGGCCGCGCTGCTGCTGGCCGGCTCGATCGGCATGCTGGCCAGCGACATCATCTACCCGCTGGCGCCGGGCTGGATCACCGAGACCGGCTACATCGTGCTGTACGTGGCCTGGGGCCTGGCCGCCCTGCATCCGTCGATGACCGGGCTGACCCGGCCGATGCCGCCGCGCGCGACGCCGTGGCGCGGGCGATGGGCGGCCGCGCTCGCCGCGGCGGTGGCCACCCCGCCCGCGGTGCTGCTGATCGAGGCGCTGACCGGCACGGTCCGGGACGGCGTGGTGATCGCGGTGGCCGGCGGGCTGACCCTGCTGCTGGCGATCACCCGGCTCGCCGACTCGATCGCGCAGAACAGCCAGGCCGCGGTCCGGGAACGTGCCCTGCGTACGGCCAGCGGCGCGCTGGTCGCGGCGGCCGACCTGCCCGCGGTGGAGGAGGCGGTGCGCGCGGCCGTCGCGCAGTTGATGCCGGCTTCCTCCGTACGGGAAATGGTGTTTGCCACCGACGACCGCAAGCTGCGCCCGCCCGCCCGGCCCACCGCCTCGCCGGAACCCAGCCCGCGCAGTTGGTGGGCGGACGAGTCCGGCGAGGACAACACGCTGGTCTGCCCGTTGTGGCTGGAGCCGATGGAGGTGGCCCGCCCGAGCGGCGGCGCGCTGATCATCTCGGCCCGGTGCGAGGTGCTGACCAACACGCGGGACGCGCTCGAGGTGCTGGCCGGACAGGCGGCCATGGCGCTGGACCGGATCTTGCTGGTCGAGGCGGTCGGCCGGCGGGACAGCGACCAGTACCTGCGCACGGTGATCGGCAACACCGCCGACCTGATGCTCGTGATCGACGACGACCAGCGCATCCGGTACGCCAGCCCGGCCGTCCACGACCTGCTCGGCGACGACCAGTTCTCGCCGCTCGCGACGCTCACCGACCTGGTCCACCCGGACGACCGCGGCCCGGTGCGGCGGGCGTTCCAGTCCGATGGGGACGGGACGCTGTTCTGCGCGCTGCGCCGGGCCGACGAGTCGCAGATCCTGGTCGAGGCGACCTATCGAGACCTGCGCGAGGACCGCCTCGTCCGCGGGTACGTGGTGACGATGCGCGACGTGACCGAGGGGCACGACCCGGGCGAACGTCAGCCGCTCCGCGAAAACGTCGACGAGTTGCCGGCCTGGATGAACCGGCGGAGCGCCCGCCACAAGTTCCACTACTGACTTTGTTTCACGAGCCTTGTTTCACCAGCCTTGTTTCACCAGCGAAAAGCGCCGGACCTGAATCAGGTCCGGCGCTTTCGAGGTGGCGCGGTGCGTTACCGCCGAGTGACGCCCCGACGGCCGCTGACCCTGGACACCAGGGCCACCCCGATCGCGGCGAGGACGATCTGGAAGAGCAACTCGATCCAGTCGACGCCCTTGGTGTCGGCGACACCGAAGGCCCGAGCGATGACGGTGCCGAGGAGCGCGGCGACGACACCGATCACCAAGGTCAGCCAGATGGGGATGTTCTGTTTGCCGGGCAGGACCAGGCGGCCCAGCGCACCAATGATGAGACCGACGATGAGCGCGGTGATGATGCCGGTGACCGTCATGGGGGTTTCCTCCTCGGGTGGAGCAATCCGTTGCGTCCGTCCAGGCCCACATTGCCCGAGTACCGAGGAAACCAAACCGCCCTATTTCTTGCTCGCGCCCTTGGTGTCCGGGCCGTCGGAGGTGGACAGCGCGGCGATGAAGGCCTCCTGCGGCACCTCCACCCGGCCGACCATCTTCATCCGCTTCTTGCCCTCTTTCTGCTTCTCCAGCAGCTTCCGCTTTCGGGTGATGTCACCGCCGTAGCATTTCGCGAGCACGTCCTTGCGAATCGCGCGAATGGTCTCCCGCGCGATGATCCGGCTGCCGATGGCCGCCTGGATCGGGACCTCGAACTGCTGCCGCGGAATGAGCTTCTGCAGCTTGGCGGCGATGGTGACGCCGTAGTTGTACGCCTTGTCCTTGTGCACGATCGCGCTGAACGCGTCGACCGGCTCCCCGTGCAGCAGGATGTCGACCTTCACGAGGTCCGCGACCTGTTCCCCGGACGGCTCGTAGTCCAGCGACGCGTACCCCTTGGTCTTGCTCTTCAACTGATCGAAGAAGTCGAAGATGATCTCGGCGAGGGGCAGCGTGTAGCGCAGTTCGACCCGCTCCGCGGAGAGGTACTCCATGCCGAGCAGGCTGCCGCGCCGGGTCTGGCACAGCTCCATGACCGCGCCGACGTACTCGTTCGGCACCAGCACGGTGGCCCGGACGACCGGCTCGTGGATCTCGGCGATCTTCCCGGTCGGGAACTCGCTGGGGTTGGTGACGACCCGCTCCTCCGCGTCCTCGGTGAAGACGCGGTAGACCACGTTCGGCGCCGTGGAGATCAGGTCGAGGTTGAACTCGCGCTCCAGCCGCTCACCGATGATCTCCAGGTGCAGCAGGCCGAGGTAGCCGACGCGGAACCCGAAGCCGAGCGCCAGCGACGTCTCCGGCTCGTAGACCAGGGCGGCGTCGTTGAGCTTGAGCTTGTCGAGCGCGTCGCGCAGGGCCGGGTAGTCGGAACCGTCGATCGGGTAGAGGCCCGAGTAGACCATCGGCTTGGGGTCCTTGTAGCCGCCCAGCGGTTCGGTCGCGGGGCGGGAGTTGCCGGTGACCGTGTCGCCGACCCGGGACTGGCGGACGTCCTTCACGCCGGTGATCAGGTAGCCGACCTCGCCGACGCCGAGCGCGCCGGCCTTTTCCATCTCGGGCGAGACGACGCCGATCTCGAGCAACTCGTGCACGGCGCCGGTGGACATCATCTTGATCCGGTCGCGGGCCTCGATGCGCCCGTCGATGACCCGGACGTAGGTGACCACGCCCCGGTAGACGTCGTACACCGAGTCGAAGATCATCGCGCGGGCCGGCGCCTGCGCGTCGCCGACCGGCGGCTGGAAATTCCGGACGATCTCGTCGAGCAGGTGGCCCACGCCGACCCCGGTCTTGCCGGAGACCCGCAGCACGTCGGCCGGCTCGACGCCGATCAGCTTGGCCAGCTCCTCGGCGTACTTCTCGGGCTGCGCGGCCGGCAGGTCGATCTTGTTGAGCACCGGGATGATGTGCAGGTCGTTCTCCATCGCCAGGTACAGGTTGGCGAGGGTCTGCGCCTCGATGCCCTGCGCGGCGTCGACCAGCAAGACGGCGCCCTCACAGGCGGCGAGGCTGCGGGAGACCTCGTAGGTGAAGTCGACGTGCCCCGGGGTGTCGATCATGTTGAGAACGGCGGACTCGCCCTTGCTCTCGCCCTCGCGCACCACCCACGGCATCCGCACGGCCTGCGACTTGATCGTGATGCCGCGTTCCCGCTCGATGTCCATCCGGTCGAGGTACTGCGCCCGCATCTGGCGCGGGTCGACCACCCCGGTGATCTGCAGCATCCGGTCGGCCAGCGTCGACTTACCGTGGTCGATGTGCGCGATGATGCAGAAGTTCCGGATGCGACTAGGGGCGGTAGCCCCGATCACATTCACACCGGGGTCGAGCGGTCCAGGCACGATCTTCCGTTCTTCTCAAACTGAGTGGGCACCACCCAAACCGGCGGCGCAGCCGAGCCGAAGCAGACTCCAGCGCTTTCTATCGTCCCACGCCCGCGCGGAAGCCCCCGCCCACACCCGTTCAAGCCTCCCACCGCACCCCCGCGGCGACCGGCCGTGTCCCTTGGTGAGCGACTGGCCGCCTCCTCGATGAGCGACCGACCGCGCTTCCCCCACAGGCGCTCGCTTCCCCCCGCAGGCGCTCGCTTCCCCCGCAGGCGCTCGCTTCCCCCGCAGGCGCTCGCTTCCCCCGCAGGCGCTCGCTTCCCCACAGGCGCCTCCCTCACACGCGCTTCCCTCACACGCGCTCGAGCGGCGCGTGCGGCAACGGAGGCAGTTCCGCCGTCACCGCGTCGCCCGGCCGGATCGGACCACCACGCAGCACGACGGCCATGACCCCGGCCTTGCGCACCACATTCCCGTCCGCGTCCCGCCCGAGGACCTCCTTCAGCAGCCCCTCCCGAAACCCGTTGATCTGCCCACACGGATTCCGCAGCCCCGCAAGCACCACCGCCGGCCGCAGGTCATCACCCCGATCCCCAGCCGCCGCGGCCGCGATCGCCACCGCCGAAGCCGCCGTCTCCCGATCGAGCGTCGCCCGAGCGGCAACGTCAAGCACCGCCTTGAGCGGCCCGCCGTCGCCCGTGCGCTCCCCGCGCGACCCACCGTCGCCCGCGCGCTCCCCCAGCGACCCGCCATCGCCACCGCCCGGCCCGCCGTCGCCTGCGGCAGCCGCACCCACCGCGGGTGGCCCGAAGCGCAGGATCGTACCCACCGGCAGCCCGAGCAAGTCGATGCCGCTCGTGGTCACGTTCTCCCCCAGGTTGCCCGCCGCGACCGCGTACCCCTTGGCCCCGACCTCGGCGAACAGCTCCCGCTGAATCAGGTGCACCTGCCGGAAATTCGGCTGCGTCGGATCGGCCCGCACCCGGCCCCGATGCTTGACGTGCACTCCGGCGTGCACGTCGCCCTTCACTCCGACCCCGGCGATCAGCACGATCTCGCACCGCACCGGCTTCGTGAACGCATACGTGTCGTTACAACTGACCGCCGCGACCGTCCCCTGTCGAGCCTCCATGCCCCGAGTGTCGCGGACGTGGTACCCGCCGCTCGACCCGGTTTCCCGCGCCGTGGGCACGCGACCTGGCTGCCTTGGTCCCGGCCACAGCGCCTGAGGCCCACATCCTGGCGCGTCTGTGGCCAGAGGTCCGGTCCGTCAGTCGGGCGGCTCCAGGAACAAAGCCGACAAACGCGGCAATCTCCGTTGCATCTCCTCCTCGTTGTCGAAATCCCACAACTCGGCCGCATCGGGCCGTGTCACCGGCCGCTCCCCCGCCGGCAACTCGGACCCGGTGGCCTGCCGATACGCCTCGGCACCGATGGCCAGCACCTCTTCCGCCTCGAACACCGCGCCGTTATCGGCGGCGACGCGAACCGCCGGAAGATCGGCCAGCGAATCGGGCGATTTCACCGACCGCGCCACAGCCTCGCGCCCATGGGCGATCAGCCACCCGCGGAAGTTGTCGAAGCCCTCGTCGGAACACCCGCCGTTGATCAGGTAGGCCGCCGCCCACAGGTCCTGCGTGCCGGAGGCGACCATGACCTTGTCGAGGTGGCGGGCCCAGGCGACGATCTCCTCCGGGTCTCGGGCGGACAGGTCGGCGGTGGCGCGTTTGGCCACCTCGCCCGGGGAGGCGGGCCGATCGGCGGTCGCGCGATCGATGACCGCCCAGAAGTCGTCGGTTCTCATGGCCAGGATCCTGCCAGCCGGGTACGACAAAATCGGGACGGCAAGATGGTCGGGTGCGGCCGATTTCGCTCCCCGACGTCGCGTACGGCGCCACCGCCGTACGCCCTCAATGGCCTGACCTGCCGGAAAGCCTGCGGCAAGCCATCTCGGCGCGGCTCGGCGCGCCGGTCGTCTCGGCGCACAGCGCCGGCGGCGGCTTCACCCGCGCCTTCGCCGCGGTCCTGACCACGTCGGCCGGGCCGAGTGCCTTCGTCAAGGCCGCATCACTTCAAGATCCAAATTCCCGGTGGTACGCCCGGGAAGCGGCCCTCACCTCCGCACTCCCGTCGGCCGTCGCCGCCGCCCGGCCCCGCTGGACGATGGTGGATTCCGGATATTTCGTCCTGTGCTTGGAGGCGATCGACGGCCGGGTGCCGTCGCTGCCGTGGTCGCCGCCCGAACTGGCGGCCGCCCTGTCCGCCTGGTCGGCGGCCGCCGAGGCGCTCAGCGAACCCACGCCGGAACTGCTGGCGGTCGGCGTGCCAACGTTGCCGGAGATTCTGCGCGGCGAGATGTCCTGGTGGTCGGCGATCGAGGCCGGCCGGGAGCCACTACCCCGGACCGCGCGCGACACCGTGGCCCCGGCCCGGCTTCAGGAGCTGGCAGCGCTGGAACGCGGCCTGCCCGACTTGGCCGCCGGAACCGGCCTGACGCACGGTGACCTGCGGATCGACAACATCATGCTCGATCGCGACGGCCGGGCCTGGCTGTGCGACTGGACCTGGCCGTGCCTGGGCGCACCCTGGTTCGACACGGTGACCCTGCTGGTCAGCGCGTACGCGAGCGGCCTCGACACGGACGCGTATCTGGCATCCTGGGAGGCGCCGGACGAGGGCGTGGACGGGGCGCTGGCGGCCCTGGCCGGGTATTGGCTGGTGCGGGCCGACGGCGGCCCGAGCAGCGCGTCCCCGCACAGCCGGCAGCATCAGCGGTTCAGCGGGGAGCAGGCGCTGGCCTGGCTCGCCGAAAGGCGCGGCTGGCACGCCGAGGGGCACGGCCGGCTCACCGAGGGGCGCAGCCGGCTCACCGACGGGCACGGCCGGCTCGCCGAGGGGCATGGCCGGCTCGCCGAGGGGCATGGATAGTGAGCCTGTCCCGTCCGGGGAGGCGGCCGTTTTGGCGGGTCGTGGCGGTGCTGGTAGTGTGGAACCTCGCGTGTGGTGACGCGCCACTGTTCGCTGCTCCGGCAGACGATCGCTTCGGCGGCCGACCGTGGTGACCACCGCGCTTGAGACCAGTTTCCGTACCCTAGTCAGGACAAGGCTGTCGCGTGGCGAACATCAAGTCCCAGATCAAGCGCAACCGGCAGAACGAGAAGGCTCGGCTGCGCAACAAGTCGGTCAAGTCGTCGCTGAAGACGGTGATCCGCAAGCTCAACGAGGCGAGCGAGACGGGCAACGTCGAGTCGGCTGCCGTGCTGCTGCGTGACGCCTCGCGTCAGCTGGACAAGGCTGTCAGCAAGGGCGTCATCCACAAGAACCAGGCGGCGAACCGCAAGTCGGCCATCGCCAAGCGGGTCGCCTCGCTGTCTGCCTGATCCGTCGGGCAAGGCGCGGCAGTACGGAAGCCGCCGCGCCGCTGCCCGCTACAAACGCGGGCCGGTCATCGACGACCACACCCGGGCATCGCCGGGCCGGAAACGGCCCGAGGCGGTGCCCGCGTCGTTTTGAGCAACCACGCGCTGCGGGGTCTCCGAAGGCTGCCCAAATCGGTGGGCCACGCCTCTCGAGGCGCGGCCACACCCGTTGGTCAGCGGGGCAGCAGGGCGGGCAGCAGAGTGAGCTCCGGCGCCGTCCTACTCGTAGCGGCGGGTGGCCGACTGGCGGACCCGCCACTGCTGGGCCTCGACCTCCTCGGCCCACGGGCGCATGATCGGCGCCCCTCGCTCCCGGTTGATCACGCCCGGCAGCCGGGTGGTGGCCTCCTCGGCCATCCGGACCGGCGGGTGCGGCCCCGGCAGGGTCGCCGGGCGCAACACCTCGGCCCGCGCGGCAGCCGGCCCGGCCGGCGCGGCCATGGCGGCGCCCGAGCGGCTCAGCGCGCCCGCGATCACGTCGTTGAGTTTCACCATCAGCGCCACCGTCGCCGGCAGCACCAGGACGCCCCACCAGCTCACCAACTCGGCCAGGGCGAGCAGCGCGCCCAGCGCGACCGTCCCCTCGAGGAACAAGAAGCACAGGAAGCCGCTCGGCGCGACATGGCGCAGCCGGAGGAGCCGTGCATACAGCGGAGGGTGCGCCTCGTTTCGCGGGGATCGGCTCATCGCGCCCCGCCTCCCCGACGGGCCGCGGCGACGGCGAAGACGGCCTGCTCGAGCGCGTACCCACGATCCTCGGCGCCGCCCTTGACCGCGGCGTTGCAGTCGGCGGCGGCACGCATCGCGTCGACCAGGCCCTCCGGGGTCCAGCCGCGGCTGCGCTCCTGGGCGCGCTGAATCTTCCAGGCCGGCATGCCGAGCGTGCTGGCCAGCTGATAGGGGTTGCCACGGCCGGCGGCGGCGACCTTGGCCACCGTGCGGACGCCGTCGGCGATGGCGTCGGCGATCGGCACCGGGTCGACCCCGACGTGCAGCGCCCAGCGCAGCGCCTCGAGCGCGCCGGGCACGTCGCCGATCATCGCGGCGTCGGCCACCGTGAAGCCGCTCACCTCGGCGCGGCCCCTGTAGTAGCGGGCCACCACCCCCTCGGTGATCTTGCCGTCGGTGTCGGCGAGCAGCTGTGAACAGGCCGCCGCGATCTCCCGCAGGTCGTTGCCGACGGACGCGAGCAGGGCGGACGCGGCGGCCTCGTCGCACCGGCCCCCGTTGCGGCGGAACTCGTCGCGGACGAACGCCACCCGCTCCCGATCGCCCTTGAGCTTGGCCGCGAGCACCACGGTGGCGCCGGCCGTGCGCAGGCCGTCGGCGAGCGCCTTGCCCTTGGCGCCGCCGAGATGCGTGACGATCAGCGTGACGTCGGGGTCGGGACTCTTCACATACGCCAGCAGGGCGGCGATCAGATCCTTACGCGCATCCTGTCCGCTGCGGATCACCAGCACCCGCCGGCCGCCGAACAGCGACGGGCTCAGCATCTCGGCGACCTCGCCGGCCGAGATCGCGCCGCCCTCGTACTCCCGGACGTCGGCGTCGGGCTCGGCGGCGCGAGCCGCGTCAACCGCAGCCGTGACCGCGCGGGCGGCGAGCAACTCCTCGTCGCCGAGGACGAGCAGCAGCGGGTCGGGAGGAGCCGTGTTCACGCCCAACATCGTTGCACGGGGGTCCGACGTTTCCGTGAGCCTCACTCCTAGGCGCAGATCGCCGATCACCGAATGCGAAAGCCGACATATCGGCGTCCGGCCATGCGAATGCCACCGTAAGGTCGCTCGATCAGGCTGAATGTTTACAGCACGCCAAGGCGTGGTCACCATCGTCATCGACCCCCACTGATCGCAACTGAACGGACTAACCCGGGCGTGTCGGTGCGACTCATCTCGCCGGCGGCGAGCCCCGGGCCACCACGGCGAGGCCATGGCCGGTGGCGACCGCGGCAAGATCCCCCGATTGATCCGTACGCAGCACCCGCGCCCCGCCCCGAGCCAGCCGCGCGAGCAGCGACGCGTTCGGATGGCCGTAGTCGTTGTCCTTGCCCACCGACACCAGCGCCACGGCCGGATCGATCGCGTCGAGGAACTCCGGAGCCTGGTAGCTCGATCCGTGGTGGGCGACCTTCAGCACGTCGGCCCGCAGCGCGCCGGCGCCGAGGTACCGGAGCAGTTCGTCCTGCTCCTCGGTCTCCGCGTCGCCCGGCAGCAGCACCGTCTCGTCCTTGACCTCGGCCCGCAGCACCAGAGAGTTGTTGTTCGGGTCGGAGTTGGTGCCGTGCAGCGGCTCGTACGGCCCGATCACGGTCAGCCGCAGACCCCCGACCGCGTACGCCCAGCCCGGGCCGACCTCGTGCAGCTGAAGCCGCCCGGCCGCGGCCACCACCGAGGCTCGGCCGGCCGGCGGATCGGGCCAGCCGGGGCCGACGACGGCCAGCACCTGGCGTCCGCGGAACACCCCGGCCACCCCGCCGACGTGGTCGACGTGGAAGTGGCTGACCACGAACAGCACGACCTGCCGCACCCCGAGACGACGCAGGCAATGGTCGACCGGGTCAGGCTCGGGCCCGGCGTCGATGACGACCGCGCGGGCCGGCCCGGCGGGCAGGACGATCGCGTCGCCCTGGCCGACCGCGCACACCACGATCACCCAGTTCTGCGGCGGCCAGCCGGAGGCGAGCACCCGCACCGGCAGCGCGCCGAGCATCCCGGCCAATGCCGCCACCAGCACCAGCCGTCGCACGATCACCCGGCGAGCCGCCACCAGCAGCGCCACGGTGATCGCCGCGAGCAGCAGCGCGCCCCACACCCCGGCGGGCCAGGGCAGCGCACCGGCGGGTACCCGGGCGCCGTAGGTCGCCACCAGCACGAGCCACCTCGCCGGCCAGTGCGCCAGCCAGGCCGCGAACTCGGCCCCACCGGCCCACACCGGCGAGAGCACGGCCGCGGCGACCCCCAGCAGGGTGGCGGGCGCGATCGCGGGGACGACCACGAGGTTGGCCGGGATCGCCACCAGGCTGACCGTGCCGGACAGGCCGGCGATGACCGGGCCGCAGGCCACCTGCGCGGCCGCCGGGACGGCCAGCGCCTCGGCCGCGCCGGGCGGCCAGCCTCGCCGCCGCAACGCGTCACGCCAGGGCGGGGCCAGCAGGAGCAGGCCGGCAGTGGCCAGCGTCGACAGTGCGAACCCGGGATCGGCGGCGAGTTCCGGGTCGTACAGGATGAGGCCGGCGACCGCCGCACCCAGCGCGGGCAACGCGGCCCTGGGCCGCCCGGAGGCGAGGCCGATCAGGCCGATGGCGCCCATCGCGGCGGCGCGCACCACGCTCGGCGACGGCCGGGCCAGGATCACGAAGCCGACCAGCACGATCGCGCAGACCACGGCCCGGATCACCGGCCCGGCGCGGGTCCACTGCATCGCGAGGAGCACGACGCCCAGCAGGATGGCCACGTTGGCGCCGGACACGGCCATCAAATGGGTCATCCCGGTCGTCCGGAAATCGTCGCTCAGCGCCGGGTCCAGGCGGCTGGTGTCGCCCACGACCAGGCCGGGCAGCAGGCCGCCGACATCGTCGGGCAGCGGCTCGCAGGCGCGCTGCAAACCGGCCCGCAGCACCCCCGCCGCCCGTTGCGCCCAGGGTGGCTGCCCGATCGGCTCCGGCGCCTGCCTGCTGGAGACCACGGCGGCGCGCAGATCACCGCCACGCGGCGGCAACAGCTTGCCACGAGTGGTCAGCCGCTGCCCGGGCAGCAGGCCCCGCCAGCCGGGGTCGCCACCGAGCACCAGCGCACGCGCCGACAACCGCAGCGGCGGGGCGTCCTCGGCCCCGATCTCGCGCAGGTCGACGGCGACCAGGTAGGTCGGAGGCAGACCGGGCGACCCATGGATGGCCCGCGGGTCGTCGCGGACCACGGCCTCCACGCGTACCGGATCTCCGGCCCGGATCAGGGCGATCAACGGCCCGGACTCGCGGATCGTGACCCGCGCCCCGGTCATGCCGGCGCCGCAGCCCGCGCCGAGCAGGGCCGCCACCACGATCCAGCGGGCCGGATGCGGCGGCAGGAGCGCGACGGCCAGCGCCGCCCCGCCGAGGGCACCGGCGCCGAGCAGGAGGCCGGAGCGGGCGGAAAGATACAACGCCGCGAGCGAGGAGAGCCAGACCGCTACCGCGAACCCGGCAAGCCGAAGGTCGGTCATACCGTCACCAGGTCCTTCAGCTGCTCGTAGCGGGCGTCGCCGATGCCGTCGACCTTGCGCAGATCGCTGACCGCTTTGAAGCCGCCCTGCGCGTCGCGGGCGTCGAGGATGCGCTGGGCGAGCACCGGCCCGACGCCGGGCAGGGTGTCCAGGTCGGCGAGGGTGGCGGTGTTCAGGTTGACCAGGGCACCCGGCGCGGCGGCTCCCGTGGCGGCGGGACCGGCGGGCATCGCCACGCCCGGGGACGGGGTGACGCCGACCATGATGAGCTCGCCGTCGACAACCTTGCGGGCCAGGTTGAGCATCGCCACGTCGACGCCGGGCTCGGGGCCGCCGGCCGCGGCCAGGGCGTCGGCCACGCGGGCGCCGGGCGGCAACCGCACGAGTCCCGGTTTGCGGACCTTGCCGCCGACCGCGACCACCAACTCGGTCGCCACGGGGCTGGCGCTGCCGTGGCCGGACGGCTCCGTCACCGCGCCGGTCGCGCCGAACGAGGGCGGGGCGACGCTCTCGACCCGCGGCCGGGCGTGCCAGGCCAGATAGGCGGCGATCGCGAGCACGGCGACGGCGACGGCGGCCAGCGCCTTGACCCCACGGCGGCCGGGGTCGAACGCGCCGAGGCCGAAGCGACGGCCGGCCTCCGGAAGATCGCCGCCGAACGCTCCGGCGCTGCTCAACGACGGATCCGGCTCGTCGAGGGCGGGATCGGGCGGATCCGGCCAGGGCACGGCATCGTCCGGACCGTCCGGCAGAACCCAGGCGGGCGGCGGCAACGGACGACGCGAGGGGTCGGGGCGCAGGGTCTGCGAGGAGCCGAACGGCTCGGCCTCGTGCATGAGGTCTCCGAGATCAGGCGTTGGGTCGGGTGGGCTTTCCACGGGCGGCGCGGCCACCGCGAGCGATGCGGATGGCGCGGCCGTCACGAGCGATGCCGGGGGCGCGGCCGTCACGAGCGATGCCGGCGGCGAGGCCCACGGCGTTCCCGGCCGGAAGCCGCCGGTCGTGTCCGACACGGGCGCCTCCGGCACGGCGATCGCCGGCGTCGAGCCCTCCGGCAACGGATCCAGGTCGACGTCGTCCGGCCAGGAGGAGATGACGTCCGACCAGTCCAGCGGATCGCCGACCTCGGCGAGATCGGTGAGGGCGGTGGTGTAGCGGGACGGGGCGACCGGCCCGCCGTAGAGGATGCGGCGCGGGGCCGCGGTCGCGGCCTGGTCGCGTACGTCATGGTTCGTCGCGGCCAGGACCGACCGCAGCCTTGCCGCTACGACGTCGTCCTCACGCACGCCAGGCACGGTAGGGAAATCGCCGCGCCCGCGCTCCCTTGATTTCGACCCCTGTGGATTGTGGATAACTCCCACGGCCG
>Ga0307509_10008230_pt1 | contig 13337 bp, 11 predicted proteins | sample 10_EM_MG_FD_202245 | JGI IMG/M metagenome (GOLD analysis project Ga0307509, IMG submission 202245) | Populus trichocarpa ectomycorrhiza microbial communities from riparian zone in the Pacific Northwest, United States - 10_EM | ecosystem: Host-associated > Plants > Roots > Unclassified | place...
TCCTATCGAAGTCATACCAGTGGCTAACTGTTATGACAACAACCGGAGTCAATACCTAGGTGGTGGACTCACTGGCCCAGTGGTAGTTTCGTCTATACAAGCTATGCCGTCCATCATTTAATCTACGTGTCTATCCAATGTGATAAATTGACATGCAAGCTCCCCCGGTGAGATGTAGCCGATGGTTGGCTAAGTGGGCGCTACCCATAGCCAGCCTTTCGGGACATACTCTACCATGATAAGACTCATACCTCTAGAGTCCAATAACAACCCATAGTAATGCTACAAATCAAGGGGAGAAGGTCCAGGCTGGTTACTGAGGTATTTGTCCCGAAAGCACCCTGGCCTTCTGGGACTACCTAAGTACCACTAGGAAGACTACCCTACAACCCGTAGGCTAGAATAGACTCCTAGATGCCCGAGAGACCATATATGGTCGACCCCCACTTTGGCGGTTACCCATACTCCCCTTATATATCCTGCGAACGACATTCAGTCGGATGGACGGCGACGACTTATACGGTGTTACGGCAGCTGCTCCAATGACCTCTTTTAACTAGCAAACGAGCAACTACACAGCCGTCAGCCTATGACGCGCCGTCCCAACGCTGGGGCCAGAGGGGGGTGTTAGCAAAACCCGTCCAAGTTCAATAGTATGTTCGGGCCACCTTTGCACAGGCGTGGGGCTTCCCCGCGCAGATGCGTGTGCGCCCAAGAACATCTAAGAGCCCATAGAATGTGAGGCAATCACCCTCTAAGTTCTAGGATGACTTTGCTGGTGAAGGTAGGGTAACTTGGACTCCACAGTAGGGTAACTGGGGTCCATTGGCATAAAGGTCAAATTCCCAAGGTAGGGTAACTTTGCCTTCTTATGCCTTTAACCGCTCTGGTAGTCCGCCCGTCAACACTAAATGTTGTCTTGGAGGTCGGTGTAACGTTCCCATAAATTCCTTGACTTTGTGCGAACTTACTCCCGAAAGGTTACCCTGCCTCGTAGAGTACCCAAGCCTGCTCTACTATGGCCTAGGCCTCGTCCTAGGTTAACCAGTTATTTGTATACTAAGTATACCAGATCATATCACCTCTGGTTACCACTTGGTATACCATTTGGGCTAAGGTGATAGTCATTGTAGCTACCTATCGTAGGGTCGTTACAACAAGTTATAATATTTTGCCTTTTCTTACATATCACTTAAGGTTGTATAAACCTCGCATAGTTGCCAGCTTAAAGTTTTAAATATCACAAGTTAAGATTTGTAGATGATGGCTGTTTTGGCCCTATAAGTAATGCTTGCTGACTGTTGTTTGCAATATTTGGGTGGGAAGAACTTTGCTGTCAGTCACTTTTCTCCACAATGTACTCAAAAGGAAAATACAAAGATGACTACAGAGACAATAAAACCCTTCCATACACTAAATTGCCAACACCAACACAACTTGTACCTGTTACTTTTATTCTTTGATAATTGAGTTCATTATTTTATGAACACCTTGTTAACTACAATGAAACGGGTCCTACAGGTTTCTCATTAAGGCTTTGACTCGAAAGTGAACACAGCATCCTTGTTTACTCTCAACACAATTACTATATGTTCCGCCCTCCTGTTTGACCACTGAGGTAAATATAGGTCATCCGCTTAGTAGATAAGCTAATATTGGCTCTTTCCCTAACTTGGAAATAGCTTAACATGGAATAGATCATATTCCCTACTAGAGTCTTTGTGGAATTAACACTGAACCTTTTAGCTATCATAGGTTGGAAGAAGACAGTGTTGGAATTGTGGTTGGGTTATAACAATGTGAACCCTAACATGCCTGATATAGAGGACCAGTGACAACTCTGCATTTCAGCTCACATTGGACATGAAGAAATAGTAAGGATGTTTCTGGGATACAGCGATGGCAATTACAACAGTCAGTGCTTTCTTGGTCAAGCTCCACGCTACTGAGCTGCCAAGCATGAAGATGGAAAAGTTGTAAAACTGTTACTCAAATAGAATAATGTCAATTGAAATGGCATGTGTGCTATAGATTTATGCCATACTATATAACTGCCTACAATCAACATCCTAGTATTATCAATATTTTCCTCAAGCAGCATGCTACCAACGCTAATACACCCACAAATCATAGTCAAACAGCACTTCATATTAGGACCAATAGGCATGCAGCAATCATGATAATATTACAGGTGTCATATAATACTGACACAAATACTATCATCATCATTGTAAAACTCCACTTATTATTGCACTTGATGCATAATATCAAGTAGTCATGATGGCAATACTACAGCCTGCTGATGCCAATCTCAACGCTATTGATCAATTTGGGTAAACACTTGTTCTTACCATAATCATTAATGAACATCAGATAGTTGTGCAGACTCTGCTTGCTCAGTCTGATATGAACCACAACTTTCAACAGATAAGAGCATTTTCCTAGCAGCAGCTTGTTACTTGAATGTTACTCAATATAGTAACAACTGAAAAATCCAATATTTAGCTATTTTGTAAATAAATAGTTGTGATACGATACTGAAAATTTCTTACAAAGTGAGTTCAAATAGGGACAATCAGAATCCCGAGTCACTACTTAATGCAAAAACCTAATTCTCTCATTATACTAGCCCTGATCAAAACTGTGTTAATTAGTATCTTGCTTATGATTGTATTCGTGAAAATTGAAACCAACTTCAAAAACACAATTTCAATCCTTGAATTATAACTCCTAAATCTTGTATTTAATGTATGAACTGCTTGGGTATTTGTTTGTAGCTATATCTGTAGGTATTGTAATTCTAAAAAATGAATAGTTAAATTTGTCTCTTGAGGGAAGAATCATATAATATCTACAGCCCCTAGTCAGAAGTGTTCGTGATCCGAGACATGTTTAATTGCGGTTGCGCCATAGCCCGGCCGTGGTGGGGTACTCGAGTGGGGTTGCCAGGGTTGGTGGCAATGGGCACTCCCGAAGATCAACAGCCAATGATGAATTGTCCACGATCAACCAACTCTGTATTTAAAGAAAATAATAAAAATAGAAATTAAGGTTAAGAATACTAGCTAATACCTTGTGTAGCCTCCCTTTGCCTCCAAAACCGCAGCTGCTCTATCAGGCATTGATTTCCACAACTTTTCAAAAAATTCCTCAGGAATTGTCTTCCAAACCAAAGGCAATACTTCTGCAAGTCTCTTCTTAACAGCTTGTTTTCCTCCTGGGGTATCTGCAATCCTTGGACACTGCTGGTGCAATCGCTTTTTAAGCTCTACCCATGCATGCTCAATAGGATTTAAATCAGGGGAGTAAGGGGGGTGTTCCACCAGTTCAATAGAACTTCTCTCAAACCAATCCATAACATTATAAGCCTTGTGAACAGGGGCATTGTCTTGCTGGAAGAGGATATCTTGCATACCAAAAGAAAACATTTGATCAATAACAGGAAAAGGATACCTTCTCAAAAGTCTGATATACCTGGTCTTGTTGATATTTTGAGTGATAGGAACCAAAGGATCTTTTCTTTTGCCCGAAAACCAGCCCTAGACCATAAGCAAAATTCCCTTATCCTTCTCCTTAGGGTGAATACAATCTGCCAATCACTTCTCACTAGGTTCTCTGAAAACCCACTGCTGTCTTGGATCCTTGGATTTCTCCACACTGCACTCATCTCTCCAGATGAGTTTCTCAAAATCCTCAACTGTCCAATCCTTATGAGCTATTGCCCACTTCAATCTCTTAGAAATGTGCTCAGGCTTGAGTCTGGGCCTGGATTTGGCTAGCCATTTCTTGACATTGGCTTCTCTGAGTACTCTATCCACTATTTATTCACAGGCAAGTTAGCTACAGCTACTAAGAATCATATTCTGTCACTCATAGTGGTAAGGAAGCTCCGGGTTTTTAATTGTTACCTGTAGAAAGTGATATACCTGGTGTATATTTATCCTGGAAGTCTGATCTGGTCATTTTCCGGTTGGATTTGGCTGCCCAGATGATTGTGCGACACTGTTGCTGGGTAAGGACAGGTGGGTGACCAGGGCGAGGAATATTGTCCAGAGATTGTCTCTCACATGCATGAGCAAGGAAGTTTTTGATTGTTGTCCATGGCCATCCAATGATTTCAGCAACAAGGGTAATGTTCCAGAGGCAGTAGAAAAAGGCGATTATTATGGCTTTTTCAACACTGGTCATTTCTCTTCAAGATGTCTTGGGGGTTTGCTTTTTATTTTATGATGCAGAATTTGAATATCCAGATTGGTTAACCATTGGGAAATTAAAGAGGACAAATTATTAAAAAGTAGGATCGTGGCTGTTGAGTACTGTAGAAAGTACGATCGCGATCAACAGTGTGATCTGGCATTTGGCGAGGTTGCTTACTAAGCCTTCACGAACACTTCTGACTAGGGGCTGTATATATGGGGTTTACATTATTTTCCAATACTTTCTAATATATTTTCATAAGATAATCTAAGATACTATATAAATGTTCATGATATTAGGTGAAATGTTGCAAACCTTATTGTATCAGCAAAAAAGTAGTTTTCCCCCTAGGCTCCTTGTTGTTCCATGTTGTTAAGTTTACATTTTGTTTAATAATATGTGACTTCATCTAATCCTCAGCATCATGTTTGCTACACTGAAAAAGGAGATACTAATGTTAATTTTTGTAAAGAATCTACTATTTTGATCAATCTCTGATGAATCTTTTACATACCGAAGCTGAGGAATATTTGTTCATATTGTCCTACAGTAATATGTAAAACGTCCATCAGTTAATGATAAAAATAGCTCATATTTTGCAGAAATTAAGATTAGTATCTTCTTTTCGGGTATAAGAAATAGTACTTTAAGTATTACACTAGGGTTATACACAATGTGACAAAAGGTAGAACTCAACCACTGGGGATATCGAGAACACTATGTTTTTTCACTGATATCCTTTACTAATAGAAGCTAATTCTGCGAAAATACTACACTCCAGTATCAACTATATAAGGTACACATCTAGGATAAAGATAAATAGTTTGTTGTATAGTCAAGCCAGATTATTAAATCTATTGAATAATTTCTTGTCAGTTTGGGAATTAGTATATAGGAATTTCAAATTTTGCCTCCAAAGACACTGAATCTTTCATCCTCTGTCTCCTCTACACACCCGGCGATTGAAATCTCAACACCACGAGATTATCACCACTTTTCCTTTCTCCACCCCCCGCCATGAGCTCGCTCTAGGGGGTGGAGTCATACCTCCTCTACACTTCCCTCCCCTTAGGCTTATCCCTTTGGGCTTTCTTCACTCTGGGTGATGGATTTCGTCTTCTTTGATGATGTTTCCTCTCCCTACCCCGCACTTGCTCTGCCTCGCTTAGAGCATTTGCATGGTCGGCAACCCCCTTACCTTGTCAACTGGTTGGTCGCAGTCTCGGACTATCGGTGAAGTAGTGGCCCCGGTGGCTCTGCTCTCTGGTATTGCATTATCTCCTGAGAGTCCTGTCCGGTACGGTCGGCATGGTCGAAAAGTCCTGATATCGCTTCGGTCGCCTTCCCTTGCACTTCTCGGTTTGGGTCTACCTCTCCTTCTCCTCTTCTCCTCACGGTCGGATCGGCTGGCACCCTACTGCTTCTACACCCTGGGCCTCTGTTCCCTTCTGATCTCTGGACTTGGGTGATTGTCATGGCTGCGTGCGTGGCTTTTGCCTGGGTTTGGGGTAGGGGTTTCATGCCTGCCACCTCTGTTGCCTCCGGGCGATATGCACTACCTCCAGGTTCTGTTTCCGGTGGGCCTACGGTCGCTACTTCGCCCTGCCACACACTTCCGTTTGTGTTGGTTTCGGTTACTGATCTTTCTCTTGGTGGTCTTGTCCGCCCTTTGGTCCGGCACGTAAGAGCCCGAGGTATATATATATTTACCTCTTAATATTGTGATTGTTGGCCTACGGCATTGTCCTGCTGGCTCCTTGGCCCCTCCCCTGCTGTGGCAGAATGGGGTCAGTCGTTGGGCTATGGGTGGGTTGCTTATGGGTTCAGCTGGGATTTTTCTTCCTTGAGTTTTGTGAGGTTTCTGTACTTTCCTTGGTTGTTCACTGTTGGGGTGGAGAGTTTTCTTATGGGCTGCACGTCTGTGGAGGTTTTTTGGTTCGTTGTATTCAGGCCTGTACGCTCTTCTGTAGTTTCTACCCATAGAACAGGGCGCTTTGGTGTCGGGCAGGGTCAGTGGGTTTTAGCACATGGGATGCGGGATGGACTGTAGGTGGAGGTTTTTCCTGTCTTAGAGCGATCTGCATACGGGAGTTTGTACCTTAAACAATACTAAAATTATAAAAAAAAAAAAAAAAAAAAAAGAAAAAGCCACTGAATCTTGCTCACAATTTCCAGCAATGATAAGTTCATGTTAGAAATTTCTAATTCCTACCATGCACAAATACTAGAACGCAATTACCACCTCTAACAACATAGCCTGAGCATATAAGACAATATTGTAACACTTCCTACACAAGTAACCCATATTATGAAGACTGGAGGGTAGTATTTCTGTCAAAGTACATGCCAATAACTAAGTAATCAAGTGTGTAAGAATTCACTAAATGCCTTGAAAGTTTATATAGCATAATATCTTAGATCATCTTATTGAAAGATATTACAAAGTAGTTACAATAGTATGTAAATCTCATAGGTAGATATTATCTTATACTCTTTTTAAGATTCATATTTAGCTATCCTTTCTTTTGAAGTCACAATACTTGCACATTGAGCTACAAACAAATACTAAAATAGTTCATATATAAAACACCAAACATATGAGATATATCTGTCTTCACAAACTATTGCCCACCCCATAGTTGGTTTCAATTTTCTTCACAATCATCACAATTAAAATACTATTTGATCTAGTTTGTATTAGGCTAACTATACATTCCTGTCCCAAAAGTTGTCGCCAATTCCAAAGTTGTTCTACGTAGCTTAGCAGGAAAAGAAGTATCGATAATTGATTGACTTGAACAAATCACAAATTCTCCCATTTAATATGACTTCCTTTGGCCTTAATAACTTCTCCCAGCCTACATGGCATACTATCTACAAGTGTATTTAAAGTAATCTGATTAAGCTTCTTCCACTGATCTGCTAGTGCCTCCCAAAGTTCATCCTCTCTATGAGGCGTTTTCTCTCCTTTTGAGAACCGTTTTCATAGGCCTGATTTGAGAATATGCCATATATTCTTTAATGGACTAAGAGCTGGCCAATTTGCTAAAAGGGGCAATTTCTGAATATGATATCTCTTACAGATCACTTTGTTTTGCCCAGCAAAATCAAATTTTGCATTATTTACCACTACCTACAGATTAAAGATTGGAGTTGTTGAGAAAGCAGGAAGGGAAGAAGGTATTGATCGTAAATTCCCATATCATATTGCTGAGCATTTAAACCTTTTCTTTCCTGATGTTTAGTATGTTTGAAGGGTTTTCGTTTACTGATTCTAATCACAAGTGTTCCATGACGATAGATAACAGCTACACATAAGTTAACAGTAACATGATCTAAGTTGAAACTTGTTCTTACGTTCCCTTGAAGAAGCTCTTGGCCTTGTTATATACGAACTTTCCTGCCAGGCTGATAGGAGACAAATTCCATCTTTGACTCAAGTGTTCAGACCACCTTTCTCCAATTCTGGTTTTTTCCAATATCGCCTGTTGTGACACCATGTTATGTACATGAATAGCTCACCTATATTAATACGAGGTATGTAGCTTGAAGAAGACGACTGTATATCCGAACCCCTAAAAGCTTGCTAAAAGTAGGACAAACCCCAAGCTATCTGTAATAGCTACTCAGGCAACCAAACGAGTTCATGTTCATTGAAGTAATTTAATGATTGGTACGATAAGATGATTGAACTCTATGTTATATCCAGTGCAGCTGCATATATGCATATTCCTTTGAAAGATAGCCATCCGAACTGATCACTCAGTATTTCATGAGGACTATTGGAATGTTACCTTCTAGACTGTATATATTAAACCATAGTTCATTAGTACAAAGAGATGGAAGACTCTCTACTGGTTGAGTGGGGATACCCTCAGATGAAATAGTAGTCGGGAGACTCTCACAGTTCCTATCGGGCAATTACTTTCAGGGTCCAACAGTGTTGGCACTTTCCTGAACAAAGTTGAAAGACTGAAAGATAGATAAATCCTTAAGAAAGGAAAGTAGTGCAGATTTTAGTATAAATAGAAGGGCTCTCCCCTTTGGTTAAAGAATCATCAAGCAACACAGAAGAGACCTTAATAATATCACAAGTTATTAAGAAATCTTCTAAGTTCAAGAAACATTAACTTTCCAATTACTTACCATGCCTTCCTGACATATCACCATACCCTCAAACAACGGCCTAGTTTGCTCAATATCTCTTCAGGTTAGCTACTCTGTAACTTACCAGTACTTGGATCCTACTTTTGCAAAGGGGTCCAGGTATTGCTTTTCCATTGTACTTGTAGCTTAAACCCAAGCTTCTTGCTTACTCTATCAATTGTAATTCAACCAAGATCAACTTGGATATGATGCAAACTTTCTATAAGTTCACGGAAGAAGGCATGACAATTGGCGAGGACTGCGCTTGGATCTTGCTATTGAATATACGATAGGACATTCTTTGGCTTCCCAGACTGGGGAGTATCTTTTACCGAGCCTTGTTTACTGTACCAGTTAATCACTCCATGAACTGATGAAGGACCTAGTCCGCTCTTTCATGCAATCTGCTCAGCTGACTGGTGAAGGTCTGACAATAAAGCGATTTCATCGTTGTGCTCCTACCTTTAAATAGCCTTGCCTGTATGGTGCGGAGGTTTTATCACTTCATGGTAGCCTAAGGTTCACCAGTATTCCTTTCTCGGTTACAACTCTAACGTATCAGTACCTCTTTTACTCCCAATTTACCAAGCAATACTTTGCCATCGACAGGATCCTTTGGAACAGGCGTGTGCAGGAAGAATTGCTTTTCCTTTTTAACCATAACTCGAGATTCTGATTCTTCATATTTAAATATACTTGTAACAAATTTTCAATATTTTATTACTGCGCAACAATGTAAATTACTTAATAGCTAATACCAGTCGCTAACGGCAGCTACCTGTATGCACTGACAATACACGTCAGGATACTGTACAGATTCAATCTCCATTACTGATCCTTATACTAATATTACTAGTAGAAACATTTGTTGGAAATTGGGCTACTCACCACATGGATATGTTCTCATCCTCGCAGGACGAGAAACGCATCTACCATCGTCTGTTACACACTAGTGCCTAAAAGCTGTTACACCACTACTAGCTCCATACCACGTGTAACATTGATCCTGCATACTTGATGCCACAACTCCAAACACCAATTATACGGCACTGAAACAGGAACACTCACGATAACCGAACAACCTCATCCTCCGCTTCACACTCATTGTGTGGCTAGCTGCCTTATACCCTCGGGAATTCCGATTCAACCTCGGAACTAGTTCGGAAGTCAACACGCCACAACTACAGAATGGGCAACACCGAGAAGAAAGATGGTGCATGCGCAGGTTGCATGGCCCAATGGAAGGTTAGGATATAAGGAAGCTTATTTTCCCTTTGATTTGTTCACTATCACTTCATTGCATCTCGTTCCTGTCTGTCTTCGTCTTATCTTATTCTTTACTTCCGTTTGATCACTTTCGATTGTCCCTTCTTTTGACCCGTTCTTTGTTAACTCTTTTTATATCAGCTATATACAATCCACTTGCATATATCGGTATCTGAACTCCAAATTCTCTGAATCCGCTGTGCTTCAACCTTGTTGTTAAATAACATTGAGCCTGTCCAATCAAGTGCACACTATTGCTACCTAAGGGCAGGACAGTAGTCTTTGAGCAAGACAGTGGGCCCTACAGGGTGTGACATGTTAGTTTAGGGCAGGGGAGGATAAAGCAGTGGACTTTTGAAGAGGGATAAGAATTATGAGAGACAGGAGGGGACTTTCGGAGACTGGCAGGAACGGCATCAAGTCGTGTTAAATAAAGTGAAAAGAATCTATTTGAAAGTGTCTGATTTCCACTTTGCTTAGACAGAAAGTCAAAGCACTAGAGATAGGGTCCACTATAGTATGTCCTTGGACCCCCAAAATTGACAGTCTGTAAGCTGTAATCTGTCCTATCCTGAGCTGATAAGAGGGGGAGTGTACGGTTAGGGACACTGTGTGAATACCCTAGAATGTACTATATTAGAAAATAGGGCCACAGAGAGGATTATTACGAACTTCCATCATACAGCCTAAGGTTTTATCAACTAAAAGGACTTTGTTAACAGTCTAGTTTAGTTACTCCATGAGTGTTTTCTAAATCACATGCTGCTTTTATAAGTATGTTATTGCTTTTAACATAATTTTATAAATAGAGAAATTAAGAATATTCAAAGAGGATAGGGGGAGATTGGGTCCAAAATGATTGTAGCCGAACAGAGATTGAGGTTGATTTAAGTCATACGATATTTGAATAAAGCAAGGTGATCTATACCTCCAAGTAGCAGAATGAGGAGGTAGTCCAAGAAGGGAAAAGAAAAAGATAAGAAAATCAAAAGATTCCTGGTCACCAGTTTGATAGTTATTCCACTATTATTATCGAATTGTTTATTAGAACAGAGAAGGATTCAGATTTGGGGAAATACGGGAAACAAGAGTGCATCGAGCTCTAAAGATAGGATATTTTGACTACCCAAATCTTCCAAAGTCCACCCTATCATCATCTATTTATCTTCAGACTCACTTAATGTTTATCCAGATCTTTTCTGGATACACCTGCAGCCAAATCAATTCTGCATCATGTGAGAGCCCACGCCTCAATGCTACTTGCCCAAAGTGTGTGACCTCCAACTATCCCCGCACCCGCCTTGGCCATTCTGGATACTTTCTATCTAAACTCTACTATCTCATCTCTTATCGCAACCATGTAACCCAAAGATGGCCACGCTCTTTTGCTGTTCAGCACAGCCACTATTCAGTAGTAGAGATCGAGTTGGGAAGAGAAGAGATCTACATGAAGGAGACAGACTATAATAGTTGATCACCTCTCTCTCTCGTAGGTGGCGGAGAAGTGGCATGGCCTAGTGGTGAAGCTAGTGTTGCAACATGGAGAGGTTAACACTGCTCAGCTAGATAATGGTGACCAAACTAGCCTTTTTTCTTCTACAATAGAGGGCAATTGGGAAATACTAAAGTTTTGGAGTTCCTGAGTGTCCAGTCCCGCAGTCAGTTACTTTTTTATATAGGACGAGATGGACACTGGGTTCTGGGGTTCCGCTGCCCTGGACCGATGCCCCTCCTAGAGTCTGACCTAAAATTTGCTGGTCAGGAGTGGCAGAGCTGTAGGTATAGTATCTCACTATAAATACTGTAATATGTATACATGTTCCGGTAACTTTATACAGGAGCGGAGTTCAGGATTTCCTATGTTGAGTTTGATTATTTTGTTTACTTTGATTAGTTTGATTGTTTTACAGCCCCGGAGCTATATTAAGGCCCAGTAGCTTGTGTTAAGTTTAGTTTTGCATGTTGATTGTTTTATTTAGGAACACAAGTGAAGAAACGGTCATGTAAGCTGATGATAGCATTGAGGCAGTGTTATGACTCTTAGGTTTCATGTAGGATCACAGGACATGCAGGGCAAGGTGCACTGCCCGGTAATGATCATGGTTGCAGGATATCTTATTACTATCGCTCTGGGAGAACTCTTGTATTTAAACTCATTTCCTGACTAGTGGGAGAACAGCAGACTTCAGCAGACTCTTGATTTATGAATATACTTGGTTGAACGGCGATCTCAGAGTTCCACTTGCCCTTCAACTATTATCTCTCTATCTCCGGGTCTCTTGAAGCCTGCCTTGGACCTAGCGCTTGCCGGTCAACCGCTAGCCCTCTATTGTACCTTTTCATTAGACAGGAGTAAACCTGTTACACTTTTTTTCGCCTCAGCTGGTAAATTCAAATGTCTTCAGCACAAAGGACCGACAGGTTGGATTGATCACCCTTCCGATATCTTGATAACTAGCTAGAAGCAGGAGCGGCAAGGCATGAGTTCCCAGCTCAGGTGCTACATTTGCAATTGCAGAAAGGAGCAGAAGTACCACAAGGTCCGGCAGGACCTACAGACACTCTACACAGACACCACAAACACAAGAGACTACGCCAGGCCCATCTGAACCACAACCAGCACAATCAGAAACCGAAAGCCTACTATCCGAGAGTGGCCTTCTTCCAGGAGATCTCGACACGGACTCAAAAGAAGAAAGAGCCACACAACAACTCCTCCAAAGAGCTGCCCAATGCCATGAACTCGAAGCAGAGGAACTAGCAGAAACTGTCACAAGAGTAGCAGCTACTCTACCCATACAACAATCCCCACCTTGCTCTGGGATATCAAGAAGTCAAAGTTACTTAGGACCAGCATTTGGATCGCTGGCTTCCGCATTTCAAGCCTCCAGAGACCAGACAACTCCTGGAGCATTCCCAGATACACCAGCAAGAGCAGAAAGACCTAGAGGCAGGCAACCACCTGAAAGGCCAGAACCGCCACCTCCACCACCTCCGGAACCCAAAACAGCAACAATGGCAGACCCTACTCCTCCAGCCAGGATACCGCCGTCTAAGATACCTGCACCACCTAAGTTCAGTGCTGAGGGTGATGACCTAAAGCCAGAAAAACTGAAGCGATAGCTTCTAGCCATTGAATGATACCTATCCAGACACTATATGACCGAAGCCAATACACCAGACATAGTGGATTGGTATGGCGGTCTTACAGAAGGCAGAGCAGAAGGAGCCTTCCTCACATTCATGAAGGACAAAGAACAACCTCTAGCGCTTGCAGAATCTATCAACATATTCAAATAACTTTTCAATTCCTCTACCAACACACATGACCTGTAATGACCCTACGATAGGTAGCTACAATCACTATCACCTTAGCCCAAATGGTATACCTAGAGGTAACCAGAGGTGGTATGGTCTCGTATACTTGATACAAATAGCTGGTAAACCTAGGATAAGGCCTACGGAATAGTTGAGTAGCCTTGAGGTACTCTACTAGGCAGGGTAACCTTTCGGGAGCACGTTCGCATAAGGTCAAGAGAATTATGGGAATGTTACACGGGCCTCCGAGACGACTTCTGTGGTCGCCTGGAGGACTTCCTGTGCGGTTAAAGGCATAAGAGGGCTAAGTTACCCTACCTTGGGAATTTGGTCATTATGCCCATAGGTCCCAGTTACCCTACTGAGGAACCCAAGTTACCCTACCTTCACCGGCAAAGTCATCCTAGAAC
>Ga0307509_10008231_pt1 | contig 13337 bp, 6 predicted proteins | sample 10_EM_MG_FD_202245 | JGI IMG/M metagenome (GOLD analysis project Ga0307509, IMG submission 202245) | Populus trichocarpa ectomycorrhiza microbial communities from riparian zone in the Pacific Northwest, United States - 10_EM | ecosystem: Host-associated > Plants > Roots > Unclassified | place...
GCATCTTTCTCTTGATTTAAGCCTCTGTATAATGTAGATGAATCTACGTTTTCTATATGATGAATTTGGTGCAACAACTACTAACATACTTGCAAGTCTCACTAAATACTTCAAAGAAATATGAGTTGGCTGATACGTTTAGCCAAATGTACACCGATATTGTATTGCTTAGCATTTTATATTTCGTGGGGGTTCATGCCTACATGTTGCAGGCCAATGACACTGGGCTTGGCCGGTGCTCTGATGGGCTTGAACATTGGTGGTTGCGATGGTGAGATCAATGAAAAGATGAAGGTGCATGTATTCGCCACCACAGCCAATAAACAATGCAAGCACAAATGTCCATCCTGAAATTCTCCAGTCCATCAACCCCTATAGTTAATCCAATCCATTGATTTGGCCAGTTTTTTTATTGCCTTCGAAGTGGCTAGTTGATGATTTCTTTTGCTTTTTCTCAATTTCACCAACACAGGAATTACAAGTTTTTTACGGAATATCTCTGTCTATCTGCACCTTGATTTCAACAGCGAAAGTTGTTCCTCAGTTGCGAAATTTTTCACATCTGGGGCATAATCAGACCCTTTCAGATTTGAATCAGAAATCGTAAATTCTTAGCAACCACTTCCGTTGACAGATTGAGGCATGGACGAACAAGAATCTTCTGTTTTATGATTAGCAACTTCACTAACTGCAGCGTCTGACTCTTCTGTCTGATGAGAAGACTTGAATCCATCATGTACAAGTACTGTTTTGCTTCCTCTGCCATTGTCTTTTCATGCTCAACGTTTGTAGGGGCAGTACAATTGCTTAAAGCATATCTTACTTCATCAATTATATCATCAAATTTAACATTCACGGGAACAATACGTTTCCCAAATGCACTTCCTTTGTTCCTTGATTGAGTAGGTCTCTTATTTGTAGATTTTGATGGAAATCGACTGGTGTGATCTGCATGACGCGATGCAGATTCACTTGCACTGTTAGCTTCCTGGATTAACAAAATGTAACCAAAATGATGATCCTAAATAACAATAGAGAGAGATTCGTTAACTAAAAGATATCTTGTTTGGTCTTTTTGGTGGGAAAGATTTAATTCGTATGAAGGATTCGGAAATCGCGTTCTTTTCTTTTCTGTCAACTTTGTGCCAAAAACAATGTGAAATATATTTGTATACTATAAACAATCTGAAACTGGAAGAACTAAAAAATCTAAAAGTTCACTAGAAACCTTCCTCATGTTCTAAGAAAGATTTTGTGACAGGAGAATTCTCAGTCTGTAACTTAGAATTGAGATCTACTTCCTCTCCTTTAAAATAAACCTTAAAGCAAGAATATTTCAAGTGTAGGAACAAAAACAAAAGTCAGAGTTGAGATTTACTTCCTCCCCTTTAAAATGGGAGTTTAAGATTCATTAAATACAGATGAATGTACTAGCATATACATGAACCCCTACTAATTATATACATTCATGAACCTCGAATAAATAATGAATCTAGAATTTTCTTAATTATTTCTAAACATTTTCCTTGCGTTTCAAGTTAAAAAGCAGAACCTTGTTGTTATCATTTTGTGATCACTTTTATTTTTCTACTCAATCAATCAGTAAACTGAACTTGGACGTAACTTGTTGACCATGGGCCAAGCCATCAACAATATTAGGACAGTGAATAGAGCTAGACTAGCACATTGATCTCTGTTAAGTTGTGGGTCAGGGCAAATTTTTTTTCAAACACAATAAAAAGAAAACATCTCTTAAAAGATGGAAACACAATGCATCAACTTCAGTCGATCTGAGTTGACTTGCTAAACTTATAGAAATAATATTTAAAAAAACAAATTAAAAAGTTTAATCATCAATTAACTTAATGTTGAAGAATAAAATTGGTAAAAAATAACACTCAATTACAAAAAAAACCAAGTGAACTCAAGTCAACTAAACAAACTCACAATGCAAGTCGTGCACTTCCTTGAATTCAATAAATTTTTTATCTCAGAAATTATTTTTTATTTAATTATACGATAATAAAACATATGAGAGTTTTTCTGTATCAAATATTCTTTAGAAAAGAAAAGAAAAAACCATGATAGGCATGTGGGTCCAAGATAGCAAAAGTAGATAATTAATAACAAATGGTAAAATTGTATATTTTTTAATTTTAAGATAAAAAAAAAGATCATCAATAACAAAAAAGATGAAATTAGATTTTTTAAAAAAAATTAGGGACGAAAAAAATCATCAAACAAAAAAAAAGAAAAAAAATATAATAGTCGGGATGTTGCAGATTACCCCGTCAAACTTATGACTCAGCTCATAGACTCAACTAGGTTCAATGATTTTTCTTATTAATTTTTTCACCCAAAAATAAAATAACAAAAAAAAAAAGCTGTCGCGCGAGCGTGGTGGCCTTCTTACAAAAAGAGCTCAGACACGTGGGCCTTTTAGCCAGCACGCACACTTGAGCCTAGCTTTATATTTTTTTTATTTTTTAAAGGGCGAATGACTATTATGAAAAAAAATGAGCTAATGATGCATCTTCTAGTGTTTATTGAAGCCAACACCAAAGGTTTCTAGAAAAGCGGGGCTTTGGTTTTTTTGCTAAAATAACTATTTTCATCTTGTTTTTAAACCTCGAGATCATAAACAACTTGATAAATCTATTGATGGCCTCAAACAACTCAAAAAATGACTTAAAAATCATATGTAAAAAAAAATCCTTGAACCAAATGTTGTAAAGAATGTATCTTCTATAAAAAAGGTTCATGGAGAAATACTTGTGTTGGTTTACACATAGAGAACCATATATTCCTCACGAGACCATGGTAGAAAAGATAGCTGGGTCAACTTCTAGTTCTAGCAACATGCATGAAGTTATAGATGAAAATAGTAATCCTTATAGGAATATTATTATAGATGTGATGGGAATGAATCAGAGTTATGTCGGTTAATGTCTAATAGTAGATGAAGAATCTAATGTAGACACAGCCACGATAGGTGCACAAATCACAATAAATTATCAGTCATTGCACAAGTGTTCAGCATTAAGTCAGATCATAGGTTGAGTGAGGTCGGTTAAAAAATTGTTGAATAGGTGAAAAGAATTTATCTAAAGGGAATAGGTTAAAAGAGAACTTTTATGTTGCTAAATCCATGATGAAACCCCTCGGCCTAGGATACTAGAAAATTAACATGTGTCCAAACTTTTACATGTTGTACTACCTTGAAAATACAAAGTTGACCGAGTACATAACATGTGGGCATACTCATTATAAACCCAAAACTAGCAAGGAAAGAACTCTTGTCACACATAGAATCACACCTAAATTATAGAGGTTATTCATGTCACCAAAGACTATTAAGCACATGACATAGCACCAATCATATAATGAGGTAGATGGAGTAATGGTGTCACCTTCCAATAGTAAAGCCTTCAAACACTTTAACATTGTGCATCCTCAGTTTTCAGTGGAGATAAGGAACATGTGTCTTGGGTTATGTATAGACAGTTTTAATCCATTCGGGTTTTTTGCTGCTCTTTATTCTTGATGGATGGTGATACTCACGGTTTACAACTTGATGGCTTAAGAATATTTATTTTCCTAATGGACATGCTTCGAACATATCAAGGTTGCTAAATTTGGAGGATTGCAGATTGTATGGAATGAAGAGTCATGTCTACCACGTATTTATGCAAACACTCATTCCATTAACTTACTAGGATTTATTGCCAAAAGGGATATTGGATACACTCACGGAGATTAGTCACTTCTTTAGAGATATATGTTCTAACAAGTTACAGACATAACACATGGAGAGACTTGAAATGAATATCGTCCAGACAATTTGCAAACTTGAGATGACATTCCCTCTATTATTCTTCGACTTAATGTAGCATTTACCAATACATCTACGATTTAAGGCAAGAGTCGGAGGCCCAGTCTAATATAGATGGATGTATCCATTCGAGAGGTTATGGATTACACATGCATCGTAATTAAAATTCTATTATTTTTTTTAAATTAAAAACATTCATTTAATTCCATGGAGGTGCTTATTCAACCTTAAGAAAAAAGTAAAAAACAAGGCGTATATTGAGGCTTTGATATGCAAAGCTTATATCGTTGAAGAGATCTCAAAATTTATCTCGTACTATTTAAGCCTCACTTAAGAACAAGAATCAACCGCGTTCCAAGATATGATGACAGTGGGCAAGTTCCTTAAGTGGAAAATTGTCAATATTCTCTCATCTTGGATGACTCATACCAAAAAATATTGTAAGGAGAAAATATTTGACAGAAATAGAATTCAAACAAGCACATAATTATATGTTATTTAATTATGATGAACTAAGGTTTATTTAATAAGTACAATATTCCACATGTTGTTACTTTTAAACAATTTATCTATTATACTATCATAAATTGATAGATTATTGAATTTCTCATAGGCAACATCGTCAATTTTTACTATTCAAAAACTCATAGCTAACTGAATCCCAAATATTTTGATTACAAGATGAAAAAAATTTCATATGGTTTAGAACACATGTAAGGACTGTTTAATTATTCTTATCTCTCAAGATACTTAATTTAATTACATATTTCTCATTAATTGTGATGGAGATGTAATTCATGTACTAGATTTATTGGAAGGGAATGCTAGTGTTTCTTTGAATTTATTAAGTATGGGTCATAAAAAAAAGGTGAAGTGCTATAACGAGTATTTCATTAATGGACATGTGTTTTATACTGAAGTGTATGGTTAAGGTAGAAAGACATATAACAGTGGGGTCTGTGTTAATGAATGGACTTTTAATGAGTTTGAAGTTGACTAATATGGGAAGTTGGAAAAGATCATTGAATTGCAATATCATAGCAAACAGAATAGAGTCTTTTTATTCAAATGTTATTAGTATGATACCATTGACAAAGAAATCAGATTAAATATACATCATGGTTTGGTTGTAATTAATGCAAAGGCTAGACTTTGCAATGTCGACGTGTCAAACAATACCAGCAAGTTTATTACATACACTCCTTCCTTTAGAAATGATCATTCAAGAGTTGATTGGTTATTCATAGTAAAAACCAATCCCATGGGTCGTGTCCAGGTTTTTCATGATGGAAACGATGAATTAACTGTGGGAGATGATGTCTTTTAACTTAATGAATTAGTTGATCTATATCGAGTTGCTCCATCTAATGACTTAGAAGAAAATTCAAATTTTTGCATCACCAAGAATACTTTTTTTAATGCTGACATTGAGGAATTAAATGATGTTTTGAGAACTAGTGGACATACATAAGTCAATGAAGATAATGATAGCGATGAAATCAATGTAGAAGATCACGGTGGATATGATGATGATGAAATTGAAGAAGAAGACAATTCTGATTAATTTTCACAACACAAATATGTAATGCCATAAAATATAATGTAATATTTCTGGACAAAATTAACTTTAATATAATGACAATGACATTTATTTATTATTAAATCACAATGAAATATTTATTTTATGTGATTTTATTATTATACATAGAACTGGTGTTATTGTGTTGTATGTGATGCTATGATTTTAAGTATTTACCGGATAGATACATAAAGAATACAAATATAATTTGGCAACATAAAATGTTTTGCATCAATGGACATTCCAACAGACCTATAAAATACAAACAGATACATCAACGGATTAAGTCTGTCGATATATTCCAAAGAGCTAAGGTATCGCCCATCATCAGATGAGGGAGGCGTGTGAATCTGTGGTGTGCACAACTCCTTCCTTTGGTACGGATAACATCAATCACCTCGATTAGAGATGAGAGATCGAAGACAAAGAAGGCTATTGACGTTGTTGAATTTTCTAGGCTATCTTTCTACATCTTGAGGAAGCTAGGTTTTTTTTGTTTTTATGATCCTTTATCTCCTTGTGTGTAGTTTAGATTTTTATTTGTAAAAGTCTCTTTTTATCTCCATGTGTCTTTTCTCTTTGTTTGAATGTCTCATATTTATATTGTTAAGCAATTATACTATTTCTTTCTTGACCATGGATTCTTAATTAATTAAATTTTCTCTTCTTAACGTGCAAGATTTTTTCCTTTTATTTTTTTATTTTGCTTTATCCTCCAATTTATTTTTCTTTTCCTCTTATGCATATCATTCCCTTATTATTTTTTAGTTCCTACTCTTCTTAGCCTTGTTCTCTCTTTCTTCTTATTTCTCTCTATAAACTTTTTTTTATTTCTTTTTTTTTAATGCCAAAAATTAAATTTGATTGAAAATATAATTTTTAAAAACACATAGAAAAATAAAAATAAAAATAGATTATAATACTCATTACGTGTAAAAGGTAAGGGATAACTTGACATCAAACATAGAGGGTAATTAACAAAGACTAATATCATAAGACTCTTTCAACACCATATTTATCTCTTTAGACAATTCAAAAGTTTCTTAAAACTTTCTCTATAACTAAAGCGCACATTATATTCTTTGTTAACCTCTTTATCAAACTCATTTAAAGTTATTGCACATTATATTCTTTGTTAACCTCTTTATCAAACTCATTTAAAGTTATTGTGTTCAAGTTCATCTTCTTGCGCATCTTCTTTATTTAGATCACTAATATCCTCAATATTGGATTCTTTATTTAGGTCACAAACTCAAGCTGAACCATTTATGCTCTTTATATCTCCGACAATGAAGCACAAAGAACATAAGAAAAAGTGAAAACATGCTTCCATACAGGGCCTCTGAAATCTGGATTATGATTCTGCTAAATCAGCCATACAACAAGTCCAATATTAGACATTAATGGCAATTATGCTGATCTACAGCAATGTTCAATGTTGTGAATGGCTGTGAATAACCAAGCTCTATCCAATGTCTCGGGTTTGACATACACCAACATTCGGAGACCTGACTCTTTCTGTGGTTGGGAAAACTCAGTATATGTACAACGATTGGCCACAAAACTTTTGCTGAAATGAAAGGTAAGAAAAAAGTTGCTGGTGGTGTATAGAGTAGAACTCTAAAGAATCATTATTGGCATTGTTGAAAAATGAAATAAAAGAATTTAACTATTAATTGAAAGCAAGTGAATGAAATAAAGAAACAAGAAAATTAGATTGTATGGAAACAATAAAAGAAAATTATCGACTACATCAGAAGAAGAAATCAAAATATAAAGGCTTGCATATAACACCTCCAAGCTACAGTGTGATTAAGGCTTGCATAAATATAAAGGATGTAATCAAATGGGGCTTCAAAAGAAAAGGCAAGCTCTTTGATATTTCTAGCAGAAATTCATACAATAATCACAGTTCCACTTGCGTAGGATCCTGTGATAGTAAGAAATTTTGGCTAGACAAACAAACAATACCTCACCTTGAAGATAAACTTGCTCTACCATCAAACCAGAAGTGGCGTGAAATGGAATGTGGATATATGACAAGTCATATGGTAAGAACTTCAGTGTAGCCTTGAAGACGGATTCTGTAAATCATTCACACTCATATTACTCCTGGACCAACATATCTAACATCTACAAGACGCAGGTAGTCCTACCTTCAGGATGTTGCAAACATCAGTAGAGACCATCTACTAGGCAGCGACCAAGGGGCTTCTAGCATACTTGGTTGTCCTAAAACTCTCGTCAGCAAATTTCAATTGCTATCCAGAACATTCTCTAGGAAAAACAATTCCTAACTCCAGTACTAGAGTTCTCTAAACTTTTCCAACAGCATTGTCTATAGCAAAAATACAAGCTGCATTCTGTCGTTCATTTCCAAACTTCTTCACTTGCATGAACCATTGCTCATTTGCTAACTGTGGTGATGCCCGACCACAACCATCGCTCAAGGTAAACATGCTCACAATTATGCTGGATGACACAGAAATATTACCAAAACAGAGATCTGCAGATGGCAGAACAGCAACAGTGTGCAGTAGAGGATTTACTTCATGGCATATATAGAAGTAGAGGAGAGTTTCAAGATCACTTGTAACCCTCTCAGAGAAGATATAAGAAGCCAGTGAAGAAAAAAGATTTCAAGGAATACAAGATAAAATATATAAGAAATTAGTTTCGAAATTAGCTAAAGCTAATTTCCTCTTACAACAATCAATAAGGATAATTGAAAAGCTTCACGACTTACAGCAATTATATTTTTTACAATATTTCTAAGCTCTAACCCCAAAAGCAATGTTCTCACAGAAACTATTCATACAAAGATCACAACGACCGTATGGATAACAAAACCAAATAACTGAAGAAAAGGCCCAAAAACATAGGTCGAGATAATGATGAACAACAAGATGGTGAAGCAGAAAGGGAAAATAGACCAAAAGTGACAAGTTTTGGAGGGGAAAATTATCCAAAATAAACCATTTTTCTATATCAGATTGCCTATTGTGTGCCAAAGTGTTATCTAGTTGTATGTTTTTTTCTCAGTTAATAGTCTCACCAGACAATGAAATTAACATATTATTGATAAATCAGATGAGTGGAAATAGTTGTGGTATCAGTACATAGCATTGCTCAAACGCATACCACATTTAAAGTTAAAAAGAAAATGTAAGCAAACTATGTGACATGAAGCTTCAATTCTAAAAGGTACTTAATACAAAACTTTCAGAACATATATTTGACTACGATATGTCAAAAGCTGTATCAGCTTACGTAAAAGAGCTCTCCTTTACCTACATCTTCAAAGTCAAAACAGACTTGAGAGCAATTCATCCTTCTGTTGGAACACATTCTTCCATTGGATCACATTCTTCAGCAGGAGCACGTTCTACAACTGGAACAGATTCTTCGGCAGAAGCCTGTGCTACAACTGGAACAGATTCTTCGGCAGGAGCAGGAGCCTGTGCTACAACTGGAACAGATTCTTCGGCAGGAGCAGGAGCCTGTGCTACAACTGGAACAGATTCTTCGGCAGGAGCCTGTACTACAGCTGATTCTTCAGCTGAAACACATTCTTCAGTTGGAACAGATTCTTTAGCTGTATTGCAGTCCTCAGTGGCAACACATTCTGACATCTCTGACACCTTTCGCTTTCCAGACATTTCCTTCAAGAGATTGAATTTTTCCCCAACAACCAGTAACTTGTCACTCAGCAACTTAACAGTATTCTCGTATCCTTCAAATTTAGGAATGCACTCTGCTTCAAATTCCTTAACCAACTTCTCGAGAAATACACGGTTTAGCCTTTCTTCTTCCTCTTGCTTCAAGCGCTGCTTCTCCAACTCCATGGTGCTCAAAACAAGACCACCAGACCCAGTATCCTTATAAATCGGTTCTTCAGGTAGTTGGCATCTTGCTCTGTATTCAGAAAATGCCTTGTGTGTCTCCTTCAACGCCTTTCTATAGCCCTCTAAAAGATTTCCCATCATATACAGTTCACGTTCAAGCCTATAAACCTCCAACTGGCTCTTCCGCTGCTCTTCCATCTTGGTCTTCTGCAACTGCTGAATGAAGTTTTCACGCTGCTGCAACTCATTATACAACACCTGTTGATGCATACTCATTTCCTGACATGACTGCTCCTTTTCCTCCATCATCATTCTGGCTTTTCCCATCATATGCTGCATCTCCTCCTCAAAACTATCAAAGTCCGAATACGGCTTTGCATCCCAATGCCCATCACTCCGCATCCTCTTATTACCACCATTAAGTGAGTGATGCGGTATATCACTCTGAAGATGCTCAATCACCCTCTTGCTTCCACCAACATTACCAAAAATTGAAGAACCACCTGGAATTGTCTCTGTATCAACCCTAGAAACGAGAAATTCCCTGGAAGATACATTATCATGAATTTGGACACCTGAACTAAAAGGAACTTGAGCTGCTCCCATCACCTCAAGAAGATTCTCAGAGCTTATGCCCTCCAAAATATTCCCTCTGGCTGCAATATGGAAACCAATATCATCGTCGTCCTCCCCCTCCTCTTCGTCCTCCTCCCCCTCCTCCCCTTCCTCTTCCTCTCCTTCCTCTCCTCCCTTCCCCTCTTCCTCTCCCTCCACCTCATCCTGCTGTTTCCTCTCTTCCTCAAATTCCATTCCCGCAACTTGACTAAAACTACCACATGGCTGCAGATAATGCCCGTCCATACTGATCTTTTCCCACTGACCCTGATCTTCTTCCTCTTTCCTCTCCTCAAAATCCATCACATCCTCATCACCCACATTCTCCACCTCTTCCTTCCCTGCATTATCCATCCCTCCAAGACTCAACTCAATTCTATGCTCCTCTAACACAGATGATTCACCCCTAAACTCCTCACCCATCTCCGCACCCTCTTCCATCATCACACTCTGCTCCATCTTCGCACCCTCATCATCTTCATCATCCTTAACATCAATCTCCATTTTAAGACTTCCCTCCTTCAACAACTCCTCTCTCTGGCACTTTATCAAACACTGCAAATGCGACGCATAATAACAATTTCCTAAACCAGGTTCCGCATTCAACTCTTTCTCTACCATATACCAAATCATTCCAGCCCAATCCAATTTGTCAAAGTTCCCTTCTTTAATCAATTTAATCCAGTTCAATATATCTGGCGGCATCATCCAAGTATCCTCATGTAACAAAATCCAATTTGACACCAACTCCTCTATAAACCCAATTGATTCCACACTCTCCGTAACCTCAGATGCACCATCACCTCCACTACCTTTCTCTTTCTTCACCGGTAACTTCAAAGCACGCCCTAAATCAGCACGATTGACCATGATCTTAACCTCATTAACATAACTGCCCCGCATCGCAGGATTATAACCAGCAATCAATTGTGCTAGCAAATCAGCACGAATATTAGTATCAAATTGCAAATGCACAAATTCCCACAAACCCAATTTTTTTAAAAGGGTTTCATGTGAAGCGAGGTCGAGGATTTTGTTGGGTACAAAGGGGATTGGATTTAGGGTTTGGCTTAAAGTTTCAAGCTTTTTTTCAGACTTTTTAACCTGTACACGTCGTTTTTGGTTAGCCTTCCTGCTTTTCCGTCCACCCCCAGCACGACGGTAGGTGGTGGTGGTGGTGGTGGTTGTGGTGGGAGAGAAAAGGGTGAGGTCTTCGAAGTCGTCATGGTTTTGGTTGGTTGGGTCATCTTCTTGTGAGTTAGGGTTCGGGATTTCAAGGGTTAGGGTTTTGGGGAATTGGGTATCATCATCATCATCATCAGGTAATGCTTGTTGAATTTGATCTGGGTTTGTGTTGTTAGGGTTTTGCGAGAGAGTATTTGGGTCTGGGGTTGAATCTTGAGGGAGAGTTGGAGACGAAGCCATTGGAATGGAGTCGAGCTGGTGTGCTGTGTTTTTTTTCTTTTTTGCATAAATTAAGGAAGCACTTATTTACTTAAGGTTGACTAAAAAGGATTGATTGGGATTCATGTTCTTTTCGGATTTTGATCAATCTGTTTATACGTGGACACATTGAGATGATTTGAATTTTGATCAATCTTTTTTATTATTTAATGTTCTTGGTATTTTTAGTTTTTTACACTATTTACTGTATTTTGAAACAAAATTATCGATGGATTTTTTTTTAATTGACAACTAATTCTTCTTTTTATTTTGGTTCATCAATTTAAATTATCTTCAAGCTAATTTTTATATAAATGAAAACTAAATTTCTGACATTAAAAAAGAAAAATCTCTAATTTCAAGTTTTATGCATCTAAAAAAAACTCCCTCATCTTCTCTGTTCTACAATCGTCTTCTCTCTAATTCTTAGTTTGTAAGCAAAAAAGAAAAGAAATCAAAGAAAGTTCAATCAACTACGAAAAACCTTAACGAAAAACTTCAATTAAAACTATCCTTAAAAATCTCAGTTCATCCTTTCTTATGTAGGGCAAAAAAAACAAAAGAGAGAGAGAATCCTATAGAGGGTAATGGTGGTAAAATACAGGTGCAAACTAAGTTGTTAATATTTATTAATATTAGAAATTAGAAATTACAAAAGAGGCAGGTATTGTTTTTTTTTTTTTTCAAACTCAATAATATAGTGTTTGGTTATAATTAGCACATGTGATTTGGCTCGTGGGACCCATTAAAAATGAGATTTAACCGTGGGTTTTGCTTAAGCAATTTTTTCTTGCTTCTCATACTACTGTGTGTTTTTGTACAATGGAGAGTGAAACTTCACTGTTCACGGGAACAATTGAGTCACTCTCCACTGTTCCAGCCACCGTTCCGGTCGGTTCGGGTCCGGTCCAAAGCTAAATGCATTGAACCAGGTCCGACCCAGTTAAAAAAATAATTTTTATTTTTTTTAATTGTGTTTTATTCAAAAAAACTAGAAGAAGATCGCTTGATTACGTAGCATTTGCAGAATTTGATCGCAATCCCAATTTTGTTCTTGCCAGGTCCGACCCAGTTAAAAAAATTCAATTTTTATTTTTATTTTTAATTGTGTTTTATTTAAAAAATTAGAAGGAGATCGCTTGATGACGTAGCATTTTCAGAATTTGATCGCAACCTCAATTTTGTTCTTGATAATATTTTACCTGATGTTGTTGCACGCTTAAAAAACCATGGAAAATATAGTCCTTGTTGGATAGATTTCGTACGTTATGAAATTGCACATAGTTTAATGGAACAATAAAAAATATTTGATATCAATATTATTTATTTCATGATATAATAGCAGTAATTAAATCTAAAATATTTAAATTAAAAACCATCAATATTAATATATATATATATATATATTTAATTATTTTATAACCTCAATTTGAAAAGTATTCTTTTAACTAAACACATTAAACTACTTTTTATTCAACCTCAATTTCAACCACAGTTTTAACCAAACATATATTTTTTCAAACCAACCTCAACTAAAAGTACTTTTTATAAAACAACTTTTTTCAAACTACAACCACAATAGCTACCGCAGTACCATGGATTTATTTGATCTTATGATTTGGATTATAGGTTAGTTCATGTTAATTTTGTTTATTTTTTGAAATTATTTTTTAATTAAATATATATTTTTTTTCAATTTCACACTCCAATAACTCAATCTTTTTCTTTTTTATTTAGTTTTTCTCAATAAAATCTTTCAATATTAGGTTGTTTGGGAATTGATCTTCGTATTTTTATTTTCAATTTCAATTTGCTTTCTGTGAAGTTATCTTGGTCTCATGGATTTATTTTATTTTTCATGATTTCAAAATTCAACATTGGATCTGTTATAAATGGAGCTTTATATTTTTTTTTTATTTGCTTCGTATAAACTTATCTCGGTCTTATGACATAGGTCACAGGTTTTACAGATTAGTCTTGGTTGACTTAGGTGTTTTTTGTTCTTTTTTTAATTGATTTTTTT
>Ga0307509_10008232_pt1 | contig 13336 bp, 9 predicted proteins | sample 10_EM_MG_FD_202245 | JGI IMG/M metagenome (GOLD analysis project Ga0307509, IMG submission 202245) | Populus trichocarpa ectomycorrhiza microbial communities from riparian zone in the Pacific Northwest, United States - 10_EM | ecosystem: Host-associated > Plants > Roots > Unclassified | place...
AGGGGAAAACACCGCAAACTCAGCCCACGGTTGAGACAAAACAAAAGGAATATACGAGGCGCCTTACTAGGAGAGGCAACTCCAACGTCCTAGCACATTTCTCTTCTATTCGAGTTCTTACGGTATAATACAAGTAACGGCCCCCTGGGCCCCTAAGGGCAAACTCTCCAATTGAGGTACATGGGAAGGGACGAAAAAATTGGAAAACAACCTTTGCATCAGTAGAGATTTGTGTGGGATCGGCGGAAATAGTTTTCCCATTTTTTCGTCCCTACCCGAGCATAAGCGATCGGATAATGGGTAGTCTAGCCGTAGGCCTGTGATATAGCGATTAGTTTGCTGTTCACCTATGTAACGTGGTGTCCTAGCCGCGGCTGCCAAGAATACGCCACTTGTAAAGAGCTATGATAGATACTGTGATAATCTCACGAACAACCCAACTTCTACTTTCCATATTTCTACAGGCGGCCAAGGTCTACTGTATATTCAAACCTTGCAGGCTATTCATGATTTGTATTCTTCTGACCTCACTTGGAAATGTCGCCCCAAAACAGGGTATCTTATTGCACCTTTTGTATAAATAACCGACCATCGCGATTCAACGTGTCGCACAATTTCAATATCTGACTTTTCAGCCAACGACTGCCAAAGCCACAACCGAAAAATATCTGGAAATAAAATAGATACACAATCCTCATTAGTATCAGGTCCTGCATCTGCCTAAATACTAGTTTTTTGTCTTGGAGAAGATATGGCGGTTCGGGCGTGGGGAGAAGTGGTTGCCATGTGGGGCTCTAGAAAGTTTTTTATGAGAGGTCCAATCTTCGGCTAATTATGCTAAGCGACAATAGGCGGCGATACCACATTACCTGGTTTTTTCGCCTGCCGCTTGTAGGTTGAAATAAGAGTTTTCCTTGTAATCTGTCTCAAATTCGCCATAAAATGCCCTTCACCTAAGCCTTTATGGCCAAAATCCGGCTTATTTTGGACTCTTCCTGACAATGTAGAATGTATTGCTTCAGCCCCTACTTTCTTTCAACGTACAAGGGGCAGGCGAATAAGACCAGGTAATGCGGGAGTGCATTTGGGTATGGTTACGGCTTTCTATGGGATCCAGATTTCCGCAGCATTGAGGGTACAATGGTGGGCTTGAGGGGACGGCACATGATTGCGGTTCATCAGGTTGGCGCCTTCCTGCTAATCTGAGCGCGCTAGGGATAACTTACCAGATGGGTAATGGTCTAATCTAGTGTGCACATCTCGGCAGGAAATTGGATGGGCTCCGTGGAATGGTAGGTGTTTTTGATGTGTTCATAAGTGATTTGAGCGATAATTGATGCTGCGAGGAAAATGGTTAGGAGTGGCAATTTTTTGGGGTTGATTCTGCTGTTCATGGTGGCGCCGGGAACGCCTAGGCTATCTAGGTCCTCATGCGTCGGAAAGAGGACTCTATGCGCGGTCTATCTATTTATCCATCTTTCAATCTATCGCTAGCAAGGGGAAATAGGGAAGAAATGAATACATAGGGAGAATTGAAAGGAGGAGACTTTGAAATAAGGAATATATTCTACAAAGGAATGGTAACCAAGACAAAGCAAGGAAGTTTAAAAATGGAAAGGTGCTGCACGCGAAACAAAGTGAACAGAAATTCGTGAACCTTCATCGACAATCGTTAGAAAATATCCGAGGGTTTTAGTGGGTAACTTATATGCCTACGTATAAGTGGAATTCGTGGGAGTGGCGGCGGGGGGAATTAAGAGTACGTTGATCTGACGGGCATAAAGGGTGCACAGGATGGCGATATACAAGAAATAGCATATACAAGGCTTCCGGAGGCAGAGGAAGGCTGGGGTGGGAAAGGGGGAATCCATGATATTTGAGCGCAATAGACAGAGCGCCCAGTACTTCTTTTCACCATAGTTGGGTCATGGGTAGTGGGGAAGCTGTGCATCCGGGATTTCGGAAAATTTCCGGGCCTGCAGCAACTGCAGAATTCTTCCATGCCCCACTGCAGCAGCATAAGAAAGCGGGGTGGCACCGTGCTTATCGGGGCGATTGGGGTCGACATCTTCCCGTTCCAGAAGTAATTTGACCACTCCTTCGTATCCCGCGCCAGCAGCCCACCAGAGCGGTGTCCGATCATCATTGTCTGGGTGATTGGAGTCGACATCTTGCCGTTGCAGCAATAACTTGACCACTCCTTCGTGTTCCTCGCAAGCAGCCCACATGAGTGGTGTTCGATGATGATTATCCGAGCGATTGGGATCGATATCTTCCCGTTTAAGTAACAACTTGACCACTCCCTCGTGTCCCTTGCAAGCAGCCCACGAGAGTGGTGTTCCATCATCCTGATCCGGGCGATTGGGGTCGACATCTTCCCGTTCAAGTAACAACTTGACTACTCCTTCGTGTCCCTCACAAGCAGCCCACGAGAGTGGTGTTCGATCATGATTATCCGAGCGATTGGGGTCGACATCTTCCCGTTCAAGTAACAACTTGACCACACCCTCGACTCCCTTACAAGCAGCCCACAAGAGTGGCGTTCCATTATTCATATCCGGACGGTTGGGGTCGACATCTTCCTGTCCCAGTAATCGCTTAACCACTCCTTCGTGTCCCATGCCTGCAGCACACATGAGAGGTGTTTGATCAGCTACATCCTGATGATTGGGGTCGACATCTTCCCGTTCTAGCCATATCTTGACTACTCCTTCGTGTCCATTTCTCGCCCCCCACGTGAGTGGTGTACCACCCATACAGTCTTGTTGGTTCATCTTGCAACCTTCAGTATTTATCAATATTGTCACAAGCTCGGCAATCCCGAAGAATGATGCGCAGTGTAGGCCGGAGAAGAGAGGGGAGGGAGTGATGAGTCCGCTATATCTAGGATGGAGTACCTGCTCCAGAAGCGATACAGCAGATATGTGGCTTTCGTACCGATTCAAGAGATTCAGCGCAAGGGTCTTCACATTGTCGGAGAGATCCTTATTCGCATGTGTTCCCCAATATCTCGCGGAATATTTGATGAATGGGATGCTTTTATGGTCTGGGAAAGAACCGGGTGTGAGGTCCTTGACATGGTTTGAGTTCAGATAAGTTAAGCAAGTTTCTGCAAGTATCGAGTGGGGTTTACTGAAGAGACCAGGATGACTGCAAAGGTACTCTTGGACCGTATAATGGATTAACCGCACCACCGAAGCCCCCGCGTCGACTGTGATCAGGCCTTGGCAGCAGTCCAGCAATGTTGCGATCAACGGAACGTTTTCCGGATCAAAATCCGTTTCTCCTATCTCTACCGCCAGCGCATTGCACAGTTCATCCACCTGTAATGGCCGCTCCGAATGGCAGACCCATGTGAGAGAGTCCATCGCCAGTTTCACCTTTTCCTCGTCCTGGACATTGATACGCTCCAGCGTCGCACCGTATGCATCCCCCAACCCTACCCCGTCCTTTATTGACTTGAGTATTTTTCTCCGGCGAGCGGCTGTAGTGCCTCGAAGGATTGCGTCGATGTGGAGAGATGCTAGCAAGAATCTAGATTCAAATATGTTAGTTAATGATTTGAGGTTGGTTCAAACTTAATCTTTTTTCTACATACGTTTCTGAACTTATGGCGGGAATGCTTTTCATAATATCTCCCTCTAATGTGCTGCTCATCAAATTCGGTATTGTGTCCTTCCTGAGTTTCTCGCGAAGAAACCTATGCACCCCATCTTGCGTAGCCCGTATGAATATGGAGGTTGCCGCTCCACCCAACTCCCTCTCCACCTCAATCCGTACATGTGATCTTCCGGTAATAAAGATGCGGGTATCCGGAGACCCCCGCATAATCTGGCTCAAGGATTGAAGAACCATCATTCGATACTCCGGCACACATTCATCAAGTGCATCAACACATATAAATGTGCGCCTCGTGGCTGCGATTGTCTGGAACATCTTCAAAATTCCCGATACTTGTAGTCCTCTACCCCCAATCGACATTTTCTCCTTTTCAAAATTCTGGGCTATCATTTCTGGAACCCCCCCCCGTCCGCTAACGAGCTGTCTCAGCAGGGAGCCAAGCATATTTACCGGTGACTGTTCATTCCGAGCAGCAAAGTCGAAGTAAAAACACGTGACGGTAGGATCTCCCTCGACGGCCTCGTCGCATAGCTTATCTATTACTAGTGAGCTGTCATCGCAACCTATGAGCAATAGCTTCTCCCATTTCTCGCAACGATGGGCTACATGCTCTCTTACACGATGTAGCTCTTTCCCACTCCTGGATTCCCGTAGCAAAATAAAGTCGGATGGTAAGATCCATCCTTCCTACTCCCATTATGCCAGCGCCTAAATTCTTCAGTTTCTAACAGCCATTCTCCTATACTGTCGACCCGGCGAGATGCAATGTCTCGATGGCGCACCCGTGGCTCTAGTGGAGATAGCCATGCCAGTATTTCAGATCCATCACCGGAGGTGTAGTTGAAGGTATTTGTATTGAAAGAGTTTGTGGTGTTGAAAGAGTTATCGTTATTGTTAAAGGCTCGAAACATTTTTCAAGGTGTTGATGAAGTTGGCGTTTGTTGAGTGAAGTTACTTGAAGATGAGGAAAAGCGGGGTAGATAAAGTACAGTATAGCCTTGCACTTCGCTGACAGCACCGCTTCCAATCAATAGGCCCGAAACGCGTTACACAAACGGCCAAGAACTGATTTCTTTCGACCATGGCGGGATTCACCGTTCCTGTAGCGGCCTTATGTCGAAGAAACACCCTCGCCAATGCCTCTTTTTCCCTTTTCCTTTTAATGCATTCCCAAGAAGCTGAAATTCGGGAAAACAATACTGTACTGGTCATTCGATTTAAGACTCTTTTTAGTATCATATCCGCCTGGGAAGCTAGCAATTATTACTTAAAAAATCATATTTTGTTTGTTCTATGGTAGGATGTCAATAGAGTTTGCCGACCAGGCGGTGGGTGGTACGAAAATAGGTCATTTTTGGTTAACCTAAAGGTTTTTGGGGCCTGGGTGGGTGGCGAGGCCTGTGAGAAGTGTAAAATTGGGCTCTTTAGGCCCGAAGAAATTGCATCGCCATAACAAGTTAGCAACAACACAATACACTTCTACAATTTAATTATTTTCTGATACTGCCACAGGCCCTAGGGAGATATTTTCTTAACTTGTGAATGTCACCCTCAAATTCATCACCTCCTCAAACTTGGATTCCGGGCTATGCTGGTCGGGTATTACTAGCTGTATTAAATTTACTAACAATAAGGTGGAAAACACTTGATAATTCATAGTGTCCCCTCCCCTTGCACAACGACTTCCTTCCCACAATTTATTAAATGATACTAGGAGTAGTAATATTGGATATTTAGCAGCAGACCATCATCTGTTCTATGCTGGTTAATATAGTTAATACCCAATTGGCGTAGCTCAAGACCCCAATTTAGGCAGGGGGCGAACTGCGCAAAACTTATGCTTGCATCCGAGTTTATTTCCTGCTAGATGGCGGGAGCCCCCCCGGGAGGCAGCACTCTTCGGCAAGGGTTGAACTTAAAGGACCGCAAGTTCAGTAAATTACGGATCAACCCAAGCTATACCTGCCAATATTTCCCAAGCCTCGTTCGGGGTTGAGCAGGTCCACGGCACTGCCACCTTGGTACTGGAACGATTAATTCCGGCCACGAGGGTTTTCCCATGGGTTAGATCTTTTCAGTAGTGGGTAGGATCCGGACAAAGCCAGAGAAATGATCAAGCGGGAGGAAAGCTTTTATCAGAACCTAAGTGGGCTAACACCACTCACACGGTAGGAAATGTTAAAGTCTCGTCGATGTTGATCAAAGAAGAACCTGATGGAAAGAGTCGTGAAGTGAAAACCTCATGAGCGGAGTGTAGATACAAAGAGTGGTCGTCCCCGGTTTTCTTCTTTTCCCTTCTCGCTGAAAAGACCACGATACATGTCAGTGATTACAAATCGCTCTCTGGGAGGAGCAACACCTGTCGGTTACCGCCGCTAGATAATTAAGAATCTCTCGTGCATCTAATCATAAAGAAAAGAAATATCTAACTAAAACCCCTCTACACCCATCCATAACCTCGGTCCAGCCCAGCTTGAAGTCTTCAGCCCTCAAGCTCACCCACTCATCAAACAGTTCTCCGATAACAACTTCACCAACACCGACCACACCTATTCCTACCGACCCAAATTAGTCCTAACCCAGCCTTCATCTTTCGGGATTTTTTCGATACGCGGTTATTAGAGTAAAGAACCCTAATCTGAGATCTGTATAAAGTGCATCTCTAAAGACCATTGTGGAGCTAGTTGGGTATTATTGCGTGCGATATAGAGGCGGGAGGAGGCTGTTTTGGGACAAGGGTGAAGGCTGCCTGGTTTCAAGAGGAATGATAGCTACGGAGAAGAAGGTTTTTCTTAGGCTTAAGACGAAGGAAATATGACTGGAGATGGATAGCATGCATCTACGATTTCTATTTCTAGAGATATGGACTAGAGGACCATGGTATCTGGGTTAGAAGCTGAGGTATCCTGTACGGGAGACCTGACTAATTGAGCTACGTACAGTACAGTACACTCCTTTTCCCCTCTCTGAATTTTCTATAGTTGGTTGCGGTTACAATGCTACTGGGCTTGCCATCTGAGGGTGGGGTAGAAGGCGATTGTGGATCCGGCTGAACTGCCTCCCGATGGAAGCTAGCTGTGGGCAATGCCGTGGTTAGACAACCTTTTTCAAAAAAAAAAAAAAAAAAATAGCAAGCACGAATTACCTACCTGTTGGTTCATCAAGTCAAACATCTATAGCGCAAAAGAGGAGAGTTCGTCATTGGTGAAGATAACATCTTGTGCGTTCTCATTCGGCTCGTGGAAGAGAGAACTGTAGGGAATGCAGAGCCCCGGGGATGTTGATGTGACCACTCCGTTTGAGTTGATGTTGAAAAGCTGCACGCGGCTGGGGGCACTGATGGGTGTGTGTCTTGTTCCGGTATGGGAGGGTGGTGGTGCCATCGCCCAGCACTCAATGCGGATGGCAAACGGGTCGGTCATTAGTTGAATGAGGATCACCAAATGTGTTCCACCGGTAGAGTTAATGAGCCACCATTCCGCATCCAAGTGAAGGAAGTCAAGGCCCTCCGAAGAGCCACACTCGATCACTACCGGAGGCCAAATACCACTTGCAACCTGAGTTTCTGGCCCAAGGGCCTCAAATCAAGATCCGACAGATTAGAGCCTGTAAGCTGTTTTCGGTGGTGAAGAGGACAGTGCACCGTAGGTTGGACCAGAAAAATTCTCTATCGAGTTCGCGTAGGTGATCATGAGTAACACCGTGGAAATATAGGAAATATTCCTCGGCGGAGCTAGACTTGACAGTGTTATCGATTATCTTGATTAGCTCTGGTGCAGATTGATATTCGAACTTGTTTTCATCCGGGATTAAGGAAGCTTGCATTTCGAACTGGGAACTTCTTCCTGCTGCATGTTCGAGGGGGCCCGGAGTGATTTAACTCTGCGGAGTCAGGCTTTGGTCATTGGATACGGACATGATGGCTTGATTGCGGATAGGTGAACGGAGGAGATTCTTTTGTGAGGAAATGTATTGAGGTGAGACAAGTAAAAGAAGAGAGTATTTGAACGGACGACAAAAGAGGCATGTCCAAGTAGGCTTTTTAAGTTGCGGGATGTTTGTTTGGGACCGCTAGAAATGAAGAGAATTGGGTGCGGAGGAGGGTGGAGGGGGGATAGGATGCGTAGTGTCAAAATACGAAGGTTTTAGCAGAGGAAAAGTTGATTGATTGACCTACTGTATCTCAAGAGACAATGACCAACGCAACTCTGATAAAGCCTTCCTCCTCGCATATACCCAGTGTATCCAAACTAGTGACAAGGAAGACGAACAAAGGGAGGCTTAAACAACAAAGAAAACAAAGACAGCAGAGTTACATATTCCAACACGTAAATTTAGCGAGACGGTTCAATGGATGCCTACGGGTGCCCCTACGTCACGCACCAGCCACACGCTAGTGGGATGCAAAACCAGGGCAACGGTAGACAATACAACGAAACCCACCATCTCTCAAAATGTCTTGCGAATTTTCAGAAAGAGCCTCCTGGGTAAGCAAAGCGCTGTGAACAAATTTATGAACAAGCAAGAGAAATCATACCACAGATGTCAGGTAAGTTAACAAAATTTCCAAAGAGGCGAGCGAACAATTGCAGCCATATGGCATCCCATGCCCAACCCACACAATGCAATTCCCCCCCACCCCATCCAATCCCTTGATAAAACATCTCAAACAGCGTTATTTCCAGCAGCCAGTGCCCCATCCCCATTCATCATCTTCATTAGGCTAGTCGCAAGGCTAACTCCCAGCGGAATCCCCTCCTCCCAGCCACTCCTTCCCCGAACATTCCCACAGATCAGCGTCACTCCCGTCGCTGATACCCCTCCCATCGGCACTGGTAATCGCATTCTTTCACACTCTGATATCCGAAGGGTTAATACCTCCTCAGATGCCTTTATTTTTTGCGAAACATCTTTTCTTTTTTTAACAGGCGCCAACCGAGCCGGAACACGCCAAGACTTTGATCCTCCGCTTTCAGCGATGAGCTCTGAGCCCCAGACTGCTGGGAGGTTTTTGCGTGAAAAAGTCTTACACTTTCACCATCCTGTCGACTTACAACATGATCCCCAGAGCGTAATTTGAGGAGATGGTGATCCTAGCTGAGCTTTATGTACCTGTCTGGCGCCTGCCAATCTCATCTCTACCAGCACTACAGCACTACAGCACTACCTCGCTTTAGTAGAAAAAAAGCTATGTTTCCAAGGCCATAAATAGTCGGAGAATATATATCTTACCAGAGCGAAAACGACTAAAATATAGTCTTTAGTAGCAACAGGTGCCTTCCCAACACAAAAGAAGAAGAAAAAATATATTTATCTTTTTGTTTAATCTTTTTATTTTTTTTGTCAACCCCCCTGCCCCGTAGTTTATCATAGTCCCCCGCCAGTCGCTCTCACAGTGTAGGTCCCGCCATCTTGAACAATGATGGCCGTCCTGATCTTTCCCGCACGTGAACGGGCTACCCTTTCCGATCCCCTCTAGGGTTCTTGGTCGTGGCCCCGTTGGGTATTATGGGGGCCCCGGATCGATGGAACACTGTTGGTGACAAAGGTCGTCCGCACCCGGTCCAGATTTTATTTTTATTGGTATTTTTATTTACGTGCCGTTTGGTTATAGTTTGTCTGTGAATACCCTCTTAGTTTGTATAATATCATACTTGAATTTTTTTCTTTCAAGAATTACGAGAGGTCTAGAGAAATAGCCTACCATTTAGTTATGATAGAAGAAAATACTGCACGATAATCACCGAAAGGCACTTGTTAGCAAACACCCATCTTCGGTCGAGCCCCGCTTCAAGTTTTCTGCCCTAAAACGCACCTGCTCATCAAACATTTCTCCGATACCAACTTCACCAACACCAACCATACCTATCCCTACACACCCAAATTAGCCCCAAGCCAGCCTTCATATTTCGGAATTCTTTTTTTCGATACCTGGGTATTAGAGTAAAGAGCCATAGTCTGGGATCTGTATAAAGCTCATTGGACACTTTCGGCAGATCCCTGTTTCGAGTTCGAATTCGAGTTCGAAAAATGGTAGGCACAACTGCGAGATGACACTAGCCATAAATTGAGTTAGCTTAGAAGTGTGATAATTGATCGGGTATACCGCTAAAGCGTGATAGAGCTCATCCGCTTGCGGCAGCCGTTCCGCGTCACTGATACACCTCAGGGCTGCCACCCCGAGTCTCGATTTATCCACATCTCGCACTTTGATCAGCTCAATCGTCGCAATGTAAACATCATTCCGGTAACAACAGCTCTGCTCATGCTAGGGAAGGATGACTGTCTGGTTTCAAGTGGAATGATAGCTACGAAGAAGCAAGTTTTTCTTAGACTTAAAATGAAGGAAATGTGACTAGAGAGGTAGAGCATCCATCTGCGATTTCTATTTCTGGAGATATGGACTAGAGGGCCATGATATCCAGGTTTGAAGCTGAGGTATCCTGTACGGGAGACACGACTAATTGAGCTATGTACAGTACACCCTTTTTCCCCTCTCTGAACTTTCTATAGTTGGTTGTCTTTATAGTGATACTGGAATCGCCATCCGCGGCCGGGGTAGAAGGAAATTGTGGATGAGGATGTAGTGCCTCGCGATGGAAGCTAGTTGCAGGCAATGCCGTGGTTAGACAATCTTTTCCAAAAAGAAAATAGCACGCAGGAATTACCTACCTTTCGGTTCATCAGGTCAAACATCCGTAGCGCGAAAGAAGAGAGTTCGTCATTGGTGAAGACAACATCTTGTGCGTTCTCATTCGGCTCATTAAAGAGAGAACTGTAGGGAATGCAGAGCCCCGGGGATGTTGATGTGACCACTCCGTTTGCATCGATGTTGAAAAGCTGCACACAGGTGGGGGCGCCGATGGGTGGATGTCTTGTTCCGGTATGGGAGGGTGGTGCTGCCATTGCCCAGCACTCGATGCGGAGGGCAAACGGGTCGGTCATTAGTTGAATGAGGATCACCAATCGTGCCCCACCGGTAGAGTTAATGAGCCACCATTCCGCATCCAAGTGAAGGAAGTCGAGGCCCTCCGAAGAGCCAAACTCAATCACTACCGGAGGCCAAACACTACTTGCAATCTGAGTTTCTGGCCCAAGGGTCTCAAATCCTTCCTTGCTACGGAGGTTTCCCAAAAAGAAACGTTTTCCACCGAATGAGTCAATCGAGTCGTAAGCATGACCAGGAATTGCAGCGATTTTAAACCTAATCTCTGTACAGAGGTTAAGCATGAGCGTACGGTGCTTCCCCCCAGGCAAGATCCGACAGATTAGAGCCTGTAAGCTGTTTTCGGTCGTCAAGAGGACAGTGCACTGTAGGTTGGACTCGTAATATTCTCTATCGAGTTCGGGTAGGTGATCATGAGTAACGCCGTGGAAATATAGGAAATATTCCTTAGCGGACCCAGACTTGACAGTGTTATCGATTATCCTGAGTAACTCTGGTGCGGATTGATATTCGAACTTGTTTTCATCCGGGATTAATGAAACTTGCATTTCGAACTGGGAACTTCTTCCCGCTGCATCCTGGAGGGGGTCCGGAGTGATTTGACTCTGCGGAGTTTGGCTTTGGTTATTAGATACGGACATGATCGCTTGATTGCGGATAGGTGAACGGAGGAGAGGCTTTTGTGAGGAAATGTATTGAGGTGAGACAAGTAAAACAAGAGGGTATTTAAACGGACGACAAAAGGGGAATTTTCGAGAAGGGTATTTAAGTTGCAGGATGTTTGTGTAGGACGGCTAGAGATGAAGTGAATTGGGTGTGGAGGGGGGTGGAGGGGGGATAGGATGCGTAGCGTAACTTCTCAATGGAGGCGGGTGCCTGCGTCACATACCAGCCACACGCTAGTCACTAGCCTTTCATTTGCTCAGGTCCGGCTTTAGCCGCATTCTGCGATCGGCAACCGCGAGGCCAAACACCAAAGGAGCCTAAGCCAAAGTCACCAGGTACTAGAGTACCCAGGCCAGACCAACGACCAATACTTTTATAGTGGGGAATGTATTAGTCATGTGAGGGTTGGAACCGTTCGAGCTTTGGCTATTGGTAGACGTCTTTTTTCTTGAAGCTTCCGGCAGTCCGGAGTGTCAATTCCTAACCTATCCCGAGCATTCCGGTCCCATCTAACTCCTAGACTATGCTGCTAGATCCCGAGGGCGAGGCAGCACCTTTGGTGAGGCTTGGTGTTCTATGGAGCGCACGTTCAGTACGTAGAATACGAATCAGCCAAAGCCGCCTCCTAATATTTGCCCTGTCTGAGCGCGCCAGAACAGGTCTGCAAGTACAATGGTAGCCCCCCTGTTCCCCTAAGGTCAAACTGTCTACCGTATTTGAGGCACTTGGGAAGGGACGAAAAAATAGGAAAACAAGCTTTGCATCCGTAGAGATTTGTATGGGATCGGCGGAAATAGTTTTCCCATTTTTTCGTCCCCACCCGAGCATAAGTGATCGGATAATGGGTAGTCTAACTCTAACCTTAGGCCTGTGATTTAGCGATCCGTTAGCTATTCACCTACAGTACAAGTATGTAAGGTGGCGTCCTAGCCGCGGCTACTGCCCTTAAGTGTGTGAACTGTGGTGGCCCACACGAAGCCCACTCAATGTCATGCCCCGCCCGCCCTGATAGGGTACCTCGAGAGGAGGAGAATGAGGAGGAAATGGCCGACACTTGATCCCTGTAATTTTTGTGGTTATGGGCTCACGTGAACCTTGTTGGTTTACAAATCTCGCTTGTTATTTGAAGGAATGATGTGGAGGATTTTCTTTTGTTATTGGGTTTTCAGGCCATACCTCAGGGTGCATGCCATGGATTTTCCTGTATTTAGTTACGAATAAACCGCGGATTTAACAAAAAAAAAAAAAACGTCCTAGCCGCGGCTGCCAAGAATACGCCACTTGTAAAGTAAAGAGCTAGATACCGCAATTATCTGGTTAAGCTCGTTTTCACACTAAGAGGTCAGAATAAGGTGTGGGTCAGCATTTTTCACAAAGTAACCCTTCCGGGCTAGTTGTTTCCTCTAAATCGATGGCAAGGTCACCCCACAGGTCACTCCACAGTAAATATTTATGAAAGTCCTGCCCTAAAGGAAACTCTCTTCTCAAAGAAGTTCGTGTATTCCGCCACACTTTCTTTTGACCTCTTAGCGTGAAAACGAGTTTAACCAGATAATGCGGTACTGTGATAATCTCACGACCAACCCAACTTCTGCTTTCCATATTTCTACCGGCAGCCAAGGTCTATATTCAAACCGTGTAGGCAGGCTATTGATGATTTGTATTCCTCTGACCTCCCTTGGAAATATCGCCGCAAAACAGCGTAACTGATTGCACCTTTGCATAAATAACCGACCATCGCGACGCAACGGGTCGCACAATTTCAATATCTGACTTTTCAGCAAACGACTGCCAAAATAACAAATGAAAAATATCTGAAAATAAAATAGATACACAATTCTAAATAGTATCAGGTCCTGCATCTGCCTAAATACTAGTTTTTTGTCGTGGAGATGTGGCGGGTTCGGGAGTGGGGAGAAGTGGTTGCCATGTGGCGTTGTCGCAAGTGTCGAGGTCAAATTTTCGGTTAAGGATGCTAATCGTGCCAAGGTTGCGGCGTGCGGCCGCAACCCCGGATGTTCGCAGGCTCACAACCTGGGCACTCCTACAGAGTGCCTGACAGCTCAACGGAAGATTGTGGCTCAACATGACTTTGTGGCTCAC
>Ga0307509_10008233_pt1 | contig 13335 bp, 9 predicted proteins | sample 10_EM_MG_FD_202245 | JGI IMG/M metagenome (GOLD analysis project Ga0307509, IMG submission 202245) | Populus trichocarpa ectomycorrhiza microbial communities from riparian zone in the Pacific Northwest, United States - 10_EM | ecosystem: Host-associated > Plants > Roots > Unclassified | place...
CGTACCTTACGTTCTTTAGGGTGTCGAAAAGCGGTAAGTGTCACTTTCTTCTCTTCCATAGATCGCTAAAGCTAACTGATATCATAGGAGTGCCGCAAAGATTGTATACGATCCTGATGTGTAAACTAATCGATATCAGAGGAACGGACTCGGTATATATCAACATGAACTCAATGGACAGAAATCAACCGTCCCATGCCACGATGTAGCGTAGGGTACGTAAGATCAAGATAATAATAGCTACGCATGTGCGTTAGATAACGGGCAGTTCTGGTGTCAATGGAGGCAACATCGCCGATCTTTTATGATCACTTTTTTTCGTCCAAGTGAGGATTGCGGACTGGGATAGTCGTCATCCATAAGTCGTTCTTTATATCCGGCTCTAAATCCATAAAAATGAAGTACGCATTATGATCAGATCATACCATTGGCGATGATAATCACATGATCGTGGTTGAATCCGTCATATTTATTTGTTTGGCAAACGCCTTGAGCCTGAGGCAAAAAGAGCTCCCGACGACGTAGAGTCATGCTGAGGATCGATGTATAGTAAGTGCAATGCCTTTACATAAACTTTCTTGTGAGTAGGAATGACTATGTTATTTTGCACTGCTCGGTCTACGAATCGTAACCAGGGTCCTGTGGAGTCATGAAGTTCTCGAGAATGTCGACAAGAGCGACCTCCGGCGGTATCAAAAGCTCATATCCTATGTCTTTCCCCCCTTTCATCGTGGTTTTCCTCAGCCCTATACCAACTGTACAGAGAACTGATCGCCGTGGTGGCAGCCTAGCTCGAACTTTCTCCATGTGTGCGTCGACCATAGAGGATGGGTTATAGGCTTCACCAGGACTCACTGTGATGAGCTCCACATCGCCCGAGACTATGCCCTCATGCATAGAAGTCTTGAGGTTCTGGAGCAGCTTCTCCATATTTTCCATGCCCCCCCGCACTATTTTCCCCACATTTCGATAGTCTGGCGAGGATAAACCACTGATGCACAAAACCGCCATGAGTCCAGTGACGGCAATGTCAATGTGGCTGCATTCCATTTTCTTGGTCGTCCTGGCAATGATAGCTCTCCACCGCGCAAACGCGGACCGTTCCTCTGCCAATCGTATTGCATGAAGTTCATATCAATTATAGTGATTTAAAGGCACTCACCTCGAACTCGGTTCGTCTCGTTCCTCCCTTTTAATGCCTCTCCGCCACCTGGGACAGGCCCACTGATCCCAACGACATATGAACACCATCCCACTAAAATAAACTGAAGAGCCAGCTGTAACGGGATCCAATCCTTTGGATTCACCGCTTGCTCCCTCAAACTCATCGATGTCTCGATCTGGCAATTATACCGGTACAAATGATCTCCAATGCACCCCTTGGCGATATCGCCGCAGTCTTCGAAGAACTGCCAATTATCCAATGTTTCGTTGTAATCCGCCTTCCCACTTCCTTCGAATAGGTTTTTGATGGCGGTCACCATTTTGAAAATTTCAGAATTCAAAAGCTTGACCATATCGACATAACCGTGATCTCGTGGAGTCATGAAGGCCATATCGACATAATCAAGGTCTCTTGGAGTCACAGAATTCTTGAGAACATCGACGAGAGCGACCTCCGGCGAACTTAAGGGCTCGTATCGTACGTCGTCGCCTCCTTTCATCACGAGTTTCCTCAGCCCTAACCCAACTGTGCAGAGTACCGAGCTCGATGATGGTACCACATCCCCATCTTTCTCCTCCATGTGTATGTCGATCATAGAAGATGGGTTGTAGACCTCGCCAAAGCCCACGTTGATGAGTTCCATATCTCCCGAGACTATACCCTCATGCATAGAAATTTTGAGTTTCTGAAGCGGCTTCTCCAGGCTGTGCATGCGCTTCCGCACACTTTCTTCAACCCTTCGATGGTCTGGCTTTTCTGAGGATAAACCACTAATACACAAGACCGCCATGACTCTCGCCACGGCAATGTCAATGGCGCTGCCTTCGGTGTTCTTGGTCGCTCCAGCCACGATCACTCGCCACCGCGCGGACACGGATTGTTCCTCTGTGAGTCGTTTTCGATGAGCTTTGTATCAGGTGTCGGGATTTAAAAAGACTTGCCTCGAACTCGGATCTTCTCGTAGCACCTCTGTAGTGCCTCTCCATCGCCTGGGACCGGCCCGATGGTACCAGCAACATACAAACACCATCCAACTAAAACGCATTGAAGAGCAAGCTGCAACGGAATCCAGTCCTTTGGGTTCACGGGCTGCCTCAAAGCCATCGATTCGTCGATCTGGCAGTTGTACGCGTACAACCGCTCTCCGATACACTTCTTGGCCATTTCTCTGTATTCGTCGAGGAAAACTCGTTTCCCCACCACTTCTTCAGAAGCTGCCTTCGCACTTCCTTCAAACATGTCGCTAATTGCGGTCGCCGTGTTGAAAATTTCAGAGTTCAAAAGCTTGACCATATCGATAATGTCCAATCCTGGGAAGTCGTCCGGTTTGGTTGTGTACGCCTGCGCTTTGGACAGCTCCGTCGCTTTTATCTCGAGCAGTCGCTGCGCCATTAACATCTGTTTTTCCAGCTCCTTTATCTTTTCGTCCTTCTGCCTGTTTGAAGCCTCAAGTTCCTTGAACGCTATAACCCTTTGCTTATCGTAGCCAGCGCCAGGATTTGGTCTGCTACCCCTCATCTCGTCGACTTTGATGTCGGTATATGGTTCTTTGGCCTTTGTAGGGTTGCGATCGGCGGTTTGGTACAGTATCTTTTCGTCCAGTTCCTGGGGCGCTGTCGTGACCGACCCGGGTTCAGAAGAAGGTTGAGGTTGAGAATTCGGAGTGGATGTGCGGCCTCGGAATGAGAGTAACGAGTACATGTTTGTGAAACTGCGTATCTTTCACCAGCAGATGTTTAATCGTGCTAAGGCATGATTTTTACACGTGTTGGCGAGGATAAGAGGCTGTTCCCCGTGCTGTTACAACGTGGTGCCACCCGTTCATCGAACAGCCCCCCTCCCTTTTGTGAGACTTGATAACCCACTTATCGGTGTAATCGATTGGCCGTTGAACATATAGCAGTGTCATTCCCATAAAGCTGCCGGCATCACGATCAAAATGGGTAAAGTTAGTCAGCCTCACTGTCCAAAACATAGCTCTCTCCTTGCCGCTCGGTACGCCCCAGTCTGGTTCGACCATGGCCACATCTTTGAGATATGCGTTCAAATTTGCGCAGTGTAAGCACCGAATGACATCGGATTTACGCAATAAGCGCCCGCACATAGCACTGCTTATCTCAACGTGTCCTAGGCATGTCCCCTTCCCACTATTGTAATCACTTTAGACGGGAACGAACATGCTCAGGAGCCAATAAGATGACTATTGGACAATGGATCCGGCTTGCTGCTGTGCAAGGTCAAACAGTAAGTCCTTCATTAAAGCCTGATACTAGAATGCTCGAAATTCTGATGCACGTTTATGAATGAAGACCTGGGGCTGATATTGCTTCCTTTTTTGAACCGTATATGACAGAAAGCGTATACGCCATCCATGACCAAAATATCTCGGCTAAAAAAACCCTTCAGAGTTGGTGGCCATCTCCGTGCCAACGATTCTTACGATATTTCTAGGTTAATTCGGCTTCATGGCTAGTAACTGGTTTTTTCCCGAAGTGCAAGAAGAAGAAAAAAGGAGAACTGAAATGCGTCGTATGACACCTAACGTCCTTTAACGCTTATCAGAGAACAGGAACAAAGCTATTGCACTGTGGCGCCATTTCATACTCTCTCGGGTCCCGCGATGTACGGCGTTTCGAAATATATATATTCGCTATTCATTGCTCAACTTCGGTGATTCCGAGCACATCGTGCGTAAATCCACCAACTCCAGGTTCGCTTCTGATCGAAACGCTTTGGAGATCACCCCTCTTCATGTGAGTGAATTCAATGTCCATCTTCTGTCATGGTTCCTTATTTCGCAATCGTGTAGAAAAATCACGTTGCTGAGCTCAAGGCGTTGAGTTTGTACAATAAATGGAGAACCAAGTACGTGCTATCAGCCTTTGCGCCAAGTCTTAAACTGATTTTCAATCATCATAATTGGCAGATATACGACCACCGCCGAATTGGACGAATTCATCAAGACCCTCAAGCCTCGAATGACAACCAATAATTAAAACGAAAGCAAAGACGAAACATACTAAGATAGGTGGAATATGTGCGTAATCCTTTCACGATCATTTGCTATACGAAAACTAATGTTCAAATTTTGTACTCTATAATTGATGAATTTATGTAAAGGTGGAGGAATCTATATATCTTTCGTTCTCGCAACAATGCAAGATCGAGGGGGAAGTATGGTACATGAAAAAAGCGCCAACAAGAAATGCGAATGCGAGTATACAGGGGATGCAATATATACATGCTTGGAGAATAAATCAAGAAGCAGATAGATGAAGGGGTGTGAATGGTAGAATACAATATGGTGAATTGCTACAAGAAGAGAGCGATGAAGACGAAGAAACGATGAATGAATGTGTCAGGATGGTTCCTGATACATGGGAAGTGAACCGTGTTTGAGATGATGCTGATGGTCCAGAAAGAAACAGAGAATGCGAATTAGCGTTTAAAATGTGCTTTGCATCGTCGCCCAAAAAAATAATGGTTATCTGGCACCGTGTTGGAGTCGACGAATCTCGTCATCAAAAGTCAGCTGGCGCGGAGGTTCGACTGGAAGGCCAAGGTCGCTGGCAGCGCGATGCTCGAGGCGATCCCAGTCCTCAGAATCATGTGATAGATGTGCATGGTCTAGCTGGGGACGAGTCACCCCCCAGTTGAAAGAGCCTGGAGTGTTGTGCCACCCCGTACCAGATATCGGTGGAGCGGATAAAGGTGGAGTTTGATTAGACCAGGCTCTTGGTTCCGAGTGGTGGTGCTTATAGTCGCCTGCCCATCCCGTGAGTGTAGAAAAGGAAGAGGAAGGGAAGGAAAGAGGGGGCGCAACAGGTAGGTGATTAGAATAGTATAGGCCGCTGTTGGATAAGGGAGGAAGAGAAAGAGTGGGAGGTGACGACATTGAAGGCGAATTATTGTTGCAGTCGTCTTGATAAGGGTCCTCGATAACAGTGACAAGGCCCTGTCGGTTATTTGTGCTCATGTCGGTCCATTCAATACGTTGGCTTCCATCTTGATTTGCGATCTCGTACGATCCGTAGTGCTGAGGAAGTCATGAGCAAATATAAGTTATTTTAAGCAAAATATATTACCTCTCGGTAACCACGATCGAACTGGCTGCCTCCATCGGGAACGTCGTAACCCATATTGCTGATGGACAAGTCAACGCTGTGACGATGCTCTTGGTTCTCTTCAAAGGCATAATGAGGAGAGTCGGCTTTCTGCGTCCACCACGTATCAGGATTTTGCATTTCCTCCATTCGTCGTTGGTTCTCAGCTTCTTGCCACGTGAGATGTTGAAAATCAGACGGCGTCGCAGCCTGGTGTGATGGCATCGGGAACGAGATCGTGTCGCGCCGGACGTGAGTATGGGTCCTTGTGGGGGCCTCTTGCATCTCGAGAGGTTTGAAGGTTCCCCAAACTTCGGGACTAGGTTCGGCAGACTTCGTGGAAAAATCATCATTGGACGATTCTGACTCGCCAGATGACTGTGGATAAGGAAGGCGATGATCTGGCGCAGGAGCAGAGAGCGAGCGTTTGAACAGGTGGGTGAGCGGGAGGTCAGGGAGTGTGGATGTAAGGTCCGAATTTGTGGGTATATGACCCGAACTGGACTCTGAAGGACTAAGGTTGTAAGTTTTGTTGGGCGTCGTTGTGGATGAGGCCTCGGTTGAAGTGGATAACGGGGTATCAGAAGACTCTGCCTGGAATTCTTTGGGAGGAGAAAATGATTGGGTCGTCAATGCCATGTCAGAGTGAGATCTGACATGAGAAGACACTGCACTTGTTCCTGACGGTCCTCGTCCCTTTGGTCGTGAGGGTTTCGCAACGGCTTTGGGTATGCGATGATCGCCCTCCCATTGTTTCACCGCGACTTCAAGCTCTTCACCTTTAATGCCCTCCGCAACGAATCCCGCAATTTTTGCACATCGTGTTTCCTCGATAGAGAGCGGCCGCGCGGATTTGGACTTGCCCCTTATCTTCTCCTTTCCCTTTCCCTTCGCCTCGGGCACTACAGGTTCGTCGTCTTCGCGCTCTTCAACCGCAACCACCTCCTTCGTTCGGCTACGGACACTCCGACGCCGTGTTGAGACCGTTCCCGCTTCGTCCTTGACCTTTGATTTGACCAGCGCGTTGGCCCCGGGCCGAAATCTCCAGTCAGGGTAGTGAGCACGATGCTCGGCCTGAGCGACGATAGCCTTGGCCTCCCATTTTTCTCGTTCTTCCGGAGCAAGTTGCCTCCAACAAAGGCCTACAGATGGGCGCAATTAGTGTCGCCGAAAGAATAACGGAGGCAGATAAAAATACCAATAATTTTAGATAGCTTGCTGTGGTTCCCCTCGACCTTTCCTGGAACATTCTGTTCTTTTATGAACGCGCAGCGGAATAAGATGAACGCGTTTGGGGGACGTGGAATATATGAAGGGTCACGTCGCTTTCCACTGGGTCGCGCCTGTGCTAGAGGCATCGAGAAAGTAGAGGTGGTTTCGTCTGGTGTGACGGGAGATGTTGGTGGAGGAGAAATAAAAGAAGTGGAGGATTGTAAATTGATGTCCCGCGTGGCGGTGGACGCCGAAGTTGATGTAAACGATAGCGGTGTCATTCCGGGGGAAAACGTGTAGGTAGGGCTTGGGTTATCATTGTCAACTAGCGGGGGCATGTCTTTGCAACGTGTTGGGCGCGTGAAATATTAAGGACATTCGGCTGTGCTCACCGTCTTCCTCGAAATCCTCATTGGCCATGTCCCTGTCGGGATCGAAGGGCATCTGTGAACTTGTGGGAAACCATAGTTGCCAACAATATCGTGGTTTATGAATGTGGTTGGGATACTCACTGAGGTGGTTATACAGGGAAAAAAAAGAAATGACGGGGCTAGAGCGATTTTGATGTCGCATTTGCTGGCAAGGTTTCTCCTTTATGCGCTTCACCTTCTTCCCACCAGTGATTCTGTGCAACAGTGGGCTTCGAACACGCCCCCTACTTTCGGACAAATATGAACATATCCGACGTCGAAAGGAAAAAGACAATAAGGACGCCTGAGAAAGAATTCCATTCAGATGCTCCTTGGGGTTGGTTTGCCACGCTGTTGTCCGGCTGACGCGACCTTATCTTGGTTCCATCTTTCTATTCTAGGAACCAAATCACAGATTCACAGACCCGGTAACTTGGATATCACCCACCACTCGATTCACCAATTGATAGTGGGTTGTGAATTGACGAGTGTTCACTCCGAGTCGCTGTGATCCGGGTCAGATGGAAACCTCGCCTACCAATCACATTTTGCGAGCAGTTCGAACCATACATGGGGAACATTATTTTTTTTCACTCTGTATGAAGGCCGAACCTCAGTTGATTGTTGGCGGAATTCTTCCCCATTATAACTCCTTATACTTATGTTGCCTCACACCGAGTGTTAACATCGGTGCTTTTACCTGGAGAACTCCTTCAAAGTGGCGATTGGTGACAGATATTAATACACCGTTGCTTCATGGAATAAAGATTTCTCCACCAATACTAGCACCTATTTTGACAGACTAAATTTCCACACCCACAGTCGGACGAGAATTCTCGTCAATATCCGAGCAATAATTGTCAGGCAAGCTCGAGGCAGGCCTTCGAAGCACAGTTTGGACGGCAGGCATTACACAATGAAACCCCACCCAAAAGCCTTCAAAAGTCGTCAGACCAGGAGCCTGGAATACCCCTGGAATAGCCTAGCCGGAGGTGTTATCCCATGAACTAATGAGCTTTACGACAGCCGCATCTTGTGATATCATAATGACAATGCCGAGTGGTTGGGTCGGGTTGGCTAAAAGGTCCGGCGATACGAATGCTGTGGTTGGACTTCTGACCGAACTGACGCGGCCTAAAATCAGGTGTAGGAATATAAGGAACTCCCTTTAAAAGGGTACCATCCGTGAGCACAAAGCATAACTTACAGATATACATTCAGTTGTGCGACGGGAAATGACCCCAGTTTCAGTTCACCACCATGTTCCCACAATTGTTGAACGAAAGAGTGATTATAGTAATTTCAGATTCCTACCGGTAAAGAAATCCCACTGTCATCCACATCATCATGAAATCATAACAATCTATTACATATGTGGTTTGGTCGAGTTTAAACCATCTGGCAGCATGTTGATCCTGTAACCCCACGATCTTTCCGGATGCCAATTGTTTGCGTGTTGTAATCCATGTGGGTCTATAAATGGTCAATCCATCGCCTTATAGATAGAAAGGGTTGTCTTCATCCCTTTGAATTAAATGTTTTGACCCGACGTAAATCTCGTTCATCCCTTCGTACAAGCTTGTATGCATAATTAGGATATCCGCATACAGGAAACACGGAGAAAAGGCACTCTTTTGTTACAGAGGGTGGGACACCGAGAAATGCCCGAAGAACTGTCCGCGTGCTATTGTGGGACTTGAAAGAAGCAGAAGTTTTGACTTTGGATGGCCAAACACATCGAGTTAATTCACAGGAGAGGACAGAGGTCTAGAACTTCGACAAGCATCATCGTCAAGATCAGCGAGTAGCATCCATGGGAACTCGGTGGATACCTTCGTCCAGCGGCAACTTCCAAGCTTCCCATCTGATGGAAACGACGATTGTCAGTTGATAGCAGAGATGAGGCAAGAGATGTGACCAGAAGCAAGGGGTGATTGCTAGGTGATCATGATCCATTACACTGACATGACATCCTCGATAACAGATCTAGTGCGCGTGACGTAGGGCAGGACGACCCCGCAGGCACAGATTGTCCTTCCGGAGCTTATAAAGTCGGAATACGGAAGGATCGGGACGTAGGCACGTATGTAGAACAGATGAATCCTAGGAATCGATCTCTGGATGTGGTCAACAACATGATAGAGGCGAGCCTGATGGAATCCGTGGACGATCCTCTTAGACCAGTGCAGGTTCAAGAAATCGCACAGCCCTCGAGTTCTCCGTTTTAACACCGTCGCACCCCAAAAGTTCATGAATGGGACATGCAAATCTGGAAAGGAATATGTATTCAATTGATTTGCAACATCAATTTTCGAACGGGGGCAAACGGGGTCAAATGGCGATATTGAGCAATAAAAGTTTCGGAGCGCAGGCGCGTTCCAGGCTGCTGTCGGCTGCTGGTGGCTGTTGCGTTTTATCGGGGTTATTGGTCGGCGAGAGAAAAACATGTCGTGGCGTTCGCCGGCGGACGATCCCTTTAGAAGGCCAAGAGAAGTTAGAGAACGCCCTAAAGCATACGGATGGTTGCACACAGGGAAGAGATAAGTATGACAGGGCAATCTTATTCAATTGTGAGCTCACCGTTAATGCATTAGAAGACGTACATAAATCACAGACCAAAGTCATTTCGCCAAAACCGAATGCAGTGTTCATTCAGTATTCGGATGAAGAACGGCGTTTTGCTTCATGGAATCCATGGTTATCGATATGAAAATTATACCAAAAGCAGACATGCCTGCCTCACGACCCGGAAGACAAAGAATGGTCCTGCACGAATATTGAAAATGCCGGTAGGCCGGGGGTACGCATGAAGGGTTCGGGAACACCCTTGTGCGTAACGACGCAATGGTGACTAATTGCGGCTTTCCGTTCCCGAGACTGCGTATTTGTGTGCAGGGCCAGGTGTTGGAAAGGGGGATGGAGGAAGAAGCACCGGGCAAGGCGCCGTTCCTACCGGCAGGGTGTAAGGTATACGGCGTCATGATCGCGCCGAATTTGAATCCCAGAGTCGAATATGAAGCAAGAAATAAGGGGAGTTATCGAGCCATTCTTGAATTCTTGGCGAGGGAATCAAACTTCAGTGTCCGTGTCACGGTAGAGCTATGCAAAATCGTACGACGAACACCACTAGGGCTGTGCCAGCTGACGACCTGTGGGGTTAGTCGCCGAGGCTCAACAACGTTCTGCACATTCGTGGACTGGTGCGGTACAATTGTGTTTGGAGAAAATATTAATAGAACAAAGTGTGAATATGAATTCTCTATAAAGAAACAAAGGAAATAGCGAAATTGGCTTACGACGCAAGATCTCTTGAGCTTTTGGTGATTACAAACCTCTGCAAACGGATTTGCGGGATTTCCATCAAGGGGAAATCATGCCGACACGTTTGCCATTGGACTAGAATTCGATATAGAGTAGGCACTGCAGCCAGCTTGTTCCTGATGGAATTTGGAATGTGAGCAGTTCAAACATATGTATGTAAACCTGGACGACCAGGTCCGATACTGTCCAAGATATCGAAGACATTCCCATGTCAATTCTCGGTGTTAAAACAAAGAATAGTAAGAACGGATTCAAATCGAATGAACAACGCGGAGTAAGTGGTGGACTTTTTCAAAAAGAGACACGAAAAATTATGGGCAGTTTGTTTGGTCAAATCCTCTGAAAGAAATATCAGCTGTCTTACTTACAAACTTCCAAAGAATTCAAACCATTGATCAATCAAGTGATCAATTGAACTATTTCTTTATATAACTAGTAGTCTAGACGTTTTGCCGCCTTGTATATTATTGAACGCTTCAACTTGAAGCATCAACAACCTCGCTGGGCTAGTTAAAAAAAGTAGTAGCTTGCTAACAGGAACATTACTCGCGAATCTAAACAAATTTGGTACTACATAGCGTTTTGGACTTGGGTAAGGCTGTAAGACTCATGGAAGCATGTGGCTGTGCAAATGAAGGGGTGACGATCAATTTGTCAACTTTTGGCCAGACACTTGCTTCAGATTTCTGACAGACGTCGGAAGAGGCGTCCATCTTGAACCTGAACACTCCACGACAAGGGCTGAATATTGAATGTGAACGTTGACCACGTTTTGTCAAAAAGCCTACCTGTACATCCGCATTCCGACCACGCGTTGCTGGGCAACTTCTTCCCTTGTTCTTACACGCTTGTCTTCCCTGCCGGACACCTTTTTGACCATCTATGCCCTTGCAATTTCCATGGGTTCATGGGCGCCATTTCCTGTACTCTCTATTCCTCGCGAATGCTCTATCGGAACACGTAGTATGGAAGGTTGAAGCACATGTCGCGGCATGGCACAAAGGTACGCTCATCTAGTTGTCCAGATACTTCTGAAAATTCCTGAAATATTTCTTCAGGCATGTACTGTTTGAACGGAACGACGGCGGGTTACAATGACGAGAACACAAATGCTGCATGCCAACCTCTTTATCAGGTCTGTTTCTTGATTACTTTTGTAGGGTGGGTGGAAGGTTAAAACTTTCCGTCTTCAGCTCAATCAGTCCGACTGGTGGTTTCATCACTCTAACAACGTGCGTATCTCACGGAGGGTCCATTTCTATCTCAACGAAGCTTATTCTCTCAGTGCGACGAGTTTCCGCCAGCAGAAGGGGATTTCCTAGAACTGTACGTTTCTGAGTTGTAAACTCCTACATAACCAAAGTTTAAGTGATACCTTATCAGTCCAGCCAACGGGCAATTTACTGTGGAACACGCTGTCAATCGCGCCTTTACTACCCTATCTTATGGTGGCCGGAATACGGCACTCTATGGTGATGGTAAAAACCATCCTGGCTTTGGTACGACTCTGGACGGGAAGGCCGGGCCAGGTGCCTGTATTTCAGAACCGAATAGTGCGCCATAGTCTCTTGCTCGCGTCCAATTCATTGACCATGATTCGCAGTCCACACTCAAAACGAAACCATGGCCGCCGGCACCGTTTTCGCAATTTCATATAATTCAAATTTGAGCCAAGTTACTCCAGAGAACTTGGTTGTTTTCACTGTACTACAGAAGTGCGTTCCCATCAGCCTCTGCACGAATATCCATAGCTGATGGGCTGGTCTTCACCCCCAAGCACTCCTTGGCAGAGGCTTGCTACATACAAGGTGCCTAATTTACCTGCCTGCCCGGAACCAGATGGTTGTACTTGTGCTGTGGGTTGACTTTGAGAATTCGTTGAATTTCGTTCACTGATTTCCTATTGTCCCAGTGGGGTTGGGTATGTTTTGTCCTGAGATGGCCAACGCTTTTATCTGCTGACAATCCAGTTTAGGTGGCTAATGGGTGCGGTGAGCCTAATATGTACATGTTTCCGTACCGGTGCCGAGTTGTAGGACGCACTGGCAACGCAGCTGTAGCCCCTGGTGTGCCTCCTGTGTGGTGTGAAGACAACACAAGCAAGTGCGTTTCAGGGCCAAAACAGGTGCGAAGGCTCCTTCATTCTCTCTTGTGACGAACATACGACTGACCAGAGATATTTCAATGGTTAGATGGTCTTCTATAACCAACTCGAGGGGAACAATGTTCAGGTTTCAGGCTATGATCTATCTGGCGACCCGAGGGCACCGACATATAACTCGAAGATGGGGTTCTCAAGCGGTGAGTTGATACCACTCTCTTGAAGATTTGTTACTCCTCAACATGGTCATTCTGTCCTATAAATTAGGTGCTCAAACCGATATTTTTCATGCCCCTGGCTCGGCCACTCCTACGTATGTCAAACCAGCACCTACCCCGACGCTCAAAAGCAGCGGGAGAGCTGACACCACCCCTGTTGGGATGGTTATGTGGGTTGTCTCGCTTTCAATGGCTCTCGGATTTGCTGGCATTTGAATTTGATCGATGCATAACTAGACAAGACCTCTTGATGCATACACTATCATTCCGGATATAGAAACCGTCCTTAATATCTTTTCAGATTTTCCCCATTCTCAAGTCGCTACTCCCTAGACGGACTCGGACTCCTGGAAATTTCGAGGAAATCCTATCTCTTTGTTTATCCATCAAAAGGACTCTTGCTTTTCTTACTGTAAAATTGCTAGCCTCTCCTGCTTTGTATGTATTAGGCTTCTTGGACGTTATTATTACTTATTACTGTATCGCGTATGTCATTTAGCATTAGATTGTAGAAACAACTAGTACTTGCTAACTGAGCGAGGGTATCCAACTCGTTTATAAAGACCCAACCACTCTACACAGATTTGAAGTTAGTGGATGAAGGCACCATTCACTGCTGGCAACAGGCTATTTAAGTAGACCAAAAATGATTACAAAAATAAATTAAACATGTTTACATTTTTGGTCCGCTTTTCCGTCACCTAAAATCTATTTTCAACCCAACGATTGCTGGTACAGAAATTCTTTTGTCAAACACTTCATTTTCAGTGTATTTATATGCCTATTAAATGCAATATTTGTGCTA
>Ga0307509_10008234_pt1 | contig 13334 bp, 9 predicted proteins | sample 10_EM_MG_FD_202245 | JGI IMG/M metagenome (GOLD analysis project Ga0307509, IMG submission 202245) | Populus trichocarpa ectomycorrhiza microbial communities from riparian zone in the Pacific Northwest, United States - 10_EM | ecosystem: Host-associated > Plants > Roots > Unclassified | place...
ACTTCCTTCGGGTGTACGAGTATGTTCGTAGGATTTGGTTGGGCGATAGGCGAGATGTGCGGTTGGTCTCATACCAGAGGGACTTGGGGGTTTGGATGTTTCTTGGGGTGAGGAGGGCAGGGTTTTTTGTTGGCCATATCGTTAAAGATGCATGCTGTCTTTGTACCTTAATAAAACAAACGCACTTGATTTAAAAAAAAAAAGAAAAAAAAAAAAGTTACATTCAATATCAGAAATTGAGTCTACTTGTTCTATTGAATCTCAGAGTCCACAACTCTAGTAATTAAACTTCAACCAATTAATAATCAGAGGTGAATAATTGTCTAGCATCTTAGAAGCCTCCAATGTTAGTTAATAGCTGGCATGAAATATTGCACTATTATAGAAATCGATTAAATGATCCTTCTTATATCAGTAAAAGTACACTTTTGATCCGTATACCTAATAGGGTAAAGGGGGTATAAGAAGCCAAATTATAAAACTCCAGTTGTTGTACAAAGAGAAAATAATAGGAGATACCATGTATAGTACAAGAGCCTTGGGTAATATTGGAAGACACGAACCATCTCCCCTACACCTCCGGTGATTGAAATCTCGACACCAGAGAAATCATTGTGGGATCCACCCCTCTCTTTTCTCCTCCTCCTTGATGGCTTCTGCCTAGGGGAGTGATGCTATCACCCCTCCTCTCCTTTCTGGGGCCTTTCCCCTCCACCACAGGGTTCTTGTTCCCGTTCATCGTTGACTCCGCTCATGAAGTTTGGTTCTCACCCCTTACCCCGCGCTTCCTTAGCACCTCGCTTAGGTTTTGCACGGTCGGCATTTCGCTCTCTTCGTGCACGGTCGGCGCTAAGCTCTCCAAGCCCTTTGCAAAGTACCTTTCAGTCTTGGCTACGTGATCCTGTCGGGGAACACTTCGGTTAGTAACTTCAGCATCTCGTCCTCGTTTCGCATTCAGAAAAGCATTGGCCGCAGTTACTCTAGTCGGTCGTCTCAAGCGTTTGGATTGCCTTCCTCTCCCCATCCTCTCTCTACCACCCTCTTGGTTTTCGTTCCGTTGCTCGGTTACAGCTACGCCCTTTCCCCTCTCTCCACCTCCTCAGCTGGCACCTTACTGCTCCCGTTTCCGCGGTCGATCTTCGGTCGCGTTACAAAAACCCGTCTCGGTTACGCCCGTCCTTTTGGCCGTCGCTAATGCCGCTTTGGCACACCCTCCGCCGACCCCTCATCGGAGTCGCCTCCATACACCGTTTCATCCTGCTGTCGGGCATCGCTTCGTCCCCCAGCATCGCTCCGGTGTGCAGGTCCATACTCTCACTTCCTAGCTCAGGCTGATACACATCACTTATCAGATGTAAATTTCCTTTCTCACGGGTTCATTCATTCCTTATGTTTTATACTTTTGTAGTAGATGTCACTAAGGGTTCTCCTCTCTTTCCTGCTTGCTTCTTTCCTTTCTACTTCCTTTGGATGTACGAGTATGTTCATAGGATTTGGTTCGGCGATAGGCGAGATGTGCGGTTGGTTTCATACTAGCGGGACTTGGGGGTTTGGATGTTCCCTGTGGTGAGGAGGGTACGGTTTTTGTTGGCCATAGCGTTAAAGCTGAATGCTGTCTTTGTACCTTTTTTTTTTTTTTTTTTTTTTGCTTATTTTAGTATTGTTTCAGGTACAAACTCCCGTATGCAGATCGCTCTAAGACAGGAAAAACCTCCACCTACAGTCCATCCCGCATCCCTTGTGCTAAAACCCTGTGACCCTGCCTGATATCAAAGCGCCCAGTACTATTGGTAGAAACTCCAGAAGAGCGTACAGGCCTGAATACAACCAACCAAAAAACCTCCACAGACGTGCAGCCCATAAGAAAACCCCCCACCCCAACAGTGAACAACCAAGGAAAGTACAGAAACCTTAACAAAACTCAAGGAAGAAAAATCCCAGCTGAACCCATAAGCAACCCACCCATAGCCCAACGACTGACCCCATTCTGCCGCAGCAGGGGAGGGGCCAAGGAGCCAGCAGGACAATGCTGTAGGCCAATGATCACACACAAAGAGGTAAATTTACCTGGGGCTCTTAAGTCCCGGACCCAAGGGCAGACAAGACCACCAAGAGAAAGATCGGTAACCGAAACCAACACAAACGGAAGTGTGTGTCAGGGCGAAGTAGCGACCGTAGGCCTACCGGAAACGAACCCGGGAGGGAGTGCATGTCACCCGGAGGCAACAGAGGCGGCAGGCATGAAACCCCTATCTCACGGTCTCCCGGTGAGATACTTGTTGGGATATCTTTGGTGTTCTTTCCTTTGTTACACGGTTGTTATGAGGGATTTCCTTTGTAAGATTTACGACCAAATTGTATTGTTTCCTTGGTTACGCGGATATGTGACTCATATTGGGATATGAGTCGGGTGGCAAAAGGCTGAGTAAGGATTTCCCTCTATATAAGGGGGCCCCGCCCCCTTATTTCCTTGATTCTTTACGCTACCTGGTATTTCTTTCACGACTCCTGTATTTCAGAATATAACGTCTTCTATTCTGATATCCAAGATCCACGCCAAGAACCCACGAACCCTGACCCTGATCTGCTGTTACGCGATCAGCCTGGACCTGAGATTATCATCTCTGAACCCTCACGCTAAATGACTGTTATCGTTTAGGCCCTTCCCGTCGTTGTGTGCCTTGGACTAACGTCCAGTGTTAAGACCCCGTTACACAAGGTAGCGTCTAACGAGGATCCAACCCACACAACACCATTTCTCGACGTGTCGAACTTCTGACCGCTGCCTTAACTGCCTTGACGGAATTGTCGGCGGTTACCAATGACGAGTTTGATCGACTACCCGAAGATCGGATCAGACAGCAACTCCGCACCGCGTGTGATCTTGCTACTTCACTCAACGGACTCCCGGCTCTCCCTTCCATTTCTCGACAAGGCACCCCTGCGCCGCTCGAGCAAAACCCTCGCTTCCAACAGCTACAACAACGCGTTCAAACTTTAACCAATGAAAGAGAAATGCTTGCAGAAGAACGAGATACACTTACTGAAGAACGCGATGCTTTACTTACAGAGGGACAAGGACTGGAGGCAAGGTACAGAGCCATCGAGACTGACCTAGAGCGCGACAGAGCCACCATAGCTACCCTTAACACCGCGTTGACCAACACGAACACTGCACTGGCGACTGCAACTGCTGCACTTGCAAACGCAGGGGGACCTGCTCCGCCAGCAGGCGAACGACCCCCTAAGCGAGAATCAATCCCCAAGCCACAGGAGTTCGACGGATCCCAAGACCAGCTTCGCCCGTTCATTGCACAATTACGTACCAAGTTCCTTGGAGATGCCCACAAATTTGTGGATGTCCAACATCGGTTGGCATATGCTGTTGGTTTCCTGAAAGGGAAAGCTTACGAACAAATCCTTCCACTTATTGATGAAGGAAACATTAATATAACTAGTGTGGAAGCCCTGATCACCCTACTCGAAAACGCCTTCGGTGACCCTAATAGGGTCCGTACCGCCGAACGGAATCTACAAAGTCTGCGTCAGAAGAACCGTAACTTCTCGGACTACTTAGCGGATTTCCAACGATATGCTGCTGAGGTATCTTGGAACGATGCCGCTAAGCGAACCTCACTGTACGAATGGTTAAGTGCTGAACTCAAGGGCGCTCTGGTGACCCTGGACACCCCCGACGAACTTGACCAATATATCATATTACTCAAACGTGTGGATAACAAGATCCGTGCCCGCGCAGCGGAACGAAAGTGGTCATCTTCTACATGGAGATCATCTACGACGACCATGACCACGACCACGACACCAAAACCGGCTACTCCTCCTACGACTACCATCACTGCTACAGGCACTCAAGCGGGCCTCATGGACCTTTCAGCTGGACGACGTCGCCTATCACAAGCACAACATGAAGATTGCATGCGACGCGGCCAATGCTTCTACTGCGGTGGAGCAAACCACATGGCTCGACAATGTCCAAACAGACAAAGTCACCTCAGAGCCAATGCTCCTGCCATTTGTGCACCTCCGCCAGTAGTTCCTGAAGACTCTCGTCCCGAGTTCGAACACTCGGAAAACTAACCGTTCCATGTACAGTCCAAGGCACTGTCATGGGACAAGAATCGCCTTCTTCGTTACTTTCTTTATCCGGTTTATCTCTTGACGACATGGAGAATGGGGTTGAAGCTAATCATCTGGTAATGGCATGTACGATTGTTGACAACCATAACGAGATTAGATCCCATGCTCTAATAGACTCAGGAGCAACTGGATACGCATTCATCGACAAGGCTTTCGCCGAGCGCCATAACTTTCCTTTGTTTGAACTAAAAGAACCACGACCCTTGACGGTCATCGACGGACGACCTGTGAGTTCCGGAGCAATTACTCACATTACCAAGATCGGGTTGTTGATTAACAACCACCATGAAATGATTCCTGCTTTTGTTACCAAGCTTGGGGGATACCATCTAACACTCTGTATACCCTGGTTAAAACACCACGATGTCAAGATTGACTTCGCTTCTAACTCCCTTACTTTTGAATCTGAATATTGTTTGAAGAACTGCGTTAACGACGTTACAATGGCCTATGGAATCGAGGAAGAGTTACCACATTTCCTACGCGCCTATGCTGCACAATGTGCTCTCGGACACAAGGTACTCGACAAGGACGAAGTACTTCAGATACTTCCCAAACAATACCATGAGTTCCTTCCTTTATTCCTCGACAAAACAGAAGATCAACTACCACCTCACAGAAAGTATGATCATGAGATACCACTGCGCCCGGGATGCGTCCCTCCCTTCAAACCAATATACGGTCTGAGCCCCCCTGAGCTATCAGCCCTATACGAATGGCTAGACGAAAATCTGAATAAGAAGTTCATCCGCGAATCATCCTCCCCTGCTGCTTCTCCGATCTTGTTTATTAAGAAAAAAGAAGGTTCTCTACGCTTATGTGTTGACTATAGGGGACTTAACGAGGGAACGATCAAAAACCGTTACCCTTTGCCCTTGGTTAAAGAAACCTTTATGCAGCTTTCACGAGCAAAGATATTCACCAAACTAGATATCCGCGGAGCCTACAACTTAATCCGCATGAAAGCAGGTGAAGAGTGGAAAACAGCTTTTCGTACACGATACGGTCTTTTTAAGTCCCTCGTCATGCCCTTTGGGCTTACCAATGCCCCCGCTACCTTTCAAGCATACATTAATGACGCGATACGCCCATTTCTGGATAGGTTTTGCACAGCATACCTTGACGATATACTGATATACTCTGAGAGTGAAGAACAACATATCGAACACGTCAAACAAATCCTGGAAGCTTTAACGAAAGCTGGACTCCAGGTAAAACCTCAGAAATGCGAATTTCACACCAACAACGTTGAGTATCTTGGTTTCATCATCACCATGGAAGGCCTACGAATGGATCCCGCGAAGATCATCACGATCATTGAATGGCCCATTCCTAAGAAGTTACGCGATGTCCGCTCCTTCTTGGGATTTGGTAATTTCTATAGGCGCTTTATCCAAGGCTATTCACATCTGGCTAGACCACTGACCCAATTGACAAAAAAAGGTACACCATTCGTGTCGTCGGATCTTTGTCAAGCCGCTTTCGAAAGGTTGAAGGAAGCCTTTACTACTGCCCCCATCCTGATCCATTTTGATTTCGATAAAGAGATAGTAGTGGAAACCGATGCTTCCGACGTCGCCTCTGCCGGCATACTGTCCCAACCGGGACCTGACGGGCTCTTATATCCGATCGCATTCTTTTCAAAGAAACACACCCCAGCCGAATGTAATTACGACATCTATGACAAAGAGTTGATGGCTGTGGTACGCGCTTTCGAAGAATGGCGAGCTTACTTGGTCGGACGACCTGTAACGGTACGGTCGGATCATCAGAACCTACGATACTTTACCACAAAAAGGTTACTCAACCAACGACAAGCCAGATGGTCAGAGTTCCTGTCACAGTTCAACTATATGATTGAGTTTGTACCTGGTAAAGCACATGGAAAGGCAGATGCGTTGACAAGGATGGCGGGACAGACGGACAAAGAGATATTAGAAGGCGAGACACATAGGACACAGGTGGTTCTCAAGTCCCAGTCTCTGGGTTTGTTGGTGGATATTCCGCTTCATTTTGGAGCGTCCCCATTGAGTGAATTATGGACAGAAGCCTATCAAGCTGACCCCCTTCCAAACCAGATACTCACAATGCTGGAACAAGGGGTACGACATAGCCGCCTGATATCCCTAGCCGAATGTACCAGGGATGGTAACCGACTGCAGTATCGAGATCGTCTTTATGTTCCCGCTCACGAACCTTTGAAACTGGCCATCATTCGGGAAAACCACGACACCCCTGCTGCTGGTCATCCCGGCAGGTCCAAAACACATGAACTAATTACCAGACGATACCATTGGCCGAACATGCGAAAAGAGATCACACGATATGTGGCCAACTGTCATATCTGTCAACGAAGTCGGACGACTCGTCACGCTCCATTTGGTATCCTTCGGCCTCTCTCTATTCCCTATCGACCATGGCAAGATATATCAATGGACTTGGTAACCGGTCTACCCTGGAGCAACGGTAACGATGCGATTTGGGTAGTGGTAGATCGACTAACTAAGATGCGCCATCTCGTCCCTTGTCGTACCACCATCGATGCCCCCTCTCTTGCCGACCTATTCCTGGATAACAGCTGGAAACATCATGGGTTGCCACTGACGATTATATCTGATCGAGGGCCACAGTTCGCTGCTGAGTTCTGGGGAACCATCTGTCGCAGGCTCAAGATCGACCGACGTCTATCTACTGCATTCCATCCTGAGACTGACAGTCAAACAGAACGAGTTAATGGTATCATGGAACAATACCTAAGATCATATGTGAATTACCAACAGGATGACTGGTGTCAATGGTTACCAATGGCGGAGTTTATGGGGAACAATCATGCTTCCGAGACTACAGGCACCTCTCCCTTCTTTGCCAACTACGGCTATGATCCTCGTATGGACTTTCTTGACGAACAAACCCTTCCGACTGACGACCAAGAGGCGCGATCTTTCGTTGTCACCATGACAGAACTCCATGCCCACCTTCGAACCGAAATGGGTTATGCGCAAGAAAGGCAACAAGAAAATGCTGATCGACGCAGAGTCCCAGCTCCCTCCTTTCAAGTCAGTGATAAGGTTTGGCTGAACGCTAAAAATATCAGAACACGTCGACCTTCACGGAAGTTGGACAACAAACGTCATGGACCATATGAGGTCCAGGGGAAGATCGGAACACACGCTTACCGTCTGGATCTGCCGAACACGATGAAAATACACAACGTCTTCCATGTGTCGCTATTGGACCTAGCAGCCAATGACCCCCTAGAAGGACAGATAATCCCACCACCTCCACCTGTGGAAGTTGAAGGAGAAGAGGAGTGGCAGGTTCAGGAGGTTTTAGATTCCAAATTTGTCAGGAACCGGTTGCGATATCTAGTGAGATGGGAGGGATACGACGAGACAACATGGAAACTGGCTGAATCAATCAACGAACTAAAAGCAGTTGATGATTTCCACGAACGGTACCCACTTAAACCTGGACCATTACCGGAGGATCCGGAATAGGCCTCAGGGGACTTCGGCCCTGGGGAGGGCCCTGCTCTCACGTTCTCCCGGTGAGATACTTGTTGGGATATCTTTGGTGTTCTTTTCTTTATTACACAGTTGTTATGAGGGATTTCCTTTGTAAGATTTACGACCAAATTGTATTGTTTCCTTGCTACGCGGATATGTGACTCATATTGGGATATGAGTCGGGTGGCAAAAGGCTGAGTAAGGATTTCCCTCTATATAAGGGGGCCCCGCCCCCTTATTTCCTTGATTCTTTACGCTACCTGGTATTTCTTTCACGACTCCTGTATTTCAGAATATAACGTCTTCTATTCTGATATCCAAGATCCACGCCAAGAACCCACGAACCCTGACCCTGATCTGCTGTTACGCGATCAGCCTTGACCTGAGATTATCATCTCCGAACCCTCACGCTAAACGACTGTTATCGTTTAGGCCCTTCCCGTCGTTGTGTGCCTTGGACTAACGTCCAGTGTTAAGACCCCATTACACCCAACCCCAAACACAGGCAAAAGCCACGCACGCAGCCATGACAATCACCCAAGCCCAGAGATCAGAAGGGAACAGAGGCCCAGGGTGTAGAAGCAGTAGGGTGCCAGCCAAAATGCAGTAGGGTGCCAGCCGATCCGACCATGAGGAGAAGAGGAGAAGGAGGGGTAGACCCAACTCTATGCCGTGGAAACTATCGGTAACCGCGTTCGTGTCTGGACTAGGCAGCCTCTCAAGGAAAAGAGAGAACAGAGAAATCGACCGTGGCCTGTTGAAGGTTTTCTCTTACTGCAAACTGTGTTCCCGGCGATCTGTAACATGGGCGTTGAGAAGAGTGTTGCCGACCGTGCAAATGCTCCAAGCGAGGCAGAGCAAAAGTGGGGTAGGGAGACCAAACATCATCAAAAGAAGACGAAATCCATCACCCAGAGTGAAGAAAGCCCAAAGGGACAAGCCTAAGGGGAGGGGAGTGTAGAGGAGGTATGACTCCACCCCTTAGAGCAAGCTCATGGCGAGGGGTGGAGAAAAGAAAAGTGATGATAATCTCGTGGTGTTGAGATTTCAATTGCCGGGTGTGTAGAGGAGACAGAGGATGCTGTCTTTGTACCTTTTTTTTCTTTTTTTTTTGAATCATGTGATTATTGATTTAGGTACAAAATCCTGCATGAAGCTCGCGCTATGGCATATAAAAAACATTAATTCCAAAAACTAACAAAGGAAATAACAAAATTCAAACAACACATGCACAAACTCTCCAAGTGGGATCATCAGAACCCTGTCGCATCACCATCGATGACTAACAAAAGAAAAGTAACGTAAAGCCCTCCTTATAACTCATAAGAAAAACACTCATAAGTACTAAAAATCTCCCCGCCCTACCTGCCTACTGCCGCAGTCAAGCAGAAACAAAGGAAACTCATTAAACGTATAGGAAATACCCTGAGGAGAAACTCGAGCAGGGGAGTTTGAATTAGCAATACCTAGAAGGCCGGGGCCAAGCTGGGGAGATATGTGTTAAGCACTTTCTGAGCCCGAACCCGGATCAGGAGTCACAGTATTGGCTCGAATGGACAACATGGCTGGAGGAAAGCCCATGCGAGTAGCGTAGAGATACTCAGCAAACCCTCTGAGGAGGGGAACCGAGAGCCAGAGGGGACCGTCAGGGCCAATGTCGTCCACACCTGAGAGATGGGTGAGGTGAGGGTGAGCCTTAGCGGGGCAGTGGAGAATCAGGTGTTGGAAGGACTCATCGTCTTCCTCACAGAACGGGCAGAGGGTGCTGGAGTCCCTATTCCTCCAGGATATGTATGCGGCAAGGTAGCTGGCACCTGTATGCATCTGGTGTATGCGGCCACATATAAATTGAGGAAGGCCAGTAAAGGCATGGGGAGTGAGGCAGGCACCATAAGGATAGGAAGAGGGCACTGGTGGACTTATGTCTAGCCAGTCAGCGAGGAGCGACTATATCAGAGGAGTTCTGAGGGCTTAGTAGGTGACGGAGGGTACCCTCGACAGCGGGAGCGCCATGAGATCAGTTGAGGTGAGAGGGAGGATAGAGATTTCCTCAATAAGGTCTGAAACTTCGTGACATAAGGAGTCTAGTGGTAAGTGCTTGGCGGAATGAACCGCCGGGCCAAGCCATGAAGTAAGGTGGACGGCTTTGGAGGAGCCTCGGAGGAGGAAGCCATGATCGTCCGCTGAACAACCCTGGTCCTAGGTGGGCACAGACTCGGGTATCCAGGTGGTGGCAGGGTTGAATTCCGAAGGGGCACAGACCAAGCAGAGGGCAGCTGACTGACGGCGGTGTTTGTAGATGGAGGAAATGGGTGGTAGTGAAGCCTCCCCATACACAGCGCCAAGAGCAGTGGTGTAAAAGCAATTAGTTGTCCACCGGAGCACACCATGCCAGAACGAGTTGAGTATCTTAAGAGTGGCTGTTTCCGGAACAAAAAAGTCGCAGCCGTAGGTGAGAATCGGAAGGATGGCGTCAAAGACTAACTTTCTGTTGCACCAGGAGGAGAGGCCTTTGCCAGCTGCACTGAGCTGTCGGATTGAGGTGAAAGAGGCTTTAGCAAGTGCCAGCCATCTCAGGAAATGAACAGAGGAGTGAATAGTAGGGGTGAGCCAGTAGCCAAGCCACCTCACAGCTTGAGAGGGAGGAAAAAGCATGTCGTTAATCACTATGGGGGCAAAGGAAACATCTGAGCGGTCCTTTAGAGTTCTCCAGAGAATGAGTTCAGTTTTGGGGACAGAAAAAGCCACCCCCAGATCGGCACCCTGCCTTTGGATGATGCTGAAAAAGTATTGAAGAGCGCGGATATTCGAACGAACAGAGTCCGAGCCGACAGTTATGGTGAGGTCGTCGACATAGAAAATCGCCAAACCTTGGGGGATAGTGGGGTGGAGGCTGGCTATATAAAGCACAAAAAGAAGAGGAGAGATCGGTGAGCCCTGAGGGGTGCCAACCGCGACCGGGCAGAAAACCTTAGGCGCGCCTTGGAAAATGAGTCGGCATTGGCGTTTGGAGAGGAAAGACTTAATCCAGGCAACCAGATAGGCGGAGACACCTCCTTTGGTGAGGGTATTGGCCAGCTTGTTAGTGCAGACATTGTCAAAACCACCTTTGACATCCAGGAAATGGGTTGATACTTTGAAGGAAGCAGCCTGAAGTAGGCGAACCTCGTGGGTAAGAGTAGCGACAGCGTCAAAACAGCCCAGACTGGCTAGGGATCTACACTAATTGGGGTGTCAGAGGGCAAGGGAGCGGGCGGCGGAGGCGAGACGAAGGGCAGAAAGTCTTTCGAGAATCTTGGAAACAGTTTCGAGCAGGACAATGATGCGAAAGGAAGCAGGTGTACTGTAATCAGGTTTGCCTGGTTTGTCCAGGACAATGCCGTTGGCCTTCTTAATGGCTAGGGGGTGGTACCCGTGGGTGAGGAGGGGAGTGAAAAGAGATAGAAGGAGCCGCTTGTTGGCCTTATGGACCTGCTTCCAGATACAGTAAGGAATACCACTTGGGCCAGGGGCTAACGTGTTGGAGGATTTTTGAAGTGCGGAAGACACTTCTGCTGGTGAAACCGGGGGGACGTCCTTAAACGCAGGGAGAATGAGAGGAGGAGGAGGAGAGGGTCTAGGAGGGAAGAAGTGTTGTAGAAGTGTATTGTTAATTTCGGTGGGAGAGGAGGCGTTCTTAAGCGTGGGGAAACGATCTGGGGCTCTGCTGGCTGCAATCTTTCGAGCATCCCAGACCGATTGGGAGTCGACGTTGGCCAGAAACTGCGACCAGTGGACTCTCTTGGCAGTCTGGATCGTCTTGAAATACGTGTTCCGAGCTGCACGGGCCAGGGCAGGCGAAGACTGATTCTTCCTGATGAGGCGGGTTGTATGGTGATGGATGCGTCATGGCTGTGTGAGTTCTGGAGTCCACCACGGCTTAGAGTAGGAGGACGGGCGTTTGGTTGGGGTGTTGGAGGTGATGAGGTGTGTGATTTTGGCCAGGGAGTCGTCAAACCATAGGTTGAGTGAGTTTGGAGTGGGGAGAGCAGGGGGAGCTGCAAGGGTAAGATCGGCGAGCAGAGGGGAAATGTGATCCCAATCCGTGAGTTTCCAATTTAGGCCCCTGGGCGGGGGCTTTAGGAGCAGAGTGGAGAGAATGATTGAGAGGGTGGTGTGATCCAAACTGGTTGGTGGGAGGGAGGGGTTCCAGGAGGAGAAGTATGGAAGCAAAGCAGTGTTGGCAAAGGACAAGTCAAGTACTGCAGGGCGATGGTTGGAGGTGAACGGGAACCTGATGTAGACCCTGGGAGTATTGAGGAGAGAAAACAACTGAGCTGATGCCCTGTCGAAATAAGGGGAACTTATAAACTGATCCTAGCCGGAGAGCAGACGAGTCAGGTCTGAAGCGGAGTGGTGAATATTGAGGTCCCCAAGGACAAGTGTAGGAAAATCATACTGAGGAACCAAATCAACAGGAGAAACTGACCTAATGTGACCATTAGGAATGGAGTAGGCATTGTACAAACGAAAGAAATTATGAGAAGTATCAAAAAGTCCCTCAGGGGAGTGAAAGTTCACGGCCATGAGGTCGCCCCTTTCAAAAAACAATGGAAGAATAGAAATAACACTTAATAGCCTTTCGTGAACATAGGTTGCAACTCGAGGCTTATAGCTGTCAGTTGCTGGAGGAAAAAAACATTTATAGTTGCGAAAAACAGGAGGACAATTCCTCCAGAGGGGAATATCCTGAAGAGCCACAATATGAGGAGAACTTTCTACCGAAGTAAAAAAACTAAAAAGAGTTTGAAAAACATTACTGCTACCGAGACAATTATGCTGAATAATGGAAAGAATTAAACAACCAGGATAATGAAATGATTGGGATGGTGAAGAACTCTGTGTTGGGGCTGTGCTTGTCGACATCGAAAGATCCATGTAGGCGTCAGTCGGCGCGGGCTTGCTCTAGTCGGCACCGGTGCTAGCTCTGAAGAGGGTGCTGCCAGCACCAAAGAGGTTCCTGCGGAGGAGGCGAGCGGCAAGGCTAGACTGGGCGGACGTGCTGCGAACCATTTTAATGGTTTCAGGTTGGGTAGATTCGCTACCGGGAGGGAAACGAGAACCGTGCCTGGCTGGAGTGGCCAGTACAGTTGGGTGAACAGTTGGACCCTGAGGGGTGGTTTGGGGGAGGCCCGCATTGGGGGCATCGGGAATGTCTTGGTCCCTAGGAGGACGGAGAGCGGAGAGGATTTTGCGGCGGATGGGACAGGTGCCATCGAACGAGGCATGCTGACCACCACAGTTGATACAGAGAGGGGGGGGGGCGTTGCAGCATCCCACGACAGACTTCTCAAAGCCCCCTTTCGGACACCTTTGGTTAGCACATCTGTGGGCGGAGCGGTGATGGAGGAGAGTGCAGATCGGGCAAGCTTGTGCCTCTTCTTTGCATGGAGGAGCAGAGTGACCAAAACACCAGCACTTTCGGCACTGCGTGGATTTGGAGGCAGAGTAGGCGGGGGCGACCGTGCGGGTGCGGGTGAAAGGTCGGATGGATTCGCCAAACTGGGAAACATGGAGTGGGTCGACTGCCACAACCACCGAGGTTGTGCGCTTCTCAGCCCTTTTCACCGGATCTGACTGTAGGAATCTAGCCCCAAATATGGGGACGTCAATAGCATTGCTGATTGATTC